>Ga0075425_100005320_pt1 | contig 13372 bp, 10 predicted proteins | sample SoiMethybrSBSTD4_FD_75300 | JGI IMG/M metagenome (GOLD analysis project Ga0075425, IMG submission 75300) | Bulk soil microbial communities from a Populus tree surrounding site in Tennessee, USA - Soil MetaG P. TD hybrid SBSTD4 | ecosystem: Environmental > Terrestrial > Soil > Tree plantation...
GGCACCGCTTTGGTACTAAGCATACGCAACTAATACCAAAGCGGTGCCAAGGCACCGCACTCCAAGGAGGCGCCATAATCAAAACGGTTGCAAATCCCGCCATCCTGTATTATTCTGCCTGCTCTGAAATTGAAATCGGATTTCAATTTCAGCCACACAAGCTTTTTTACCGAATTCCGGCAATTAGAAAGGTCTGGAGTCATGTACCACCTTCGCCGTCTTGCACTTCTTCTACTCTCAGCAATCATCAGCATCACAGTTATCGCCCAAACGCCTGCAACCAAGGGTGCGCTGAAAGGCAAAGTGGTCGATCCCAACCGCGCTGCCATACCCGGCGCCGATGTGTGGATCAGCGCGTCCGGCTTCCCTTCCTCTTCCGCAACCACCGATCGCAACGGTGAGTTCTCGCTGACACTTGAGCTGGGCGAGTATCAGGTGCGCGTAATGGCAGAAGGCTTCACCGAAGTCACCCAGACTGTAAACCTGACTCGCGCCGGTTCTCAACCCGTCGAAATCGTTCTCTCGGTTGGACCATCCACCGCGAGCGTAACCATTACCGACATTGCAGCTTACGGCGTCAGCTCAATCAACAGCGCCACCAAAACACTAACGCCACTCCGCGACATTCCGCAGTCGATCTCAGTGGTTACAAAAGAACAGATTCGCGATCAGGCGATGGCGAGTGTGTCCGATGTCGTGGCTTACGTTCCTGGAATCACTTCGCATCAGGGAGAAAACAATCGCGACCAACTCGTCATCCGCGGCAATAATACCAGCGCCGACTTCTTTCTAAACGGTGTGCGCGACGACGTCCAATACTATCGCGATCTCTACAACGTCGAGCGCGTCGAAGCTTTGAAAGGTCCAAACTCGATGATGTTCGGTCGTGGCGGCGGTGGCGGCGTGATCAATCGCGTGAGCAAGGAAGCCGGCTTCTCTTCCCTGCGCGAAATCACCCTCCAAGGCGGCTCATTCAGAGACAAACGCTTCACCACCGACTTGGACCAACCTTTTGGCAACAAGCTCGCGCTCAGAATCAATGGCCTTTACGAAAACTCCGACAGTTTCCGCCGGCATGTTGATTTGGAGCGTTACGGAATTAATCCAACGGCCACGCTCGTGCTTAGTCCAAAAACCGCAGTCAAGCTCTCTTACGAGTATTTTCACGACGGCCGCATTGCCGATCGCGGCATTCCTTCGTTTCGTGGACGACCAGTTGACGTTCCTATCGAAACCTACTTCGGCGACCCGCACAACAGTTTCGTAAGAGCCGGCGTAAATCTCGCTTCAGCAAATATCGATCACCAGGCCGGTCGCTTCAACATCCGGAATCGCACGATGTTTGGAGACTACGATCGCATATATCAAAACTACGTTCCCGGCGCAGTCACGGCAGACAAAAACTTTGTTTCAATCTCGAGCTACAACAACTCCACCAAGCGACGAAATATCTTCAACCAGACTGATGTGACGTTTTCGGCGTCAACCGGATCCGTGCGCCACAATTTTCTTACCGGCGCAGAACTGGGCCACCAGTTAACAGACAATCTCCGCCGCACCGGTTTCTTCAACAACAGTGCCACGTCGATTCTCGTGCCGCTGTCGAATACCATAATCAGCACGCCGGTAACGTTTCGTCAGAACGCAACTGACGCCAACAACCACATCAAAACAAATCTCGGTGCGACCTACATTCAAGACCAGGTCGAAATCAACCGCTACCTTCAGGTCGTCGCTGGTCTGCGTTTCGACTATTTCGATCTACAGTTTCACAACAACCGAAACAATCAGGATTTGCGACGCATCGATCGGCTCGTCTCGCCACGCACGGGCGTGATCGTCAAGCCGATCACGGAAGTATCGCTGTACGCGAATTACGGTGTTGCTTATCTGCCGAGCAGTGGCGATCAGTTCTCTTCTCTGACGACCATTACGCAGCAGGTCAAACCGGAGAAGTTCAGCAACTACGAGCTCGGCGCGAAGTGGGACGTCCGGCGTAATCTATCGTTGACCACCGCCGTGTACCGTCAGGACCGCACCAACACACGCTCCACCGATCCAAACGACCCAACGCGCATTCTCCAAACTGGCAGTCAAAGAACAAATGGCTATGAGTTTGGGTTGAACGGCAGTATTACCACGAAGTGGAGTGTCGCCGGAGGCTACGCGTATCAGGATGCATTCATCAGCAGCGCTACGGTCTCGGCACCAAAAGGCGTGCAGGTCGCGCTCGTGCCGCATCACACTTTCTCACTCTGGAACAATTACAAAGTGGTTCCACGACTCGGGTTGGGACTCGGTATCATTCATCGTTCCGACATGTTCGCCGCGATCGACAACGCAGTTGTTCTGCCCGGCTACACGCGCGCCGATGCGGCCGTCTTCTTCTCGATCACTGAACGATGGCGTTTGCAGGCGAACATCCAAAACCTGTTTGACAAGCAGTATTACCTGAACGCCGACGGCAACAACAACATCTCGCCTGGCGCGCCGCGCGGTGCTCGTGTCGCCCTGATCGCACGTTTTTAACGGGCTCAGGGCGACACGCAGTCGTCGCAATGTGGTAAACTCCGCCTGCACTACAGAGACCAAGCGCGCGAAATGGTGCGCGAGTACAAGGGTTGACAGGTGGACGCTCAAAAACTGGAACACTTCCGAGACCTTCTCCTCAATCAGTTACGCGAAAACACCGAACAGGTCCGCACGGATCAAGCGGCCGCACTCGAGCTTTACGACGACGGCGTGAAAGACAGCGTGGATCTTTCCGTGCAGGACTTGAACAAAGAGATCGCGCTGCGACTCGGTGAACGCAGTTCCAAGGTGGTGGCGGATATCGATCAGGCGTTGTTACGAATCGAGGAAGGGACGTACGGGATCTGTGTGCGTTGCAGTCAACCAATCGACGAGCGGCGGCTCGAAGCCATTCCCACCGCGCGCTACGACGCAGCCTGCCAGGCAGCGATCGAAAGCGCCAACGGCGAAGAAGACCTGCCGACGTTATAACTGCGTTCAGAGTTCAACCTTTAGGTTGCCGTCAGCTTCCTTGCGCTTCAGGAACAAGCTAAAGCTTGAACTCTGAACTTCGTTCGTTTGAACTCTGAACCAGATTACGCTTTCGGATGCGCCTTATCGTAAACCTCGATCAACTTTTCCATCGAAACGTGTGTGTAGACTTGAGTAGTGGAGAGCCGCGCGTGGCCCAGCAATTCCTGAATGTCGCGCAGGTCAGCGCCACTGTCGAGTAAGTGCGTCGCGAACGAATGCCGCAGAGCATGCGGACTGATGTTGTGCATGCCCGCGCAGAGACGAATGTACTTATCAACCATGCGACCTACCGAGCGAGTAGTGATTCGCGTCCCCTGGTAATTCAGAAAAAGCGCTTCCTCATCGCGTTTCGACACCGGCGCATTGAAGAGAAACTTTTCCCTCACTTTCAAATAGTTTCGCAGCGCTTCGCCCGCCGGATCGCCAAACGGAACGATCCGCTGTTTTCTCCTCTTCCCTGTCACGCGTATCAACTGATTACGAAAGTCGACATCCGCCAGATTCAACGTCGTCAACTCCGCCACGCGAACGCCGGTCGCATACATCAGCTCGAGCATCGCGCGATCCCGTTTGCCAAGATCCGTTTCTGGATCGGGAGATTCGATAAACCTGATCGCGTCTTCGATGGAAAGATGTTTCGGAAGTTTCTTTTCCAATCTCGGTGTGGAGACGAGTTTGGCCGGATTCATCTCCAGCATTCCCTCGCGCACGAGAAATTGGAAGAAGGTGCGCAACGTGGCGAGCTTGCGCGCGATTGAGCGTTTGCTCTTTTGCGCGGTGTGGAGCGCCGCCATCCACTCGCGAATCGTCAGGTGGTCTATCTCGGAAACGTCGGGCGCTGTCCTCTTTCCGTCAGCGGTAAGAAACTGAAGAAACTGTTCGAGGTCGCTTGAGTAATTGCGTAAGGTGTGTGCGCTGACGTTGCGCTCGTAGCGCAAGTGTTCGAGGAACTGATCGATCAGCTCTTTCATTGATATCTATTCCAACTCGCCTCGCTAATAACCCCTTGAGACCGCGGGCTTGGGCGCATAATAGCCTTTTCGCGAGCGAACGCGAACATCACTTCTCGATTTGATCCGCAAGTCGAGCTGGTGCAGACGCCCGTCGCGCTGCTCGGCGTTGGGGTAGTAACTCAAAACGTACTGCTGCGAGAGATCCGCCGCGATCTGATTGAACGCATATTCCAACTGATCGACCGTCTTTGGGATATAGACGGCGCCACCAGTCTGTCCTGACAACTGTTCCATACGACGCTCGGCCGCAAGTGCACGCAGATTTGCGCCCTCGTACAAGCCCGTTTGGACCACGTAGATCTGACAATCGTCAGCCAGCACCTGCTGCACGACTTGATCGAAATCGTTGAGCCGGCTGGTTGTTTCTATTCCGTCTGAGACGATGACCAGCACTCTTCGCCCCGAGTACGGTCGCAGGTAACTGGCGGCGCCAACGATGGCATCGAACAGTGAAGTTCCGCCTTCAGGTCTGCCAAACATCGCGATCGTCTGTTCGAGTCGCGCGATGTCGCTTGTCAGTGGTTGTGCCAGATAGCTCTCAGTCTCAATCGAGTAAATCGCTGCTTCATCCTTCGCGCGCATCACTTTTCTGAAGAAACGAATGGCCGCTTGCTTTTCAAATTCGCGCGCCGCATCGAGGCTGCCGCTGTTGTCAAAAAGCATCGTGAGGCGAACGCTGGTTTCAGATCGCGTGAGATCGCTGAGCGGTCGCAGCTCACCATCGACACGGAGCTCGAAGTCGTCCAGCTTCAAATTGACGACGGCGTTGCCGCGTCGATCCACTACCGATGCCGGAATTGGAACGAGGTTGGAGCTGATGCGAACGACGTCGTTGGGATCGATTTCATCAGTCGTAGTGTTAGTGTTAGTTGTCTTCTTTGAAGAAGAAGGTGTCGATGAAGTAATGCGCGGTCGTTCGGGATCGGCGATTGGTCCAGGCGCAGGCTTGCTCGGCTTGCCGGGTTCCTGACGCCGGCCTGATTGGCTGAACGCGGGTGGAGCGGTGCAAACGCTGAGAAGAAACAGCAGCAACCAGGCGCAATTCTTCAACCGGCGTGCGCGATCTCTCGTCTTGTATGAATTTGCTCGAGCCACTCTGCCCATTCTTTCAAGGCCAATTCGACCTGCAACTGTCTTCGTTCCCGCTTCTTACGCGTGTTGCGCCTTGCAGGTTCGGGAAGCGGCGGCAAAAGCGCGAAAGTGATGTTTACCGGTTGAAATTTTTTGGCGTCGGCGTTGGAGACGTAATGCGCCAGTGCCCCGATGGCGCTGCGCGCCGGCGCTTCCACTAACTCCACGCCCGAGAGCAGTCGCGCAGCATTAATGCCCGCCAGCCAACCCATTGCGACTGATTCAACGTAACCCTCAACACCCGTGATCTGCCCGGCGAAAAAGACGTTCGGGTGCTCGCGCATCTGCATCGTTGCCCCGAGCACGCGTGGTGAACAGATGTAAGTGTTGCGATGGATCTGGCCAAACTGGAGAAACTCCGCGTTCTGTAATCCCGGAATGAGTCGCAACACGCGCGCTTGTTCGCCGTAGCGTAGATGATTCTGGAAGCCCACCAAGCTGTATGCATCGGCCATTAAATTTTCCTGGCGCAACTGCACCGCGGCGTAAGGCTCGCGACCAGTCCTCGGATCCCGCAGGCCAACAGGTTTCATCGGCCCGAAGCGAAGCGTATCGACACCGCGTCGCGCCAGTTCCTCGATCGGCAGACACGCCTCAAACCAGCGCGTCTCTTCAAACCGTTGCAACGGGACGCTCTTCGCCGCGAGCAACTCCGAATAAAAGCGCTGATACTTTTCTTCGTCGAAAGGACAGTTGAGATAGTCGTCGCCGCCTTTGTCATAACGCGCGGCGCGAAACGCGATTGAGGTGTCGATTGAATCGGCAGAAACGATCGGAGCGATGGCGTCGTAGAAATACATCTGATCGCTGCCGGTCAACTTCATGATCTCGGCGGTGAGCACGTCGGAAGATAAAGGACCGGTAGCGATGATCGTGATCTCGTCGTTCGGAATGGTTGTGACTTCTTCGCGAATCAGACGGATGCGAGGTTCCGTTTCGATGCGACGCGTGATCAGTTCGGCAAACTTCTCGCGATCGACGGCGAGCGCGGCGCCGGCCGGCACGCGCGTCTCAGCGGCTGCTTCCAAGACGAGCGAGCCGCCCTGGCGCAGTTCCTCCTTTAATAAATAGGACGCGGTGCCGGGCTCGTCGGATTTTAGCGAGTTGGAACAGACGATCTCGGCGAGTTTGTCGGTGCGGTGCGCCGGGGTTTGTTTTACCGGCCGCATTTCATAAAGATTCACCTGCGCGCCCAGCCGCGCAGCCTGCCACGCCGCCTCGACACCCGCCAACCCCCCACCAATAATATTTATCTGATCCGCGTTCATCTCTTTTCAATCCGCGTCATCCGCGGTTACGGTTTTGCCGGCGCGTCCAGTTTATAGCCCTTCACGTCGCCGGAGAAATGCTTGTAGTCGCTCCACTCGACTATCTTGTTGTAATCGCCTCCACCAAACAACAACACTTTCAGCGAAAGATTCACTTGCGCAAAGCGCGGCAGCCAAACGCCTTGGGCCATTCGCGTCTGCTCGATCACCAGCGCCGCGCCGGGTTTGAGCGAAACCAGGAATCCGGCTCCCATCTTGAAACCTTCTGCCAAGCGCGCCTCTAACCTGATCACCTGCTTGTCGACGGGATCGATCCACACCACGCCAACCAACTTCACGATCAAACTCTCTTCGCGGTTCTTCGGACGAAATCCGGGACGCGGGCGGAAGTCAAAAACGATTGTCTCGCGGCCCGCCAGGATCTCACGACGCGGCGACACAAACTCGCACGCCTTCAGAAACGACGAGATCTCGGTCGCGTCATCTCCTTCAGCCTTCTTCTTTTCGCGTTCGGCGCGGCGTTGGGCCACCTTCTTCTGGTCTTTCTCTTTTTCGCGTTCGGCTTTCTCAAACTCCTCCTGCACGCGTCGATCTTCCTTCGCCGCGCGTTCGGGAGAAAGTGGCACGCCGTTCTCGCTGATCAGCTTCTGCACCGGTTCACGATTCGGCAGCGGATAAACTTCGTAGACCTTGACCGTCTGTTTCTTCAGCTCGCCTTTGTCGTTGATCTCGCGATCAGTCTCGGTTTGTTTGAAGGCGTATTCGGAGACGCGGCTCTCGGTTTCATCCTGATTGCGTTCAACTTCGCGAAGCAACGTGGCGACGTCGAGGCTCTCGGTCGCTGCCGGCGGATCGAAAATCTTGTCGTCGATGCCGGTGTTGTATTTGACGCTGTGTAAGACGAGCGTCAGCTCGCCTGAGCCTTCGATGTTCATGCGAACGCGATGCGGTTCGAGGATGCTTTGTTCCGCTCGATAATCTTCAAACGAAACTCGCGTCTTTCTCGCGTCGCCAGTGATCTTGCTGATGAGTCCGGTCTTCACACTGAAGTAATACTGCAAGCGGGCACCGCTGCGAGTGGAAAACTCGACGATGTAAGCGGGTTCCGACGCGAGATCGCCGACGGATACGACGCGGGCGAGCACGTTGGCTTTCTTGAAATTGATGAGACGCGACGAATCAAGAGAGGCGCGGAGTTTGGCGGCGGCGCTTTCGAGACCGATCAGAGTTCGCAGATGGTTATCGAGGCCCATCTCCCACGCTGATCTGGCGTTCGTTGCGGAGATGATTTGGCCGTTGCCGAACGTCAGTTCCAAACGTTCCGAGGCGGGCGCTTTTAATTGCGTGCGTGCGGTGCCGATTGGCTGGTTGTTGAGTTGGATAATCCATTCGTACGTGGCATCTCTGATGGAGCCTACAGCTTTCCTACCGCCGGTCGCTTTGAGGTAGTTATCGACAATCTTATCTGCGGAAGGATGCTTTTTATTGTTCTGCCCGAACGCCGTTTGGACCACACTGCATATGAGCAGCAACACGCCGAGGCGCAGAAAGAACCTGGGGGAACACAACATACAAGTTATTTCTTCGTACTCTTCTTGCTAACCTTTCGCGCGGATCCCTTCTTTGTCGTCGCTTTCTTTGTGCCTTTTGTATTCTTTGTGCCTTTTGTGGCAAAGCTTGTTTTCGGTTTCGTTTCAGCGAACTCTTCCTGCCTCTGATGAAAACCAAACTCATTCAAATCGCCGCCTCTAACCTTGTAACGATCTACATTCCTCTTTGGATCCTTCGGCATCTACTCCTCCTGCTGGTTCGATCTGCGTGTGGCTTGACACTACAAACGGCGCCTTCGTATAGTGCAAACGCGTTTCTGCACCAGCTATTTTTCGTCCTTGGCCGGCTTAGCTCAGTTGGTAGAGCGTCTGATTCGTAATTAGAAGGTCGCCGGTTCAACTCCGGCAGCCGGCTCCAATTGAATCAAGTATTTACGGCCACTCCCGTGAGTGGCTGTTCTGCTGTCTGCGACATATTTGTGACGCGACTCTTTTGCGCGTATTCAACTGCATTTCTCAGGCTATCATCCGACGCATGCGTGTAGCGCATAGACATCTGAATGTTTGAATGGCCCAAGAGCCGTGCAATGGTTGTCGCGTTGCATCCTGCGTCACCTAATCGCGTCGCAAACGTGTGGCGCAGGTCGTGAAAGTGGAAGTCGCCGATCCCGGCATCAATACACGCCGCTACGAACGCCTTCTTCACATCCACTAAACCTTCGCCAGCTTGTCTCTTAGCTATCCGCCGTGAAGCGAACACTAGATCTCCCTTTTGAGTCTGACGTTGCTCTATCAAAAGTTCTCTCACGCTTTGACTCATCGGGATGATCCGATCACGCGCAGTCTTTGTATTGACGCCGCGCAGAAAATCGACGTGCCGCCACGACAGATTTAGCAACTCACCGCGACGCATACCCGTACCAAGCGCCAGTGCGACTAGCGGGTACAAGTGTCTGCGCCGCCATTGAGTTGCGCCATCAATCGCGTTTCCTCATCAGCCGATAAGTAGCGGTTACGTCTAGCTGCTTTAGCCTGATCTCCAACAGATCTTTGATTTGCTCAAGGTCTTTTCCATAACGGTCGAAAAAACGAATCGCACGCTGCGTGAGTTCTTGAGGAGTTAGGATTTTCGAATTATTCACAAGACCTCCACCTCTCAGAGGCGTACCATCAAAACAAGCGTGGCGGGAACATATCAGGTGCGAGTAAATTTCTTGCGATCTCTACCGACCATGGCTCTGTTATTTCCTTATCAGTAACGTCTTTCACTAGCTGGTCGAGCGTAACAAAAGTGCCGCTCAAAGAATTGCCTCGTCTTTCAAAAAACTCGGTCTTACATAAGACAATGGCTACGTCATCAGTCTCTGCTTGCCATCCATATACCAGAGCGATGTGCTTTGATGACCTTTCGCCTCGTCCGATGTAAACAGCGCCGAGAGCATTCAGTTCATCTGGCTCAACGCTCAGCCGGAGTTCTTCCTGCAATTCTCTCATGGCGGCCATCAAAATTACTTTTCCGTTGTCATGATCTTCACTACGAACGTGCCCGCCCGCCCATATTACAATTTTTTCGTCAAGGGGATTGTCTTCATGGGCCTCTTTTCTTCGCAAACGAAGGACACTACCACTCTTTGTACGGACAACAACCACCGGCAACGCCTGAATGAGATCGTTTCGACTTTCTGCTTCTTCGCGGGGCACAAAGTCTCCTTCTTTGGCAAACAAGTCCCACACCTTACGAGCGTCTGTGCCAACCAAACACGCGGACTCACTAAACAGATCTTTCAAAGATTTTGCCGGGACACAGAAAATGTCTTCGCGCAACTGCTCTTCGATAACATTTAATACCAAGTCAGTAACTTGTTCCGTTGTTTCTTTCGGCTTCTCCCGCAAGGCCTTCGATGATGTATCAATTGTTTCAATACGAAAATCCCTACTTAGTTCATTTGTGGTTGTTCGAATGGTTCTTAGCATCTGTCCGAGAACGTCTTTATTCATAATTGAACCAGTAGGACGGTCGTAAACGGGAAGATGTCCGTGCTCACGCATCAATGCATCTTCTGGACTAGCCGTCATTACTATGACAGCTGTTATTCTTCTTCGCCAGTCATCGATTCTTAGGAATTTGTTAATGATATCCAGTTCGGCAGTTCGGACTCGAGAAAGTCGTTCCATGAGTGTTAGCCACGTAATCGAGTCAAATAATCCTCGATCCAGAATCAAGATATCGGGGTCGTCTGGGCGTGGGGGACTTTGAGTCTTCTCTAGGATTTGAGACAGGGTTGTAACTGCTGTCCAGACGTTGAAGTTAAAGTGCTTCTTGTCTCGAATGGGACATATTGAGGCACGCTCGACAACGACCTCAACGCGGAATCCGCACCTCCTCAGAAAGGTCTGCACTTGACCGAGCGTCGATGTCTTGCCAGCTTTTGGAACACCGGCAAACTCAAGAACAATCGGTTTTCTCCCGCGAGTTTTGAACAGTTCTGCCAACTTTTCAGTTCTAAGTTGGCGGTCAGATTTATTATTCATATCCATAATATCAAGGAGGGTTGGATCCTCTCGAAGCTTTGTTAAAAAGTCCAATGCATAATACGCATGAAATTTTCTTAAATCTAGAAAGCAAACCCAAAAGGCCATCCGCGAGGAGAGACGCCGGAACAAATAGGCGATGCCCGAACTTACCCCGCGCGTCGTCTTTGACTGCAATCTCTTCGTTCAAGGAATCGCCAATCGTAACAGCCCAGCGCGCAAGGCACTGCGGCTGTTTTTCAATGGAGACATATCGCTCTTTGTGCGAGCCGATTATTCGCGAAGTTCGGGAGGTATTGAATCGTGCGGAAGTTCGTCGCCAACTTCCGGGCATCAATGACCGCATCGTCAATGCCTTTCTAACGAAGCTGGAAGCAAAGGCGATTCTCATCGCTAACGTTCCAGAAGAATTTCATTATGAACGCGACCCCGATGACGAGATGTATATCAATCTCGCCATCGTTGGCAATGCCACATATCTCGTGAGCCGGGATAAGGATCTTCTTGATCTAATGACCACATCGACAGACATAGCCGACAGTTCCGTTCACGCTATCCATTCCTGCGAATAATGACGGCTGCCGGCTTTATCACAGGCATCGAATCAGCGAGTGCCACCCGGTGATGATGACGGCAAGTAATTAGCAGGACCTCACATACGTCTTCCGAATAGATCGTGTTAAATAAACGTCCGTGATTGTGCATCCGGGCGTCTGACCATCCAGTACCCGCTACAAACGACTACCAACAACACCGCTCAAGGTTTGAAATTTCTATTTGCGAGGCAGCGCAACTTCGTCGCGAAGCCGTATAGATTACAGGCCATGCTTCAACCACGTTATCGCGGCACACGATCGACAACTTGTGCGAAGTCGTGATTCCTAGTCTCGCTGTTTCGGCGGTCAGTCGTGGAGAGTCTATGCTGCGAATCTGGAGCGCCAGCTGGGGTTCGTGAAAATCATCGCGATGATCTCGCGCAAATTTCCCGGCCTCATCGATTCGATAGTTGATATTTATTAGAATTTAGAATTATTCTAATAGACATGGAAGATCTCGAGTTCTCAGGACTTACGAAACAGCGCCGGGCTGTCCTGCGGGTAATCCGCGAATCGGACGAGCATCTGACGGCCAACGAGGTCTTTGAGCGTGCGCGCCGGCTATTGCCGGGCATCTCGTTCGCGACCGTTTACAATTCGCTGCGCTACCTGAAAAACGAAGGACTGATCGGCGAGATCCGGTTCGGAGCGGGCTGTACCCGCTACGACCGCAAGCTGAAGCGGCACGACCATGCGATCTGCAACGTCTGCGGAAAGCTCGTCGATCTCGAACTCTCGATCCCTGACGGACTACTTAAAGAAGCTGCCAAGCGTTCAAAATTCGCAGCCGGATCGATCGAGCTCACGCTGCGTGGTCTGTGTCCTGAGTGCCGACATCTCGGAACTAAGCGGGAACGAATCACCTAATTAGTTTCGCTAAGAATAATAAATGGAAAGAAGGTAAAAAAAATGGGAAGTAACACAGAGCGCGTCCCGTCACGGGATGATCCGGTCTTGGATATAAACGAATCTAGCCGGTGTCCCTTCACCGGCGGAGCGATCAATTACACCACCAGTACCCGCCGATCGAACCGAGACTGGTGGCCTAATTCTTTGGATCTGAGGATCCTTCGTCAAAACTCTTCGCTGTCCGATCCGATGGGCGAGGGTTTCAATTACGCGCAGGAATTCAATACGCTCGATCTCGATGCAGTGATCAAGGACCTGCGTGCCCTGATGACCGACTCGCAGGACTGGTGGCCTGCGGACTACGGTCACTATGGACCATTCTTCATCCGCATGGCATGGCACGCGGCAGGCACATACCGAATCGGCGATGGCCGCGGCGGGGCAGGCAACGGCGAGCAGCGTTTCGCCCCCACCAACAGCTGGCCCGACAACGGCAATCTCGACAAGGCGCGTCGTCTGCTCTGGCCGATCAAGCAGAAATACGGCCGCAAACTTTCGTGGGCCGACTTGTTTGTCTTGACTGGCAACGTGGCACTTGAATCGATGGGCTTCAAGACCTTCGGCTTTGGCGGCGGCCGGCCCGACGTGTGGCAGGCGCAGGAAGATGTTTATTGGGGCTCCGAGGGTGAATGGCTAGGGGACAAGCGTTACACCGGCGACCGCGAGCTTGAGAACCCACTCGCGGCGGTGCAGATGGGTCTTATCTATGTGAACCCAGAAGGGCCCAACGGCAACCCCGACCCGCTTGGGTCGGCGCGAGACGTCCGCGAGACCTTCGGACGCATGGCGATGAACGACTACGAGACTGTGGCGCTTACCGCCGGCGGCCACACCTTCGGCAAGACTCATGGCGCCGGTAACCCTGCGCTCGTAGGGCCCGAGCCCGAGGGAGCGCCGATCGAAGCACAGGGTCTGGGTTGGATCAATGCCCATGGCAGCGGCGTGGGCACGGATACAACGACGAGTGGCATCGAAGGCGCCTGGACCGCGACGCCGACCAAGTGGGACAACAGCTACTTCGAAACCCTCTTCGGCTATGAATGGGAGCTGACCAAGAGTCCCGCCGGTGCACAGCAGTGGCGGCCAAAGAATGGCGCAGGCGCCGACACGGTGCCCGACGCGCGGGACCCGAACAAGCGCCACGCGCCGATGATGACGACCGCCGACATGGCGATGCGGACGGACCCGGCCTATGAGAAGATCGCGCGACACTTCAAGGAGAATCCAGAGGAGTTCGCAGACGCATTCGCCCGGGCGTGGTTCAAGCTGACGCACCGCGACATGGGCCCTAAAGCGCGTTATCTCGGCCCGTTGGTACCTGCGGAAGA
>Ga0075425_100005323_pt1 | contig 13369 bp, 6 predicted proteins | sample SoiMethybrSBSTD4_FD_75300 | JGI IMG/M metagenome (GOLD analysis project Ga0075425, IMG submission 75300) | Bulk soil microbial communities from a Populus tree surrounding site in Tennessee, USA - Soil MetaG P. TD hybrid SBSTD4 | ecosystem: Environmental > Terrestrial > Soil > Tree plantation...
GAAGGAGACGGCCGGCAAGCCGCCGACGACGTTCGAGCCGATCGTCGGCACCTGGCTCGTCGTCCAGGACGGCGCGGACAAGGTCGTCCGCGTGGACGGCAGCCCCTGGAAGGCCAGCCAGGACAACCCGTCGCGCCTGCTCGTGGAGAGCGCGCGCCGCCTGTATGGCACCTCGAACGAAGAGCTGATGGACAACGCGAAGCAGTTCGCCTACTACCCCGTGGCCGTGCTGAAGGGCCTCGACGAGTTCACGGACGGCACCATCAGCCTGAAGTTCAAGACGGTCGCGGGCGACGCCGACCGCTGCTCCGGGATCCTCTTCAACGTGAAGCCCAACGGCGACTGGCTGGCCGTGCGCTACAACGACACCGAGAACAACGTCGCCCTCTGGCAGTTCCACAACGGACTCCGGCGGCCGGTGAAGTTCAGCGACCGCGCGCACAAGTTCATGCTCGACCGCGCCGCATGGCACGAGCTGAAGATGACCGTGGACGGCGCGTCCTTCAGCGCCTGGCTCGACGGCGAGCTCGCGCTCGAATACACCCTCGGCTCCGCGCCCGGCCCCGGCCGCAACGGCGCCTCGCCGCACCCGGATCAGTTCCCCGCCAACAACCCCGTCCTGCAGCCGCCCGTGAAGGGCCGCGTCGGCCTGTGGTCCAAGACGGACAGCACGAGCGAGTTCAAGGACTACGTCGTCCGCACGAAATGAGGGCCCCGATTCCTCGCCACCTTCGCACGATCAGGAGAACGAGCATGCGACCTGCCTTCCGAGCCCTCCTCGCCGCCGCCGTCTGGGCCGCGGCCTGGCCCGTCCTCGCCCAGTCCCCCAACACGTCGTCGCTCGTCGTCGTCGTCGAGGACCCGCAGGGCGCGGTGGTGCCGGAGGCCACGGTGTCGCTGAGCAACCCCACCACCGGCGTGAGCCGCGAGGCCGTCTCCGGCCAGGGTGGCGCGGCCACGCTCACCGCGCTGCCCCTCACCGGCCTCTACCAGGTCACGGTGACCAAGGCGGGCTTCGCGGATGCCACCACCGGCGGCATCGCGCTGCGCGCGGGCGAGACCGCGATGATCCGCGTGAAGCTCCCGGTGGCGGGCGGCCAGAGCGAGGTGACCGTCTACGGCACCACCGAGGGCGTGCGCAACGATCCCCAGCTCGGGATCCGCCTCGACAACGTGAGCATCGACGAGACCCCGATCCTCGGGCGCAAGTCCACGACCCTGCCCCTCCTCAACTCGGCCTTCCGCCAGGGCAAGGGCACGGGCGACCTCTTCGTCAACGCGACCTACTTCATCACCGGCGTGGGCTCACGGCGCGCGACGTCGTTCACCCTCGACGGCGCGAACAACGACGAGGGGTGGGGACGCCAGACCGCCATCGCCACCGTGCCCCTCGGCGCCATCAAGGAGATCCAGGTCCTCACCAACGCCTTCGCCCCCGAGTTCGGATGGACATCCGGCCCCGCCCTCAACATCGTCACCAAGTCCGGCACCAACAGCGTGCACGGCGAGGCGCTGGTCCTGAGCCGGCCCGGCGGGGACCTCCAGGCGAAGGAGTTCTCGACCAAGGGCTTCTGCCCGGAGTCCACGCCGAGCTGCGCCACCCCGGGCACCCTGACCGCCATCAGCCCGGTGGACATCCCGGACAAGCTGGCCCAGCTGTCGGGCTCGATCGGCGGCCCCATCGTCAAGGACCGGACCTTCTTCTTCCTCACCACCGACTACACCTGGCAGGACCGGACGACGTTCCTCTCCCCGACCCTGCCCTCGTTCGTGCTGCCCGCGGACGGGAACCTCGAATGGACGGGGCACTACCGGCAGTTCCTGGCCGACGCCCGGCTGGACCACAAGCTCACCGACCGCCAGAACCTGATGCTTCGCGTCAACGTCGACCGCTTCTACGACGACAACCCGCAGGATGCCGTCGGAGGGACCAACGCCCCCAGCGTGGCCCGCCGGTACACGCGACGCTCCTGGACCAGCCAGCTCAACCACACGGCCGTGCTGCGCCCGACCCTCCTCAACGAGGCGCGGATCGCCTATCTGCACGGGGACCCGGTCACCCTCTGGGAGGCCCACGATCTCTCGACCACCTACACCCGCGCGGGATCGGTCCCCTTCACCATCGGCCAGTCACGGCTCTCCGACATCTTCAGCCACCAGCTCCAGCTCTCGGACACGGTGTCCTGGTCGCGCGGCAATCACTCCCTGCGCTTCGGCGGGAGCGTGGTCCGCCACACCTCCGGCGGCACGGGCAGCGAGCCCGGCACCCCCGTTCTCGGAACCTTCACGTTCAAGACGGCGACCACCGCTCCCTTCGATCAGCTCACGCTCAACGACGTGCAGACCTACACGCAACCGATCGACTTCGGCATCGACAGCTACGAGCTCCGGCAGTGGCTCTACACCGCCTTCGTGCAGGACAGCGTGCGCGTGCACCGGGACCTGACCGTCGACTTCGGCCTCCGCTACGACCGGCAGACCCTGACCGACGACACCAACAACTTCGCGCCCCGCCTCGGCTTCGGCTGGCACCCTGGTGGTGACGCCCGGACGTCGATCCGCGGCGGCTACGCGATGTACTACACGCAGATCCGATCCAACGCCGTCGCGAGTTACCTCGTGAACGGCCTCGACGGTCTGACGACCTACACCGCGGTCCCGGGCCAGCTCGGGTTCCCGACCTGCCTGACCGGACCCTGCCTACCCCTGTCCTTCGATCCGCGGACGCTGCCGCCCTCCCAGCTGCCGGCGCGCGACATCGTGATCCAGGCCGGCCGGGCGGACTTCTACCGGAATCAGTTCCGGAGCTACGGGCTCGACTTCGACCTCCTCCCGAACTACCCCGACGAGCTCCGCAACCCGCGCAGCCAGGTCTTCTCCATCGGCGTCGAGCGCGAGCTGGCGACGGGCCTCTTCCTGGGCGCCGACTACGTGCATCAGCACCTCGGCGACATCGACCGCACGGTCGACCTCAACGCGCCGACCCCCTTCGACCGCACCGCGCCCGGGCAGACGCGGACGGTGGCCGTGGCCAATGCCACCCGCCCGATCGTGCCCGTCAACGGCGGGGTGCGCCAGGTCAACGTGCTCATGAACCTGGGCGAGGCGGACTACGACGGCCTCCAGACCCTGCTCCGCTACCGCGGATCCCGCCTGGAAGGCAGCGTCAGCTACACGCTGTCGAAGGCCACGAACACCACGGAGCCGGACGGCAACGGCATCGGGCCCAACGACAACAACATCGCGCGGTTGGGCGAGGTGGAGCGCGGGCCGAGCGTCGTCGACCAGCGGCACCGCGCGGTCCTCACGCTCAGCTACCGGCTGCCGCACGAGATCACGATCGGCACCCTGACCCAGCTCGCGTCGGCGCGTCCGTTCAACGCGACCACGGGCGTCGACAACAACGGCGACGGCGCCAACAACGACCGGCCGGTGGTCAGCGGCGCCGTGATGGGCAAGTCCGCGCGGCGCGGCACCGGGACCCAGGATGTGGCCGCCTTCATCGAAGGCCGCATCAAGGCGTCGAAGGCCGTGAGCATCCTGCTCCGCCTGGAGGGCTTCAACCTGCTCAACCACGGCAACTACCTGGGCCGCGGGCAGACCGTCTACGGCAACACCGACACGGCGGGCCCGACGTTCGGCCAGCTCGTGGCCGCCGGCACCGCGGCCACCGCCATCCCGGCCTTCGCGAACGTCGACCCGCCGCGGATGTTCCAGCTGCAGGCGCGGTTCATCTTCTGAGCGGAGCCGGATGCGACGCCCTCAGGACGAGGCGCGATCCGGATTCGACGCATCCAGCCGCCGGAGGAGCTGGTGGATGGTGGCGATGTCCACGGGCTTGACCAGGTGCTCGTCGAAGCCGGTCGCGCGCGACCGCTCCCGGTGGGCGGCATGCCCGTAGCCCGTGAGCGCCACGAGGCTCGTTCCGCGCGTCTCCGGCGCCGAACGCAGGCGCTCTCCCAGCTCGTACCCGTCCATGACGGGAAGGCCGAGGTCGAGTAGAGCCACCTCCGGCCGGAAGGTCGCGGCGATGGCCAGCGCCTGGACACCGTCGTTGGCCGTGCGGACGTCGTAGCCGCCGACGCGGAGGGCTTCGGCCAGGGCGTCCGCGGCATCCGGGTTGTCGTCGACGACGAGGATGCGAGTGCCGCGGACGCGCGCGCGCTCCGGCTTCGGCAGGCCGGTCTCGGTCGCCGCCCCCGGCCGCGCGGCCTTCGACAAGGGCAGGCGTACGGTGAACTCGCTGCCGCGCCCCGGCCCCTCGCTCGCGGCGGCGACGGAGCCCCCGTGCAGGGCGACGAGGCTCCGCACGATGGCCAGTCCGAGGCCGAGGCCTCCGTGCGAGCGGTCGAACGCGCGGGGACCCTGCACGAACAGGTCGAAGACGCCGGGGACGAGCCGCGCCGGCATCCCGATGCCGTTGTCCCGCACGCTGAGCACGGCGTCCTCCCCGTCCACGCGCGCCACCACGTCGATGCGGCCCTTGGCATCGGTGTACTTCGCCGCGTTGTTGAGCAGGTTGGCCACGACCTGGGTGAGGCGTTGCTCGTCCGCGTCGATCAGGAGGCCGGTCGGAGGAACGGTCAAGGTCAGCTCGTGATGACGCTCTTCGAAGAGCGGGCTGGCCAGCTCGACCCCCTTGGCCACGACTTCCGCGAGCTCCAGGGGGTGGCGCCGCAGCTCGATCTTCCCCTGGGCTACGCGTGAGACGTCGAGGAGGTCGTCCACGAGGCGCGTGAGGTGGCGCACCTGCCGCTCGATGATGACGCGCTCGCGCTCCACCGCGCCCGCGCCTTCGCGCAGGCGCATGAGCTGGAGGGCGGTCAGGATGGGCGACAGGGGATTGCGCAGCTCGTGGCTCAACATGGCCAGGAACTCGTCCTTGGCCCGGCTCGCCGATTCCGCTTCCGCACGCAGGTGGTCCATCTGCTGCTTCTGGAGCTCGGCTTCGCGCCGCGCGGCGCTGAGGGTGAGCTGCGAGCCGATGCGGGCCACGAGCTCGCGCGCGCTGAAGGGCTTGACCAGGTAGTCGTCCGCCCCGCGTTCCAGGCCTTCGATCCGCGCCTCCTCGCCCGCGCGCGCGGAGAGGAGCACGACGGGGACGTGCCGCGTCGATTCCTCGGCGCGGAGGGCCCGCAGGAGGCCGAACCCGTCCAGCCCCGGCATCATCACGTCGCTGAGGACGAGATCGGGAGGACGCGCGCGCGCCGCGGCCAGGGCGGCCGCTCCGTCCGCGTGCGTCTCCACCGCCCAGCGTGCGCCCAGGATGCGGGCGAGATACGCGCGCATGTCCGCGTTGTCGTCGGCGACCAGGATCCGGGCCGCGCCGGGCGGAGCCTCCAGATCGCCGTCGCCATCCGCCCAGCGCAGCGCTTCCTCGACGAACGCCCGGGTGGCGGGCTCGGCGGAGGGGATGTCCGCGGCCGCGCGAATCCGCTCCTCGGGGAGATGCGCCGATCCCCGGGGGATGGAGACGGAGAAAGTGGAACCCTTGCCCGGAACGCTCGTCACCGAGGCCTCGCCCCCGTGCATCCGCGCCAGCTCCTGCACCAGGGCCAGGCCGATCCCCGAGCCCTCGTGCGTCCGGGCGCGGACGCCCTCCACGCGCCGGAACCTCTCGAACACGTGGGGCAGCTCCGGTTCGGGAATGCCGACACCGGTGTCGGCGACCGCGAGCTCGTAGTGACCGGCCGTCTGCCGCAAGGTCACCGTGATCGCGCCCTGGAACGTGAACTTGAGGGCGTTCGAAAGGAGGTTCAGGACGATCTTCTCCCACATGCTGCGGTCGACGAACGCCGGTTCCGTGAGCTCGTCCGACGCGAACGTGAAGGCCAGGCCCGCGCGCTCGACCGCCGACCGGAACCCGCTGGCCAGGTCCCGGGTGAGCGCACGCAGATCGACCGGCTCGTAGACCGCTTCCACCCGCCCCGCTTCCAGGCGCGAGAAATCGAGCAGCGCGTTCACGAGCTTGAGGAGGCGGAGAGCGTTCCGATGGACGGACTGAAGCGCGTCCCCGCGCAAGGCCTGGTCCGGGCTGGCCAGCGCATCTTCGGTCGGGCCCAGGAGAAGGGTCAGGGGAGTGCGGAACTCGTGGCTGACGTTGCTGAAGAACGCGGTCTTGGCCCGGTCGATCTCCGCGAGGGCCTCCGCGCGGCTCCGCGCCTGCTCGAGCGAATGCGCGTTGCTGATCGCGGTCGCGAGGTGGTCGGCGGCCAGCTCGAAGAATCCGCGGTACGCGTCGTCCAGGGCCCGCCGCGGGCTGAGCCCGGCGACCAGGACCCCGTACGGGCGCTCTTGTCCGGGCCGGACGAGCGGCAGCAGGATCGCCGAGTGCGTCTGCTCGGGAAAGGAGCCGCCGGGCAGAGGGCCGAAGCGGGCCGACAGGTCGTCGAGGATCGCGACCTCCCGCGCGCGGATGACGTGGGCCAGCGGCCACGCGCGCGTCTCCTCCCCCGCGCCGAGCTCGACCTCGTGCGCGGCGGCCGGATGGTCCGCGGGAATCCCGGCCCCGGCCACGCGGCGGGCCCGGGTGCCGTCGCCTTCCAGGAGGTAGATGAGCGCGAACGGCACGTCCGTCGGGTTCTGCTCGAGCACGGCCGCGGCATCCGCGCAGGCCGCTTCCGCCGTCGTGGCTTCCGCCGCCCGGCGGGCCAGGTTCCGCAGAGTGGCCAGCCGGCGCTCCCCTTCCACCCGGCCCGTCGTCTCCGCCACCACCGCCAGGAGGCCGCCCACGCCACCGCTCTCGTCCCGGATGGGGCTGTAGGAGAGCGTGAACCAGCAGTTCTCGAGGTAGCCGTTGCGGTCGAGAGGAAGGAGCCAGTCGTCGATCGCGAACGACTCGCCGCGGCGCACGCGCTCGAACTCCGGGCCGACGACGCCCCAGACCTCGGGAAAGATCTCGGCGGCGGGCCGGGCCACGGCGGCGGGATGTTTCGTGCGGCCCAGGATGGGCCGGTAGCGGTCGTTGTAGAAGAAGCGGAAGTCCGGGCCCCAGGCGATCACCATCGCGAAGCGGGACTCGAGCACGATGCTCACCGCCGTGCGCAGGCTCTGCGGCCACTGCCCCACCGGGCCGAAGACGGTCGCGTTCCAGTCGATCGCGCGCATCAAGGCGCCCATCTCGCCGCCCCCCGAGAGGCAGTCCTCCGGCCGGGGCGCCGCCAGGGCGTCCACGCCGGCTCGCGGGTCCATCAAGGGCACGAGCGGAGCACGCAGGGCACCCGGCGCGCGCCGCGAAGGTTCCTCATCGGCTGCTGGCCAATAGTATGCCTAGGACTCGGGGGTCACGAGCCCGACGCGCACGGCGAAGCGCACGAGGCCGGCGAGGTCGTGCAGGCCGAGGCGGTGCATGAGCTGGGCGCGGTGCGCTTCCACCGTCTTGAAGCTGAGACCGAGCCGCTGCGCGATCTCCTTGCTCGAATGCCCCTCCGCCGCCAGCTGCAGGATCTCGCGCTGCCGCGGGGTCAGGGCATCGAGAGGATCCACCGATCCCCCCGTCCGGCTCACGTAGTCGTCGACGACGCGCTTCGAGACGGCCGGGCTCAGGTAGGTCTCGCCCCGGGCCACCGCGCGCACCGCGACCTCGAGCTCCGACACCGCCGCTCCCTTCAGGAGATAGCCGGCGCAGTCCGCGCGCAGGGCGCGCAGGACGTACTCCTCGGACGTGTGCATGGACAGGATGATCACGCGGATCGAGCGGTCGAACGCGCTGAGCCGCCCCGCCACCTCCAGCCCGTTGAGACCGGGCATGGCCACGTCGAGGAGCACGATGTCCGGACGCAGGCTCTGGGCGAGGCGAAGGGCCTCCTGCCCGTCCCCCGCCTCTCCGACCACCTCCACGTCCGCGAGTCCCTGGAGGAGGCCGCGGATCCCCGCGCGCACGAGGGTGTGGTCGTCGGCCAGGAGGACGCGGATCGGCTTCACGCCGTCCCGCCTTGGCGGAGGGAGGGGAAGCGCGCCCGCAGCTCGGTCCCGCCGTGGGGCGGGCAGAGGATCTCGAGATCACCACCCAGGAGCGACACCCGCTCCTCCATGCCGAGGAGGCCCATGGAAGCGCCCGCTCCCGCGCGGTCGCGCGCGGCCCTCACGTCGAAGCCCGTCCCGTCGTCGCGCACGCTCAGCTCCAGCCCCGCCCGGTGGTGGCGCAGGCCGAGCCGCACGTTCCTCGCGTGCGCGTGCCGGGCCACGTTGGTCAGCGCTTCCTGGGCCACGCGGAAGCAGGCCGTCTCCAGCTCCGGCTCCAGGCGCGGGACGTCTTCGACGGCGAGGTGCGCTTCCACCCCCGCCGCGCGTGCGAGCCGGTCGACGTACCAGCGCAGGGCGGCGGGCAGGCCGAAGTCGTCCAGGACCGACGGCCTCAGGTCCAGGGCCAGGTCACGGACGCTCTGCATGGCTCGGTCCACGGAGGCGATGGCCTCCTTGAGATGGGAAGCCGGGGGGCCGCCCGCGGAGAGGCGTTCCAGCGAGCCGAGGTTGATGTTGACCGCGGTCAGCACCTGCCCCAGCTCGTCGTGCAGCTCGACGGCGAGGCGCCGGCGCTCTTCTTCCTGCGCGGTCAGGAGACGGCGGGACAGCATCTTCTGCACCTGCTGTCCGGCCCGCACCTTCTCGAGCAGCCGCGCCAGCTCGACGGCGGGGGCCGCGCGGTCGGCCACGAGGAGGAGGAGCCTCAGGTCCTCGTCCGTGAAGTGGCGGGGGCGGGCGGAGACGACGCTCACGACCCCTACCACCTTGTCGCCCACGCGCAGGGGCGCTCCCATCACGGAGCCGGTCCGGGCCCGGACCTTGGACACGTCGACTCCCGAGATCCCCGAGGTGTCGATGGTCGAATAATCGTCCACGACCATCGGCCGCCCCTCCGCGGCGATGCGGCCGCTGACGCCGGAGCCGAGGCGCACGCGGATATCGGCGAACTTCTCGTGCACGTATCCGTCCACGGCCCGGGGATAGAGCGCCGTGCCGTCTTCATCCAGCAGCTGGACGCCGGCGGAGTCGGCCTCGAGGGTCCGGCGCAGCCGGACGAGCAGCTCCCGCAGCAGGTCGTCGAGCCCCAGGTGCACGAGCGCGTTGTCGGTGATGGTGTCGATGGCGCGGAGCCGGGCCAGCGCCGCCTCCGCCTCCGTCCTCGCCTTCGTCTCCCGGGCCAGGAGCTGCGCGCGCTCGTCCTCCGCGCGCTTCGCGTCCGTGATGTCCTCGGCCACGGCCGCGAAGCGATGGATCTCCCCCGCCTCGTTGCGGATGGCGAAAGCGCGGTCGCGCACCCAGCGGACGGAGCCGTCCGGCCGGCGCACGCGATAGGCCATTTCCAGCCCGCCCTGGCCGCGCGCTCCTTCCACCGCCTGCAGCACCCGTTCGCGGTCGTCCGGATGCACGCCTTCGATCCAGGATCGCGGGTCGCGGTAGACGCTCTCGCGCGTGCGGCCGAAGACCTCCTCGTAGGCGCGGTTGACGTAGAGCACGGTCGGCCCCTCCACGCTCCACAGCCAGAACACCTCGTTGATGTTCTCCACCGCCTGCCGGAACCGCATCTCGCTCTCGCGCAGCGCCTCCTCCGCCCGCTTGCGCTCGGTGATGTCCAGGCCGAACCCGATGCTCGATCCGTCCGAGAGCGCGAAGCGCGCCCACGACACGTCGACGTCCCGCCCGTCGCGGTTGCGCATCTGGAAGTCACCCCAGTGACGCTCGGCGCGGCGGATGAAGTCGATGGCCTGGCGACGGCGCTCGGGATCGGGATAGGCCTCGGCCAGGATGTCCACCTTCTGCGCTTCTTCCAGGCTCCACCCGAGCGTCTTCTCCCATTCGCGGTTCGCGCGCAGCAGGCGTCCGCCACCGTAGACCGAGATCATGACGGGGATGTTGTCGTAGACGGTCTGGAGCAGCTCCTTCTCGCGCTGCTGGGAGGCCTCGACGGCGCTGCGGTCGATGGCGAGGGCGAGCAGGGTGGCGACGGATTGCAGGAAGCCCACCTCGTCCGGCGTGAAGGTGCGCGGCCGGACGGAGTACACGGTCAGGACGCCCCAAGGACCACGCGCGCCCCGAACCGGCGCCGCCGCCGCGCTTACGACGCCACGAGCCAGGACGTCTTCGGGGACGGTGAGGCGCGGGTCCATCCGCACGTTCGCGACGACGACGGGATCGGTGGCGCCGAGGACGAACGCGGTCAGAGAGGAGGAGTCGTCCGCTCCCACGCGTCCCACCGAGCCTTCGCCGAAGCCCATGCCGGCGGCGAGTCGCATCTTCCCATCGGGCAGGCGCTCCTCGATCGCCGCGAGCTCGGCATCGAGGGTCGCGGCCGCGAGCTGGGCCGCCTCTCGCAGGAGAGCGCCCAGGCCGCGGAATCCGATCGCGATCCGGCCGAGCTCGGCGAGGGCGGACTGCTGACGGATGCGGGCCTGGAGCCGGGCGACGGCCGCGTCGAGCTGCGGAGTCGCGTGTACCGACAAGGTAGCTCGATTCTAGTCACGGAAACGAGGATTGCGACTCCGTTAGGTATCCCGGGACGACGGCCTAGGTGTTCGCACCTATATCGCCTTCCGGATACCTGTTCTACCCTGTCGCGACCTCGCGGGCAGCGGCCGACGTCCGGGACGACCGGATCACGGAACGGAGGAAACCGGTGTGGGATGCGCCGCGGCGGACGGCTCGGTTGCCGAGAGCCCGCGATGTCCGCACGTCTTTGACCGTGATCCTGGGATCGGCGGGCCTGCTCCAGGAGTTCCACCGCGCCCTGCAGCCGGACGACATCGAGCTCCTGGCCGCGGGCATCATGGAAGCCGCGCTCCGGCTCAATCAAGTGGCCGAACGCCTCGCCGGCGCCGAACACGAGCGGTCCTCGTCCCCGACGCGGCGGACGGTCCAGTGCGGCTCCGCCTCGTCCGGCTCCGCGGATGTCCGCTCGGCGGCGAAGGAGGCGGCTTTCCGCGCCGGGCGCCGGGCGGATCTCCGCCTGGACCTCCAGGATGTCCCGGTGACGGTCCCCTCCCTCCTCCTGCGGAAGATCGTGTCCGAGATCGTCCACGATGCCTTCGACCTCTCGGACCGCGGCGCCACCGTGCGTGTCCTCCTGCGCGCGGATGGACTCGGCTCCCGTCTCGAGATCGCCGCCGGCGGGATGAAACGGAAGGATGACCACCGGCGCCGGCCTCTCGCCGCCGCCCGACGCATCGCCGCCGCCACGGGCGGAGCCTTGGAGGTCGACCGCCGGATCGCCGGGCGCACCATCGTTCGCGTGAGGTGGCGCGCGGCGGACCGACGCGACGCGTTCCGCATCCGGATCCCCTACGACAACCGGGCCTGAGGCGGCGAAAGACGAGCGCCATGGCAGAATCGACTGGGCGCTCGACGGGGCGCCCGGCGGATCGCCGCGACCCGCCGCCCGCGCAGGGGGCTGGAGTGACGCCCATCGACCAGGGACCGTTCTAGTTGGCGCGGATCATCCTCATCGACGACGAAGTCGAGCTGGGCCGCGTTCTGGCCGAGATACTGGACGGCGCGGGACACCACACGCGCCTGGCCCGGAACGGGCAGGAAGGCCTCGAAGCCCTGCGCCACCACCCCGCCGACCTCGTCGTCTGCGACATCCACATGCCCGGCCTCGACGGATTCGAGGTCCTGAAAGCGGTCCGCGCCGATCCCCAGCTGGCGGCGCTGCCCTTCGTGTTCCTGACCAGCGAGGCCGACGTGCGCGCCGGGATCGTGTCCGGGGCCGACGACTACCTGATGAAGCCGGTCTCCGCCGCGGACCTGCTCGCCGCCATCGATGCCCGCCTCGCCCGTCACGAGATCAGCAAGAAGGAGGCGGACCGCCGGGTGGGCGAAGTGCGGCGGGCGGTGGCGGCGCTGCTGCCGCACGAGCTCCGGACGCCGCTCACCACGATCCTGGGATCCGCGCGCCTTCTCCAGGAGTTCCACGGCGACTTCGGGGCCCAGGAGATCGAGGACATGGCGAGCGGGATCCTCAAGGCGGCCCAGCGGCTGCACCGGATGACGGAGAACTACATCCTCTACGCGGACCTCGAGACGCGCCGGCTCTCCGGAGCCGGGCCGGACCGGCTGCTCGGGCTCTCGGGAGGAGCGGACGTGAAGGCGGCCGCGATGGATGCGGCCGCGCAAAGGGGCCGCGCCCGTGAGCTGCGCCTCGAAGTCTCCGAGGTGTCGGTGCCCATGAGTCCGGCCTACCTGCGCAAGGTGGTGACGGAGCTCGTCGACAATGCGTTCAAGTTCTCGCGCGCGGACGGCGAGGTGAACGTGTCGCTCGCGTCCGCGGAGGGCCACGCCCGCCTCGAGGTGAGGGATCACGGCCATGGGATGACACCGGACCAGGTCTCCCAGCTCGGCGCCTTCCAGCAGTTCGATCGCAACCGCTTCGAGCAACAAGGTTCCGGAGTGGGCCTCACGCTCGTGCGTGGCCTCGCGGAGGCCACGGGCGGCCGTTTCGAGATCACGAGCCGTCCGGGAGAGGGAACGACCGTCCGGATCGAATGGCGGCCCTGATCCGCCCCGCGGCCGTACAATCGTGGATGGTGACGGAGGAACTCATGAGCAATGGCCTGAAGAAGCTGGCCGAGCTGGGCCAGAGCGTCTGGTACGACTACATCCGCCGCGACCTCTACACGGGGGGCGAGTTGCGTCGCCTGATCGAGGAGGACGGGCTCTCGGGCATGACGTCGAACCCGACCATCTTCCAGAAGGCGATCGCGGAGACGGACCTCTACGACGACTCGATCCGGACGCTGTCCGGCCGCGGCCTCTCCGGGCCCGCGCTCTTCGAAGCCCTGGAGGTCGAAGACGTCCGCGCCGCCGCGGACGTGTTCCGCCCCGTCTTCGACCGCACGGGCGGAGACGACGGCTTCGTGTCGATCGAAGTGAACCCGGCCCTCAGCCACGACACCGAGGGCACGGTGGCGGAGGCGCGGCGGCTCTGGCGCGCCTGCGACCGGCCGAACGTGATGGTGAAGATCCCGGGCACGACGGAGGGAGTCCCGGCCATCCGTGCCGCGCTGGCCGAGGGCATCAACATCAACATCACGTTGCTGTTCTCGCGGCAGATGTACGAGCAGGTGATCGAGGCCTATCTGGGCGGGCTCGAAGTGCTCGCGTCCGCGGGCCGGCCGCTCGAGCGCGCGGCGAGCGTCGCGAGCTTCTTCGTCAGCCGCATCGATACGCTCGCCGACAAGAAGGTCGCCGAGCGGCTCGAGCAAACAGCCGACCCGAATGCGCGTGCGGCGCTCGCTGGCCTGCGCGGCAAGGTGGCGATCGCCAACGCCAAGCTGGCCTACCAGCGCTACCAGGAGCTGTTCGCCGGCCCGCGCTGGCAGGCGCTGGTGGGGCGGGGCGCCCAGACCCAGCGGCTGCTGTGGGCCAGCACCGG
>Ga0075425_100005326_pt1 | contig 13368 bp, 13 predicted proteins | sample SoiMethybrSBSTD4_FD_75300 | JGI IMG/M metagenome (GOLD analysis project Ga0075425, IMG submission 75300) | Bulk soil microbial communities from a Populus tree surrounding site in Tennessee, USA - Soil MetaG P. TD hybrid SBSTD4 | ecosystem: Environmental > Terrestrial > Soil > Tree plantation...
CGTGAAAAGGTCCTCTCGGGTATTCTTAAGGCTTGTGAGAAGCGACCGATACCGACCGCCAAGATAGAAGCTCTTGTAAATCAGGTTGAGAAGTACGTTCAGGAGTCGCGCGAACGCGAGCGTTCCACCGAACGAATCGGGGAATTGATAATGAGGCGGCTCAAGGAACTGGACAAGGTCGCTTATGTCCGGTTCGCATCGGTCTATCTCGATTTCAAGGACGTCTCAGAATTCATGAGCGAGCTAAGATCGCTGGTCCGCACCGGTCGAGTCAAGTAGGATTGCTAGTGGACTTATGTCAACGTTAATCGAACCAGAAGAAATTCAACTAGATCAACCCGACGAGCAGCTTAAGCTTCCAGAATCGCTTCCCGTCCTTCCTCTCAGGGATATTGTCATCTTCCCGTACATGATCGTGCCGTTGTTTGTGCAGCGCGAGCGCTCGATTCGCGCCGTCGAACAGGCGTTGGCGGAAAACCGAATGATCATGCTGGTCGCACAGCGTGACCTGGAGAAAGAAGAGCCAGTCGGTCGCGATCTGTACAACCACGGGACTGCGGCATCGATCATGAGGATGCTCAAGATGCCCGATGGCCGGATCCGCATACTTGTGCAGGGCCTCGCGCGCGCAAGCGTCACTCGCTTCGATGAAAACCTGCCGCACCTTCTCGCACACATTATCCCGCTCAGCGATACCGAGCCCGATGCCGATGAGCTCGAGTTGGAAGCTCTGATCCGCAATGTACGCGCTTCTCTGGAGCGCGCGATCACTCTCGGGAAAAACATTTCCGGCGAGGTTATGGCAATCGTTGCAAACCTCGAAGACCCCGGACGACTGGCGGATGTGGCGGCTTCCAACCTCGAATTGAAGGTCATCGATGCACAAAGCGTCCTCGAAAAGTTGAATCCCTCGGAGCGGCTTCATCGTGTCAACGAGCTTCTCGCCAGGGAAATCAATGTCCTGATGGTGCAACAGGAGATCAATACTCAGGCTAAGGGCGAGATCGACAGGAGCCAGCGAGAGTTTTATCTGCGCCAGCAATTGAAAGCGATTCAAACCGAACTCGGCGAAGGCAATGAGCTCGGCGAAGAGATTACTCAATACCGCGAGAAGATGATCCAGGCGAAGCTCCCAGAATCAGTTGAAGAGGAAGTAGACCGACAGATAAAGAAGCTCGAGCGAATGCATCCGGACGCAGCCGAAGCAGCGACCCTACGCAACTATCTCGACGTGATGGTAGCTCTGCCGTGGTCGAAGTCGTCTGAGGAGAACCTCGATCTCAAACGAGCACAGACGATTCTCGACGAGGACCACTATGGACTCGAAAAGGTCAAAGAACGAATTATCGAAACGCTCGCGGTGCGAAAACTAAAAGAGAAGGTCAAAGGTCAGATACTCTGTCTGGTAGGCCCGCCAGGAGTCGGTAAGACCAGCCTCGGACGATCGATCGCCCGTGCTTTGAATCGAAAGTTCCAACGGCTGAGCCTCGGCGGATTGCACGACGAAGCTGAGATTCGCGGTCATCGTCGGACTTACATCGGAGCGATGCCCGGCAGAATAATTCAAGCAATACAGCAGGCTGGAACCAACAACCCGCTGATAATGCTGGACGAGATAGACAAGGTGGGCGCCGATTTCAGAGGCGATCCGTCATCGGCGCTTCTCGAAGTGCTCGATCCGGAGCAGAACTTCTCATTTCGGGATAACTATCTCGGCGTTCCGTTTGATCTCTCGAATGTCATGTTCATGACAACGGCGAATATGCTGGATACGGTCCACGCGGCTCTCAGAGATCGAATGGAAGTGATCAGGCTCGCCGGATATACCGAAGAGGAGAAGGTCGAAATCGCGCGGCGTCACATCATACCAAAACAGATGGAGGCGCACGGAATCACCGCGCGGCATCTTACAATTAGCCGTTCGGCCTTGAAGGGTGTGATTTTGCAATACACCCACGAGTCGGGGCTTCGGCAGTTTGAGCGAGAGATCGCCGGCGTCTGCCGAAAGGTCGCGCGTCGCGTCGCCGAGGGCAGCGACGGTCTAGTTCGAGTTACCATCAACAACCTTCACGAATTTCTCGGCGTGCCGCATGTCTATCCGGACGAGGTTCTGAAAAAGGACCAGATTGGAGTGGCAACCGGTTTGGCATGGACTCCGGCAGGCGGCGATGTGCTGTTTATCGAAGCGCTTTTAACCGCAGGGAAGGGATCGTTGATGCTGACCGGCCAGCTCGGCGACGTTATGAAGGAGTCGGCACAAGCGGCGCTGTCCTGGGCAAAAGCTCGAGCGGTGGATCTGGATATCGATCCCGAAAAATTTGGCAAATATGATATCCACGTCCACGTTCCCGAGGGAGCCATACCAAAGGATGGGCCTTCCGCTGGGGTGACGCTCGCCGCAGCGATGGTATCGGCGTTGTCCGGCAAAGCGGTAAGGCGCTCGGTTGCGATGACCGGGGAAATAACTTTACGCGGGAATGTTCTTCCGGTTGGTGGTATAAAGGAGAAAGTTCTGGCGGCACGCAGAGCTCGGGTCACAACGATACTGTTGCCGCAGCAGAATCGACGTGATTTGGAGGAGGTGCCGAAGGAGCTTCAGAAGGAAATCAACTTTGTATTTGTGGACTCGGTCCGTCAGGTATTAAAGGCATCATTGGTATAGAAGTAAGGTTGTAGGAGTACGCCTCTCGCACACTGCCCGTTTTGCTCCCGTATGTTGGACTCAGTAGGCGCGTTTATCGCGAGCCTGGATTCTCCATTTGATATAGGTGGGTATGCGTTCAGGTCGTGAGATCGAATTGTTTCAATTCTGTTGCGAAGGCTCTATCTCATTGACCGCATAGAAGCTAGCGTGCTATAAAGGCCGCACCGTATCAAATAACGACAAGGGATGAGAATGTGGCTCGCGGCCCTTGGGTGACGGAGGCGGCCAAAGCAGGTCACCTGAGCTGCTTACATCATTCCAGAGAACAGGAAGGTAAACTCACAGATGAGGCTAGCAAAACAGGCGAGTCGTACTGTTGTTGTGTTGCTCCTTTCGCTATTGCTAATCGGAACCGTGGGACCCATCCAGGCTTTAGGCCAAACCTCACAAACGGCATCAGCGAACAATACTCGAGCCATAATAGACCGGGCGGAAGAGAGCTTTCTTCGCGGCGAAGAAGCTTACTCGAAGGGGCTGCCCGATATCGCGCGCAAAATGTTCGACAATGCGCTCGATACCGTTTTGCAATCAGGTATTGATATCAAGACCGATGCGAAGTTGAGCGCTTACTATCGCTCGCTCCTCGAGCGGATTCACAAGCACGAGGCGCAGCCGGGCGATGTGCACGACGCAATCGATCGCCCCGAAGTTGCGGAGCCGTCGGTGCTCGATGAGGTATCGGAGATAAAAGACGACGAGCTGAGTATGGTTACGCCCGATGGCATAAAGATATTCGGCAAATATGATTTCGAATTTGCAGTGGCGCCTCCGGTATTCCAGTTCATCAATTTCTTTGTTGCCGGACGCGGACACTCGACGATGGAAGTTGGATTACAGCGCTCGGGCCGCTACCGCCTGATGGTCGAAAAAATCTTCAAGGAAGAGAAGGTTCCAGCTGATCTTATGTGGCTGGCGCAAGCGGAATCGGTTTGGAAGCCGAATGCGCTTTCTCGAGCAGCGGCAAAAGGAATCTGGCAATTTATTCCGTCGACGGGAACGCGGTACGGTTTGATGCAGACGACCTGGATCGATGACCGGTCACAACCGGAGAAGTCGACTCGCGCCGCGGCTCGCTATCTGAGATGGCTGCACGATCATTTCGCCGGTGATTGGCTGCTCGCGATGGCCGCCTATAACTCGGGGGAAAATCGCGTCGACAGCGCAATCGCCAAATGCGGTTACGCCGACTTTTGGGAACTCTACAAACGAGGATTGCTGCCGCAGGAAACCCGCAACTACGTTCCGTGCATTCTCTCGATCATTATTATCAGCAAGAATCAGAAGCGATACGGCTTCGAGGTATCACCGGACAATCCGCTCAACTACGACACGTTTGAAGTTCCTGGACAGACGGATCTAAAAGTCGTCGCAGATCTGATCAGCGTCCCGTACGAGACGATTCAGGATTTGAACGCCGAGTTGAGGCGAGGAACTTCGCCGGCGGGCGAAAGCTACGCGATCAAATTGCCAAAGGGAATGAAGAAGCAATTCGAAGTGGCGTTCGCGGATTTGCCGGAAGAGAAGCGAGTAAGAAAGATCACCGTTCCCACCGAAGAAATTGCCGAGCGGTATCGAGGAAACTATCGTGTGCAGGTCGCCTCGTATCAGGTGCGACGAGGCGATACGCTCGCTTCGGTAGCGCGTCGATCCGGAGTGTCGGTCAAGGAACTCGCGAGGCTGAACCGGATCTCTACACGAGGTGAGCTGCGAAAAGGACAGACGGTCAAGATTCCCAAGACCGTCAGCGTCGCCCGAGGACGCCGGGGCAAGGTCGGCCGTTATCGAGCCGAGTCAGCAGTGAAGTCACGACAGCGAGGCGGCAAGTCTCGAAGCCACGCCTCTCGTCGCCATCGTCGCTAAATAGTAATTACAATTATTTGTTGTTGGCGCGGAGGTAGTCATCAGTGCCTTCGATCCAGTCCTGTCTGATAGGTGAGAAGACGTCCATCTCATCGCAGTCTTCAATGGCTTCCGCGCTGTGATAGACAAAAGCCGGAATCAGCAGAGTCTCGCCGCCGCGCACGACAATCTCTTTCCCATCGATTAAGAACTTCAGAGCGCCGCTAAACACCGTTGTGAACTGTTCGCTCTCGTGGTTGTGAGTCGGAACCAAACAACCCTTCTTCAAAAAAATCCTGGCCATCGTCATCTGCTCGCCTGAAATAAAGCGCCGGCTAAAAAGATCGTGTACTTGTTCCTCCGGCATCTCCTCCCATTTGTAGACCTTCATCGAGACCCTCCTGATGTCAGATTGCGGTCGGCACCAGCGATGATACCTGTTCCGTCAATTCGCAAAAGAATCGATGCACGCGGTTGTCGTCGGTAAGTTCAGGGTGAAAAGTCGCGGCAAGGACGTTTTCCTCCTGTACAAAAACCGGCTCACCCTTCAACGACGCGATCACGTTTACGTTTGGACCAACTCGCGTAACTCGCGGCGCGCGAATGAACACGCCTTCGAGCGGACCGCCTTCGAGCGAACTGTCGAGCGTATCGATAAAGCTGTCAACTTGCCGGCCGTATCCGTTGCGTTCGACTGTGATGTCGATCAAGCCAAGCGACGGCTGCATCGGATTATACACAGTGTTTGCCAGAAGAATAGCTCCCGCACAGGTGCCTAGAATCGGCTTACCCTGATGTGCGAAATCGACGATCGCTTCACCAAGTCCATCGTGCTCGGTGAATTTGAGCAGCGTCGTGCTCTCGCCACCCGGGATGATCAGTCCGTCAATAGCGTTGAGATCATCCCTTGTTCGGACCTCGCAGCAATTCACGCCCACTCGCCTCAAGGCTGCAGTGTGCGCGGCGAAGTCACCCTGAATTGCCAATACTCCTATCATTGCCAATAACTCGCTTTGGGTCAGCTACCATCCTCGGGTCTGCAACAAATCGGACTCTGCCATCTTGGATACGTCCAAACCTCGCATTGCTTCGCCGAGTTCCTCGCTTGCTTCCAACACCTTCGTAGAGTCATTGAAGTAGGTGGTGGACTTCACAATCGCGCGCGCTCGCGCTGCGGGATCGGATGATTTGAAAATACCCGAGCCGACAAACACCGACTCGGCGCCGAGCTGCATGCAGAGCGACGCATCTGCCGGAGTTGCAATTCCACCCGCGGCGAAGTTCGGAACCGGGAGATGGCCATCCCGAGCTACCATACTTACAAGTTCAAAGGGCGCACCGAGTCGCTTCGACTCGGCCATCAGCTCTTCGGATCCAAGAATCGTGAGGCGCTTGATCTCGTGCCCGATTCTTCGAAGGTGACGTACCGCTTCCACGATGTTTCCCGATCCGGCTTCGCCTTTTGTGCGGATCATTGCCGCGCCTTCGCCGATTCGACGGAGCGCTTCGCCAAGATCCCGGGCGCCGCAGACAAACGGAACTTTGAATCGGTATTTATCAACGTGATTTTCTTCGTCGGCAGGAGTGAGAACTTCGCTTTCATCAATGAAGTCGACGCCCAAAGCTTCCAGAACCTGGGCCTCAGCGAAGTGACCGATTCGCACTTTAGCCATAACCGGGATCGTCACCGCGGCCATGATCTCTCGGATTTTTCGCGGAGAGGCCATTCTTGCGACGCCTCCTTCGGCTCTGATGTCCGCCGGAACGCGTTCGAGAGCCATCACCGCAACAGCGCCTGCGTCCTGAGCGATGCGGGCTTGCTCGGCGTTAGTCACGTCCATGATCACGCCTCCCTTTAACATCTCCGCCAAACCTGTCTTCAGGCGTATCAACGTATCAGTCATTGCAATGTCCCCCCTTAAGAAGAAGTGATGAGTGCTGAGTGGTGAGCAGATCTTGAGTGCTCGGTACTCAGCAGCGCGCAGTGCTCAGGACTCAGCACTTCTAACCCTTTGTCAATCAACATAGATTTCGCCGCGGCCTGTGATAACTACTCCGCCACCGACACGAACTCCGGCTACCTTCTCAGTTTCCGAGTCGACATCGACATCCAGATACAAAAGACTTGGGCGATTCATCTCGAATCCCTGCTCGCTGACGATTCGAGCTGTAGGATTTGCCTGCACGATTTTGTGATCGGCTAGATAGAAGCCTAGCGACCCGTTTGCCGATCCGGTGGCCGCGTCTTCGATTACTCCAGCCGCCGGTGCGAAGACGCGACAATGGACGGTAAAGTCGGGCGAAAGAGTTTCGCGGGTGAATGCCAACACCGTTGTCGCTCCGACCTCGTTGCTTATCTGTTCGAGTCCCGCGACATCGACCTTGATGTTCTGTACCGCAGACAAGGTTTTAACTGGCACGACAATCACTGCAATGCCGTTGAAAACCGTTTGCACCGGATAGTCGTTGTCTAATTGCGCAACGTCCAACGACAACGCTCCTGCTACGCGAGCCGTATCCTCAAAGGTCCCTCGCACAACCGGAATCGGCTGGGTCATCGTCGACCGCCCGAGCGTACCTTCTACTGATTGAATCTCGACGTTGAGAACTCCAACGCCGGTTTCGAGCGCCACCGTCGTGATCGGGTTGCTCAATTGCTTGAGTCCCTCAGCAACGATCACGTAACCGGAGCCAACCACAGGATGTCCCGCAAACGGAAGCTCGTGAGCCGGCGTAAAAATGCGAACGTGGTAGTCGCCTCCGCTCTTCGGTGGAAGCAGGAAAGTCGTCTCCGAGTAATTCATCTCGCGGGCTATGTTCTGCATAGTCGCGTCATCGAGTCCCGAACCGTCGATGAACACCGCCAGTTGGTTGCCGCCGAATCTCTTCTCAGAAAACACATCTGCGATCACAAATCGTTTGCCGTTTGTCATTTCAATCTCCGTTTTAAGACGATTCCAATTCGCCTGATGCCTTCCTCGATCATTTCCGGTTTTTGATTCGAAAAATTCAGCCTCATGAAGTTGCGTTTTGTTTCACACGGGAAAAATGAAGTTCCAGGGACGAACGCGACATGTTCAGCTATCGCTTCAGCGAAAATCTCATCAGCGTTCAAGTTGTCTGACAACTGAACCCACAAAAACAAACCGCCGTCGGGTCGGGTCCATTTCACCTCGCAGGGAAAATGGCGTTCCATTGCCGTGAGCATCGCCTTGCATCGCTCACCGTAAACCGAACGGAGTTGATCTACGTGGCCATCGTAGTCAAAGGTCTCGAGGAGCCTGGCCGTTGCGCGTTGTTCGACAGTGCTCGTATGAAGATCAGCCGCCTGCTTGGCGACTACCATTGTATGAAAGATCTCTTCCGGCGCGTTCAACCATCCGAGCCTCAGACCGGGGCTCAGGGTCTTTGAGAAAGTGCTCAGGTGAATGACGAGACCGTCTCGGTCCAGTGCCGCAAGCGGATTCGGTTCAGCGCCGCTATATCGAAGCTCGCCGTAAGGATTGTCTTCGAGTATTGGAATGCGGTATCTGGCGGAAAGCTCAATCAGGGTCTTCCTGCGGTCTGCGGTCAGCGTCGTACCTTTGGGGTTCGAAAATTCTGACACGATGTAGATGAGCTTCGGACGCGAGAATCTCAGAATGTTCTCGAGCTGATCGACACACATTCCCCGATCATCGCTGTCGACGGAGATGAACCCGGCTTCGTAACCGCTGAAAGCCTGGAGCGCCGCGAGATAGCACGGGCTTTCAACGATGACGGTATCGCCACGATCCAGAAAAATCTTTCCGACCAGGTCGATGCCTTGCTGCGACCCTGTCGTAATCAGGGTTCGATCGGCGATCGTGTCAATGCCCCTTCGACGCATACGGCCGGCGATCCACTCGCGCAAAGGACGCCAGCCTTCGGTGGTGCTGTATTGAAGCGCGGCGGGTCCTTCATCAGCGAAGACATCCGTGTGCGCCTTAGCGATTTCAGCGACGGGGAAGAGTTCGGGAGCTGGCAATCCACCGGCGAAAGAAATGATCTCAGGTTGTTCCGTGACTTTTAGAATTTCGCGGATGGCAGAGACCGGCATTCTGGCCATGCGGCTCGCAAAGTTGTAGCGGGACTCGGGCAAGGTGGGCGACTCCAACGATGCAAGCGCGTCACATTCGATCGCGGTATTGTGCGTAGCCATTCATTCCTCCGTCTTTTTTGGGACGATTTGTTTCTGTTTCCGGTTGGCCGGCTTCTTGCGACGCGCCGGTGGATCGAGGACCGCCGCCGGTTTGACGTGCGAGCCTTCCTTTATCGACGAAGTGACGACGGTGGTGAGGGTTCTGGTCACTCCCGGAATATGACGAAGCAAATCAGAGATCATTCGATCTAGGCTCTCTGTGTCTTCGGTTACAACCTTTAATAGATAGGAGTCGGGACCGGTGATCCGATGGCATTCGAGCACATCGGGGATCTCGAGAATTTTCTTTCCAAATCCCGCGTTATATTTCGGGTGCTCGATTCGGACTCCGATAAACGCGGTGATGTCCTTACCAAGCTTTTTGCCGTCGACGCGAGCGGCATAACCCAGGATGAAGCCTTCCTGTTCGAGCTTGCGCATACGCTCGGCGACTGCCGGTTGTGAGAGCCCAACCTCGGCCGCCATCTCGAGCTGAGTCATCCGGCCGTCTCGCTGCAGCAGATCGAGTAACTTATAATCTATTGGATCAAGTGACATAATGTTGTTATAAATCAAAGAAAAAACGAGTTCGACTTATAATATCTCTGCCAAGCGGCTCAGTCAAATAGAAAAATAAGTTGGCGATTGCTTTATTGACTTACAACACCACTGTCTGGAGACGCGAATCAGGCTACACTGCTATTTTCGTGGACACGGAGGAATGAATGACTACCTGGAAGCTCACCGTCGAATACGACGGAACTCGCTACTACGGCTGGCAGGAGCAGAAAAATGCTAGAACTGTCGCCGGGGAACTGCGCGCCGCCGCTGAAAACTTCTTTGGTATGCCGGTCGAAATAGGCGGCGCCGGAAGAACCGATGCCGGGGTGCACGCGCTTGGCCAGGTAGCCGCATTGCGAGCTCAACGGCGACAGAAGCCCGACGCTCTGCTTCGCGAGTTAAACGACAGGCTTCCGGCGGATATCAATGTGCTGAGAGTCGACGAAGCGCGCCCCGACTTCGACCCTCGGCGCCAGGCCGTGTCTCGCTATTACCTTTATCAGATCTCGATGCGTCGGACCGCGTTTGCAAAGCGGTTTGTGTGGTGGGTGAAGGACCAGTTGGATCATTCGGCGATGCGCGAAGCTGCGACGCACCTCCGCGGTCGTCACGACTTTGCGCGGTTCTGCGACAAGCGAGCCGATGAAGCCTCAACGATCGTAGTGGTGAACAGTGTCCAGTTTGGAATTGAAGGTGATTTATTGTTGTTTCGAATCTGCGCGTCTCATTTTTTGTGGAAGATGGTTCGAAGGATCGTCGGTGCGCTGGTAGAAGTTGGCAGAGGTGAAATTGGGGTTCGCGAGTTTTCAGGGCTCGTTGATGGTGGCGCTCGAGCTTCATCGAGATTTGATGTTGCCGCTCACACTGCGCCGCCATCCGGATTGTTTCTCGAGAGCGTTGTTTACGACGACCAGTCGCGCCCTCGCGAGCTCGAATCGATATTTCCAGTCCGCAGAAGATAGTGCTGAGTGCTGCTCGGAAGTGCTGAGTGATGAGTGCTGAGCAGGAGGAAGTTTGTTAGCAGTATGGTCGCGTCATTCAATATGTTCCTCGCGACTCGGCACGGAGCACTTTCGATCTGCGCAGCACTCAGCACTAAGCACTCAGGACTTCCGAGCCGCACTCAGCACTCAGCACTTCCGAGCCGCACTCGGCACTCATCACTTATCTGCGGAGTCTGTGACGGACAAACTCGAACACCATTGGTAGCACCGAGATCACCAGGATCGCGATGATTACCAGCGAAAAATTCTTCTTAACTACATCGATATTCCCAAAGTAGTAACCTGCAAAAATACAGATCGCGACCCAGCCTATTCCGCCGATAATGTTGTAGGCGATAAATCTCCAATAGCTCATCCTTCCGATTCCCGCGACAAACGGTGCAAAAGTCCTGACGATCGGTATGAACCGCGCGATGATGATTGTCTTGCCGCCGTACTTCTCGTAGAACTGGTGAGTCTGATCCAGATGCTTCCTGTTGAGAAAGCGTACGTTCTCTCGGTGAAAAACCTTGGGACCAACCCAGTAGCCTACCCAGTAGTTGACCGTGTCGCCGACGACAGCGGCAATTGCGAGGAGCACAAACAGCCAAAGCACATTCAACGATCCAAGGGCCGCGAAAGCGCCCGCCGCAAACAACAGCGAATCACCAGGAAGGATCGGAGTGACTACCAGACCGGTCTCGCAAAATACAATCAGAAAGAGAATCAGGTAGGTCCAGTGACCGTACTGCCCGATCACGTCGTTGAGGTGTTTGTCCAGATGCAGAAGGAGATCTATAAGTCGTTCAATCAAGCCCATGATTTATGGTAGAGGCGAGGTTTAGTTTGGCCAGCCGTGTCTGCCGATCAATTTTACAAACTGACAAAGGCCGTGATTTTCGCGTGTGATGCCGGTCTCGGTTCGAATGATTCTCACCAGAACCTGTTGCTCTGCGTCTCCGATCGGAATGACCAGTCTCCCGCCGATGGTCAGCTGTTTTATGAGAGGCTCCGGAACATCGGGGCTACCTGCAGCCACCAGAATTCCGTCGTAAGGCGCGTGATCGCTCCAGCCTATCGTGCCATCAAACCATTTCACCGTTGCGTTGTAGCACCCAAGCCTTCTGATGTTTCGTTGCGCGTTTCTAGCAAGGTCGCTGATCCGCTCGATTGAAAACACCCGACCGGCGACCGCCGAAAGTACCGCAGTCTGATAGCCCGAACCGGCGCCGATTTCAAGTATCGTCGAATCTTTATCTGCCTCGAGCAGTTCAGTCATTCGCGCGACCATGTACGGTTGAGAGATCGTTTGCATGTCGCCGATCGGAAGCGCGTGGTCCCCGTAGGCTTTCGCCGCCAACGCGTCTGGAACAAACAAGTGTCGCGGAATTTCGGTCAGTGCCTTGAGAACCGCAGGGTCTTGAATCCCGCGAGTTCGCAACAGCTCAACCATTTTCGCGCGTTGCGATTGATACAGTGCTCCGGCTCGGCCTTGTTCCGCAGTATTGTTCATTTCGATTCTGATTCCAGGGCCATGTCCCAACTGCGGCGTCTGAAGTCATCGAGCAGCCCATAATCTGTCATATCGGTTCGCAGCGGCGTGATAGAAACCAGACCGTGTCCGAGTGCCGCGTAATCTGTTCCAGCCTCCTCGTTCCAGGCCAGAGGTTCTTCCCCAATCCAATAGTACTTTCGCTGACGCGGATCGATGCCTTCGATTATGTTTGGTCTGACGTTTTTGGTTCCCTGTCGTGTGATTCGAACGCCGCGAATCGGACCGGGTGGCACGTTTACATTCAGCAGGGTCCCTCGCGGCAAGCCGTTTCCCAGGACCTTCGCCGCCAGATGTGCGGCGAACTGAGCGGCGGGCACAAAATTGAAATCGGCTCTCTGGACGAGACTAACCGCTATTCCGGGCAAGCCGTAGATTGATGCTTCGAGTGCACCGGCAACCGTGCCGGAATAAGAAACGTCTTCGCCCAGGTTTCCACCTTTGTTTATTCCCGAGACGACAAGCGCGGGCCGGTCATCTTTCGACAAATGATTCATCGCCAGCGTCACGCAATCGGTAGGCGTGCCATCGACCGCGAAATGTTTCGAATCGATCTTTTCAATGCGAAGCGGTCGGGTCAATGTTAGCGAGTGCGATGCGGCGCTCATCTCGTGAGCCGGCGCAACAACGAGCACGTCGCCTACGGATGAGAGAGCCTTGGCCAGCTCTATGATTCCCTCGGAGTGAATTCCGTCGTCGTTTGTGACGAGTATCTTAGACATTTTGAGGTTCAAAACGAGAAAGCCCAGGAGGAAAGCTCCAGACTAGTACCGCCCCGTGTGGATCGCCGCTTTTCCGGCAACTCCTCGGAGGTCTATGTCTTGGGTCTTTCGTCCTGGGTCTGGACTTTAAATCGGGACGACTGGATTTGAACCAGCGACCTCTTCCACCCCAAGGAAGCGCGCTACCAGGCTGCGCCACGTCCCGTCCACACAGAAGCTTGCGGCATCTCAGTGTTCAACGCTTGATGCTAGCATCGGCATTTAGACGTGTCAATAAATCCTCAAGATCGCTCTTTATTTTCTGCAGAACGTTGCGAGTTTCGAATGGAAGCGTGGGCTGGGTGGCGACGACAGGAACGACAGAAGGGGTAGGCTCCGGGATTTGTGGTGGTGGCACTGCCGCCGATTTCTCTTCGGCTGCGGTCTCCTCGGCGAGTCGCGCTCGAACAGAGCCGCCGCGCATTTCATCAACTAATCGTTTCTTGGCGCCGGCGATGGTGAACTTTTCTTCATAGAGCAAATCACGAATCCGCAAAACCATTTCGACGTCCTTACGGCGGTAGACCCGCTGGCCGGCGCGATTCTTTTGAGGGGCCAACATCGGAAACTCGGTTTCCCAATATCGTAAAACGTGCGGTTGGACCTTTATCAGATCGCAGACCTCGCCGATCCTGAAAAAAAGCTTCTCGGGAATTCTCGATGAAACTTCCATTATTCTTCGTACCAGTTCAGATTTGCCGGGCTCCGGCGACGACGTCAGATCGAGCGCATGTTAAGCAGATTAACAACAAAATGTCAATCTCTCGCTGCTCAATAGTTTCAGTGCTGACAAATACTTAGCTGGGGAA
>Ga0075425_100005327_pt1 | contig 13367 bp, 7 predicted proteins | sample SoiMethybrSBSTD4_FD_75300 | JGI IMG/M metagenome (GOLD analysis project Ga0075425, IMG submission 75300) | Bulk soil microbial communities from a Populus tree surrounding site in Tennessee, USA - Soil MetaG P. TD hybrid SBSTD4 | ecosystem: Environmental > Terrestrial > Soil > Tree plantation...
TCCGGTTACTTCAGGATCTTGGTCACGGCACCCGCACCGACGGTGCGGCCACCCTCGCGGATGGCGAAGCGCAGGCCCTCGTCCATGGCGATCGGCTGGATCAGCTCGACGGTCATTTCGGCGTTGTCGCCGGGCATGACCATCTCGACGCTCTCCTGCAGCTCGACCACACCGGTCACGTCGGTGGTGCGGAAGTAGAACTGCGGCCGGTAGCCCTTGAAGAACGGCGTGTGACGACCGCCCTCGTCCTTGGACAGCACGTACACCTGTGCCTCGAACTTGGTGTGCGGAGTGATCGAGCCGGGCTTGGAAAGCACCTGGCCGCGCTCGATGTCCTCGCGCTTGACGCCGCGCAGCAGGCAGCCGACGTTGTCTCCGGCCTGGCCCTCGTCGAGCAGCTTGCGGAACATCTCGACGCCGGTCACGACCGTCTTCTCGACGGCCTGGTGGATGCCGACGACCTCGATCTCCTCACCGGTGCGGATGATGCCCTGCTCGATGCGGCCGGTGGCGACGGTGCCGCGGCCGGTGATCGTGAAGACATCCTCGACCGGCATCAGGAACGGCTTGTCGACGTCACGCTCGGGCTCGGGGACGTACTCGTCCACGGCCTTCATCAGCTCCAGGATCTTCGGGGTCCACTCGGCGTCGCCCTCCAGCGCCTTCAGCGCGGAGACGCGGATCACCGGGATGTCGTCACCCGGGAACTCGTACTTGGAGAGCAGCTCGCGCACCTCCAGCTCGACCAGCTCGAGCAGCTCCTCGTCGTCGACCGCGTCGGACTTGTTGAGCGCGACCACGATGTAGGGCACGCCCACCTGGCGGGCCAGCAGGATGTGCTCGCGCGTCTGCGGCATCGGACCGTCGGTGGCCGACACGACCAGAATCGCGCCGTCCATCTGGGCCGCACCCGTGATCATGTTCTTCACGTAGTCGGCGTGGCCGGGGCAGTCGACGTGCGCGTAGTGGCGGTTCTCGGTCTCGTACTCGACGTGTGCCGAGTTGATCGTGATGCCGCGCTGCTTCTCCTCCGGCGCCTTGTCGATCTCGTCGAAGTTGGTGGCGGACGTGCCGGTGCCGGACTCGGCCAGCACCTTGGTGATGGCTGCGGTCAGCGTCGTCTTGCCATGGTCGATGTGACCGATGGTGCCGATGTTGAGGTGCGGCTTGTTCCGCTCGAACTTCTGCTTGGCCATCTTGCTCCGGTCTCCTTTGCCCTAGCCCTGGCTCTCGGTGAGCTTCTCTGCGATTGAATTGGGTACTTCTGCGTAGTGCAGGAACTGCATGGTGTAGGTGGCGCGCCCCTGGCTCATGGTGCGGACGTCGGTGGCGTAGCCGAACATCTCGGCCAGCGGCACCTTCGCCCGGATCACCTGTGCGTTTCCGCGCGGCTCCATGCCTTCGATCTGGCCGCGGCGCGAGTTGATATTGCCGATCACGTCGCCCATGTACTCCTCGGGCGTCACCACCTCGACCGCCATCACGGGCTCCAGCAGCACCGGCTTGGCGCGCTTGGAAGCCTCCTTGAAGGCCATCGAGCCGGCCACCTTGAAGGCCATCTCCGACGAGTCGACGTCGTGGTAGCTGCCGTCGACCAGGGTGACCTTGATGTCGACCACCGGGAAGCCGGCGAGCACGCCCGCCTCCATCGCCTCCTTGATGCCGGCGTCGATCGACGGGATGTACTCGCGGGGGATCGATCCGCCCACGATCTTGTTGATGAACTCGTAGCCGGCGCCCTGAGCGTTCGGCTCCATGTCGATGACGGCGTCGCCGTACTGGCCGCGGCCGCCGGACTGACGCACGAACCGGCCACGGATGCCGTGCACCGCGTTGCGGATCGTCTCGCGGTAGGCCACCTGCGGCCGACCGACGTTGGCGTCGACCTTGAACTCGCGCAGCAGCCGGTCGACGATGATCTCCAGGTGCAGCTCGCCCATGCCGGCGATAATGGTCTGGCCGGTCTCCTCGTTGGTGCGCACGCGGAAGGTGGGATCCTCCTCGGCCAGGCGCTGCAGCGCTGCGGTCAGCTTGTCCTGGTCGGCCTTGGTTTTCGGCTCCACGGCCACGTCGATGACCGGATCCGGGAAGTCGATGTTCTCGAGCAGCACCGGCGCATCCGGGTCGCACAGCGTGTCACCGGTCGTGGTCTGCTTGAGGCCGACGGCGGCGGCGATCGAGCCGGCGCCGATCGACTCGACGTCCTCGCGGTGGTTGGCGTGCATCTCGAGCAGCCGACCGACCCGCTCCTTGCGGCCGGTGCCGGGGTTGAGCACGTAGGAGCCCGAGTTGAGCTTGCCCGAGTAGACGCGGAAGTAGGTGAGCTTGCCAACGAACGGGTCGGACATGACCTTGAAAGCGAGGGCCGAGAAGGGCGCGTCCAGCCGCGCCTCGCGCTCGGTCGGCTCGCCGGTCTTGGGATCGGTGCCGGTCACGGCCGGGACGTCCACGGGCGAGGGCAGGTAGTCGATGACAGCGTCCAGCAGTGGCTGCACTCCCTTGTTCTTGAAGGCGGAGCCCAGCAGCACCGGGGTGATCGAGATGTCGAGCGTGGCGGCGCGAATCGCAGCCTTCAGCTTGTCCTGCTCGATCTCCTCGTCGGCCAGGAACGCCTCCGCGATCTCGTCGTCGTGGTCGGCGATCGTCTCGATCATGTCATGGCGGTACTGCTCGGCCTGCTCCTTCAGCTCTGCCGGGATCTCGTCCTCTTCCCAGCTCTGGCCGAGCGGGTCGACGTAGCGGATCGCCTTCATGGTGACCAGGTCGACGTGGCCGACGAACTGATCCTCGGCACCGATCGGGATCTGCACCGCCACCGGCTTGGCGCCGAGGCGGTCGATCATCGTCTCGACCGCGTTGAAGAAGTCGGCGCCGGTGCGGTCCATCTTGTTGATGAAGGCGATGCGCGGCACCTCATACTTGTCGGCCTGGCGCCAGACCGTCTCGGACTGTGGCTGCACACCTGCGACCGAGTCGAACAGCGCGACCGCGCCGTCCAGCACGCGCAGGGAGCGCTCGACCTCGACCGTAAAGTCCACGTGCCCGGGCGTGTCAATAATGTTGATGCGGTGATCACCCCAGAAACAGGTGGTTGCGGCCGACGTGATCGTGATGCCGCGCTCCTGCTCCTGGACCATCCAGTCCATCGTCGCGGCACCCTCGTGCACCTCGCCCATCTTGTGGCTGCGGCCGGTGTAGTAGAGGATCCGCTCGGTGGTGGTGGTCTTGCCGGCGTCGATGTGGGCCATGATGCCGATGTTGCGGACGCGGTCGAGCTCGTCCATCTTCGGCACGCCGCTGCCGGTCTGTGTCTGTGTTACTGCCATGTCTGCGTTACCACCGGTAGTGGGCGAAGGCCTTGTTTGCCTGCGCCATTCGGTAGATGTCGTCCTTCTTCTTGTAGGCGCCGCCCTGCTGGTTGGAGGCGTCCAGGATCTCGGAGGCGAGCTTCTCGTGCATCTCCTTCTCGCGGCGCTGCCGCGAGAACGTCACCAGCCAGCGCACGGCCAGCGTACGGGCGCGCCGCTGCGGCACCTCGATCGGCACCTGGTAGTTGGCGCCGCCGACGCGGCGCGAGCGCACCTCGAGCACCGGCGTGACCGACTTGACGGCCCGCTCCAGCACCTCGACCGGGCTCTGACCGGTCTTCTGGCCGACCGACTCGAGCGCGGCGTAGACGATCTGCTCGGCGCTTGACTTCTTGCCGTCCAGCATCACGCGGTTGATCACCTGGGTGACCAGCGTGGAGTCGTAGACGGGGTCGCGCAGCAACGTGCGCGGTGCGATCTCGGCGCGGCGAGGCATCAGCCACCCCTCTTCGCGCCGTACTTGGAACGACCCTGCTTGCGGTCGTTGACGCCGGAGGTGTCCAGCGCCGCCCGGATGATCTTGTAGCGCACGCCGGGCAGGTCCTTGACGCGGCCGCCGCGGATCAGCACGACCGAGTGCTCCTGCAGGTTGTGCCCGACGCCGGGGATGTAGGCGGTCACCTCCATGCCGTTGGTCAGCCGCACGCGCGCGACCTTGCGCAGCGCCGAATTCGGCTTCTTGGGGGTGACCGTGTACACGCGCGTGCAGACGCCACGCTTCTGCGGGGCGCCGCGCAGCGCGGGCGTCTTGGTCTTCGCTACCGCCTTGACGCGCGGCTTGCGGACAAGCTGGTTGATCGTGGGCATACGGGGGACAGGCTCTTCCGTGTAGGAGGCAAAAAGAAGGCAGCCCGAAACGGGCCGCGACCGGGGACTCTAGCAGAACCAGAAACGCGGGCGAGCTGCTGCGTGGACCCCGCTGTAGGGTATCAGCCATGCGTTGCGGGGCGTGTTCGGCCGACAACCGAGACGACCGGCGGTTCTGCCGCGAGTGCGGTGCTCCGCTGGTCGTGGCGTGCCCGAACTGCGGGGCCGCGAACGACCCCGGTGACCGGTTCTGCGGCTCCTGCGGAGGGGCGCTGGACGAGCTCGCGACACCCGCCTCGCCGGGTGTGCCGCGCAGCGGGTCGGAGCGGCGGATGGCGTCGATCCTGTTCGCCGACATCGTCGGCTTCACGCCGCTGGCGGAGTCGCGTGATCCGGAGGAGGTGCGCGAGCTGCTGGGGCGCTACTTCGAGACCGCGCAGGAGATCGTGCAGCGCTACGGAGGGGTGCTCGAGAAGTTCATCGGCGACGCGGTGGTGGCGCTCTGGGGCGCCCCGGTGGCACAGGAGGATGACGCGGAGCGGGCGGTGCGCACGGCGCTTGACCTGGTCTCGGCGGTGCAGGCGCTCGGCGCCGAGGCCGGGGTCGACCTGGCGCTGCGGGCCGGGGTATCCACCGGCAGCGTGGCGGTCACGCTGGGCGCGGAGGGCCAGGGCATGGTGGCGGGCGACGTTGTCAACACCACGGCCCGGATCCAGGCCGCGGCGGAGCCGGGCACGGTGCTGGTCGACGAGTCCACGCGCCGCGCCACCGAGGCGGCGATCGCACACGAGGCGGCCGGCAGCTTCGAGCTCAAGGGCAAGTCGCAGCCGGTGGAGCTGTGGCAGGCGCTGCGCGTAGTCGGGGCGCTGCGCGGCGAGGGCCGCACGCTCGGCCTGGAACCGCCGTTCGTGGGCCGGGTGCGCGAGCTGTCGATGCTGAAGCAGCTGCTGCATGCCACCGCCGAGGACGGTCGCGCCCACATGGTGTCGGTCTCGGGCATCGGCGGCATCGGCAAGTCGCGACTGACCTGGGAGTTCGAGAAGTACCTGGACGGGCTGGCCGACAGCTTCCTCTGGCACCGCGGCCGCTGTCTCTCCTACGGGGACGGGGTCGCGTTCTGGGCGCTGGCCGAGATCGTGCGGATGCGCTGCCGGATCGTCGAGGACGAGGGCGCCGAGTCCGCGGCCGCGAAGCTGGAGGAGACGTTGGCCGAGTACCTGACCGCGGACGAGGCGGCGACGGTGCGCGAGCCGCTGCGCCAGCTGCTGGGCATGTCCGGCGAGCCGGACGGCGACCGCAACCGGCTGTTCCCGGCCTGGCGGCTGTTCATCGAGCGGATGGCGGAGACGTCGCCCGTGGTGCTGGTGATCGAGGACATCCACTGGGCGGACAACGCGCTGCTCGACTTCGTCGAGTACCTGATCGAGTGGTCGCGGCACCTGCCGCTGTTCGTGCTGGCACTGTCGCGGCCGGAGCTGGCCGAGCGGCGGCCGAGCTGGGGTTCAGCCGCCCGTGCGCTGACGTCGCTGACGCTCGAGCCGCTGACCGGCGCGGAGATGCTCGAGCTGGTCCGCGGGCTGGCGCCCGGCGCGCCGGGCGAGCTGGTCGAGCGGATCGCGGACGGCGCGGAGGGCGTGCCGCTGTACGCCGTGGAGACGGTGCGGATGCTGCTCGACCGCGGTCTGCTGGCACGGGAGGGCGAGCGACTGGTGGCGACGGCGGATCTGACCACGCTCGAGATCCCGGAGACGCTGCACGCGCTGGTGGCCGCGAGGCTGGATGCGCTGCCCGACGCGGAGCGGCGGTTGATCGAGGACGCCGCGGTGCTGGGCAAGACGTTCACGTTGTCCGGTCTGACAGCGGTGGCCGGCCTGTCCGAGACCGAGCTGGAGCCGGTGGTTGCGTCGCTGGTGCGGCGCGAGGTGCTGGTGATGCAGACCGATCCGCGGTCGCCGGAGCGAGGGCAGTACGAGTTCGTGCAGGCGCTGGTGCGGACGATCGCCTACGAGACGATCGGGCGGCGCGAGCGCAAGCGCCGCCACAAGGCGGCGGCCGAGTACCTGGAGGCGCTCGGCGGCGAGGAGCTGTCGGAGGTGATCGCGGCGCACTACGTCGACGCCTACCGGCTGGCTCCCGACGACGCCGACGCCGAGCAGCTGCGGGATCACGCGAAGCGCGGCCTGCTGCGAGCGGTTGAGCGCGCGCGGTCGCTGGCCGCGACCGGCGAGGCCGAGCGTCTGTTGCGGGCGGCGATCGACCTGACCGAGGACCCGGCCGAGCGGGCGGAGCTGCTGGAGGAAGCGGGGCAGCTGACGATCGCCGACGGGCGGCCCGGCGACGCGATCGGGCAGTTCGCGGAGGCCGAGGAGCTGTTGCGGGAGCTGGGCGAACTGCACGGCGCCGCCCGGCTGCGAGCTCGCCAGGCGGAGGCGCTGTTCCTGGAGGGGCGCACCGACGAATCGGTGGCGCTGATGGAGCCGGCGTACTCGGTTCTGCGCGATCAGGAGCAGGACGCGGATCTGGCAGCGCTGGCGTCTCAATATGCGCGTATGCTCGGGTTCGTCGACCGCCTCGATGAGTCGATCGAGCCGCTGGAGCGGGCGATCGAGATCGCGGAGCAGCTGCGCGAGTGGGCGACCCTGTCGCATGCGCTGAACACGAAGGGGCTGGTTTCGTTGTCCAAGGGCCGCCCGCAGGAGGGGCGCACGCTGCTGCTGGGGGCGCTGCGGGTCGCTGAGGAGGCGGACGACCATCCGACGGCGCTGCGCGCGCACTTCAACCTGTCGTACCTGGCGCAGTGGTCGGATCGCCTGCAGGGCGGCGACGATCAACGCGGGCTGGAGCTGTCCCGCAGGATCGGCGATCGCAACTGGGAGCGGGCGTTCCTGATGCATCAGGCAAACGACCTGTTCCGCAGCGGCGACTGGGACGAGGCGCTGAACGCGGCGGAGGAGTCGGCCCGAGAGGCGGCCGACCAGTTCTCGCTGAGCGCGGTGTTGCACCCGGTGGCAACGATCCTGGCATGGCGCGGGGACGCGGAGGCGGCGCGGCTGGCCACGGAGCGGTCCGGATTCCGGCAGGATTCCCCAGACCGCCAGGCGCGAGCGGGGTGGGCTTGGTCGGTGGGCATGCAGCGAATGGCGGCGGGCCGCTGGGCCGAGGCTGCCGAGGCAGCGGCAAGCTGGCAAGAGACCGGCGAGGCTCTGGGCATGCAGCATCCGTCGGTCAAGAGCTCGTTCGTGATCTGGGCCGAGAGCTCGCTGCGCGCGGGCGATGTGGCATCGGCGCGGGCGTTCGTGGCACGCGTGCGGGCGTTGCCGGCCGGGCAGCTGACGCCTTACGTCGAGGCGAACGGCCACAGACTGGCGGCACTGCTGGGGGACAGCGATGACCCGGCCGCCGAGCTGGGCATGGCCGTGGCGACGCTGCGGCGGATCGGTTTCCGCTTCGATCTGATGCTGGCACTGGCCGACGCGGCAGAGGCGTTGCCGGCCGATGCGGGATGGGCGGCGGAGGCGCGGACGGAGGCGCTCGAGATCGCGCGCGAGCTCGGCGCGGTACCGGTCATCGAACGGCTGGAGTCGTCCGCCGTGCCGTCCGCCGCAGCGGGCGCGTAGCCGGCTTCGAACACTCGCGCTGCAGGCGGAGGTGTCAAACACCGCATCCGCCTCCGACGACATCTGGCCACACCACCGTCACACTTGCAACAACGGTCGTGACGAGCAATCCGCCCAACCAGGCGAAATCGCTCGCCGGAGGGGTTTGACTACCCCCCGGCCTGCGACGAAGGTTCGCGACGCGATCGACACGTACCGTGACTGACCGGTTACAGGCGAAACCGTAGGCTCTCACCATGCCTCGCCCACTCCGAGTCGACTATGCCGGCGCTATCCAGCACGTTGCAGTGAATGGAAACAATCGCCAGCCGATGTTCCTCGACGTACGGGACAGATTTCACTGCCTGACCCTGCTCGGGGAGACCGCAGAGCGCTATGGCTGGGACGTCCTGTCGTATTGCCTGATGGACACGCACTGGCATCTGCTCGTGCGTACGCCGGAGCCGACGTTGTCCGGCGGGATGCAGCGCATGAACACCTGCTATTCCCAGGAGTTCAACCGACGCCACGGCCGCAGCGGCCACTCGATCCGCCACCGGTTCATGTCGGTCGCGGTCGAGGACGAGGCGCACCTGTTCGAACTGACCCGCTATCTGCCGCTCAACCCCGTGCGCGGGGGTCTGATCCGCCACCCCGAGGCCTGGATCTGGTCGAGCTACCGCGCGGAGCTCGGCGTCATCCCCGCACCGGCGTGGCTGCACGCCCGCTGGTCGGTCGAGCTGCACGGCTGCCACGGCCACCTGCGCCGGTTCGTCGCCGCGGGCATGGCGGAGCCGGGCGCCCAATGGACGCCCGGCTCCGACCCCACGCTTACTCCTCCTCGACCGGAGGAATGAACGGCTCCTCAGCGCCCGGCTTGGGAGTCAGGTCGATCTCGTCGCCGTCACCGACGGCAACCGCGTCGCCGTACACCGAAGCGGCGGCAACGCCGGCCGGCTCCAGCAGCAGCGGATCATCCGTGGCCGTGATGGACACGTTGCGATACCGCTTGAGACCGGTCGACGCCGGGATCAGCTTGCCGATGATCACGTTCTCCTTGAGCCCGTTCAGCGAGTCCGACTTGCCCTCGAGGGCAGCGTCGGTCAGCACCTTCGTGGTCTCCTGGAACGATGCCGCCGACAGGAAGCTCTCCGTCGCGAGCGAGGCCTTCGTGATGCCGAGGATGATCGGCGTCCACTCCAGCCCCTCCTTCTTGGCCTTCTTCAGCTTCGCGACCTCGGTCTCGAGCTTCGGCTTGTCGACCAGCTCGCCCGGCAGCATCGAATCGCTGTCGCCGGCCGAATCGAGCCGCACCTTCTTCAGCATCTGGCGCACGATCAGCTCGATGTGCTTGTCGTGGATCTCCACGCCCTGGCTCTTGTAGACCTCCTGCACCTCATCCACCAGGTACCGGGCGGTCTCGGTCTCGCCGCGCAGGTCGAGCAGCTCCGACGGAGCCATCGGCCCCTCGTTCAGCGGCGTGCCCTGCTCAATCACCTCGCCCTTGGTCACACGCAGACGCGTGCGCCGCGGGAACGAGTACTCCTTGACCGTGGGCTCGCGGTCCTCGCCCTTCGCCACCTTCTCGGTGACGGTGACGACGTACCCGCGATCGGCCTCTTCCACGTCGGCCCGTCCGCCGATCTCCGACAGCGTCGCCGCCGCCTTCGGCTTCCGTGCCTCGAACAGCTCCACCACTCGCGGCAGGCCGTGCGTGATGTCTGCCCCGGCAACACCGCCGGTGTGGAACGTGCGCATGGTCAGCTGCGTGCCCGGCTCGCCGATCGACTGCGCGGCCACCGTACCGACCGCATCACCGATCTCCGACATCTCGCCGGTTGCCATCGACCAGCCGTAGCACTGCCTGCAGACCCCGATCCGGGCCTTGCAGTGCAGCGTTGTCCGAAGAGGCACCGTCGCCGTCAGGTCGTCGCCGACCGCGTCGGCCAGCTCACGCAGCCGTGCGCCGTTGACCTCCGTCCCCTTCGGCAGCTTGTACCTGCCGAACTTGACGTCCGCGGCCAGCACCCGCCCGATCACGCTCGACCGGTTGGGCTGCAGGTCGTCCAGCTTGACCGGAACGTCCAGGTAGCCATCCGTGCCGCAGTCCTCCTCGCGGATGATCACGTCCTGCGACACGTCCACCAGACGCCGGGTCAGGTACCCCGAGTCGGCCGTGCGCAGCGCCGTGTCGGCCAGGCCCTTGCGGGCACCGTGCGTCGAGATGAAGTACTCGAGCACCGACAGGCCTTCCATGAAGTTGGACTTGATCGGGCGCTCGATGATCTCGCCCTTCGGATTTGCCATCAGCCCGCGCATGCCGGCCAGCTGGCGGATCTGCTTGAACGATCCGCGGGCACCCGAGTTCGCCATCATGAACACCGGGTTCAGCTCGAGCAGGTTGCGCAGCATGGCCTCGCCCACCTCATCGGTGGCCTTGTTCCACAGCGACACCACCTGCTCGTGGCGCTCGTCCTCGGTGATCAGGCCGCGGTCGTAGTTCCGCTGCGCCTTCATCACCTCGTCCTCGACGCCGGACAGGATCTCCTCCTTGTCGGGCGGCGTGATGATGTCGTTCTTGGAGACGGTCACACCCGCGCGCGTTGCGTAGGTGAAGCCCAGCTCCTTGATCGTGTCCAGCACCTCGCTGATCGCGGTCGCCCCGTAGCGGTCGACCAGATCCGAGATGAATTCCGTCATCTCGCGCTTGGTGAAGGTGATGTTCTGATACGCGTAGGCGGTCACGTCGAACGTCTTGCCGACCGCGTGCGCCAGCGCCCGCGACACCTCGTCGTTGAAGATGGCGCGGCCGACCGTGGTCACGATCCAGTCGCCCCGCTCGCGCAGCCCGATCACGTCCTGCAGCCCCAGCTGGTGCTGGTCGTAGGCGATCTCGACCTCATCCATCGAGCCGAAGTACGGAGCCTTGCGCTCCTTCAGGTCGTCCCACGTGACCTTCGACAGGTCCTCGGTCGAGTAGGTCAGGTAGTAGGTGCCCAGCACCATGTCCTGCGTCGGCGTCGCCAGCGGCTTGCCATGCGCGGGCGACAGGATGTTGTTCGACGACAGCATCAGGATGCGGGCCTCGGCCTGCGCCTCTGCCGACAGCGGCAGGTGCACCGCCATCTGGTCGCCGTCGAAGTCGGCGTTAAACGCGTGGCAGACAAGCGGATGCACCTGGATCGCCTTGCCCTCGACCAGCACCGGCTCGAACGCCTGGATGCCGAGACGGTGCAGCGTGGGCGCCCGGTTCAGCAGCACCGGATGCTCCGCGATCACCTCTTCCAGCACGTCCCAGACCTCGGGCACCATCGTGTCCACCATCTTCTTGGCGGCCTTGATGTTCTGCACCAGCTTGCGCTCGACCAGCCGGCTCATGATGAACGGCTTGAACAGCTCCAGCGCCATCAGCTTGGGCAGACCGCACTGGTGCAGCTTCAGCGACGGCCCGGCCACGATCACGGAACGGCCGGAGTAGTCGACGCGCTTGCCCAACAGGTTCTGGCGGAAGCGTCCCTGCTTGCCCTTCAGCATGTCGGACAGCGACTTCAGCGGCCTGTTGCCAGGACCGGTGACGGCGCGGCCGCGGCGGCCGTTGTCGAACAGCGCGTCGACGGCCTCCTGCAGCATCCGCTTCTCGTTGTTGACGATGATCTCCGGCGCACCCAGGTCGAGCAGGCGCTTGAGCCGGTTGTTGCGGTTGATCACGCGCCGGTAGAGGTCGTTCAGGTCGGACGTGGCGAAGCGGCCGCCGTCCAGCTGCACCATCGGGCGCAGCTCCGGCGGGATCACCGGCACCGTCTCCAGCACCATCCACTCGGGGCGATTCTCGGACTTCGTGAAGGCCGACACCACCTTCAGGCGCTTGATCGCGCGCGCCTGCTTCTGGCCCTTCGAGGTCTTGATCGTCTCGCGCAGCGACGCCGCCTCGGCATCGAGGTCACGCGACCGCAGCAACTCGCGGATCGCCTCGGCGCCCATGCCGCCGGTGAAGAACTCACCGAACCCGTACGAACTGCCGAACCGGTCCTTCAGCTCGCGGAACAGGGCCTCGTCGCTGACGATCTCCTGCACCTCGAGCTCCTTGAACTTGACCCAGGTGCGGTCGAGCCGGTCGATCGAGTCGCGCGAGTGGTCCTCGACGTCCTTCTTGCGAGCCTGGATGTCCTGATAGGTGTCGCGCACCTTCAGCGCCCACTGCTCGATCGCCTTCACGTCCTCCTTGGACATGCGGCCGTCCGTGCGCAGGCACAGGTCGTTGGCGGTCTCGCGCAGCTCCTTGGGGTCGGTCGACTCACCCTGCTCGATCACCTCGCGCAGCAGGCCGGCGCCCAGCTGCCGGGTCTTCTCCAGAGCCGGCGCGGCGCCGGGTCCGGCCTCGACCAGCTTCGCCAGCCACTCCTGATCCGGCTCCTTGAGCGTCACGTCGTCGCCCGCCAGGTAGGACAGCCGGGCCTTGACGGCGTTCTTGGCCTTCGTCTTCTCAGGCCCCTTCGAGTCCAGGATCAGCTGCAGCTCATCGGCCAGCAGCTCACGCGCGGCCGCGGCCCAGCCGGCCACGTTGTCGAGCTCCTTGGGGTTCAGCCGCCGGTCGTCGCGCACGGCCGAGTCGCGCACCAGCTCGCGCACCTTCTTGGGATCCTCGCCGGCGATCCGCTTGGAGGCCTCCTTGAGCAGGCCGTTGGCCAGCCCGCGGGCATCCTCCAGCAGCGGCAACCCGGCCTCCTCGGCCCAGTTGTTGAGCGTCCGCGCCCAGTACTCGTCGTCCTCGTCGAAGTCCTTGGTCGACCCGTCGATGAAGTGCTGGCGGCGCCGCTGCATGCGCGTCTCGAGCGCGGCCAGCAGCTCCTCCTTGTCGAGCGCCAGGCGCTGCTTCTCCTGCTCGACCTTGCCCTCGAGCTCGGGCACGGCCTTGTCGCGCGCCTCCTTGTCGACCGACGTCACGATCGACGCGGCGAAGTACAGCACCTTCTCGAGCTCCTTGGGGGCGATGTCGAGCAGGTAGCCGATGCGCGAGGGCACGCCCTTGAAGAACCAGATGTGGCTGACCGGAGCGGCCAGGTCGATATGACCCATGCGCTCGCGGCGCACCTTCTGGCGCGTCACCTCGACGCCGCAGCGCTCGCAGATGATGCCCTTGTAGCGGACGCGCTTGTACTTGCCGCAGTAGCACTCCCAGTCCTTGGTGGGACCGAAGATGCGCTCGCAGAAGAGGCCGTCCTTCTCGGGCTTGAGCGTGCGGTAGTTGATGGTCTCGGGCTTGGTCACCTCACCGGACGACCACTCCCGGATCTGCTTGGGAGAGGCGAGTCCAATGCGAATGGCGTCGAAATCGTTGATGTCGATCAACGGGGGGTCTCCTCACTCTTCGAGCGATGGTTCAGCGTGATACGGGGACGGGCAACGGGGCGGGTCATTCCTCGACCTCCTCGAGCTGCACGGCCTCCTCTTCCTCTTCCAGCTCACCGTCGAGCTCTTCCTCGCCGAGCTCCTCGCCAAGCACCTCGTCGTTGGGCACGGTCAGCTCGCCGTCCTCGTCGATACGGTCGGCGCCCTCCTCGAGCTCCTGCGCCTCGGGGTCGCGAGCGGCGGCGCG
>Ga0075425_100005329_pt1 | contig 13366 bp, 6 predicted proteins | sample SoiMethybrSBSTD4_FD_75300 | JGI IMG/M metagenome (GOLD analysis project Ga0075425, IMG submission 75300) | Bulk soil microbial communities from a Populus tree surrounding site in Tennessee, USA - Soil MetaG P. TD hybrid SBSTD4 | ecosystem: Environmental > Terrestrial > Soil > Tree plantation...
CACGTTCCAGATCAGCCCGGTGCGCAGCAGGACCCCGGGGCGGATCTTGCCGCGCAGGTAGTCGCCGGTCTCCGTGGGGTCCCCGTTCTCGTCGGGACCGACGAACGTGTCGCGCCCCTTCCAGTACTGGAGCGCCATGCCCACGCCGACGTACGGCTGGACGTGCTCGTCCGGCCGGAAGACCTGGCGCGCGCCGAAGTCGACCTCGTAGTACTGCAGCTTGCGATCGGCCGGGACGATGAAGCCGCCTTCCGCGCGACGATTGCCGCTGCCCTCGCCCTCGGAGTAGCGCAACGACACGTCGGTGCCCCAGCCACCCGTGCCGGGTTCATCGAGCAAGAGCTCGAGCGCGTAGGTGTTCTCGGTGTCCACGAAGTCGTCGTTGCTCGTGCGTACGCCGCTCACGAAGGACGCGCGCCAGCCCGAGTCGCCCTGGAACGGGATGCGCCGCGACGGCGTCGAGCACGCGCCTCCGAGGAACACGAGCAGCGCGAGCAGCGCGAACGCCGCGCGCGACGAGCGACCCATCATGGGGGCATCGTCGCGGGCGGCGGAGGGGCTGGCAAGTTCCGGGGAGCTCACTTGGGCTTCGGTTCCTCGGCCGGCGGCACGGCGCCGTCCTCTTCGTCCGTTCCATCGCCGCCGCCGTAGCCGAGTCCACGCAGCTCGTTCTGGTGGTGCACGTCGAGCGGCGCGGCGGCGGCCGCGCCCGCGGGCACGAGCAGCGCCCGCAGGAGCCCGGCGTGGCGGCGCGCGAGCTCGCCGGCCCAGGGCGCGTCGGCGACCGGACGCTCCTCGCGCGGATCGGCCGCGAGGTCGAAGGCGAGCTCGCAGCGCCCGCCCGCGAGGTCGTCCGCCGTCTTCGCGAGCACGACGTGGGTGCCCTCGAGCAGCGCGAATTGCTTCGTCTTCTGCAGCCAGAAGGCGAACAGCGGGCGCTCGCTCGCGACGTCGAGCAAGGACTCGCCGTGCCACAGCGGGTCGCGCTCGAGCCCCGTGAGCGCGGCCAGCGTCGGCGCGAGGTCGAGCGGCGAGACGCCGAAGTCCACCGTGCGCGGCGCGAGGCCCGGCCCGTGCACGAGCAGCGGGACGTGCAGCTTCGAGTCCCACAGCGCGCCGCCGTGGAAGATGTCGTGGTTCTCGCCGAGCGCCTCGCCGTGGTCGCTCGTGAACACGAGCACGCCGCGCGCGAGCAGGCCGGTGCGCTCGAGGCCCGCGAGGAACTCGCCGAAGCCGCGGTCGAGGTCCTTCACGCCCTCCTCGTAGAGCGCGCGGAAGCGCGGCGCGCACTCGGCCAGGCGCGCGCGCCACGCGTCCACGGGGAGCTTGGGCTTGTCCTCGAGCGGCTTGCAGCCGTCGTTGCGGAGCGCGTTCCACGGGGCGAGGCTCTCCTCGTCGCCGACGCGATAGGGCATGTGCGTGCGGTAGGTGTGCAGGACCAGGAACACGGATCGGCCGTCGTCGCGCGCCAGGAACTCGAGCGCCTTCGCCACCGTCCAGTCGAGGTCCCAGCTCGTCGCCGGGTTCGCGCGGAAGCTCTCGAAGCCCTGGTCGAGGCCGTGGATCGCGCTGAAGAAGGCCGCATCGGTGACCGCGCCGGTGCGGTAGCCCGCGCGCGCGAGGCGCTCGGCGAGCGTCACGACCTCGGCCGGCAGCGAGCTCTGCGTGTCGTTCGCGGTGTGCTGTCCAGGTGCGAGGCCGGTGAGGATCGTGCCGATCGAGGGCAGCGTCCAGGCGGCATTCGCGCGCGCGTTGCGGAAGCGCACGGCGCCTTCGGCGAAGCGGTTCAGGTTGGGCGCGAGGTCGCGCGCGCCGCCGCCGAGTTCGAGCCCGTCGGCGCGGAACGTGTCCGCCAGGAACAGCACCACGTCGGGCCGCGCATCGGACCACGGGCGCGCGCCGTAGCGTCCGACGTCGGCCGGCCCGAGTGAGGGGTGCAGGAACAGCGCCTGTCCGGGCGGGCCCGCGACCTCGAACTCGATGCGCGCGTGCGCGCGTGCCTCGGGCGGGAGCGCGACGCTCTCGCCGTTCCCGTCGTGCTCGAGCGCGGCCGAGTCCGCGACGCGCTCGAACACGAGCGCGTCGTCGAGCCGCACGCGCAGCGTCACGGGTGCCGGCGCCGCGCGCGTCAGGAAGCGCGGCTCGAACGACAGCCGGCTCGCGGACGGCAGCCGGCACTCGACGGCGACGGTCGTGCCGCTCCACACCGGGATGCCGACGTGGCACTCGTCGTTGCCCACGCGCACCTGCCACGCGCCGTCGCTCGCGCGTCCGTTCTCGACGTACTGCACGAGGCGCAGGTCGGCGGCCGGCTCGACGCCGGCGGGGAGGCACAGCTCGACGCGCCCGCCCGAGACGCGGAACGTGTTCTTGCGGCGCGGCGCGTCGGGCGGCGCCTCGACCGCGTTGCCGGCGGAGCTCTCCAGCAAGAGGAAACCCGGCGCGCTCGTGCCGTGGCCGAAGGCGCCGCCGGGGAACGCGCTCGTCCACACGCCGGGCTCCGCGCCCGCGCTCCAGGCGGCGCGCGCGAGCGGGTGCGCGATCTGCACGCCCGCGAAGAACGCGCGGCACTCGCCCGGATCCATACCGCCGGCGCGCTGCCAGTCCTGGACGAGCGGGAGCAGCGGCGCGGGCTCGAAGCCGCGCGCGAGCGCGCGCCAGCGCTGCGGCGCCTCGGCGTCGCCGCAGGCGCTCGCGAGCAGCGCGCCGAGCACGAGCGCGCGGGGAACGCGCCGCGTCATCGCGTGGACGGATCGGACAGCCGTGGCGAGGGCCTCACCGCTACGAGGATAGCTCGCGCACCCGTGCGGGCGCGCTGGGAGCGATGCGACCGCGAGCCCGCGGATGCTCGGACGAGCTCGAGGAGTCTGCGTCACGGAACGCCATGCGGGCTCGGGCCCGCATGGCGTTCCATGACGGTCCTGCGGACGGCGAATAGCCGATCTTCGATCGGCTAGCGGCCGCCGCCCGAGGGCGACTTGGGCGCGTCCGCGCCGTCCGACGGCGCGTCCTTCACGCTGTCGTCCGCGCTCTCGTCGGCCTCCGGCTCGTCCTTGCCCGCCAGGTGGTCGAGCATGCGCTGCAGGTTCTCCTTGGCATCCGTGCGCGTCTGCTCGAAGCGCGCGCGGTCTTCCTCGGGGAGATCCGTGGCCGCGAGACGCTGCTCGGTGAGCTCGATCGCGCGCCGGAACATCGTCTCGGCGCGCGGGTAGTCGGGGCCGACGTGGTAGATCAGCATCAGCGCCGTGTCGTTCAGCAGCTGCGGGTCGTCCGGCACGAGTCCGAGCGAGCGTTCGTAGGCCGCGAACGAGCGCCCGTAGAGCTCGTCGAGCACCTTCCGGTCGGCCTTCTCCTTCTTCTTGTGAGCCGCGAACTCGAGCTGCTCGCCCTGGTCCCGCAGGAAGAGACCGAGGTTGTTCCAGTAGCGCGGCTCGTTCGGCAGCGACTGCGACAGCATCTCCGACAGGAAGGCCGCGTCGGCGTTGCGCGGCGGTTCCTGCGACGCGCACCAGCCGAGCAGGTTCTCGAACGCCCGCAGCGAACCGCCCGCGCTCGCGATCACGGCCACCATCGCGGCCGGATCCGCGTCCCAGCCGGCGTGCATCGCCTGCAGCGCGCCCTCGGAGTCCTTGCGGTACTGGCGCGCGAGACCCACATAGAACCACCCGTTCGAGTAGCGCGGCCCGCGCGCGAGCGCGGCCTGGAAGGCCTCCTCGGAGCCGGCCCACTCGGCGTCGATGAAGCGCGCCCAGCCGAGCCACCACCAGAGCGTTCCGGCCTGCGGATCGGCGGGACCCGCGTGCTCCTCGAAGCGCGTGCGGCCGAGCTCGAGCGCGGCGCGGAAGCCGCTCGGGCGCTCGTCCTCGGGATCCTTCGGGAGCGCGCGCAGGAGGTCATAGGCCTTCGGGTAGGGGAAGCCCTCGGGGTTCCACGCCATCGCGGTGGCGTACGCCTCGGTCGCTTCCGGACCCTTCTGCTTCCACAGCAGGGTGTGTCCGAGCTGCGTGGCCGCGTCGGCGAGCTCGCGCGCGGCGCGCGCGTCGTCGGGCGTGTCGAAGCGCTCGAGCGCGTGCTGGAACGAGGCCGCGGCTTCCGCCCAGGTGGCCTCGGCCGCGGGGCCGGTCGGCTCGTCGGTCGCGAGCTCGCCGAACTGCGCGAGCGCGATGCGACCGCGCAGGAGCCAGGCCTCGGGCGAGCTCGGTTGCAGCTCGACCGCGTGGTCGGCGGCCCAGCGCGCGAGCTCGGGCTTCTCGACGTACCAGGCCGCGTCCGCCAGCGGCAGGAAGGCGTCGTGGTAGCGCACCGGATCGGCGCGCACCGCGCGCTCGAGCCGGTCCGCGGCGTCGATGAAGTTCATCTGCACGCTCGAGTCGCCGACGTTGTCGGCCACGTAGCCCTGGGCGCGGCGCGCGAAGGCCATGCCGTAGAGGTAGGTCATCTCCAGGCCCTTCTCGCCGGCGCGGTCGAGCGCGTCGAGCGCGTCGAGCGTGTCGTTGCTGCGGCCGCCCTGATCCATCCACGCGCGCAGCACCCACATGCGCGTGCGCAGCGAATCGCCGTCGGCCGCGGCCGCCGCCGCGAACACCGCCTCGGCCTCGACCGGACGCCCGGCGTCGAGCAGCGCGCGGCCCTGCACGATGCGCGCCTCGGCCTCTTCCGCGCTCAGGTGCGGGACGGCCGGAGGAGTGGCGGAACACGCGCACAGCGGCGCGACGATCAGGGCGACGACGAGGCGTTCGATTCGCACGGGAGTCAGCGGGTCTCGCAGGGTTTGGCCCAGCCGAGGAATTCCTCCCGGGCGGGAGCGCGCTCGCCGCGCGCCTGGGGCAGGTAGATGTTCGTGACCTCGGGGCGATCGGGCCAGATGTCGAGCGACTTCTCGAGCCAGCGGCGCGCGGCCTCGGCGTCCTCGCGGTAGTACCACGCGAGCACGCCCAGGTTCTGGTGCGCGTCGCCCCAGGCCTCGGTCAGGAGCTCGAGCTCGCTCTTCAGCGCCTCGGCGCGCTCGGGCGCGGTCTCGGCCGCGAGCGCCGCCTTCTTGGCCTCGACCTGCGGCGCGCCCATCTCGACGCAGCGCAGCAGCATCTGCTCGGCCCGATCGAGGTCGCGCCGCAGGTAGTACACGAGCACGAGCGCGGCGTCGTTGACGATGCGCACGTCCTCGGGCGCGAGCGCGGCGGCGACCTCGTAGGCCTTCCAGCTGCGCTCCATGATCGGGCGCGCGCGCTCGAAGCGCTCGTCGGCCGCGCGCCGGAAGGCCGCGACCTCCTCGGCGCTCCCGGGCGCGACCTTGTCGAGCCCGGCGCGCTTGCGCAGGCGCGCGAGCGCCTCCTCGTTCTTCTCCTCGCCGCGCGCGGCGCGGCAGAAGGCGTCGCCGGCGTGCTCGAGGCCCGTCGACGCCTCGCGCAGCGAGAACCCGGCGTTGTTCGCCCACAGCACCTCTCCGGGCTGCAGCGCGAGCAGCTCCTCGAACACCGTGCCCGCGGCCAGGTTGTCGTCCTTGGAGTGCGCGTCGGCCACGAGGAACAGACCCTGGATGCCGCTCTCGAGCTCGCCCGGCAGGTTCCACTCGATGCCGCGCGGCGTGAGCTCGTTCATCGCGAGGAACTCGCGCTCGGCGCCCGCGAGGTCGTTCCCATGAAAGGCGCACCAGCCGCGCGCGAGCCGGCACACGACCTCGTAGCCGAGCGCGGCCTGCGCGAACGCCGGCGCGCGCTCGCGCAGCCCGCGGAACTCGGCCTCGGCGCTCGTGAACGGTGCCGGATCGAGCGCGGGCGGGTCGTGCCGGTAGCCCGCGAGCGCGAGCTGGAAGTGCGCCAGCGCGAGCTGCCAGCGTCCGGCCGCGACCTCGGGGTGCGCGGCCACGTAGGCCTCGAAGGCGCGCGCGGTCGCGGCCGGCCCCTCGAGCGCGCCGCTCACGCGCGCGAGGCGCGTCAGCAAGCCGTCGTCCTCCGGCGCGCGCACGAGGCCGCGCTCGAGCGCGCCCTTCGCGTCCGCCAGACGGCCTTCCCACTCGTAGAGGTCCGACAGCGTCGCCCACGCCCACGGGTCGTCGCTCGCGCGTCCGAGGCGCTTCGCGAGCGCGTCCTCGGCCTCCATGAACAGCGCGCGGGCGTCGTCGCTCGACGCGGCGCGCGCGCGTGCGTAGGCGTCGTAGACCTGCTCGGCGTAGATGCGCTCGGGCGCGAACCCGAGCTCCGGCGCGAGCTCCTCGCCCGCGCCGAGGCGGCTCATCCCGCGGCGCGCGAAGTCGAGCGCCTCGTCCTTCCTGTCCATCCACCAGGCCGCGCGGCTTGCGCCGAAGAGCGCGTGGGCCGTCTCGCCCTCGCCGCGGTAGAACTCGAGCGCATCCTGCAGCGCGCCCTGGATCAGGCCGGCCGAGCCGCCGCCGCCGAGGATCTTCGCTTCGGCGAGGCGCAGGCTGGCGTCGGCCTTGAGCAGGCGCGCGCCGTCGTCCTGCGGCTCGATCTCGAGCGCGGCGTCGATCGCGGTCAGGGCGTCCTCGGGCGCGCCGGTGGCGAGCAGCTCGCGCCCGCGCTTCAGACGCTGGGAGAACAGCAGCTCGTCGAGCAGCTCGCGCGCGCGCTCGAGGTCGCCCGCCTCGAGGCTGCGGATGGCGGCGGCCGGGAGCTCCGCGCTCGCGCGGGCGTCGCTCGCAGGCCCCACCTCGGCGCGCGGCGCGCCCGCGAGCGCGCGCTCCTCCCGGGAGCCGGAGCCGCGACAAGCAGAGAGGAAGGCGGCGCAGCAAAGCGCGCCGGTGAGCGTGCGGGACATGGACCGGACCGTGGGCGCAGGGGAGTGGGCGCGACTCGGAGCCCGGAGGGGCAGGGCTCGCGGAGGGCGCCGCACGCGGGAGAGGGGCAGAGATTCTAGCCGTGACTCTATGCCGCTCTGCGCGCGACGACTACCTTTTCGAGGCTCGGCGCGGGCCTCGTTCGCGCGGGAATAAGGGCCGTCGCTGCGGCGTCCCTGTCCGCTCACCGGATGTCCGACCTTTCCGTTCCGGCCAGCTCACGGACCTTGTCCCAATCGTCCTGGATCCTCCCGCTGCTCGTCGGGTGCGCGCTCCTCCAGGCGTGCACAGACAACGTCACGTGCGTCTTCACGACCGGCTGTCAGGGCGGCGGCTCGGGCGCGATCTCGGACAACCCCGCGCTGCTGCCCGTCGATGGCGAGTGGATCATCGACGGCGCGCCCACGATCAGCGACGTCTTCCCCGTGGGCACGGACAACGTCGGCACGACGCCGGTCGTGATCGTGTTCAGCGAGACCGTGCAGGAGCGCAGCCTCGTCGACGCGATCCAGATCGTTCCGCTGGTGGGCGGACTCCCGGTCGCGCCGGTGACCAACGTGGCCCAGGCGCTGGTGTGCGAGGGACGCGTGCTCGTGCTCCTGCCGCCGATCGCGACGCCGCTCGACGCCGGCGACTACGTCGTGCGGGTGTCGGACCGGGCCAACGTGCTCGACCTGACCGGGCAGAAGCTCGACGTCACGCCGGGCGATCGCATCGGCAACTTCACGGTCGCGTCGACCGCGCCGGCCCAGCTGCGGCTCATCGCGAGCTTCCCCCCCGACCGCACCTCGAACCAGGGCGAGACCTCGCAGCTCCTGGTGGTGTTCGACCGCCCCGCGCTGGTCTCCTCGATCAACGCGCTCTCGTTCGACGTGCGCGTAGGCGGCAACCCGCCGCCCAACGATCCGCCGCCGACGCCGATCGCCGCGCCGGGCGCGGACCCGCGCGCCTTCGTCTACCGCAGCGTCGACCCGAGCGGGCGACCCGACCCGCTCGGCACGAACCAGACGGTCGAGCTGCGCCTCTCGCCCGCCGCCGCGCCGATCACCGACGAGGACGGCGACGCGCTCGTGGCGCGCACGGTGTCGTTCACGACCCTGGCGTTCGCGCCGGTGACGAGCGCCAGCCTGCAGTCCGATCCGCACGACGCGATCGGGCTCGCGAACCTGACCGACGGCGATCCGGAGGAGCTCACGCTCGCGGTCGACCTCGTCGCCGGCCAGCCCAACGACAACATCGATCTGTTCGTGTTCGGCACGCAGCGCAGCACCGAGGCGAACCCGCCGCTGATCGCGCTGCAGCGCACGGTGCGTCTCTCCGGCACGGCCCCGATCACGAGCGTGACCTTCACGCGCGAAGACATCGGGCTGCAGAACTCCAACTCGCCGTCCGACGTGCGCTTCAAGGACGGCGCGCTGACGTTCGCGTTCCGCACGCGCCGCGGCGTCTCGACGCCGCTGACGCTGCTCGACCTCGATCCGGATCCCGACACCATCCAGGACCTGCTGCTCGACACCACCGCGCCGGCGGTGACGCAGCTGGTCGGCTCGAGCGGGACCGACACCTTCCGCTCGGACCTGCGCGACCTGTCGCTGGCCGGCTACACCGGCACGACCGAGCACGTGCGCAGCGTCGAGGTCGACACTCCGCTCGGCGACAACGGTCCGCTCGCGCCGGCGGTGGGTGCGGGCGACGGCGCGGGCCGCGCGTTCCTGGCCGCACCGGTCGCGCTCGGGGTCGTGCCGGGCGGCGGCACGACGTACTCCTTCGTGGCCCGCGACGCCGCGCGCAACCCCGCCGCGACGCTGACGGGCGCGTACACGCAGGTCGGCGTCGTCGGTCCCGCGCCGATCGTGCTCGGAGCGCCGATCGAGGTCGAGGTGTTCGACTCGCGCACGCTCGAGCCGCTCCCCGGCGCGCGCGTGCTCGTCCACTCGGACGCGGGCACCGGCGTCGACTTCCCCTTCGTGGCGTCGGGCGTCACCGACGCGGACGGCAAGGTGAGCGTGGCCACCGCGGGCGCGCCCTCGGTCGCGGCGATCGTGACCGTCGTGCACGCGAGCTACGACCTCTTCACGCTGCACGGCGCGACGAGCGCGCACCTCTCGGTGCCGCTCGCGGAGAGCCGCGTGGCGACGGCGCGAGCGAGCGGCGCCGTGCACACGAGCGACCCGGCCGCCCGCGCGTTCCTCGCGTCCCTCGACCGGCGCTACGACGACTCGCGCCGCCGGGTCGAGTTCGCGCGCGGCTTCCCGGGCCTGGTCTGCGGCAGCACCCCGGACTCGGTCGACTGCGGCTACGGCCCCGAGGAGATCCGCGAGGAGCTGCTGGGCGCGCGCTCGTTCTTCGCCGGCGACTTCCTGCAGACCGAGCCGGCGTTCAGCGTCACCCAGCTCCTGCGCGCCTTCGCGCTCTCGGTCCCGCTCGCGCCCGTGGCGCCCAACGGGCTCCAGAACGGCGATCTGGAGGTGACGGAGCTGCTCGACGACCCCACGACACCCCCCGAGGAGGCGACGCAGGGGGTCCCGGCGTTCACCTTCGTCCTGGATGCCGTGAGCGGCGTGGACCTCGCCAGGATCGCCGACGATGCGACCACGAGCGGGGTCCTGCTCGCCGACGTCGAGGTGCTCGTGCCCGGGCTCACCGGCGCGATCGCCGTCGCCCAGGCGCTCAGCTACGACCAGGGCGGGAACCGCTGGACCGTGCGCGCCGCCCTGCCCGGGGCGATCACCGCCGCCGGCCCGCTCGGCTCCGACGGGGTGGTCGACCCCGACCCGTTCGTGCGCGTCGAGATCGCCGACCAGGACGGCAACGCGGCCGGCGTGCGCCCGCGCCTCTCGACCATCCAGGCGGGGGGCGCCAACCCCGAGTTCCGCGCGCTCTCCGTGCCGACGCAGCTCGCGCCCGCCTCCACCGCCCACACCGGCGGGCAGGCCTTCAGCCTGCAGCTCGCCCACGTGATCGGCGACGAGCGCGCCGAGAACCAGAAGGGCCTGTACCGCGTCGACCTCGAGGACGTGGCGGGCCGGCGCTGGACGCTGTGGCGCTTCGATCCGGCCGGGACGGCCGACGTGGCGATCCGCGCGGTGGACGTCGGGGACGCGGGCGAGGTCGGGCTCGCCGATGGCAACCTGCTCACCTCGGTCTCGGCCTACGCCTGGAGCTCGTTCTCGCCCACCGACTTCCTGTGGAGCGACGTCGAGCACGAGTTCGAGCTGTTCGCGCGCGCGAAGCCGTTCTCGTTCGCGAAGCCGTGACGTTCGCGCGCGGCAGCTTGCGCCACTTCGCGCTCGCAGCGCGCGGAGCCGGATCGCTAGAATCCCGCCCTTCCGGCACCTTGCAGAAGCACTCCATGTCCGCCCGCTCCTCGGCTCGCATCCTCGCCAGCGTTCTCCTCCTGTCGCTCGCCGCGGCGGCCTGCCACACGACCGATAGCGCGCCGCAGACGGGCGGCGCGCCGGTGCGCGGCGCGCTCGATCGCCTGAGCGAGCTGCAACCGGTCGACGTCGCCGTCGCGCCCGTGCGCGACCAGACCGACGCGCAGCGCGTGCCGCTCCAGGTGTTCCGCACGGCCTTCGTCGAGAGCCTGGTCGAGCGCCGCTACAGCCCGCTCTCGCCGCAATACGTCGACGCGAACTGGGTCGACGCCGCGTTCAAGGGCACGCCGCCGCCGGACGGCCTCTTGGTCGTGGCGGTGACCGACTGGGACCCCACGCACCTCTTCTCGACCGGCAAGGTCGCGGTCTCGGCCGACGTCGTCCTGTTCGAGGGCGGCGACACCACCGGCCGCGTGCTGTGGCAGCGCTCGATGAAGGAGCAGATCGAGATGGGGGACGGGCGCGGAAGGGCGCCCGCGGCCGGCCAGGATCTGATCCCGCGCGCGGTGCGTCAGTTCGCGCAGAAAGCGCTGAAGGACCTGCCCATGCGCGACCCGGTGGCCGCGCACCAGCCCCGCCTGGCCGGGAAATGAAATAGCGCGCCGCGCTCCGTCGGAGCCCGGAAGAGGGCGCGTCCTGGCAGGCAAGGGGGACGGCCGCTAGACTGCCGCGCGCAAAGGTCCGGACGTCGTGGACACGTCGAAGCGTGTCGCGTCCGAGCCGCAGCGGACCCCGATGGGCCGCGGCGGCGCACCTCGGGCCCGGAGAACCTTCCCCTGGGCACGCAGGCAAGTGGACCTCCGCAGGCGCAACCCGAGAGAAAGTCGATGCCGATCACCGCCGAGCGCAAGAAGGCCCTCATCCAGGAGTACGCGATCCAGAAGGGCGACAACGGGTCGCCCGAGGTCCAGGTCGCGATCCTGAGCGAGCACATCCGCAACCTGACCGAGCACCTCAAGACCCATCGCAAGGACTACACCTCGCGTCGCGGGCTCCTGATGATGGTCGGTCAACGCAGCAAGCTGCTGGGCTACCTTCGAAAGAGGCACCCGCAGCGCTACCAGGCAGTGGTCAATCGCCTGGGCCTGCGTCGGTAGTGTGCACCGTGCCCCGGCTCGCTCCCTGCGCCGCGCCAACCACCGCGACGGAACGTCGGGCCATTCGACCCAGCAGGGGAGCTCCGTGCCCGCTCCGACGCCGGACCGTGAACGGTACCGGGTGAGCGTGGCAGCCGCGGCCGAGCGAGCGACGCGCGACGGACGAGAGAATCCAACCGAAGAAGCAGTCAGCACGACAAAGCGGAGAACGAGACGAAGATGACGAACGCAAGACACGCCCGCGTCGAGTGTCAACTCGCGGGCAAGACCCTGATCCTCGAGACCGGACACATCGCGCGCCAGGCCCACGGCAGCGTGCTGGTCACCTGCGGCGAGACGCAGTGCTTCGCCGCGGCCTGCATGGGCCCCGAGAAGGAGGACCTGGACTTCTTCCCGCTCACGGTGGACTACCGCGAGACGACCGACGCCGCCGGCAAGATCCCGGGCGGCTTCTTCAAGCGCGAGGGGCGCCCGACCACCAAGGAGATCCTCACGATGCGGCTGATCGATCGCTCGATCCGGCCGCTATTCCCTGAGGGCTTCAAGCGCGAGGTGCAGGTCATCTCGCGCGTGTTCGGCTACGACGGCGAGAACCCCGCGGACATCCTGGCGATGATCGCGTCGTTCGCGGCGCTGCACGTCAGCAGCCTGCCGTTCCACGGCGCGCTCGGCGCGGTGCGCATCGGCAAGCTCGCCGGCGCGCTCACGGTGCTCCCGAGCGATCCGGCGCGCCGCAGCGAGTCGGACCTCGATCTCGTGGTCGCCGGTCACCGCGAGGCGATCGTGATGGTCGAGGCCTCGGCGCGCGAGCTGCCGGAGCCCGAGGTGATCGACGCGCTCGAGCTCGCGCACCAGGAGATCCAGAAGATCTGCGCGGCGGTGGACGAGCTGCGCGAGCTCGCCGGGAAGCCCAAGGAGGCCTTCACCCTTCCCGCCAGCGACACGGCCCTCGATCAGCGCGTCGCCGCTTCCGGCGCGCGCCTGCGCGCCGCGCTCACGACGTCGGGCAAGGAGGCGCGCCACGACGCGGTCGCGGCGGTCGAGGACGCGTGCGTGGAGGAGCTCCTCGTCGGCGTCTCCGAGGACCAGCGCGACGCGCGCAAGAAGCAGATCAAGAAGGCCTTCTCGGAGCTCGCCTACAAGACCGAGCGTCTGATGATCGTCGACGGCCTGCGCGTCGACGGCCGCAAGCACGACGAGATCCGCGCGATCACGGTCGTGGCCGACTTCATCCCGCGTCACCACGGCTCGGCGCTGTTCACGCGCGGCGAGACCCAGGCGCTCGTGTCGTGCACGCTCGGCACGCCGGACGACGAGCAGATCATCGACGGCATCGAGGAGGAGTACAAGAAAGCCTTCTACCTGCACTACAACTTCCCGCCCTACAGCGTGGGCGAGGTGCGCCGGCTCGGCGGTCCCGGGCGGCGCGAGATCGGGCACGGCATGCTGGCCGAGCGCGCGCTCGCGAGCGTGCTGCCGCCGCGCGAGAAGTTCCCCTACACGATCCGGCTCGTGTCCGAGATCCTCGAGTCGAACGGCTCGTCCTCGATGGCCTCGGTGTGCGGCGGCTGCCTCGCGCTGATGCTGGCGGGCGTGCCGCTCTCGCAACCGGTCGCGGGCATCGCGATGGGGCTCGTCACCGAGGGCGAGCGCGCCGCGGTGCTCTCCGACATCGCCGGCTCCGAGGACCACAACGGCGACATGGACTTCAAGGTCGCCGGTTCGGGCATCGGCATCACGGCGCTGCAGATGGACATCAAGGTCAGCGGCGTGACGCGCCAGCTGCTCGAGAAGGCGCTGTCGCAGGCGCGCGAGGGCCGGCGTCACATCCTGCGCAAGATGCTCGAGGTCGTGAAGATGCCGCGCGCCGAGGTCTCGCGCTACGCGCCCGCGATGGAGATGATCCGCATCCCGAGCGACCGCATCGGCTACCTGATCGGGCCGGGCGGCAAGAACATCAAGGGCCTGCAGGAGACCTACAAGGTCAAGATCTCGATCGTCTCCGACGACGGCGAGGTCTCGGTCTCCGGCCTCGATCGCCCCAAGGTCGAGCAGTGCCTCGAGATCATCCGCGCGATGACCGAGACCCCGCAGATCGG
>Ga0075425_100005330_pt1 | contig 13364 bp, 15 predicted proteins | sample SoiMethybrSBSTD4_FD_75300 | JGI IMG/M metagenome (GOLD analysis project Ga0075425, IMG submission 75300) | Bulk soil microbial communities from a Populus tree surrounding site in Tennessee, USA - Soil MetaG P. TD hybrid SBSTD4 | ecosystem: Environmental > Terrestrial > Soil > Tree plantation...
CTGTGGCAGCAGCTCTTCGACGGCCGGCCGGACGCGATCGGCGCACCGATCTGGATCGAGGACCAGCCCTTTGTCGTCATCGGCGTCATGCCGGAACGCTTCTGGTTCTCGGAGATGAACTCGCCGGTGTGGACGCGCCTCGATCCGCGCGCGCTGGCGCCCGACGAGACGCTCGAAGTCGTGGCGCGGCGGCCCGCCGGGACGACGCCGGAGATGCTGGAGGCGCAGCTGGCGATCGGCCTGGCCGCCTACGCGCGCGCGCTTCCGGTGGCGCAGCGACAGTTGCGCCTGAAGATCTCCGGGATCGAGGGCACGCCGGTCGGCAACCAGATGTCGATCGCCGTGCCCTATGTCCTCGGCGCCTGCGTGCTGCTCACGCTGCTCATCGCGTGCGCCAACGTGGCAATCCTGATGATCGCGCAGTGGACCGCGCGCGAGCACGAGATCGCCATCCGCGCCTCGATCGGCGCGAGCCGGGCGCGCATCGTCCGCGCGCTGCTCACCGAGTCGGTGCTGATCGCGCTGGCGGGCGGCGCCGTCGGCGTCCTCGCCACCCTGGCGCTGCACGCCGTGATCCTCCAACGCGGCGGCGCGGACACGCGCTTCTTCGACCTGTCCATCGACAGCCGGATCTTTCTGCAGGCCGCGGCGCTGACCCTGGCCGTCGGCATCGGCGCCGGCATCGCGCCGGCGCTCTACGAGACGCGCCGGCTGCACGCCAACCCGCTGCGATCGATCGCCGGCTCGGACCGCGTGCGCCAGCGCTGGCGGCACGCCCTCGTCGTGCTCGAGATCACGGTGACGATGGCGCTGCTGGTGGTGGCGGCGGCGATGGTCGACGGCTACCTGCAGACCCGCTCGGCCGAAATGGGCTTCGACCCGCATCCGCTGCTGGTGGCGTTCGTCGAAAACCCCGGCGGCGTTCCCGTCGCCACGACCATGGACGCGTTGCGCGGCGCCCCCGGGGTGGCCGGCGTCGCGGCCGCGACCGTGGTGCCCTATGCGGGCTCGCCGCGGCAGGTGCGCGTCGCCACCGACGCGAGCGGCTCGAATGGCACGCCTGCCGAGCGGGCCGTGATCAGCGCCGGCTTCTTCACCACCCTCGGCGTCCCGCTCCGCGCCGGGCGCGCGTTCACGCCGCAGGACTCCACGGCAACGCGGGCAGCCATCGTCAACGAGACGCTGGCCCGCCGTCTCTTCAAGGGGCAGGCCGCGGTCGGGGCGCGCATCTGGATCGCCGACGCCGCGTTCGAGATCGTGGGCGTCGCGGCCGATTACGCGAACAATCCGATGCAGCTGCGGTCGCCCGAGCCGAAGCTGTTCCTGCCGCTGGCCGAGGGCTCGCGCTCGCTGCCGTCGCTGATCGTCCTCGTGCGTGCGAGCGGCGACCCGGCGGCGCTGGTTCAGCCGATCCGGCGCGCGGCGCAGCAGTCGGCCGCGGGCACGACCGCGCCGCGCGCCTACACGTTCGACCAGATCGCCACGATCATGGGACAGGAGATGCTGGTCGGGACCGCGCCGCTCCTGCCGCTCATCAGCATCGGCACGCTGCTGACGGCCGCGGGCATCTACGGGGTGCTCGCGTTCGCCATCACTCGGCGATCGCGCGAGCTCGCCGTCCGCGTCGCCATCGGCGCCACGTCGAGCGACATCGTCGGGCTGGTGGCGGCGCAGTCGGCGCGGATCGTCTGCACCGGCGCCGGCGCGGGGCTCGCGGCGACGTTCGCGCTGACGCGCATCGTGCGCGCGACGGGAGGCGCCGGCAGCATCTTCGATCCGGCGCCGCACGTCTTCGTCGCGCCGGCCGCGATCGTGCTGCTCGTCGCGGCCGTGGCCACGTGGGTGCCGTCCCGGCGCGCGGCGCGGATCGATCCGTCCGTGCTGCTGCGGACCTTATAAATGAAGGCCATAGATAAACGCGGATTAACACAGATCAAATCTGTGTTTTTCTGTGTTTGTCTGTGGCCGTCAACCGACGGACACCGCACTACGTGAGCTTCCAGAACTCCCCGGTCAGGCCGATGAGCGCGAACGCTGCCGTGGCTTCGGCCGGGGTGCGCCGCCGCCACTCGGGATCGAGGCGATCCTCGTACCACAGCTTCGCGAGCTCCCAGGTTTGATCGAGCGTCAGTGCGGCACCGCGCGGCATCTGCCGCTCCGTGGACCATCGTGCGAGGTGTTCTTCGGACCCGAAGAGCAGGATGGTGCTTCAGGTGAAGCCGACGTCGTCCCACCACTGGCGCGCGGGAATGGCGAAGTGGACGAGCCCGCGCGTTTCGGGCAGGCGGCCGCCCGAGATCTTGCGCTCGAGCACGCTGCCGCAGTCACCGCAGGTGGTGAAGACGCGGGCGTCGGCGTGCAGCAGCGCCGGCACGCCGAAGGCGTCCCAGGCGCAATTGGCGTAGTAGGCGCGGCCGCGCGAGATGACGGTGAACGGCGTCTGGACGTTCGAGAACGGCATCGCCATCCAGATCGTCGTCGAATGCGGCCGCAGCACGATGGAGCGCGCCTCGGCCAGCGCGTGATAGGCGGCCTCGATGTCGGCCTCGGAGTGGCCGAGCGCCTTCGCGGTGTCGGCGGCCGACGGGGCCATCGACGTCTGGATGAAGTGGTCGTATATATAGCTGCGGACGTCCTTCGCCAGCTGATCCATGGGAATGACCCAGATTGTAACAAAAGGCTGAGCTTGCGTTCCGTCCCGGGTCCGCAAAAGACTGATGCCACCAACCCGCCGGAGCGTGACTATGCCCGGATTGACGTCGTGTCCGTTCTGCCAGTCGTCCAGGATCCGCGCGCGCCTTCCGGTGCACGATCTGCACGAGTACGAATGCGAGACCTGCACCCGCACGTGGCTGGTGGCGCGCCCCAAGCGCCAGGCCAAGATCGTGGCATTTCCCAACGCCGCGGTTCGCTCGAAGCGCCGCGTCGGCGGGGCGGGCAAGCCCTAGGCGAAGCCTCCCCCTTCGACCGCGTGCACGGTGTGGAGCTCGTCGAAGCCTTCGTCGAGCGAGGGCGGCACGAGCCGCTTGGCGCAGGTGAAGATCGCGACTTTCGGCACCTTCGCACGCCCGTCCCGTTTCTCGTTGCGCGCGATCGCTTCCCTGGTCGAGGCCTCGACGTAGTAGCCGATCACGCGCGCGCCCTGCTCGCGGGCGATGGCGATGATCGCGGCGCGCTCGGCCGGCGACACGTTGGTGTTGTCGATGACGACGTCACGCCCGGCGGAGAGCGCGGCGCGCAGGAGCGCGTCCTGCCGCACCTGCCTGCTGCGCACGTTGGGCAGCGCGTCCTTGCTGATGTGCTCGTGCGAGGGAAAACGGTCGCGATAGAACGTGGACTTCCCCGCGCCGGGCAGTCCGACGAGAATCACGACCTCGGGCCGCACCCCTCGATGGTACTCGGGGCGGGCCCCTCGATGGTACTCACCGCTCGTTGACGAGGCGGTAACGCCCGAGGCGAGCCAGGATGGTGGCCTTCAGATCGGCTTCCGACGTCGCCGAGGTCAGGTCGATGTCGGCGTCGGCGACCGCGTCGAGCAGCGCGCGGATCAACTGCGCGCGGCTGATCGCGGCGCCGCTCTGGGCCCGGATGTTCGCGGCGAGGCGATCGAGAAAGACGATCTGGCGGTTGAAGAGCACCACCGTGACCTTGGTCCACGCCTCGTCGTGGATGGGGGGCCGTCCGGGCCGCCGCCCCTGTTGCGGGCGGCCGCCGGGTTGCGTCGGCGAAAAGATGTCCTCGGTACCCTTTGGAGCTTTCCGTTTGCGCACACGCGCCATGATGATCCCCGACAACCCGTGAAAGGACTATTACTGCCGTCCTTAAATCCCCTATTCAACCGTGGTTGAGTCGGGCGGTATTCAACACGAAGAGCGGTGCTTATTCAAGCTCAACCTTCGTAGGTGACGCCTGCTCGTCGATTTTTCCATCCCCAACTCGCGGGCAGTCCGTCAGTTGCGGGGAGAGCCGAGGCGCTGCAGGATTTCCCCCGCCAGCCGGCGGAAGGCGTCGGCCGAGGGGGACTTCGGGGCGAACTCCAGTACGGTCTTGCGCGCGGCGGACGCCTCCGACACGGCGGAGGTCCACTTGATCTCGGTGTGGAACACCTTGTCGCGGTACTCGGCGCGCAGGCGCTCCATCAGCTCGCGGGCGTGCTTGTGCTGCGGCTCGATCGGTCCCAGCAGCAAGCCGAGCACGCGGGTACGGGCGTGCATGCGGGCGCGCACCCGTTCGATCGCGCCAAACAGCAGGTCGAGCGTGTCGACCACGAGCGGCTCGGGCACCACCGGAACGACGAGCCCATCGGAGGCGAAGATCGCGTTGATCACCAGCAGCGAGAGGTTGGGCGGGCAATCGAGCACGACGAGGTCGTACTGCCCCTCGAGCGGCGCCAGCGTACGGTCCAGCACGGCCTCGCGGCCGCGCACGGTGCACAGGGCGATGTCGGCGTTCGCCAGCTCGATCGACCCCGTGAGCAGATCGAGATTGGGCGTGCCGGTGTGGCGGATGGCCTTGAGAATGGGATACTTTTCCAGGAGGCAGGACGCGGAGGAGGGGCTCAGGTTCCGGCGCGCAACGCCGAGCCACAGCGAGGCGGAGGCCTGACTGTCGAGATCGACGAGCAGGACGCGCCGTTTCGATGAGGCGAGCGCGGCAGCGACGTTGACGGCGGCCGTGGTCTTTCCGACTCCGCCTTTGCTGTTCAAGACCGCGATGACCACTGGCAATCGTTCCGGCATTCTATCCACAAATGTCGAAGCGGTACCACTAATCGTGCTCGCCCTGGCAGTCTTGCAATGAGAGCGCCAAGCATGACGTCGGGTAGTCCTGTGATTCGTACGACTTGAGAGTTGACTGAACAGGCGCTTGCGACGCGGAAAAGACGACAGCAGAACGGCGGGTGATGGGACTTCTCGGCAGACTGTTCGGACGCACGTCGAACAACGGAGACCGCGCTCACGCGTGGCGGGAGTCGTGGGCAAGGGCCGTCGAGGCGCGCGACGCGGCGGCGCTCGCCGGCCTCGAGGCGGCGCTGCGGCAGACGCCGCCGCTGGCCGACGACCTCGAGATCGAAGAGGAGATGCTCGACGCGCTGCGGCAGCTGCTCGACCTCGAGCGCGATCTCGCGGCGGCGCGGCTGCCGCTCGTCGACACCACCCATCGCGTCGTCGGCGCCGATCGCTGCCATTTCAGCGCGCCGGTGTCGATGCCCGACGATCCGGCGCAGCCCACCGGCCGCCTGCTGCTGACCTCGTCGCGGGCGGTGTTCGCCGGCGGGTCGCGCACGCCGGCGGTGGCCTGGCACGCCACGCGCGAGGTGCTGCAGCGCGATCGCGATCTGCTGTTCGTGCGCGCGGGCGCCGACGAGGGCTACCGGTTCCGCTGCAACTCGTTCGCCGACGCGCTGTGCGGCGCGGCGATCGCGCGGCACCTCATGAGGTCAGCCCGTAAAGGGCTGACCCACACACCTGATTGATGTGAGGGGGGCTTTATGCCCTGACCTCCAGTAACCTGACCTCCTATAATCTGTCGATGCCAGTGCGCCTGGGGCTCGAGCGGTTGCTCGACGGCCCCGATCGAAAACTCATCAAGGGCCAGCGGATCGGCCTCGTCTGCAACCCCGCCTCGGTCGACAGCCGCCTGATCCACGTCTCCGATCGGCTCGCCACCGGCGACTGGACGCTGACGGCGCTCTTCGGGCCGCAGCACGGGTTCCGCTCCGACCTGCAGGAGAACATGATCGAGTCGCCGCACGCGCACGACGCCCGGCGGCGCGTGCCGGTGCACTCGCTCTACAGCGAGACGCGCGAGCCGACCGCGGAGATGCTCGCCGACGTCGACGTGCTGGTCATCGATCTGCAGGACGTCGGCACCCGCATCTACACCTACATCTACACGATGGCCAACTGCCTGCGCGCCGCGCGCCGGCACGGCATCCGCGTGGTGGTCTGCGATCGCCCCAATCCGATCAACGGCGACGACGTCGAAGGGGCCACGCTCGATCCCGAGTACGAGTCGTTCGTCGGGCAGTTCGCCATCCCGATGCGGCACGGCCTCACCATCGGCGAGGCGGCGCGCGTCTTCAACGATCACTTCGGCATCAACGCCGCCGTGGACGTGGTGCCGATGGACGGCTGGTCGCGGGCGATGTACTACGACGCGACGGGCCTGCCCTGGGTGCTGCCCTCGCCCAACATCCCGACGCTCGACACGGCGATCGTCTACCCGGGCGCGGTGCTCTTCGAGGGGACGCTGCTGTCGGAAGGGCGCGGGACGACGCGGCCGTTCGAGCTGATCGGCGCGCCGTGGATCGACGGCGAGCGGTTCGCCGAGGCGCTCAACGCGCGGCGCCTGCCGGGGGCCTACTTCCGCCCGGCCTTCTTCGAGCCGACCTTCCACAAGCACGCGAAAGTGCTGTGCGGCGGCTGCCAGGTCCACGTCACCGACCGTGAGGCGTTCGAGCCGATGCGCGCCGCGGTGGAGATGCTCGCGGAGTTCAGGCGCGAGGCGCCGTCGGAAAAGCTGTGGCGCGACCCGCCCTACGAGTACGAGCACGTCAAGCCGCCGATCGACATCCTCTACGGATCCGATCGGCTGCGGACGGGGATCGACGCCGGCGAGGATCCCGCGTCGATCGTGAAGGACTGGCGCCGCGACGAAGAGGCGTTCCGCGAGCTGCGGCGCCCGTTCCTGTTGTACTGACTAGGCCTTCTGCAGCGACGCGCGGGCGACGCGGATCTGATCGGCGTGGCGGTGCGCGTGCGGCGCGTAGATGCGCAGCCAGGTGTCGACGCCGAAGCGCCCGACCTCCGAGTGCGTCCCTTCGCGCAGCCAGTCCGCCTCGGTCAGGCATCCCATCAGCTCCGCCGTGGAGGCGCGCGCCGCGCGGAACAGCTCCAGCGACGCCTCGTGCGAGCGCTCGTAGTGCAGGCGATCGGCGAAGCGGTCCTGGTCGTAGCCCTTGATCGCCGGCTTGTCCTCGGCGAGCAGCAGCCGAAAGCGCACCGCCGCGGTCATCTCGCTGTCGGCGAGGTGATGGATGATCTGCCGCGCCGACCACTTGCCCGGCGCCGGCTTGGCGTCGAGCTCTTCGGGCGTGATCTTCACCAGCGTCTCGGCGACGACGCGGTAGCCGTCCTTGTACTGCGCAATCAGTTGTTCTCGTTCGTCAGGAGTCATCGTTCATCCTTGATCAGGATTCAGCCTCGAGTTTTGGCGATGCCCGGAGCGCGATTCTCCTGCGCGGTTTCGGGCACGAGGTGATAGGCCATCAGGTGCGAGCGCAGCTGGTCGAAGGCCTCGTCGGGGGTATTCACCCACTTGAGCAGATCGAGATCGTCCGTGTTGATGGCCCCCCAGTCCCCCATCGGCTTGAGGTCGATGATCTCTTCCCAGTACTCGCGCCCGTAGAGGAACACGCCGAGCTGCTTCGACAGCTTCTGCGTCTGCGACAGCGTGAGGATCTCGAACATCTCGTCGAGCGTGCCGAACCCGCCGGGGAAGATCACCAGCGCCTTCGCCAGGTAGGCGAACCAGAACTTCCGCATGAAGAAGTAGTGGAACTCGAAGTGCAGCCCGTCGGTGATGTAGCGGTTGGCCCCCTGCTCGAAGGGCAGGCGGATGTTGAAGCCGATGCTCTTGCCGCCGGCCTCGTGCGCGCCGCGGTTGGCGGCTTCCATGATCCCGGGCCCGCCCCCCGAGCAGACCACGAAGCGATGGCGCGGCGACTCGAGCGAGAGGCTCCACTTCGCCAGCCGGTTGGCCAGCTCGCGCGCGTCCTCGTAGTAGCGCGACCACTCGACCGCCTTGCGGCTCCGCTTGAGCAGCGCGAGGTGCTCGCGCGTGCGCCGCGAGCTGCGGCGCCGCAGCCGCTCCAGCGCGCGCGTCGCGTCGAGTCGGCTGTGCACCCGCGCCGAGCCGAAGAACACGACCGTGTCCTGGATGTTCTGGGCCTTGAGCCGCCGCAGCGGCTCGAGGTATTCGGCGAGGATCCGGAGCGGGCGCGCTTCGTCGCTCTCGAGGAACTCCGCGTTCATGTACGCCAGAGGCTGGTCGGCCATCCTCGAAAAACTGTATCATTGCCGTATGAACCGACGTTGGAGTGTCTTCGTGCTGGCCGGACTGGTGTATGTCGGCGCCACGGTCGTCAAGACGACGGCGCAGCAGGCGCCGGCGCCCCGCAACCCCAATGGCTGGGATCTGCCCGCCGAGGCGGACCAGGAAAAGAACCCGCTCGCCGGCGACGCCAAGGCGGTCGCCGACGGCAAGGTGTTGTTCGAGAAGAACTGCAAGCGCTGCCACGGGCCCGGCGGCAAGGGGGACGGCCCCGACGCGGATCCCGATTCGCAGCAGGACATGGATCTGACGGTCGCCAAGCGCGCCCCGCGCAATCCCGACGGCGTCGTCTTCTACAAGGTCTGGAACGGCCGCAAGAAGCCGAAGATGCCGGCCTTCAAGGACGAGCTGTCGAAGGACCAGGTCTGGCGGATCGTCAGCTACGCACAGACGCTCAGGGCCAAGGAATAGGCGCTCTACAAGATCCTCGGCAGCCACTCGCCGATCAGATAGCCGACGGCCGCGACACCGAAGCCGACCACGAACATGTCGCGGCCGCTCACCCAGATCCCCCGTCCCGTGAAGATGCTGCGCGCCGCGCCGATGCCGAAGTGCGCCGCCATGCTGATCCCGAGCGACACCCACACCGCCGGCGTGTGCGACAGCACCAGGAACGGCACGATCGGGATCGCCGCGCCGACCGCCGTGGCGATGCCGGTGACCAGGCCGTCCTTCAGCGGCGCGAGCTCCGCCGGGTGGATGTTCAGCTCTTCGCGCACCTGCGTCTCGAGCGCGCGCACGGGATCCTTCATCATCGCCGTCGCCAGCTCGCGGGCGCTTTCCTTCGGCACCCCTTTCGCTTCGTAGATCAGCGCGAGCTCTTCCTCCTCGAGATCCGGCATCAGCCGCATCTCCTGCCGCTCCATCTCGATCTGGTGCGCCTGCACTTCGGCCTCGCTCTTGGCGGCGAGGTAGCCGCTCGAGCCCATCGACAGCGCGTCCGCGATCGCGCCGGCGATGCCGGTGACGAGCACCACGTGCGCGCCGAGATTGGCGCCGACGACGCCGGCGACGAGCCCGAAGTTGGCGGTCAGCCCGTCGTTGAAGCCGTAGACGATGCTGCGCAGCATGCCGCCCGCGCCGCCGACGTGCCACGGCTCCCCTTCGCGCCCCATCACTTCCGACAATTCGCGGGCGTGCACGGCGGAGTCGGCCGCGATGTCGATCGCCGCCTGGTGCGTCTGCTGGTGGCTGGAGCTCCGCGCCAGTCCCAGATACGACTGCACCTCGCGTCCCTCTTCGGCGAGGATCAGCGGCAGCACCGACGAGGGACCGAAGGTCTTGGCCACCCATGCCAGGAGCCGCGTGCGCCGCGACACGTCGTAGGGCGGCAGCGGCCGCCCGGCCTCGCGGAACAGCTGCTCCCATCGCTGCGTGTGGCGATCCTCGACCTCGGCCAGGCGTCCGAAGAGGTCTCCGCGCTGGCGATCGCTGTCGGCGCTGGCGAGCCGGCGGTAGAGCCAGGCCGCGTCGCGCTCGTCGGCGTAGTGCTCGTCCCACGAGTCGTCGTGCGGCACCGCCGGAGGGCTCTGGCTCGGGGTGGTGGACATGACCCACCAGTGTACTGCGGTAGCATGGCTCGCGCATGCCGCTGGCGCCGCACGCCGAGTCATCCCCAGAGTTCGAGCATTCACTGCTGATCAACGCCGCCCCGACGCGCGTGCTCGCGGCCTTCCTCGATCCGCGCGCGCTCGAGGTGTGGTGGCAGGCGGCGCGCGCGGTGACGACGCCGCGGGCGATGGGCGTGTTCGCGGTGGAATGGCCGCCCACGCCCGACGCCGACGATCTGCTCGGACGGCTCGGCGGCGTGTTCTTCGGCCGCGTCATCGAGTACCGCCCCGGGCGCGAGCTGTTCGTCGCCGACGCGTGGTGGCTGCCGCCGGACGGCGATCCCATCGGACCGATGGGGCTGACCGTCACCTGTGCCATGGACGGTCCGGCCTGCCGGCTGACGGTGAAGCAGAGCGGCTTCGAGGAGAACGCGCGCTGGCGTCGCTACTACGCCGTCATCGCCAGCGGCTGGCGATCGTCGCTCGCCGCGCTCAAGGACTACGTGGAGAACGCCGCATGAGCGAGCCGACCCGCGACGGCGCGGGCTTCATCAAGGCCCTCGGGCTGCGCGACGTCATTCTCATGAACGTCGTCGCCGTCGTCGGGATGCGCTGGATCGCGCGCGGCGCGCGCACCGGGCCGGAATCGGTGCCGCTGTGGATCCTCGCGTGGATCGCGTTCCTGGTGCCGCACGCGGTGGCGATCTCGTCGCTGGCGCGGAAGTATCCCGAGCAGGGGGGCATCTACGCGTGGACGCGGCGCGCCTTCGGGCCGGGGCACGGGTTCGTCTGCGGCTGGTTCCTCTGGATCAACAACCTCTTCTACTTTCCGTCGCTGCTGCTCTTCGGCGCGGCCAATTTCGCGGCGATGGGCGGTGAGGGGTGGCACGCGCTCGGCAGCTCGCGCGCGTTCTCGGTGGCGTTCGTGCTCGGCGGCATCTGGCTGGCCGCGGGAATCAGCATCATCGGCCTGCGCTGGGGCAAGTGGCTGCAGAACGCCGGCACGCTCGGCGTGTGGATTCCCGCCGGCATCCTGATCGGCTGCGGCGCGCTGGCGGCGGTCCGCTTCGGATCGGCGACCCCGTTCACCGTGCAGACGATGACGCCGGGCGGGACCGCGCTGGACACGCTGGCGCTGTGGTCGGCGATGTGCTTCGCCTTTTCCGGCTTCGAGATCACCGGCCTGGTCGGGCAGGAGGTGAAGGATCCGCAGCGCACCATCCCGATCGGCATCGTCGTCGCCGGCATCGTGACGACGCTGGTCTACATCGCCGGCTCGGGATCGGTCCTGGTCGCGGTGCCGGTGTCGTCGCTGAAGGAATTGAGCGGCATCACCGACGCCGTGCAGCTCGTCGCGGGACGCGTCGGGCTGACCGGGCTCGCCGCGCTGACGGCGGGGCTGCTGACCGTCAACGCGATCGCCGGCGTCACGTCGTGGACGGCGGGGGCGGCGCGCGTGCCGTTCGCCGCCGGCGTGGACGCGGCGATGCCGGCCGCGTTCGCCAGGCTGCACCCGCGCTATCGCACACCGCACGTGGCGCTGGTGATCCAGTCGCTGGCCTCGTCGGCGATCTTCCTGGCCAGCCTGTTCGTGACCATCGCCGGCCGCGCCTCGTCGATCCAGGATGCCTACGACATCATGGTCAACCTGACGATCCTGATCTATTTCGTGCCCTACCTGTACTCGTTCGTGGCGCAGATCCGGCTGGTGCCCGAGGCGCCGAAATCGCTGGCCATCCTCGGCTTCGCGGCGACGGCGATTTCGATGGCGCTGACGTTCGTGCCGCCGCCCGGATCGAACGCGCTGACCTACGAGGTCAACGTCATCGTGCAGGCGGCGATCATGTCGGCGATCGGCGGCGCGCTGTACCTGTGGAGCGGACGAGCCGCCCGGCGGCAATCGCCAGCGGCGCGGCAATGAAGCTGAGGAGCGCGCCCATCTTCGCTTCGTCGAGGATCGCCCCCGGCGGAAAGGCCGCCGTGGCGAAGAAGAGCGCGACGGTGAATCCGATGCCGGCGGTGATGCCGGCAATCGCCGCGTCCGCGTAGGTCAGGCCGCCCGGGCGCTTCAGTCCAGCGGCGACGGCGATCGCCGTCAGCAGCAGCACGCCGAGTGGTTTTCCGACGATCAGCGAGCCGGCAACCATCCAGGTCACCGGGCCGACGCTCGACAGCGGCACGCCGGCGTTGGCGAGGCCGAAAAGAAAGAGCACGATCTGGACCGGCACGCGCCACCACCTGGCGAACAGGTCGAGCGTGTCGGCCGGGCCGGCGGCCTGGTCGTCGAAGAGATCGTGGTAGCGGCCGACGCTCGGCAGGAACGGCACGATCGGCACGAGCGCGAGCGCGGGATGCAGGCCGCCGACGTAGAACGCCGTCCACGACAGCCCGCCGCCGGCGAGCACGTAGGGCCAGAAGCTTTCCACCCGCCGCCGGCGCAGCGCCCAGGCGATCGCGACCGCCGGCGCCAGCAGCAGCGCAAAGGTCACGAGCCGCACCTCGCCCGCGGGATAGAAGATCGCGAGAATGATCAGCCCGAGCGCGTCGTCGGCAACGGCCAGCAGCAGCAGGAACGGGATCGCCGGATGGCGCGGCGGAAAGATCAACCGCGCCGTCATGTACGAGAAGGCAATGTCGGTCGCGCAGGGGATCGCCCAGCCGCGGTGCAGCTCCGGCGCCGCCAGCGCGGCGACCGCGCCGGTGTACATCAGTGCCGGCACCAGCATCCCGCCGGCCGCCGCGAACAGCGGGACCGCCGCCTCCCGCCACGACGCCAACGCCCCGCCGGGATGCGTCGCTTCGACGATCTCCTTCGTCGCCAGCGCGAAGAAGAACACCATCGCGATGTCGTTGACGGCAAAGTGAACGCGGTGGGCGAATGCCGCATATGAGGCCGGAGCGGCGTTGGCCCAGGCCAGTGCGGCCAGCGTCCCAGCGATGAGCAGCAGGGATCGCTCGATGACAACGGTCAGCAGACGCCTCATCACTTTCACGTGGCTTCCGCCTTCAGGCGGAAGACCACCGGCCTTAGCCGGAAGATCCACAGGCTTCAGCCGGACGACTTCCGCCTGAAGGCGGAAGCCACACAAGGCGCGGGAAGCCACATGAAGCGGGAGGTCATTCGCTCAGTTGCTGCACGTTCAGGAAGTTGGCGTCGGCGCGGGTGAGGTCCGGGCTGATGTTGATGAAGACGACCACTGCACGCGCCGGCAGCGGTATCGCGTTCCGGATCGGCCGTTCGAGCGCCCGCAGGTCGCGCAGGTCGGAGACCAGCGGCCGCACACCCCAGTAGAGCGTCAGCCGCCTGGCGACGGCCTCGGACGGCGTCACCGCCAGGATGGTGGCGCGCGGGCGGAGCGAGGACAGCAGCTGCGCGGTCTTGCCGAGGCGGGTCACGGCGACGATCGCCTCCGCCTGCCCGGTCGTGGCCAGCGTGACGGCGGCCTCGCACATCGCGTGGCCGTGCCGCGCGTGCGATATGTCGAACCCGTCAGGCATCGGCGACGCCTTGAAGAGCCCTTCGAGCGCGGCGTCGGTCGCGAGCAACGCCGCCGAGGCGGGGACGGTCTCGGCGTCACAGATGACGCTCTCGAGGGTCTGCACGGCCCGGACCGGGTAATTCCCCGCGGCGGTCTCGCCGGCGAGCATGATCGCGTCGACCCCTTCGTCGACGGCGTTGGCGGCGTCGCTCACTTCGGC
>Ga0075425_100005331_pt1 | contig 13363 bp, 21 predicted proteins | sample SoiMethybrSBSTD4_FD_75300 | JGI IMG/M metagenome (GOLD analysis project Ga0075425, IMG submission 75300) | Bulk soil microbial communities from a Populus tree surrounding site in Tennessee, USA - Soil MetaG P. TD hybrid SBSTD4 | ecosystem: Environmental > Terrestrial > Soil > Tree plantation...
CCGAGACTCTCGATCTTGGCGTAGTCCTCCATGAAGACCACAGGCAGCCCAGAGAGGAACTCGTTCCGGAGCTCTTCTCCCTGGGCCGTCCTGTTGTCATCGTTCGGGACCTTGTCGTTGAACTCAGTGGTGTGCAGATGCATCAGCACATGCAAATATGAGTACGGCGAGTCAAGATCCCTCACGTCGTAGATCTGGTCGTAGAGCCAGTCGAAGTAGATCTCCAGGATGTCCGGCGGATCTCCTCGGCTCACTCAGGCACTCCGTATCCGAGCACCTCGGTCCGGTACTCTGTCTCCCGCCGGGTGATCTCGATGTCAATCTTCAGGACATTGTTCCGGACATGCACCAAGTTCGGGTCACTAGTCCCATGCCCGAAGTGCGTGGCGAACTTGCCGGCGATCATGTCAGGAGATCGGACCGGAACATCTCGTTCATCAACGAGAACCCCGTCGCCCTCGAAGAACTTCAGCTCGATCTGAGCGTATTCCTCCAGATCGTGAGCGAGGAATTCCTCTTCACTGATCAGCTGGATCCGGTCCCCAGGCTTGCTGCTCGGGCCTAGTAGAGGACCAATTCCCACCGCTCCGTCGTCTTGATCGTCCGGATCACTGCCTTGGGTGTCGTCGATGCCCTCCAGTGCATCTGTCCCGCCGGCACGACCAGGTCCGGCCGTGGCTGATGCGTCACCAGCATCTCCGGCGGCTTCCTCACCGACAGGATCATTGAGCCTCCCTTCGGCGGCCGCATCATCGAAGGCGTTTCGATTGCCCACCACGGGACTTCTGGGAGGGGTTCCAGATCTGCCGCCGGAAGCGGTGCTGTAAGAAACGCGCTGTCCAGTTCCTCCTCGAACATCCGCCTCTCGGAATTCCTCCTGGACAACGGGGGCCAGCTTGGACTTGAGCCAGTCAATGTCGGGCTTGTGTCCTGATTCACCTCCCACGGCGGATGCCCCGTCGCCTGGGTGATCACCTTTTGCGGCAGCGTTGGCCTCGGCAAGACGTGTACCGTAGTGCTGGCGGAGTGCCGCGGTCTCGGTCGCGTGCCGTTCGTCTGCCTTCTTCCTAGCACGGTGCTGGCCAGCAAGAAAACCGCAAACAGCGCCGCACACAGCAGCACCACCCACGGCCAGGTAAGTTGCGGCATTGAACTTCATCCTCTCCATGGCTAGATCGCGATCGGGCCATCGACGTTGAAGTCAAGCAAGCACACCGGCTCGAGGCCGTTGACGAATGCCCGCTTGTTCTCGTCGAATATCTCATAGAGACCGAAATCGATGTAGCCGTCTCCGGTCCCCTTTTCTTTGGCGTCCCGGCGCCAGCCGACGTGCTGCCCCATCTGGCACCGTTCAAAGCCGAGGTCGTCCAAGATCTCGTTGAAGAACACGAAACCAACAGCGGTAAGCCGGTCGTTCCACTGCGTCTGCTTCATCCGCAGGAACATCATGTTCCATTCCGGCGTCTTCGTGAAGTTCGGATTGCTCTCATCGAAGAACCGGGAATAAATGGACGGCATCGAGTCGCCAAAATCGATCTCACAGGCAGTGACCTGGCCGCCTTCTTCGGTTGTGATGACTCTCGGTGCCCGGTAAAGCTCCAGCTCCGCTTCCTCGCCGACAACTTCCCGGACCCGGGCACGGTAAGCCTTGTACGCCGTGTCCAGGGCCGCATATGCCGCGACCAGCGATGCCTGCTTGCTCTTCATCATCCGGTGAGAGGTGACCAGGCAGGTGATCGACACAGCACCGACGAATATGGCTGGCGCGAACTCCTTCACGACCGGATAACCGTTGACGACCCAGTGCCGGCCGAGGTCGTGTGCCTTCTTCTCGATGTCGTTCTCCCGGTCCTTGATCTGGTCCGCTTCGGCTTTGAGCTTCTTGACCTGGTCCTGCGTCTTCAAGGCCGCTCTGGCGGTCAGAACGTTGGCTGCTATCATGCCGCCGATGCCGGCCGCGGTGAGAAGCCCCGGACCGTTCTTCTTGAAGAAGAACTCAGCCTTCTTGCTGAGATTGAGTGCTGTCTGGTTCATTTGAGATCCTGTATCTACTCGATTGACTGAGTTCTTGGGAGATCGACGCGGTATCCACCTCGGACGGGCCGGATGCTGGCACCCTGAAGGTCATACCATCCCCACTTTTCGTCCGTGAAATTGCCCGTGATCCCCACAAGGCTGTAGAAATCCTGAACGGTCGCCACCTGATACTGAGCGACCAGTTGAGCGAGACCCGCCAGGACGTCTTCCGCTTCTCCACGAGTTGGGATGATGACTTCGTCAAACTCATGCGTGGCTCTCCCTCTTGGGCTTATTACGCCGTAGCTGGGCTCGGTCCTCCTTGCCTGACGGACGGCGGTGTAGTTGACGTAGCCCCCCGGCCTGTCGCCCCGGGCAGGCCGGATACGTGATCCTTCGCCGAACAAGAGCGCGTCGATGCCCTTGCTCACGGCGTCTGAGATCATGTTCTTGGCAGCTGGCAGCAAAACCTCAAGGACAATGTACTGCCCTACGCTGCCTGTGTCTTCGCTGATAAACGATTCCCTCGCCCGGTTCCATGCGCCCTTTTTCCGCTGGGTCACTTCACCGGTGACGACTGATTCGACCTGGGGCTTGTCGGCGGGCTCTTGCTTCGGTTTCCTCGAGTTGCTTGGATATGTCACTTCTTGAACCCTCGCCCTTCCTGCGCCAAGGTCGACTAGCATGGTATCTGTCATGGCGCCTTCCTAAAAGTGAGAGACTCTGCGTCTCTATTAGAGGCGTTGTTTATCTCGCGAGCTACTCAGTAGGGCTGTTCGCTGCCTGGCGCTGGTTGAAAGCCTTCTGGATCTGCGCTGGCGTTGCCTTCATGAGCTCCTGATTCGTCGGTGTCCGGCCTAGCTTCAGCCACTCCGGCTCGTCCTCACCAGCAGGAAGCTGCACAGTGTTCACGGCCCCAGTAGTAGCATCCTGGCCAGCATTTATCTGGCCCAGCAGGGATTTTGACACCATCCCCTCGATGAATGTGCCGGCCTGCTCTGGTTTGCTGAGCAGATCTGCCAGCAAGGCATCGAACGCCGGCGAATAGATGAACGCATCGGCATCGGCCTTGTTTTTGATGAACCGGCCGCCTTCGCTCCTTACGCCGTAAGCGAGCTGGATGAGCTTCTTGAACTGGAGGAGGATCTCAGAACCATTTCCCGACTTCAGCAGGTCCTGGATCACTTGCGTGATACCGCCATCGGTGCTCTGGTCCAGCTCAACCGCCTCCATGGCCGAAAGGTGGAAGTAGAGATCCTCCGTCACCTTTTTGCCGTCGAAGTCCTCGTACGTGACTGTCTTCTTGATCATGACTTGCGCTTCCCCTTCACCTTCGCGCTGTTGATGCGCCGGTAGATTTCGATGTAGTATTCATCCGTGCCCGAGTTATACGAGACGACCCAGCTCAGATTGCGGACCTCGGATGAAGCCAGATTCGCCTTCCAGCCCTTGAAGACCTTGGTGAACCAGGTGATGAAGATCTGATCCAGCTCAAGGGACGGAGTTCTGGCCGGATCGTGGCTGGAGTTGTAATTGTCCCGCACGAGCTCCTTGGCCTTGTTCAAGTACCGGTCAGGATCGGGACCATTGCGAACCGGCTCCTCCTCCATATCGGAGGAGGGAGTAGGATTGATCTCGACCTCGGCCAAGAAGGCCGGCGCATCACTCATCTTGTATGCTCCTTTTTGAGACCTCCGCTAGTTCCCGGCCGAGCTTAAGCGCTTCTCTCTTCTTATTGCTGGCACGAGAAAGACGCTTGTCGGCGACCATGACTGCGGCGGCGATTATGTATGGCAGGATCGTCCAGAACAGGAACGATCCCAGATTCGGGAATATGCGGGCGAGCCAGCTACGGGTGGATCTTTCCGTAGTCGTAGACCGGGAGCTGTCTGTGGGTGACGGCGAGGCAGGGTTGTCCGTCTTCAGAGAGCTGCGTAGCGAAGACCAGGTCAATCCGATGGTCGATATTCCACCCAAGATGCTCGCCCAGTTCTGTACTTGGGAGTCCAACGAGCTTGTAAAACTCGTTGAGGGGCGAGTACATATTCTGCAGGACGTCAGCATCGACGTCGTTGGCGGCTCGCCGGATTTGCTCGATGTCGCTTCGAAAGTAACGGCCGCTCAGAGGCTCATAGCAGAGCTGCTCCCCGATTCCGGTGATGATCACCTCGCTGTTCTTGACCGGGTTCTCCGCCATTTGCTTCTCGGCGACCGCTTCACGGATCTTGCGATCCTTAACCTCTCCGATTTCCGCGACGACCGCGTCTTTGTACTCACGGAACGCCGTGTCCGCCAGTGTGTAAGCACCGAGCAGCGCAGCGTTCCTGCGCAGTCCGATCTGATTCGCCCCGATGATGCAGGCGACGGTGGCGGCACCGCTGAGACCGGCCGGAATATAGCATTGCCAGTCTTCACGAACAGCGGTCTTGAAGTCACGGGGTTCAAGGCGTTCTACTACACTCAGCCGCTTTCGGGCTTTCTCCCGTCCTCTCACGGCCAGGACTGCGGTCGCGACGACGCCGCCCACCGCAGTAGCCGACAAGATCGTGGTTGAGTTGTCCTTGATCAGCCGGTTGAGACTATTCAGCCAAGTTTGGTTCATGGCGATTCGATTCCTTTCTGATGCTGGCAAAAAGGGAAAGAACGTGTTAGGTTCTCGCCCTTCTCCCTTGCGGGCTAGGTCAGCTCTCCTTCTTCTGCGGGATGATGAGCTTCTCGGCCTTGTTCTGCAGTTGCGTGGTGACGTAGCTGGCGACGACGGTGACAGTGATCCCGATCAGCACGTTGGTGGTGCCGAGCGCGATCTTCTGCTTGGTCGTCGGCTGCGGGTCAACAGTAACGGCGGTGGCGGCTTCGGACATCTCAGTGGTCCTTTCGGCTTAAGAGTGGCTTCATTAAAGGCCTTGTTTTTCTTGCGAGGATCACCAGATTATTCGGTCCTCGCATCGTTCAGGTCCTCTCGAAGCGCTCTCCGGATCCGCCGGCTGGCCCTGTTCCGCCATTGTTTATGCTGACGGTAGGGGCTATTACGGATCCGGAGGCGAAGCGTCTTCTGACGGCCAGGTTTCATGACTTCTTCTTGGCGTGCTTCTGCTCGAGGTTCAGCAGCTTGGACGCCACGACGATGGAGCCGGTGGTGACTGCGATGACGGCCAGCGGATCGGCCTTCCAGGCCTTCTGGATCTTCTTGATGACGACGTAGTTGGTGAGGTTCATCATTCTTGGATCTCGCCTTTCTTGACGATGTGAGGGGTGCTTCTTGGTTGTTCCGGCATACGGCGTTCGTGCAAGTTCTTTGCCGTAAGCCGGGCAAGCGCCATGGCGCTTTTGATCAGTTTGAGATCTTCCTGAAGCTGCTTGCCCTGCCAACCGGTGATGTGCTGGGTGTTTGCCCAGTAGACAGTGACATCGGCAGCCAGCAGGTTCAGGTCGGTTTGCGCAGCGCCGAGAGCGATGCTGATTTCTCCCAGAATCGCGGCAAACCGCTGATCCAGCTCATGTCCTGGATCGGATGAGAGCCCCATTACTTCCTGTCCTCCGTAGCCGCTGACCAGGCGCTATTCTGCTTGGCCTCCTGTTCATTGATCTTCCGGATTCCGGTGATCACGACTTCTGCGGCTACCTTGCTGGCGACCATCACGGCGGAGGTGGCGATGATGGCCTTGACAAACGTGCCGGTGCTGATGTGGATGGTGATGTGGTGCTCCATCATTTTCCTTTCTCCGCGGCCTTCTGCTCGGCGATGCGCTCGAGTTCCCGGGCCTGAATTTTGAGTTCCATCTTGGTTGCGTCCGGGCAAGCGATTTCTCGCTCAGCCATTGGTTTTCACCTCTTTGCAGTGTTGTTGTCTGAAATGAGGGCGCATTTCCGCTAGGAGCGATCCATCCTCTCGCTCAACTCGCCGAAGTTCTGTCGTTTAAGCCTGAGCACAATTACTGACCACGTGCTAGGCCCCATCATAAGTTCAGCTTGACTTGACCGGCCAGATCCCCCACGTGCTGCTCTCCCACCGCGGAGTAAATCCGTAAGGCTTGAGCCGCTTGAAGTAAACGGTCTTGGCCTTGGGCGAAACGAACACGTCGGCCTGGTAGAGCATGCCATGGCGCATGAAATGCACCTGCGAGGTAAGACCATCCGCGTTCGGGACGGGTCCCACATTCTCGATGACGACGTGCTTGCCGTGGTAACGCTTGGCGAGATCAGCAGCGGTCGTCTTGTGTGCGGAAGCTGTTGCGGCCGGCTGAGCGTGCGCTGCTGTCTGGACGCCCCCCGCAGAGCTGCAGCCGGCGAGAATCCAGATGACGACTCCGATGGCGACGGTGAGTGCTGACGCCTTCTTCTTACTGTTCTTCGTGTTCATGATGTTTCCTTCTCGTATTTGCCGGTGAGTTTCTCATTGCGTTTGCTGAGATGATAGGTGCCGGCTTTTGCGACTATGGATCGGTGATGCTGAAACTCTGGACGTTAAAAGGCACAGACTGTGCTTTTTTGATCTGGCCTTCTGTGAAAAATTTCGCGTCTGGAATGTATTGAAGAGCAACTACCTGAGTATTCTCAAGATCTTCGGCAGCAGCTTTGAATGACGCAACAGCTTCGTCTACTTTGCTGAACAAGCTGCCAATTCCATTAGCGGCCAGAATATACATGAGTCCTCCCAGGCAAGATTAAGAGACGATGAACTTTAACAGAACCAGCGATTGGTTATGCGATCGTCTCTATTAGAAGGCTTGTTTTTTCTGCGAGGCTACAACAGCAGATCTTCCTCCCAGGTGAGTCCTCGTGAGGTAGCTTGTGCCGCCACAGTCACGTAGAAATTCTCGTTGTACTTGCGCCACTGCGGAGAGGTCAAATATGACAAAAGCTCTTGGTTAGTCCACTGTGCGACTGGCTTCAACGGCTCCCGGGGGCTTTTCCCGTCTGGCGAGAATAGCGCTTGGATGTTGTCGATGCCCATTATTCCCCCACCGCCGGAAACGCGTTGTTGAACAGCCACCAGTCGCCAGGGGTGCAGCTGCGTTCTTGACCGGCATCAGGATGCGGCAGGTTCCGCATCTGGTAGAGCCTGGCCCAGAGCGAAGAACAGACGACGTGACCGGGCAGAAGATTGTCGCTGGTAGGCCAGGCATAAAGCCGGTTTAGCTCTTCTTTAAGCGCGTCCATATGCAAGGCTTCCGCCACGTCCTGGCCAATGCCCCCAATCCAGTCGTACGGCAGGTTCAGCGCTTTGGCTGCATTGGCACACAACCAGTCGTTGTCCTCGTCTGTGCGGTCCATGAAGTGATTCGACCTGGTCCGGGGATCGGCCAGGAATGGCGTGCAGTCTTGCAGGGACACACCTCCAGGCTGGCCTGCTATGCCAATCCATCTTCCGAGCTTGTCCTGATGCGTGATGCCGATGACGTGGTTGGCTACGGCCGGCTTGCCTTCGATCAAGTCGCCGAGCCGGATGGCTGCTTCAGAAAGGTTGGTGCCTGTCCATACGGCGATGACGTCGCCGCGCTTTGCTGCTAGCATTACGTTCCTCCGAAAAATTAGACAGCCTGCAAAGACTGAGACGCCAGGTTTGTGTTTCTCCTGACGTCTCAGTCTTCGAAGCTGTTATGGGTGTTGGTGCTATTTGCTTCGCGGGATCATGCTGAGCGACTTGGTGGTGATCACGTGCTTTTGCTCGAATGCGAGGATCAGGACGATCCCGGTGAGGCTTGCGGCTGCGCTGAGTACGGCCTCGGGGCTGGGAGTTGTGCGCTTCTTCTCAGTTGCGCGGATCTCCAGCAGCTTTTCGAGGTTCCTCAGTGCGTCCGTATACGCTTCAGTGGTCTCGTCCATGCCCTTCAATGCGGCATAGGCGTCTTCGATCAAGTCATCAAGTGGACTCGGCGTGCGTTCCTTGCGGATGCTGAACACGGCTCTTCCTTTCTATTGGCTTCATTATAGGCCTTGTTTTTGCCGCGATCAGGTAGATGCTGGCGGATCCTCCTCAGGAGGCTGGCCGATCGGCGCCAGTTGCTGCTGGAACACCGTTACTTTTGGGCCCGGCTTCACCTTGAATCGCAGCTCATTTCTGCTGGGAAGTTTGTCAAGCGGTGTCAGCAAGTTGAATATGCCCTTGGTCCCATCGCCATCCGGCACATCATGCACGACGAATTCACCATCGAAGCCGTGACCAGCCACATTGGTGACTCCCAGGCCGACACCCAGGAACGTGTCCACTGCGATGATGGTGTTGGCTATCTGCTGGGCATATTCGTAATTCCAGATTGCCCCGACGCTCAGAGCTGCCGTTGCTGCCGCAGGCAGCCAGATGAGCGCGATTGATCTGATAACCGCTACAAATCTTGGATTCATGTAGTTCTCCTATTGGACAGGCTTCCATACGCCGCCGGTGCGGACGTAGGGCTTTGCTCTGAGCCAATTGCCTTGATATCTGACATACGGTATTGAGTGCACCCATTTACCGTTTACTTGGATCCATGCTCCTCCAGCAGGATTGAACGGATCTAGGTCCAGGCCAACGCTTACTTGCTGATCATGGCCGAATGAGGGGGTGTTGGTGATGCCGTAATGCACGGTGTAATTGACATGCTGCGTGCCGTCGAGATCGTGCAGGACCGTAAACGTTCGCTCGATGTAGATGAGCTGTCCATTGGCCTTGATGTCGAAATCGAAATCTGGCGGGTAATATGAATCATGGCCTTCGATATGCCGCTCTATGGTTTGGCCGCCAGTATGGTTCACTTCCCGGTCGTTCAGGTTTTCCAGAATCCCCTGAACTCTGACTGACGAGGTGTACTGCCCCGGATCCTGGCCTACTTGCGCGACAATGATCCGCAACCGGCCGTTATGATCCGAGTCAGTGCCCGTCGATATCGATGCTGAGTTTTGATGATCGACCGCCATAGATCACCTACGTCTGGATCCGGAAATAGATGTTCCCATCGGCGGAACCTCCCACCGCATCAGACGGAGCGGCCGTCCCTGAGCGAATGCCCAGATTCTGACGGGCCCCCGGGGCAGTCGAAGAACCAGTCCCTCCATCCGCGACGGGCCAGATGGCCTGGACACTGTTCTTGACTTCGGCGACGAAGTCCCGGGTCCGGTTGACCTCGATATATCCATTGTGCACCAGATCCGTTGACGCGAGTATGGGATACCCTGCTGCGAGAGCTTCATCTCCTACAGCCATAATCAGCCTTCCTAACCACCAGGCTCGTCGGCCCAGTGCAAAGTAGTGAGAACATCAGCCCAGTGCTCGCCATGCGGTTCAGTCGCCCAAGAACCGGCTGGAGAAACACTGCTGAGAGTCAGCGTCGGATATGCGCTCTCTCCATTGTCGTCTGACACGAATATCTGCTCGGCGACAAACACCGTGCTGACCGCGCCATCAGCGCTGCGCTCCTCAACCAAATCGCCCAGATTGTAGTCTCGCCCGTAAATATACGGTTGCAACGGGTTGATCTGGCCGTCTAGTGTGTAGACTATCTGATTCGCCGCAAGCTCTTGGCGACCTCGCTGCTGGATAGCGGCGTCGAGTGGAGCGCCTGCTGGAATGTCAATATCGCTTGCGTCGACCACAAGAACTCTTCGCTGATCTTGTGCAATGCTTGAGTCAGCGAATGGAGAGTAGACCTTCCCGGCGCCGTTCTGAGCAATGACGTATGCAACATTCTTGGATCCTGCGGTTGAGTTAAGTACTGTCGTCTTAGTCACGCTCTCGAGATCCTGGGCAAATATGATCGCTTGCCGCGCTGTTTGGCGCGAGGTGCGATCAGATCCGGTGTAGACCTCGAAATATATGTTCCCGGTGTCGCTGTCTTTGACCAGCCGGAAACCCATGTTGTAGGTCACGCAAACGAGCTGCAGGTCGGCATACAAGGTCTGAATGTCGAATTCCATTGTGACTGACGTTGCCAAAGGGGCAATTGATCCTGCTGGGAGCAAACTTCCCGAATGGTAATAGCGCAGTGCGTCGCCAGCATCCAGCACACATGAAACGCAGATCTGCTGGAATAGGTAATTCGCGATGTTCATCGGCGTATCGGTGATAACCCATTTGGGCGTAGCCGTTGATCCGGCTAGTGCTGGCATGGCCATCCGGTCATCCAGCCAAGCCTCGATCGACCTGCCGGTGATAGTTAGCTTTTTCGTGCCGTCCTCGTCAGATTCATCCTGGATCGTCTCAATCGTCATTACCCGGTACGACCCGTCCATGCCAAGTCGCAGCCCCTGCTGATACAGGTTCCGGGTTTCTGGCGTTGAGATGATCTGGAGCTCGAAATCGCCCCAGCCTTGATAACGCTCGGTCCAGATCATGGACGCGAAGCCTTGGACTATGTCCGATCGCTGCAAATTGTCATCGAGAATATACCATTCCACTAGAACCCCCCGTACTTGGTAGCGTACTGAATGGTCCAGGCGGTTGGCGCCCCGGTGTAGTATGCCCGGAACAGGTTGCTTCCTGGCTGTAGCGCGATCCAGTTCGGGCCGGTCCGCATGTAGCTCAAGACCGACTTGGGCAGCCCGGCGGTGGTAAGCACAGCGCTTCTCTGGCCTTCAGTCGTATTAACGGTGAGAATATCACCAGCGCTGAAGGCGCCTTCAAAGTCCAGCACTTGGATTTGCCGGTCCGGCCGGGTGTTATAGAGAATGAGCGACGTAGCCGATCCGACAAATGTCATCGAGAACTCGATCCCTGCATCTGCCGATCCAGTGTAGATGATCTCTGTAGTGGTAGGCGTGTTGGTCGTCATGCCTGCTACAGGAATGATGTCGCCGTAGAAGTCCGGATCCATGCAAAGCAGTGAAATATCCACCGCTGGGTCCGATGTGAACATGTTCGGTTCACAGCTTTCCACTACAGCCTGGGTTGTCCCGAACGGTTCTCCATCCTCGTACAAGCCAAATATAAGCTCGGCTTTAGGCGAGAACCATTGGTAGAGCTGGCGCCTCAGCTGTGAGACAGAGTTGGTCTTCCAGTCCGTCTCAAGGCCTAGCGTCATTGTGATGTTTCGTGGTTCTCGCCTGGCGTTATTGAGCTTGGCGCCATCCAGCTGAGCCAATGTGGTTGTGGTGAGTGTGGCCTTAACAGGGCCAAGACCGTCAATGCCTTTGACCGAATATCCGTTTGACGCATCGAACAACGGAAGAAGCAAGTCGCCGAATGAATCGTTGGTTGCTGATACCTGAGTAAGCATTAGACCGGCAGCGCTCCCTTCGTCTTGGCTATCAGATTGTGTGTCTGACGGTAAATGGTGGCGGCGTCAAGCGCCTTGGGCGAGGTGTTCGTCTGGTTGAAGGTGAACGAGGCTCCTGTCTGCAACTGAGCTGCTTGAGCCGCTGTGATGTTAGGCACGGAAGCAAATGCCGCCGCTGTGGACACCACAGGAGCAATGTTCGCGGCCATGGCTGCCAGGTCGTCGAAACCTTTCTGAGCGTTAGACAGATCGAGAACCGGCGTGATCGTCGGATTCAGGTCGCCAATGCTCGTGTCGATGTTCGACAAAGAATCCTGAAGGTTCTTCAATACCGACTCTCCGGCTTTCTTCCCCGCAGTGTCAGCAAGTTTGGCGTTCTGCGTAAGACCTATAGCAAGGCCTTGCGCCACGCTTTCACCAATCTTCCATGCTTCGTGTGACGGCGAGAAGAACTTGACAGCCCTCCCCAGTGCCGAAATGATCCGGGAACCCAAGCTTGCGGCTGCGGATATGGCACGACCGGCCAAGCTGAACAATCCGCCTGTCAGACCGTCAACTATGGCGCCGGCCAAGTTGAAGCCGGCAGATCGCAATTCTCCTGTGTGCGACCGGATGCTGTTCGCCAGGGAGTTGACAAAGTGGATGATCAGGTTGATCCCCGCGTTGACCACCCGGCCGATGTTGTTGCTGACACCATTGATGAAGGAGACGACAGCGCTTGTGCCTGCCGCAACGATCCGGCCCGCATTTCGCGCAATCCCCCGGAGGAAGCCGACGATGATGTCGGAACCCTTCTGCACGAACCGGCCGATGTTGCTGGCGATTGTGGTCAATGCGACATTCAGCAAATGCGCCATCGTCCGTGCGACAGGACCCGCATTCCGGTTGATGATGTTCAAAATTGCAGTAAGAATCCGCTGGAAAGCGGTAGCCGCCTTGGGGATGATCTTGATGATCCCGTTCAGAACCGCTGTGCTGATCTGGACAAACGCCCTGATGATCGCGGTGCCGCTCTTGGCGATGGCGCCGGCGAAGGCAGCTATGCCCTTCCCGACCTTGGCCAATGCGAAGGGGATAAGCGAGAGGATGTTCTTGACAAACCCCACTATCGCCCCGCCGGAAGCAGATATGGCTGCGGCTATCGCTGTAAGCCCGATACCAAGAAGCGCTATGCCTCCGCCGATCGCCACCACCCCGACGCCCAGCACGACCAGCGCTGCTCCAAGACCCAGAATAGCTGGGACCAAAGGAGCCAGCAGCAAGCCTGCTGCGCCGAGAACCAAGAATATGGCAGCCAGTCCGCCCAAAGCCGTCAGGAGAGTGCTCCAGCCGATGTTCCCCAGGGCAATCAAGACCGGCACTAGAATTGCCAGACCGCCAGCCACTACGACCAGTGCAGCAGCTCCGGGCAAGGCACCAGTCATTAGCGCCAGCCCAGCGGCCAAGATAACCAAAGAGCCGGCAAGCTCCACCAGAGACTTGGCAATATCACTCCAGGACATAGTGCCCATGATCTTGAGCGCGCCAGCCAGCACAGTCAAAGCAGCAGACACGACCAGCAATCCTGCCGCGGTAAGCAGCATGGTCGGTGGCATCAGGGACATGCCGAGCGCGATCGCGATAAGACCGCCCGCAACTCCGAGCAAGCCTTTGCCGATCTCGGCTATAGACATGGAGCCAAGAACCTTGACCGCCACTGCCATCGCATTGAGTGCTATCGAGACCAGCAGCAAGCCAGCAGCAGTTGCCGCAAGCGTGGTGCCACCGAACCGGTTAAACAGCGCCATGATGGCCAGCAACGCGGTGATCGTGCCAACACCCTTGCCAAGGCTCTGCCAATCGAGGCCGGCCAGTATGCGAATGGCAGTGGCCATGCCGATGAGTGCGACAGCCATCAGGTCCATGGCGAAAGCGCCGGCAATAGCTTGCGGAGCAGCTTTGCCCAGTCCCTGAATGGCCTTGACCATGACGATCATCAAGCCAGTGGTCGTGATCAAGCCTTTGGCGATCCCTTCCCAGCTGACATGCGCCAGGATCGCTACAGAAGCCGTCAAGATGAGCATCGCGCTAGCGACAAGGTTCATTGCCACGGCGATCGCAGCCATCGAGCCGATCCCGCCGACCGATATCTTGCCGAGAACGGCCATGCCAGCCAT
>Ga0075425_100005332_pt1 | contig 13363 bp, 11 predicted proteins | sample SoiMethybrSBSTD4_FD_75300 | JGI IMG/M metagenome (GOLD analysis project Ga0075425, IMG submission 75300) | Bulk soil microbial communities from a Populus tree surrounding site in Tennessee, USA - Soil MetaG P. TD hybrid SBSTD4 | ecosystem: Environmental > Terrestrial > Soil > Tree plantation...
GCGACTACTTCAAGGCGCCGATCGAGATCTTTCCCGCGGTCTCGCGCCGCTACTGGGAAACGCGGTTCTGGATCTACAACACGAAGGCGCTGCTCGTCGAGCTGTTGCTCCTCGGGCCGCTGGCCGCGGCGGTCCTCTGGCGGCGGCAGCCGCCGGGTCGCCGGGGGTCAGGTCTGTAAAACGTCACTACGAGGTGCCAGGTCGGTGGCGGCGCAGCAGTGAGATCGGCGACCTGGCACCTCGATCGGCCGTTTTACAGACCTGACCCCCAATCCGCCGTTTTGCAGACCTGACCCCAAGTCCCCGGACGGTCAGCGGCGGCGGGCGGCGTCGACGGTGGACGTCGGATCGGCGCCGCTGACGGTGACGTCGGCGGTCGGCCCGTAGATCGGCGGCACCGGGCGATCGAGGAGCCGCAAGTAGACGGTCAGCTGCGTGCGATGGTGCGCGGTGTGCAGCACGCGCCGCCAGAACACCCACTCCCTGGTGCGCTCCACGTCGAAGAACGGGACGGTCGCGGTCCACCAGTCGTCCGTCCTCGCGGCGAGCTGCGGCAGGCGCGCGACGGCGAGGTCGGCCAGGCGCGCGACGCAGGCGTCCACCGTCATCGGCGACGGCACGACGAGCGCGGCGTCCGGTTCGGACAGGCCCAGGAACTCGCCGAAGAAGCGCCGACCCGAGAGCAGCTCGTGCTTGAAGATGCCGCCGACGGTCGTCGACTTCGCGTGCGGGCGATACTCGATCGTCGCCGCGTCGAAGCCGCGCCAGACCGACGCGACCTTGTTGATCTCGCTCGCGTAGACGTCGAGGAGGTGCTGGCGCGCCGGGACGAGGGCGCGCGGGATCACGGTCGAAGCGATCGCCGGGGTCGCGTACGGTGCCGTCATGCACGCATGGTAACGCCGCGCCGGGCCACGGCTGAGATCGCCAGCTCGACCTGAGCGTTTTCGTTGACAGCCGCGCAGCGCCGCCTGTAGAAGAAATGGTCGCCGTTGGCCCGACCTGCGACGCGGCCGGCGCGGGAAGGGCTCTCATGCGGACGCTTACCCGGGTGGTCGGCGCAGCAGTGGTCGTCTACCTGGCCACGCTCACGACCGTGCTCACCCAGTCGCGTGTCGGACGCGAAGTCGCCATCCCCCAGCATCTCCAGGACGGGCAGGAGTTCACCGTGCCGCTGCGCGACCTGCTCGCGCACGGCCAGCGATTGTTCTCCGCGGTCTGGACGGCCGAGGAGGGCGGCGGACGGCCCCGCACGAAGGGCACGGGCGCGCCGCTGAGCGATCCCTCGAGCCCGCTCGAGTTCCCGCGCAGCTTCAACCGCCTCTCGGGCCCCGACGCCAATTCGTGCGCCGGCTGCCACAACCTGCCGTTCGGCATCGCCGGCGGCGGCGGCGACATCGTCGCCAACGTCTTCGTGCTGGCGCAGCGCTTCGACTTCCTCACCTTCGACGGTACCGACACGATGCCGACGCGCGGCGCGATGGACGAATCCGGCGTGGACCCGCGCCTGCAGGCCGTCTCCAACTCGCGCGCGACACTCGGCATGTTCGGCTCGGGCTACATCGAGATGCTGGCGCGGCAGATCACCGAGGACCTGCAGGCGATCCGCAACGCGACGCCGCCGGGCGCGGCGCGCCCGCTCGTCAGCAAGGGGATTTCGTTCGGCCGCATCGCGAGAGCCGCCGACGGCTCGTGGATCACCAGCGGCGTGGAAGGGCTCGCGGCACCGAGTCTCGCCACCGCCGGCCCGGCGAGCCCGCCGAGCCTGATCGTGCGTCCGTTCCATCAGGCGGGCAACGTGGTGTCCCTCCGCCAGTTCTCCAACAACGCGTTCAACCACCATCACGGCATCCAGTCCACCGAGCGGTTCGGAATCAACACCGATCCGGACGGCGACGGCGTGGTCAACGAAATGACCCGCGCCGACGTGACGGCGGTGTCGATCTTCCAGGCGGCGATGGCGGTGCCGGGACGCGTGATCCCCGACGATCCGGAGATCGAGGAAGCGGTGCTCGTCGGCGAGAAGCGCTTCGCCGCGATCGGCTGCACGACCTGTCACGTGCCGGCGCTGCCGCTCGATCGTCGCGGCTGGGTGTTCACCGAGCCCAATCCCTTCAATCCCGCCGCTCCGCCGAACCTGCAGGCCGGCCAGGCGCCGACGCTCTCGGTCGACCTGTCGAGCGACGATCTGCCGCAGCCGCGGCTGAGACCGTCGGGCGGTGTCGTGATGGTGCCGGCGTTCACCGATCTCAAGCTGCACGACATCACCACCGGCGTCGCCGGGGATCCGAACATCGAGCCGCTCGACATGAATCAGCCGGCGGGATCGCCGGGCTTCTTCGCCGGCAACCGGCGGTTCCTGACGCGCAAGCTGTGGGGCGCGGCCAACGAGCCGCCGTTCTTCCACCACGGCATGTTCACGACGCTGCGCCAGGCGATCAAGGCGCACGACGGCGAAGCGAGGGCCGTGCGGATCGCGTTCGAGGCGCTCGCGCCGTTCGACCAGGACGCGATCGTCGAGTTCCTGAAGACGCTGCAGATCCTGCCGCCCGGCACGCGCGACCTCGTCGTCGACGAGCGCGGCCACCACAAGGACTGGCCGCCGCGATCGGGCCGGTCGGGGAGCCAGGAGTAGACGGTTCGCAGTTGGCGGTCGGCGGTTCGGGTAAGCTCACGGGATGCCGGCCATAGCGCGATGGGCGATCCTCGGAGCGGCGCTGGTTCTTGCGCAGAGCGTGCATCCCGTTCCGCGTCCGCCGGTGACGCGGCCGGGTCCCGAAGCGGGCACCACGGTGGCCGACGGCTACGCGCCGGCGCCGCAGTGGCCCGGGCAGACGCGCGCGCCGCTGCCGAAGACGACCTCGCCGTACGAGGTGCAGACCGTGGCGGAAGGCTTTACCGGCGCCTTCTGTTTCAGCTTTCTGCCGGACGGCCGCATCCTCGTCGGCGAACGCCCGGGTCGGATCAAGATCGTCGGCCGCGACGGCAAGGTGTCGGAGCCGCTCGACGGCCTGCCGCCGAACCTCTGGGCGCGCGGACAAGGCCTCTTCGAGGTCCGCGCGGATCGCGACTTCTCGAAGAACCGCACGCTGTTCCTGAGCTACACCGTGCTGCCCGACGGCGCCGAGCTCAACGCCCTGCCACGTTATCCCGGTGTGCTGCTGGTCGCGCGTGCGACGCTCTCTGCCGACGATCGCCGGATCGAGAACGTGAAGGTCCTGCTGGAGGCGGAGGGCACCGGCGGGCGCGTGATTCAAGCGCGTGACGGCACGCTCTTCGTGACCTCGTCGATCCCCGGCGGCGTCGGCATCAATTCCGTGGACTGGCCGCAGCCGCAGCAGCTCGACAGCCTGATGGGCAAGGTGCTGCGCATCAACGCCGACGGATCGATCCCGAAAGACAATCCCTTCGTGGGCCGCACCGGCGCGCGGCCCGAGATCTATGCGCTGGGCTTCCGCGACATGCAGGGCCTCGCCATCGATCCCCGCACGGGGCAGTTGTGGACGAGCGAACACGGCCCGCGCGGCGGCGACGAGATCAACAGGGTCGAGAAGGGAAAGAACTACGGGTTCCCGGTCATCGGCTACGGGCGTGAATACACCGGCAAGCCGATCAACGGCGACAAGACCACCGAAGACGGGATGGAGCAGCCCGTCTACTTCTGGACGCCCGACATCGCGCCGGCCGGCATCGCCTTCTACAGCGGCAAGCGCTTTCCCGCGTGGGACGGCAGTCTCTTCGTCTCGGCGCTCGCCGGCCGCGCGCTGATCAGGCTCGAGCTGCGCAACAACCGCGTCGTCGCGGAAGAGCCGCTGCTGGGCGACCTGAAGGCGCGCATCCGCGGCGTGGCCGAAGGTCCCGACGAGATGATCTACGTGCTGACCGACGGTAATGCCGGCAAGATCCTGAAGCTGGTGCCGAAGGCGGCGCCGGCTGGCTAATTGTCGCGAAGCGAGGCAATCGGATTCACGCGGGCGGCCCGCCAGGCAGGCACGAGACTCGCGGTCAGGGCGGCGGCGGCGAGCAGGGCGCCGGTGGACAGGAGTGCGCGCGGATCGACCGGGGAGATGCCCTGGAAGATCGAGCGCATCAGGAACGCCAGCGGAATCGCCGCGGCGGAGCCGACCGCGACGCCCAGCACCGTCAGCGCGAAGCCCTGTCGCAACACGAGCGTCAGGATTTGCGGCAGCGTCGCGCCGACGGCCATGCGGATGCCGATCTCGCGCGTGCGGCGCCGAACGGCGTACGCCATTACCGCGTAGAGGCCAGCCATCGCGAGCACCAGCGCCAGGGCGCCGAGCTCCATTCCAATGCGCGTCGTCGCCCGCAACGGCCCCGAGCGTTCTTCGTAGCGCGCGCGGACGGACTGTGTCCGCATGAGTGGTGCGTCGGGAGCCGCGTACGACACGGCCGCGCGCGCGGCTTTCAGCGCGGTGGCGATGTCACCGGCCCGCACCGTCAGGACCAGCGCCGCCGGAGCCGACCGCGGCATCGGCAGGAAGATCATCGGGATCGATACGCCGGCGCTCGACGGCACGAGGTTGGAAACGACGCCGACGATCCGCACGGGGCGGACGCCCGTGTCGGCGTGCGCGATTCGCAGCTGGGCGCCGAGGATGGAGGTGACGGAGGCTCCGGTGAGGGCCGCGAACGATTCACTGACCACAACGGACGCCGGATCATGTGAGGCGAGGGGCTGGCCGGCGAGCAGACGGACGCCCATCGACTCGAACCATCCGCCGGTCACGAATCCGCCGCGCGCCGCCCTGGCCGCGTCGATGCCGTCCGACGGCATCCAGTATCTGACGCCGCCGCCGATCCCGAAAAAATCCGCGATGCCGGCGCTCGAGACGGCGCTCTGCGAACGCAGGGTGTCGTCGACCGCGTCGACGAAGTCCCCGGGGCTTGGCTGTCCGTGCGGCAGCGTCGACAGGTCGACGTCGGCGACGAGGGTACCTGCCGCGCCGGCGGGAATGAGCCGGGCAGCCGCCTGCAGCGAGCGGACGGCGAGTCCGGTCAGGAACAGCAGCGCAACGCACGCCGCGATCTGGAAGACGACGAGCACGCTGCGAAGCCGGCGTTGACGCATGCCGCCGGCCGCCTGTTCCTTCAACCCCGCCGCCACGACATCGCGCGACGCCAGCCAGCCCGGAAAGAGGCCACCGGCGGCGATCGTTCCGCTCACGAGAACCAGGACGTAGATCGAGACCCGACGATCGATCGAGAGCGGCGCGGGAAACCACGGCTGCATTGCGGCGAGCAGCAGCGTCGCGCCGAGCCAGCCGAGAACGCCAGCGGCAGTCGCCAGCAGGACGATCTCGAGTGTGAGCAGGCGGGCCAGCCGCGCGCGCGACGCACCGAGCGCCATGCGCACACTCAATTCGCGCGCGCGTTCCGTGGCGCGCGCCAGCTGCAGGTTGATGACGTTCGCGCACCCGATCGCAAGCACACACGTCGGAATGAACAGGTAGAGCGCCAGCGCCATCAGCGCCAGCCCCGCATCCTCGCTCCAGTCGAGGCCGAAGCGCAGGCCGCGCAGCATCCCGTCCCGCCGCCGCGCCGTACTTTGCGTGGCCAGCCGCGTGCCGATGATCGCAAGCTCGGCCTGCGCGGCGCGGACCGTTGCGCCCGACCGCAGTCGTCCCAGCACCATCAGCGGCCGCGCCGCGGGTGACGCCGCACTTCGCATGATGATTGGCGCCGCGCCCGTTGGCAGCCAGATCTGGGGGAAGTCGCCGTCGGTCTGTCCGACGTCGCGGAGCCGGATCCCCGGGAAACCTGCAGGGGCGACGCCGACGATCGTGGCCGTGATGCCGCCGACGGTGATGGGGCGTCCGATGGTGGCGGGGTCGGCGCCGAACGCCTGGCGCCACAGCGCGTCGCTGATGACAGCGGCTGGTGCCGCGGCGGGGTTCGCGTCTCGCGCGTCGAGCAGCCGGCCGGCGGCCGCGCGCGTCTGCAGCGTGTCGAAGTAGCGCACCGACGCGAACGCCACGAGCTTTGCCGCCGGACCGGAGGGAAGCGCGGCGGGCAGGACCCGCGTGCTCTCTGCCGCGGTGCTGCTGAATCCCGTCATCGCCGCGTCGATGGCCTGGACTTCGGCGGGCGAGAAGGTGACGCTCCCGTCGCCCCAGCGCAACTGAACCAGCTGCTGCCGATCCCTCACGCCGGGAATCGGTTCGAACACCATCGCGTTGAAGGCGGAGAAGACGGCGACGCAGATCGCCATCCCGGCGGACAGCGACAGGAGGCACGCGGCAATGTGGGCCGGGCTCTGGCGGAGCTGCCTCAGGGTCGCGCGCAGGTCGGACATCTCACCTCAATAGGTATAGAACCCGCGGCCGCTCTTGCGTCCGAGATGGCCGGCCGCGACCATGCGCCGCAGCAGCGGGCAGGGACGATACTTCGGATCGCCGAGGCCCTCGTGCAGGACGTTGAGGATCGCCAGGCAGACGTCGAGCCCGATGAAATCGGCGAGCGTCAGCGGCCCCATGGGATGGTTCATGCCGAGCTTCATCACCGTGTCGATCGCTTCCGGCGTCCCGACGCCTTCCATCACCGCGTAGATCGCCTCGTTGATCATCGGCATCAGGATGCGGTTGGAGATGAAGCCGGGATAGTCGGCCGCTTCCACCGGCGTCTTGCCCAGCGTCCGGCACAGCTCCGTGGCGATGGCCATCGACTCGGGCGACGTCGCCTGGCCGCGAATGAGCTCGACCAGCGTCATCAGCGGCACGGGGTTCATGAAGTGCATGCCGAGCACCTTGTCGGGACGCGTGGTCGCCGCGCCGAGCAGCGTGATCGAAATCGAGGAGGTGTTCGACGACAGGATGACGTGCGGCCGCGTGACGGCGTCCAGGCGCGCGAAGAGATCGGTCTTCGCGTCCACCTGCTCGGCGATCGCTTCGACGAGGTAGTCGACGTCGGCGAGATCGTCGATCGCGCTGAAGGTCTTCAGCCGCCCGAGCGACTCGTCACGCTGCGGCGCGGTCAGCTTGCCCTTCTCGACGAACTTCCCCAGGCTCTTCTCGATCGTGGTGCGCGCGCGCTCCAGTGCCGCCGGCACCGCATCGCACAGCTTCACCTCGAACCCCGACTGCGCAAAGACCTGCGCAATCCCGTTCCCCATCGTCCCGGCGCCCACCACGCCCACGCGCCGGATTGTCGTGTCGGCCATCAGGGCATTCTAACGGAAGACGCCGGTTGCACCGGCGCGGCAACTTTGTTGTGATAGCGGCGGCATGAGAGAGATCCATGCGTCAGACGGAGCCGTGGAGCTGGCCTTGTACGTCGCGCAGGCGTCGCTGCTGTCGCGCCAGGCCGAACGCGCGCTGCGATCGGTCCTGGAGCGGTTCGATCCGCGGTACGTGCGCTGCTCGGTCGTATATGTGGAAGAGGATCCGGCCGCGGCGGAGCGCGACGGGATCATCGAGACCCCGACGCTGGTCAGGCGCGCGCCGCTGCCGCGGATGTGGCTGATCGGCAACCTGCAGCAGGCCGACCTGGTGACCGACCTGCTGTATGCGTCAGGGGCGCGCGAGGTGTCGAGCTAAACGACCTCGATCGCCAGCGCCACGCCGTTGCCGCCGCCCAGGCAGAGCGAGGCGATGCCGCGTTTTCTGCCCTGGCGCTTCAGCGCGTAGATCAAGGTGGTGAGCACGCGCGCGCCGCTCGCGCCGATAGGATGGCCGAGCGCGACCGCGCCCCCCTGCACGTTGACCTTGCCGGGGTCGATGCCCAGCTCGCGCAGCACGGCGACCATCTGCACCGAAAAGGCCTCGTTGATCTCGAAGAGATCGACATCCTTGAGATCCCAGCCGGTTTTCTTCGCCACTTTCCGCACCGCTTCGACCGGTGTCATCAGCACCAGCTTCGGCGGCAGTCCGCTCGTCGCCTGGCCGACGATGCGCGCCAGCGGCTTCACGCCGAGCGCGGAGGCTTTCTCTGCCGCCATCACGACGACCGCGGCGGCGCCGTCGTTCACGCCCGGTGCGTTGCCGGCGGTGACGCTGCCGTCCTTCTTGAACGCAGGCTTGAGCCCGGCGAGCGCTGCCGGCGTGGTGTCTTCGCGGATCGCTTCGTCGCGATCGAAGGCGACCGCCGGACCTTTCTTCTGCGGGATCTCGACCGGCACGATCTCGTCCTTGAACCAGCCTTCGCGCGTCGCGTGCGCCGCCTTGCGGTGGCTTTCGGCGGCGTACTGATCCTGGTCCTCGCGGCCGACCTTGAAGTGTTCCGCGACGTGCTCGCCCGACATGCCCATGTGGCACTGCTCGAACGCGCACCACAGGCCGTCCTGGATCATCGAGTCGACCAGCGTGCCATTGCCCATCCGCAGCCCCTCGCGCACGCGCGACAGCAGGTACGGGGTGTTGCTCATCGACTCCATCCCGCCGGCCACCGCGACGTCGATGTCGCCGGTGGCGATGCCCTGTGCCGCCAGCATGACCGCCTTCAGCCCCGACCCGCACACCTTGTTGATGGTCATGGCCGCGACGTGATCGGGCAGGCCGCCGTTGAGCGCCGCCTGGCGCGCCGGGTTCTGTCCTTCGCCCGCGGTCACGACGTTGCCCATGATGCACTCGTCCACCGCCGCCGGGTCGATCCCGGCGCGGCGCACGGCCTCGCGCACGACGATCGCGCCCAGTTGCGGCGCGGTGAACTCTTTCAGCGATCCAAGGAACTTTCCGGTGGGGGTCCTGACGGCGGAAACGATGACCGGCTCACGCATTGACGTAAATGCCCCTCACGGCCTCCGGGCCGAGCAACAGCTGCACGCGCTTCAGGATGGTGGCCGTCGCCCGCTCGATCTCGAGCGCCCAGCGCGGATCGCGCGCGGTCACGAACAGGCGGGCGTTGCGCAGCTCCACCGTAGTGGCCCGCGACAGGGCGGGGCCGACCGCGATCGACCACGCGAACGACGTCCTCTCTTTGGACGCCGGCTGGCGGCGAATGAGTTCCGCCATGGCCGACGCCGCGATGGTCTGCACGGGGAGCATCGATCGATCCTAGCAGAGACGAAGGATCGAGGTCCGAGGGCCGATGACCGAGGTTACCGATCTTCGGCGACGGGCATCTCGGCCGGCAGCCACAGGTCGAAGGCGGTGCCGACGCCTTCGACGGTGCCGACGGTGATCCGGCCGCCAATCGCTTCGACGCACTCGGCGACGATGGCCAGGCCGAGGCCCGTCCCCTTCACGTCCGAGTGCGCGTCGGGGGAACTGCGGTAGAACGTCTGGAAGATGAAGGGGACGTCGTCGGCTTTCACGCCGATGCCGTTGTCGCGCACGCACAGCGTCCGGCCGTCGTCCGACGCGCCGCTGAGGAAGATGTCGACGAAGCGCTCGGGCTTGTGCGGGTCGGAGTACTTGATGCCGTTCGAGACGAGGTTGATCAGGATCAGCTCGAGGCGGGCCATGTCGGTCACGACGACGGGCAGGTCGGCCGCGGTCCGGATCTCGACGCGGCGGTGCTCCGCCATGTCGCGGAGCTGCCGCGCCACCTCGCGCGCCAGGACGCTGATGTCGACCTCCTGCCGGGTCGGCGCCTCGCCGCGGTGCTGCACGCGCGCGACCCGTTCGAGCTGTCCGGTCAGGTGGATCAGGCGCTGCACGTTCATTTCCACGATCTCGAACAGCCGTGCCTGGCGGTCCTCGTCGGCGGCCTGGTCGGAGCGCAGCAGCCGCACCGAGAACTGCAGCGTGCCCAGCGGCTGCCGCAGCTCGTGGCTCACGAGCTTGTTGAAGCCCTCGAGCCGCGCCTGCTGCGTCGCGATGCGATCGGTGTACTCGGCGATGAACGTGTCGATGGTGGTCTGCTGCAGGATGCGCAGCGCGTGCGACACCCGCGCGGCCACTTTGAGGACGTCGGCGGGCGTCGGCGGGCTGTCAAGCCTGGCGATCTGCTCCTGCAGGAAGGTTTCGACGATGGCGCCAAGCAGGTGGTACTCGCGCAGCAGCTGGTGAACCGACGCTTTCTGGGCGTGCCTGAGCAGACCCAGCTCGCGCGCCTTCGAGACCACGCCGCTGTTGGCCGCCAGTTCCTCGACGGCCGGCGCCTGGACGTAGTCCGCGATCTGTTCGATCAGCTGTGGAATGTGATCGAGCAGATCGTCGGTCGGAAAGATGTCGTTGGGCTCGACCGTCAGGATGTCGTTGAGCCGCTCGAGCCAGCGCTGCGACAGATCCCGCGAGCGCTCGCGCAGCCGGGCGGCGATGACGCCGGCGAAAGTCTCCACCGACTCAGGCGGCCTTGCGGCGCCCGTTCGGCGCGCGCAGCAGGCAGCGGTACTCGGGATAGGGGCGCAGCAGCCGCAGGATTGACGCCGCGAGATCGCGCGCGGTGCAGGTGAGCGGCATCGTCACGTCGAAGCCGCAGGCCGTCGCGTCGCGGCACTCGGTCGCCGACGTCTCGGGGCAGACCAGCGCGATCAGGACGCGCCGCCCGAATTTCGGTTTCGCGCGGAGCCGGGTGGCCAGCATCGGCAGGCCGCAGCCGGCGCTGGCCGCGACGATCACGGCGTGATAGGAAGACAGCACGTCGGCCGCTGGAATGTCATCGGTCTCGACGACGTGAAAGCCGATCGACCGCAGGCCCTTGATCTGTTGATCGTCGGCGCGGCCCGTCTTGATGAAGAGGATCGAGCATTGTTCTGACACGGTCGTCGTTGACCTCCGCTGAGCCAAAAGTCCAAACTTCGTGCCACTCGAGCTACCTGAACGTCGGAAGCCCGGCGGCACGCCGCGATTCCGACAGAGAGCGTCCGGAATCTGCACAAAAACGCGTGTGTGCCGCGGTCCGCTTTGTGCGTGCTGAGCCATATCGACCCCGAGCGGAACGAGATACGGCCCCGAGCGGAGCCAGTACGACTTGCAGCGGAGCGAGACATGGCGACAACGATGAGGGCGGTGGTCTTCAAGGGCCCCGGCCGGATTTCGGTCGAGGACGCGCCGCGGCCGAGCGCCGGGCCGGGCGAGGCGGTCATTCGCGTTACCGCGACGACCATTTGTGGCACTGATGTTCATATCGTGCGCGGCGAATACCCAGTTGAGGCAGGGCTCATCCTTGGGCACGAGCCCGTCGGGGTGATCGCGGAGCTGGGTGCCGGTCTGGAATCGGAGTACCACGTCGGGCAGCGCGTCGTGGTGGGCGCCATCACGCCGTGCGGCCAGTGTTTCTACTGCCTGAACGGCAATCACGCGCAGTGCGGCGGGGCGCTGGGCGGGTGGCGCTTCGGCAACACGATCAACGGCGCGTGGGCCGAGTACCTCCGCGTCCCGCATGCGCGGGCAAACCTGGCGGTGATCCCTGACGCGCTGAGCGACGATGCCGTCCTGATGTGTCCCGACATTTTCTCGACCGGGCTGTCGGGCGCCGAGAGCGGCAATATCAAGGTGGGGGACGCCGTCGCGATCTTCGCGCAGGGGCCGATCGGCCTGTGCGCGACCGCCGGCGCCCGGCTGAAAGGGGCATCGCTCGTCATCGGCGTCGATCCGCTGGCCGAACGCCTCGAGATCGCGCGCGCCTTCGGCGCCGACGTGACGATCGACGCCTCGGACGGGGACCCGGTCGCGGCGATCAAGCGGCTCACGGACGGCCGCGGCGTCGACGTGGCGATCGAGGCGCTCGGCCGGCAGGAAACGTTCGAGGCCGCGTTGCGCGCGATCCGTCCCGGGGGAACGCTGTCGAGCCTCGGCGTCTACTCGGGCAAGCTGGTCGCACCGTACGAGGCGCTCTACGCGGGCCTCGGCGATCAGCGCATCGTGACCACGCTGTGCCCGGGCGGCAAGGAGCGGATGCGCCGACTCATGGCGATGATCGAGCACGGGCGCATCGACGTGTCACGCCTGCTGACGCATCGCTTTCCGCTGGAGCGGATCGAAGAGGCGTTCGACCTGTTCAGCCACCAGCGGGACGGGGTGCTGAAAGTGGCGCTCTATCCGGGCGGGCCGGCGGCCGGATAGTCGGTCAGCGCGCCGCCCGGCACCGCGCCGCGCAGGGCGTTCAGCACCGCGCCCAGATCGATGATCTCCTGGACGATCGCGCCGGAGACGGGCGGCAGGAGGCCCGCGAAGGCGACGAGCATGCCGGCGATGCTCAGCGCCATGCCGCCGATTGCGCTCTCGAGTGCGATCCGGCGCATGCGGCGGGCGATGTGAAACAGCTCGTCGACGCGCTCGAGCGACGTATCCATGATCACGGCGCCGGCCGCTTCCGACGTGATCTCGCTGTGGTGCCCGAAGGCGAGGCCGACCGTTGCCGCCGCCAGCGCCGGCGCGTCGTTGATCCCGTCGCCGATGAACAGCGTCGGCGCCCGCCGCGACTCCTCGCGCGTAATCGCGACCTTGTCTTCGGGCGAGCGTCCGGCGAAGACGGTCTCGATGCCCACCAGATCGGCGAGATAGCGCACCTCGGACTCGCGATCTCCGGAGACGAGCAGCACGCGCTCGAGGTTGTGGCTGGGGCCGAGATGGCTGATGAACGATCGGCTGTCGGCGCGCGCGGTGTCGCGGAAGCGGTAGGTCGCGGCGTGACCGCCGTCGACGAAAATGAAGCACTCGAGCCCGGCGGCCGAGGGCGGCGCCGCCGCGCCAAGGGTTTCCGCGTATCGCCGTCCGGCGATGCGCACGCGAGCGCCGTCGACCAGGCCGTCGAGACCTTCGCCCGGCTGCTCCCGGACGCACGACGGCTCGAGCAGCGCCAGGCCGTCGCGCTGCGCCGCGCCGACGATGGCGTGCGCGAGCGGATGCTTCGAGTAGCGTTCGAGGCTGGCCGTGAGCTGCAGGACGCGCTGCGGATCGATCGAGCCGGCGCCGACCCGCTCGGTGAGCGCCGGCGTCCCGTAGGTGAGCGTACCGGTCTTGTCCAGGATGATCGTCCGGCACCGGTCGAGACGCTCGAGGATCGCCGGATCGCGAATGACGATGCCCCGCCGCGCGGCGAGCGAGATCGATCCGATGATGGCGACGGGAATGGCGATCAGCAGCGGGCACGGCGTGGCCACCACCAGCACCGCGAGGAAGCGGTCGGGGCTGCCGCTCCATGCCCATGCGGCAGCCGCGAGGAGCAGCGCGACGGGCGTGTATCGCGCGCCGAGGACGTCGCCGAGGCGGCGCAGCCGCGGCCGGCGCTGCTCGGAGTCGCGCATCACGTTCATGATGCGGGCGTAGCGCGAGTCCACCGCGGCGCGCGTCGCGCGCAGCACGATCGCCCGCTCGCCGTTGACCGCGCCCGAGAACACGTCCGAGCCCGGGGCCTTCGGCATCGCGTACGGCTCGCCGGTCAGGTAGGACTCGTCCATCACGCCGTGGCCGTCGGTCACCACGCCGTCGACGGGGCAGATCTCGTGCGGAAAGACGACGAT
>Ga0075425_100005335_pt1 | contig 13357 bp, 9 predicted proteins | sample SoiMethybrSBSTD4_FD_75300 | JGI IMG/M metagenome (GOLD analysis project Ga0075425, IMG submission 75300) | Bulk soil microbial communities from a Populus tree surrounding site in Tennessee, USA - Soil MetaG P. TD hybrid SBSTD4 | ecosystem: Environmental > Terrestrial > Soil > Tree plantation...
CAGCCGAGCGCGTCCGTCACGCTGCCCGCCTCGTCGATCCCGCAAGCGGCCGCACGCTCGACGTCGCGACTACCGAGCCTGGCGTGCAGTTCTATTCCGGCAACAATCTGGATGGCAGCGCGGTCGGCAAGAGCGGCCACGTCTATGCACGCCGCACCTCGTTGTGCCTCGAGACGCAGCACTTCCCCGATTCCCCGAACCACGCCAGCTTTCCGTCGACGATCCTGCGGCCGGGTGAACACTTCCAGTCGCGGACGGTCTTCACGTTCGGAGTGACGCGATGAGACGGCTGACGCCTAGGTCCGCCCTTTTAGGGCGGACGCGAGGGCACGCTGAAAGCGTGCCCCTACGGTGGCTGTTGCTCCTCGTCGTCGGCGCGGCATCGCTTGGTGTCGCCTCGAGGGACGACTACGCGAACAACTACGTCGCGACGGCGATGGTGCGGCTGAACGACAACGGCGCGTGGTCGTGGTTCATGGACCCGCGCGTGATCGTCAACGACGGAAAGCTGATCGCCGGCTCGGTCCGCGCCATCGGCAACAACCAGGCGAACACGAGCGACCCCCGCTGGGGCAACGTCGAAGTGGAGGTCTACGACATCGAAAGCGGCAAGGTCGATACCGTGGTGCTCCACCCGCACCTCGATCAGGACGACCACGCCGCGCCGGCCTTTCTCGTTCGTAAGGATGGGCGCTATCTCGCCGTCTACAGCATGCATGCGAAGGAGCGGCGGATGTATTACCGCCTCTCCGAGCCGCACAACCCGCTCGCCTGGGGGCCGGCGGCTGCGGTGGAAACGCCTGGAGAGAACGCGCAGTTCGCCGGCAACAACGCGACCTACGCGAACCTGTTCCGCATGCCGAACGGCCGCATCTACAACTTCATCCGCGCATTCCACCACGATCCGAACTACCTGTTCTCCGACGACGAGGGCAGCACGTGGACCTATGGCGGACGCTGGCTGTACGGGAAAGGCGGCTACAGCCCGTACCTGAAGTTCGCCTACGACGGCAAAGGCGCGGTCCATTTCGTGGCGACCGAGGATCACCCGCGCAACTTCGACAACAGCCTGTATCACGGGTATCTCAAGGACGGTGTCCTGCATCACTCGAACGGCGAGGTCGTCGGCAAGCTGAGCACGTCCACCGAGGCGACGATCGCGACATGGCAATTCACCAAGGTGTTCGCCGGCGATCCCGATCACGTCGCGTGGATGGTCGACATCGATCTCGATCGCGACGATCGTCCGTACGTGCTGTTCTCGACGCAGAACGACGGACGCGGTCTGCCGCCGGGCCAGGGCGGGATGGATCTGCGGTATCACTACGCGCGTTGGAACGGGACCGCGTGGCATACCGAGGAGATCGCCTACGCGGGGACGCGCCTCTACCCGAGCGAGGACGATTACTCCGGCCTCGGTGCGCTCGATCCGAACAACCCCGACGTCGCCTACATCTCGACCGATGCCGATCCGGTGAGCGGCGCGCCGCTCATCAGCCGCGCCGACGGCAAGCGGCATCGCGAGCTGTTCCGCGGCGAGCGGGCGTCGAGCGGGACGTGGAACTGGGTGCCGTTTACGCGCAATTCGACGCAGGACAACCTGCGCCCGGTGATCCCGAAGTGGGACGATCGGCGGACGGCGATCGTATGGATGCGCGGCGCCTACGTGCACAACCAGGGCGAGTGGTACTCGTCGATGGTCGCGGCCATCGTCCGCTGACGTGGATCGACGCGCGTTCCTGGAATCGATCGCGGCGACCGGCGCGCTGCCTTTCGGCCGGCGTGAGGAGCAGGCGCGAAGCGGCGGCGACGATCGCGCCTATTGGATCAGCGTCCTGCACCGGCTGTCCGATCCGGTGCTCAACCGCCTCGCGCACATGCCGGTCGAACAGGCGCGCGGCGCGAATCGTGAGCAGGTCACCCGCCTCGAGGCGCTCGGCCGCCTCGTCTCTGGCATCGCGCCGTGGCTGGAACGCGGCGAGGACGACCTGGCGGTACGCGCGCGCGATGCCGTCGCGCGGGCCGTTGATCCGGCGTCTCCAGACGCGCTGAACTTCACGCGCGACCGGCAGCCGCTGGTCGACGCGGCCTTTCTTGCGCAGGGGATCCTGCGCGCACCGCACGCGCTGCGCGACGCGTTCGAGCCATCGGCGCGGCGGCATCTGATCGCCGCGCTCGAATCGACGCGCACGATCACGCCCGGCTTCAACAACTGGCTGCTCTTCTCGGCGACGGTCGAAGCCTGCCTGAAGGCGCTTGGCGCCGAGTGGGACCGCACGCGCGTCGACTATGCGCTGCGTCAGCACGAGCAGTGGTACAAGGGCGATGGCGTTTACGGCGACGGTCCCGATTTCCACTGGGACTACTACAACAGCTTCGTGATTCATCCGATGCTCGTCGACGTGCTCGACACGTGCGGGAATGAATCACCAGCCTGGCGCGAGATTGCCGGCCGCGTGCGCGAGCGCGCGAAGCGCTACGCCGGCGTGCAGGAGCGGATGATCGGGTCGGACGGCAGCTTCCCCGCCATCGGCCGGTCGATCGCGTACCGCTGCGGTGCCTTTCACCTGCTGGCGCAGGCGGCGCTCAGACATGCGCTGCCCGACGGCGTCTCGCCGTCGCAAGTCCGCGGCGCGCTCACGAGTGTGATCCGCCGCACGCTAGACGCGCCCGGCACCTTCGACGCCGACGGCTGGTTGCGCATCGGCCTGTGCGGTCACCAGCCCGGCGTCGGCGAGACTTATATCTCGACTGGCAGCCTCTACTTGTGCAGCGTCGCGCTGCTGCCGCTCGGTTTACCGGCGACCGACGAATTCTGGACTGCCACACCGCAGCCGTGGACGTCAGTGAAGGCGTGGTCCGGCCAACCGTTCCCCATCGACCACGCCAGCTAGGTTCGCGACAGCTTAGGCCGCCACGAAAGCACGAAGACACGAAGAAACGCTTTTTACACGAACGAAGACTTCACCGAGTCTTATCTAAAAGATGTTTCTTCTTCGTGCCTTCGTGTCTTCGTGGCGTCTATCCGGGAGCGGCGCCCTGGGTGTTCACGTACACGGCGTAGAGCGACTGACTGGCGGTCATGAAGAGGCGGTTGCGTTTCGGTCCGCCGAAGCACAGGTTGGCGCACGCCTCGGGCAGGCGGATGCGGCCGATCAATTTCGCCTGCGACGTCCACACGGTGACGCCGCTGTAGCCGGCGCGCGCGCCGGCGTTGCTCGAGCACCAGACGTGGCCGGTGGTGTCGCAGCGGACGCCGTCGGGTGAGCACTTGACGCCGTCGATCATGAAATCGGAGAAGCGCCGCACGTTCGAGGCCTTGTCGCCAGTGACGTCGAGCGCGAACACCTCGCCTTTGCCGCCGGGCCCGCTGTCGCCCGGCCCGCGGCCGGTGCTGACAACGTAGAGCGTTTTGTAGTCTGGGGCAAACGCGAGGCCGTTCGGATCCGGCACCTGGTCCTCGCCAACCACCTGCGCGATCGCGCCGCTCTTGTCGACGCGGTACACCGCCGTCGGCAACTCGCGCGGCTCGGGACGTCCTTCGTACAGGCTGCGGCCGTAGGGCGGATCGGTGAACCAGTAGCTGCCATCGGGATGGGGCACGACGTCGTTCGGCGAATTCAACCGCTTGCCGTTCACCGCCTCGGCGATCGTCGTCACCGTGCCGTCGTGCTCGTAGCGGACGAGGCGGCGCGTCAGGTGTTCGCAGGAAAGCTGCCGCCCCTGGAAGTCGAAGGTGTTGCCGTTGGAGTTGTTCGACGGTGCGCGGAAAACCGCGACCCGTTCGTCGTCCTCGATCCAGCGGAACTGCCGGTTGCCGGCGACGTCGCTCCAGACGAGAAACCGGCCGACGGTACTCCACGCCGGTCCCTCGGCCCACAACGCGCCGGTCCACAGGCGCTTGATCGGCGTGTTGCCGAGCGTGAGGCCGCGAAACTCGGGATCGATGGTCACGACATCGGGATCGGGGTACGGCGACGGCGGTGCGTTCGCACCGAAGTCGCGCGGCGGCGCTCCGGCGGGTGCTTGCGCCTGCGGTTGCGGCGTGGTTTGCGCGACGGTGAATGCGCTGCCGCCGATCACAGCGGCCGAGGCGCCAAGTGTCTTAACGAACTTCCGCCGTGACGCCATAGATCTGATCCTCGATGGCCGCGATGTCGCGGCCGATGGTGCCGTCGACCGCCGGGGCGCGGTGCGCGGCGACGGCCTCGACGAAATCTTCGATCAGCGGCAGGTGAACGTTCGCGGCCGGCGGATGCATCTCAACGCGCTCGCCGGCAACGGTGACGATCCGCAGCCCGCCGGCGTTCAGATTGTCGCACCGGATCGATCCCCGCGTGCCGAACACGTCGAGCGTGTCCTGACGATCTCCGGCGGCGTGCGTCACCGTGACGGTGGCGCACGGACCACTTTCGAACTGGAGAATCACGGCGGCAGTATCCTCGACGTCGCGGCGAAAGACGACGTTCGACGTCCGCGCAGCGGTGGCCCCGACGCGGCCGAACAGGTTGACGAGCACTTCGAGACGATGGCAGCCGAAGTCCATCATCGGGCCGCCGCCGGCACGCGCGGGATCGAGCAGCCACCCACGCGGGTGGTCTGGGCCGGGATCGAACCATTCGAAGGCGTTCATCTGCGCGACGACCGGCGCGCCGATCTCGCCGGCGGCGATGAGCGCCTTGACCCGCTGAACGGCTGGATAGAACCGGCGGTAGTAGGCGATGCCGAGGGTGACGCCGCTGGCGCGGCAGGCGGCGATCATCCGATCGCACTCGGCGGCCCTCATCGCCATCGGCTTCTCGCACAACACGTGCTTTCCGGATTCAGCCGCGGCGATGGTCTGTTCGGCATGGACGTCGACGGTCGTCGCGACGTAGATGCCGTCGATGCCGCGATCGGCGACGAGGTCCTGCCAGCGCGCATGCCAGCGGTCAGCGCCAAACTCCGCCGCCGCCGCCGCCGCGAGCCCGGCGTGCGCGCGGCTGACGGCGACGAGCCTCGATGCCGGCGACTCGCGCATGGCGGGCGCCACCCGCCGCCGCGCGATATCGCCGGCCCCAATCAGTCCCCAGCGAAATGGCAACATCTCAGCACGGCGGGGCTGCCACGAAGTCACGAAGGCACGAAGATCAACTTTTTAAGAACGTGTCTTCGTGTTTTCGTGCCTTCGTGGCGGCTCATGCCGCGACGTCAGAACTTCAGCTTCATCGCCAGCTGCACCTGCCGTTCGGTCGTGCCGCACAGCGCGCATGACGGGCTGGCGAGCATCGACGAAATGGTACCGAACGCCGCGTTGCCGAGCTGACCGTTCGGGTTGGCGAACTGCGGGTGGTTCAGCACGTTGAACACTTCGGCGCGCAGCTCGCTCGCCACCGGACCGATCTTCGTGTTCTTGATCAGCGACAGGTCGATGTTGAACTGGCCGGGGCCGCGCACCGTGTTGCGGCCGGTGTTGCCGAAGGTCGCGGTCGCGTCCGCCGTTTGCTTGAAGCATGAAGTGTCGAACCACTGTGCGATCGTCGGGTTCGACAGCGCCGGGTCGCAGATCGTGTCCGGCCGATTGTTGGTGATGCCGGTCGACAACATCGTCTGCGACTGCGTGATGGTGATCGGCAGCCCGCTGCGCACGTAGAGGATCCCGGATACTTGCCAACCCCCCCAGCCGCTCTGCGCCGCCCACGGCAGTTCGTAGATCCAGTTCGAGCTGAAGGTGTGCGTCACGTCGTAGTCGGCCGGTCCGCGGTTGTATTCCGGGTTGAAGATGTCGGTCAGCGTGACGGTGCCGTCGTTGTCGGAGTTGAGGTCGATCGCGCGAGCGAACGTGTAGGAGTTCAGGAACGACCAGTGGTTCGCCGAGCGGCGCTGGAACTTGATCAGCAGGCCGTTGTAATCGAGATATCCCGTGCTCGACAGGGTGCCGACGGTGCGCAGCGCCGGAGCGAGCGTCGCAAACGGCCGATTGACGTTCTGATCGCTGACGCCGACGCGCGGCGGCGCCTGGTTGAGATCGGTCTTCAGGGCGGCGTTCCGCGTCCGCGATCCAGAGTAGGCGACTTCCGTCATGTAATTGGCGCCGAACTGCCGCTGCACGTTGACATTGAAATTGTGCGCGTGCGCGTCGCGGAAATTGGGGTCGAACACCGAGCGGGTCGAGCCGCCCTGCGGCAGTTCCGGGTGCACACCGGGAGGCGCCGGCAGGCCGTTCGAGAGGATGATGTTCGTCCCGAGGCTCGTCGTCTGGGCCTGCGCCTGCAGGAACGGCTGGTTCTGCGCCTTCGACGAGGACGTGCCGCCCGGGGTGAAATTCCAGAACAGCCCGTAGCCGCCGCGGACGATCGTCCGGCCGGTACCGGTGACGTCGTAGGCGAAGCCGACGCGCGGTCCGAAGTCGGTCTTCGAGTAGGTCTGCAGGTAGCGGCCAACCTGGACGCCGTTGATCACGGCATTGTCCGACGCGACGACGAATACTCCGGTCGACGGATCGAAGTTCGATTGCTTGTTGTTGATCTCCACCCACGGCACGAACAGGTCCCAACGGACGCCGGCGTTGATCGTCAGGCGATCGGTCGCGCGAATGTCGTCCTGGAAGTACGCCGCCGCCTCGGGTCGCACTTCCGTGTAGGTGCCGGGATCGAAGAGCGTCCGGCTCGCGTTGCTCGCATAGCCAAGCAGGAAACTCGCCACGTCGAAGCCCGTGTTCGTGAGGACGGTGCAGCCACTGGTGATGCCGGCGCAGTTTGACGTCTGGTTCTGGGTGAAGTCGAAGCGGCCGACGATCGTGTCGGCATTGAGAATCTCGCGGGAGCGATGGGTGAAGCTGCCGCCGGCCTTCATCGTCTGCTTGCCGGCAACCCGCGTGATGTTGTCGAAGACCTGGATGTCATTCTGGTTGGTGATGAGCGGCTGATTGCTGTTCGATCCGAGGTTGCGCGAACCATTGCCGCCGCCGTTGGTCGTCGTGAAGATGATCTGGCTCATCGCCGACGTCGTGTCGCCGAGGTTGACACCGGGAATGCCGACCGCCTGCGCCGGATTCTGCAGGTAATCGATCGGCGTCATGAAGAACTTGATCGCGCTCCAGCCGACGCGGACCTCGTTCAGCCACTTCGAGCTGAACGTGTGGGTGTCGTTGAAGGCGAGCCCCTGCGCTTTGATGTTGCCCTCGCCGGCACCGAAGGTGAACCCGGCGTCGCCGTGCGGCAGGGTCGCCGGCAGCAGGCGGTGCGTCTTCTCGTAGCTGTAGCGCGTGAAGAAGCGGTTCGCCGACGTGAGCGAGTGATCGACCTTGACGTCGATCTGGTTGTCCTGCCGCTCGAGCGTCGGGTTGATCAGGTAGTTGTTGATCGTCTGCCCGTTGGCGCTAAGCACGCCGGCGGTGTTCGGCTCGGGGATCAGTTGTCCGAGGATGTTCTTCGCCGCCGGATCCCACAGCGCCTGCGGGATCACGTTGCCGGCAAACGGCAGATGCGTGACCGGGTTGTAGATCACGCGATTGAGCTCGGAGAAATCGCCGGCGCGCATCTTCGCCGAGGGAACGGTCGACAGATAGGTCTGTCCCTGGCTGACGCGATAACCCTGGTAATCGAAGAAGTAAAACGTCTTGTCGCGGATGATTGGACCGCCCATCGTGCCGCCGAACTGGTGCTGGCTGAAATCGGGCTTCGGCCGGCCGGCGCGGTTGTTGAAGAAATTGTTGGCGTCGAACGCGTCGTTGCGTAGGAACTCGAACACGCTGCCGTGCGATTGGTTGGCGCCCGACTTGATCTGCAGGTTGACGACGCCGCCGAGCGAATGGCCGAACTCCGCCGAGTAGGTGCTCGTCTGCATCTTGAACTCGTCGAGCGCGTCGACGCTCGGGAACAGCACTACGGTTTGCAGCCACGTCTCGTTGTTGTCGACGCCGTCGAGCATGTAGTTGTTGTCGCGCGGCCGCTGCCCGTTGGCGGAGAACGACGCCGAGGCGCGCCACGCCAGGCTGCCCGCGCCGTCGATGTTCGCGCCGGGAATACCACGGACGACGCCGGGCACGGTTCGCGTCAGGTTGACGAAGTTTCGGCCGTTCAGCGGCAGCGTCTTGATCTGCTCTTCTCCAACGGTGGTGCCGAGCTCAGAGGTCGCAATCTGGACGAGCGGCGAGCTGCCCGACACTGTCACCGTCTCCGAGACCGTTCCAATCGACAGCTGCACGTTGAACCGCAGGTGCTGGTCGACGCCAAGGTCGATGTCCGGCATCGTCACGGTCCTGAAGCCAGGCAGTTCGGCGACGAGGCGGTACTTGCCGGTGGGCAGCGACGGCACGGTGTACTCGCCGGTGGAATCGGTCACCATCGAGCGGGTCAGCCCGGTTCCCAGATTCGTGAGCGTGACGGTCGCGCCGGGGACGGCGGCGCCGGTGGTATCACTGACGGTGCCCAGGATGGTGCCGGTCACCGCCTGCGCGGCGACCAGCCGCGGGAGCAGACTCGCGACGACGACGAGACCCAGAACGACTCTCTTCACCTTCGCCCTCCGTGCGCCGGCCGAGCGGCGCGGAACGACTCCTGACCCGATTGCGAAAAGGCGCCCAACTCCGTCGAGATCGCGCGCGCCGCGGCGACGATCGCCGTCGCCATGGCGCTGTCGATGAGCGGCCGCGGCATCCGATCGGCCGGACCCGCGACGCTAATCGCCGCGACGACGTCGCCGGCGTGGTTCCAGACTGGCGCGGCGATGCAGCGCACGCCGAGCTCGTGTTCCTGCTCGTCGAGCGCGTAACCGCGCTCGCGAATCGCGCGCAACTCTTTCAACAGCCGGCGCGGCGAGGTGATCGTTTGCGGCGTCATCGTCTGGAAGGTCTGCGATGACATCCAGGTCTCGACGTCGTCCTGGGGCGTGAACGCCAGCAGCGTCTTGCCCAGGCTGGTGCAGTAGGCCGGCACGATCGCGCCGACCCGCGATCGCATGAAGCCGATTGGGTGCGGCGACCGCAGGCGCTCGAGATACACCACCTGCCAGCCGTCGAGCACGGCGAGATGCACCGTCTCGCCGGTTGCGTCGCGCAGCTGCTCGAGATGCCGCTGCGCCTTCTCGCGCAGATCGAGGTTCGCTGCGACGATGTTGCCCATGACGAAGCACTTGATCCCGAGCTGGTATTCACCGTTCACCTTGGCGACAAAGCCCGCCTGCTCGAGCGTCGTGAGCAGGCGGAACGCGGTGGGCCGCGGAATGCCGGTGCCGGTTGCCAGGTCGGCGAGCGACAGGCGCGGTTCGCGGAACGAGAAGGCGCTGAGGAGGTCGAGCGCTTTCGCGGCCGCGTCCACGGTGTAGCGGCGCATCGAGACGGGCTTGGCTGGGCGTTTCACTGGGCGAAATGGTATATCGCACAGTAAACTCGGGTGTCAAACGAAATGATCGGGCAGAGCCGCTGCTGCCGGCGGCGCGTTCATTTCGGGTGCGGCAGGGCCGCGAACGAGCACAAACGCCGCTGATAGCGCCGCGGCCGCCGCCAGCAGGCGCAGGCCAATCAGGTAGTCGCCGGTCGCATCCTTCATCCACCCCATGACGTAAGGGCCGAGGAATCCGCCAAGGTTGCCGGTCGCGTTGATCAGCGCGATGCCGGTAGCGGCTGCATCGCCGCGAAGGAATGCCGTCGGCAGCGACCAGAACGGCGGCGTGAAGCTGTACAGACCGATTGCCGCAATCGCGAGCGCCACGAACTGCGCCGCCGGCGATCCGGCGATCGAGGCGGCGCCGAGCGCCAGTGCGGCGAGCGCCGCACACGCCGCCGCATGCGCGCGCCGCTCGCCGGTGCGATCCGAGTGCGCGGCTACCGTGACCATTCCGATCGCGGCGATGAAGAACGGCACCGCTGTGAGCGCGCCGACCGTGAGATCCGAGGCGCCTGACAACGCCTTCACGATCTGCGGCAGGAAGAAGCTGAAGCCGTATCCACTGGTGACGACGAGAAACAGGCTGAGCGCCAGCCGCCACACGGTGAGGTTGGTCAGGCCGGCGAGGAGCCTGTCGGCAGGCCGGCCCGCTGTGCGCTCGCGGTCGCGGCGGATCGCCTCGATCAGCCAGCGCCGCTCGTCGTCGGCCAGCCAGCGCGCGCGTTCAGGCCCGTCGGTGAGATACCACAGCGCGATGAACCCGAGCACGATCGCCGGCACCCCTTCGACGAGAAACAGCCACTGCCAGCCGTCGAGGCCGGCGGCGCCGCGCAACGAGAGCAGCGCTCCCGATAACAGGAAGTAGCCGAGAAAGAAGATGCCGGCGCCGGTACCGAACACCTGGCTGGAGAGCCCGAGCGCCGCGTTCATCTGCAGCGCCGCGAAGCCGACGTTGACGCGATCCAGGTAGGCGACGAAGTACATCGTCGCGAGGAACGGAATCAGGCGGCGGCGGACGCGCGCCATCGCGCGCCGGCCGGCATCGGTGGCCGCCTCGCCCGCCGGTGAAACGGCACGATCGGCCCGCGTCACACGCGCTCCGTGCCGCGATGTTCCCAGCCGGACTCGAACAGTCGCAGCCGTCCGCCGGTGCGCGGGTGCGCACGGCACGCGTCGGCATTCAGCCGGACCCCAAGACCCGGCCGTTCCGGCACGCCGAAGCACCCATCTTCAGCGCTGACCGACGGCGCTTCGTCGACGAGTTCGGACACCCACGGGTCGGCGAAGTCGTTGAAGTGTTCGAGCACCTTGTAGTTGGGGATCGCCACCGCGAAGTGGAGGTTGGCCATCGTACCGACCGGACCGCAGACATTGTGCGGTGCCATCAGCAGGTGATGGGCGTCGGCCCAGCCGGCGACACACCGCGCCGGGCCAATGCCGCCGAAATGGGTCAGATCGATCTGAATCACATCCGCTAGGCCACGCTCGATGATCGGCCGGATTTCGGCAATCGTGTGCGCCCGCTCTCCCGTCGCGATCGCCAGCCGCGTCGCGGCGCGCACGCGCGCCAGCGCCTCGTCGTTGTCCGGCGGCACCGGCTCCTCGATCCACTCGGGGTCGTATGGTTCGAGAATCGCAGCGGCGCGCAGCGCGGACGCCGGCGTGAACCGGCCGTGCATCTCGATCAGGATCTGCACGTCGGGACCGACGGCGTTGCGGACGGCCGCGACGATCGCGTCGACGCGCGGCCACTCCGCGGGCGGTAGTTCGGCGTGCGCCGCACCGAACGGATCGAGCTTCAGCGCGCGGTAACCACGGGCAATCACCGCCTGCGCGCGCGTCGCAATGGCGTCGGGCTCGCGCTGCGACTGGTACCAACCATTGGCGTAGGCGGGGATCCGATCGCGAAATCTGCCGCCGATCAACTTCCAAATCGGCACACCGAGCGACTGCCCGATGAGATCCCAGCAGGCGAGGTCGAAGGCGGCAAGCGTCGACTGCGTCACCTCGCCGGGCCGGCCGTATTCCGCGGTTTGAATGTTCCACGCCAGGCGCTCGACGTCGAAGGGATCGCTGCCGAGAAGATAGCGCGGCGCAAGCTCGTGGATGCACGCCACCAGCGTGTCGGTCTTGTTCACCATCCGCACTTCGCTGACGCCTGTCAGCCCGTTGTCGGTCAGCGCTTCGAAGAACACGAGCTCGCGCCACGGCGTGCCCACGATCGTCGTGCGGATGTCGCGAATTCTCACCAGGCCTCCGTTCGGAGTCGTGTATTATGCCCGCGGTGGCGTGGCGTCTCGCCTACTTTCTCGCTGCACTTTGCGCGCTGGTGGCGGCAACGCCGATTGAGATCACGCTGCCGCTGCGCGATTTTGTCGAATTCCCCATCACCGGCAAGGTCGACGGGACCGGTCAGACCGACGGACTGCTGGCGCGGATCAACTCGCTGCGCGAAGAGCCGGGCGGCGGCACGCGCTTTTTCGTCAACGATCTCAACGGCCCGCTCTACATCGTCGACAAGACGACGAAGCGAATCACGACCTATCTGGATTTCAACGGTCGGGAGGGCCATCACGGGTTGTTCCGCCGCTTCGCCTACGAGGTTGGCTACGCCAACGGGCTGAACAGCTTTCAGTTCGATCCCGATTACACGAACAACGGCAAGTTCTACACCGTCCACATCGAAGACCCGTCGCTCTCCGCATCGGCCGTGCCCGACAACACCGCGTACCCGGCGCTGAACGTCGCCGGCTATACGCCGACGGAGCCAATTCCGACGCCGGGACCGATTCAACGCGAAGGCGTGCTGATCGAGTGGACCGACACCAGCCCCTCGAACGCGACCTTCGAGGGAACGGCGCGCGAGCTGATGCGCGTGCCGCTGAACACGCGCATTCACACGCTTGCCGACGTCGAGTTCGATCCGTCGGCGCGACGCGGCGACCGCGAATGGCGGGTGCTCTACATCGGCTGCGGCGATGGCGGGTCCGGTGAATCGAGGACCAGCATCCGGATGAACCCGCAGCGGCTCGACACGCTCGTCGGCAAGGTGCTGCGCATCGTGCCCGACCTGGCCGAGCGCACGGCCACCAGCGCCGTCAGCCCTAACGGCCGCTACCGCATTCCGAACGACAACCCGTTTGTCGGGGTTGACGGCGCGCGCGGCGAGGTGTGGGCGTACGGTTTCCGCAACCCGCACCGCCTGCACTTTGCGATCGACTCAGCGGATCCCAAAAACAACCGGCTGGTCGCCAACTCGATCGGGCTGCACACCTGGGAGACGGTGAACATCGTTCACAAAGGAGCGAACTACGGCTACTCCCGGCGTGAGGGCAACGAGGCGCTGCAGGCCGACAACCACACGACGAAGCGGCCCGACGACGACACGATTCCGGTGCAGGTCACCGATACGATCACGCACGGTGACGTGACGCCGACCTACCCGGTGATTCAGTACGGACATGTCAAGGGCGGCGGCGACGCGATCGGCAGCGGCTTCCTCTATCGCGGCACGCGCGTCCCGGCGCTACGCGGCAAGTACATCTTCACGGACATCTCCACGGGTCGCGTCTGGTACGCCGACTACGGCGAGATGCTCGCGGCCGACGATGGGAAGGCCGACACGCTGGCGGCGCTGCACGAGATTAAATTGTCGTGGGACGATCCGCACGACTCGCCGGACGCCGGCAAGCGGCTCTACGACACGATGTTCCCGATCGCCGAGGCCGCGTATCACTTCCGCGGCGGCAAGAGCCCGCATCTCCCCGGCCTGGCGCTCGTGTCTGGCACCGGCCGAGCCGACGCCCACATTGCGGTCGACGGCGCCGGCGAGTTGTACATTTTTACGAAGACCGACGGCGTGCTGCGCGCCGTCGTTAATTAGGAATTTGGAATTTGGAATTTGGAATTCGTACCAGCGTTCGAGAGATTGTGAGACGACAATCAGTCATACTTCGCGAGCAGTTGTACGAATTCCAAATTCCAAATTC
>Ga0075425_100005337_pt1 | contig 13355 bp, 14 predicted proteins | sample SoiMethybrSBSTD4_FD_75300 | JGI IMG/M metagenome (GOLD analysis project Ga0075425, IMG submission 75300) | Bulk soil microbial communities from a Populus tree surrounding site in Tennessee, USA - Soil MetaG P. TD hybrid SBSTD4 | ecosystem: Environmental > Terrestrial > Soil > Tree plantation...
GGCTGCTGGATCACGAACAGGTCGAAGCCCGTGTTGGGCGGCATGCCGTGCAGGTTGACCTTCATGGTGTCGTTGAGCTTTCCGGGGGTGATGGTGACGTGCCCGCCCGCCTTCGACAGGCACGCTGAGATGGCCGAGGATGACGGCTTGAGCCCGAACGAAAAGGACGACGCGTCTGTCGACCGCGCGTGCGCCCCGCCCGTGGCCGCCCCGGCCGTGGCCGTCAGGCTCAGCGCCGCGGCGAAGGCACCGGTCGCGACGACGGCTACCGCCTTCGCGGCGGTGGGGGCAAGGATGCTTCGGATCGTGGGTCGGGTACTGCTCATGACTGGTCCTCCCGTCACGTGGCGGCGTCCCCCGCCGCCGGTCTTCTGAAGGCCCGGCAGGCGCCGGGCCGCGGTCAGTTGGGCAGGGGTACGCGCGGGGATGCGCGGATGGTTCAATTCCGGGATGGGCATCTCTGCGCCGGCCGGCGGCGAGGCCGGCCAGGACGGCGGCGCGGGCAGTGGCGGGGGCCGGCTCACCGGCGCCGCCGGCGACGACCTGATGGTCACCGAGCTCTATCGCCGGTACCGCGGTCCCTTATTGTTGTTTGTGCTCCGTCTTAACGCCGGCGACCGGCAGCAGGCCGAGGACGTAGTCCAGGAGACGATGGTCCGGGCGTGGCGTGAGGCCCGGCGACTGGACCTGTCCGAACGGTCGCTCATGCCCTGGCTGGCCACGGTGGCCCGGCGTATCGTGATCGACGAGCAACGCCGCAAGAGGGCCCGGCCGTCGGAGATAGGGGGCGCCGAGATGGTGGAACGGGCGCCGGTCGCCGCCGACGAGACCGAGCACCTGCTGCGCAAGGTGGTTGTCACCCAGGCGCTGCAGGCGCTCTCGGCGGCCCACCGCGAGGTGCTCAACGAGACGATCCTGCGGGACCGCACCGTGAACCAGGCGGCCGAGGTGCTCGGCGTCCCGGTAGGCACGGTCAAGTCGCGCGTTTACTATGCGCTCAAGGCGCTGCGGGTGGTCCTGGCGGAACGCGGGGTGACGGCATGAACGGCGAGCCCGTAGGCACCGAGCACACCGACGTCGGCGCGTACGCGCTGGGCCTGCTCGAACCGCAGGACCGGCAGGCGTTCGAGGAGCACCTGGCCGGGTGCCCGGCGTGCGCCGCAGAGCTGGCCGAGTTGTCCGGGATGAAGAGCCTGCTGTCGGACCTGGGCCCGGTGGAGGCGCCGGCGGACGAGCCGCCGGTGGCCGACGTCACCGACCTGGTCCGGCGCCGCGCCGAGTCGCAGCGCCGCCACACCCGCCGACAGGTGCTGCTCGGCGCGGCGGCAGGCGTGGCGCTGCTGGCCGGAGGCGTAGGCGTGGGCCTGGCCGTGGCCGGCCAGCCCGCATCGCAGGTGAGCCAGAACGCCGGCCGGACCGTCAGTGCCGTGGACGAGCAGACTGGGGTGCACGGCAAGGCCACCCTGGTGGCCAAGCCCTTCGGCACGCAGGTCACGGTCGACCTGGCCCAGATACAAGGGCCGCTGCAGTGCCAGTTCATCGCGGTGTCCCGGACCGGAGCGCGGTTCCAGATCGGCACCTGGTTCCTGCCGCCGCACGTCAAATTCGGGTCGCGGAGTCACCCCGAGCACCTGCTACTCAAGGGCTGGACCACCATCAAGCCCAGCGACCTGTCGCGGATCGAGGTCGTCGCCGAGGGCCACGGAACCCAGGTCAGCATTCCCGTCTGAGGCCCCGGGCAAGCGCTCACCGGACCAGAGGGCGGATACGGCGGCCAGGGCCGACTCGGCCTGCGCGTAGCCGGCCCGCGCGGCGGCGGGCCGGCCGGCCGAGTCGAGCACGTTGCGCCCCATCGCGGCGGCCGATGCGGCATCCGGCGCGACCAGCACCACCGAGCTGCCACCGCGGGCCAGTGCCTGGCACTGGAGCAGCGCGGCGGGCATCACCCGCAAGCCCTTCCAGATGGGTGCCAGCACCACGACCCGCTTGGACCCCGCCGCCAGGTCGGCGTTCGCTGCCGAGCGCATGCCCCCGTCCATCCATCGCCGCCCGTTGAGCGTCACCGGCGGCCAGACCCCCGGCACCGCGCAGCTCGCACTGACCGCCTCGATCAGGCTGACCCCGCTGGAACTGTCGAACGTGGCGGACTCCCCGGTGTCGGCGTCCACGGCGGTGATGAGCAGGCGCTGGGTGGGCCATTCGTGGCTGGGCAGCCAGGCCCCGATCACCGCCCGGCGCTGCGCCTCGGCCAGCGGCGGGGAGGCCCGGGCCAGCCGGCCCAGCCGCTTGCGGGCCCGGGCCGGCGACCCAGGGGTGAACACCGCCAGGCCGTAGCGGAACATCAGGGCCCGGCCCATGGCGGCGGTGACCTCCACCTCGGACGGCGTGCACTGGGCCCGGTACAGCTCCGCGAGCGGCAGCCCGGAGGTGACCTGGGCGCCCGCCAGCGCCCCCGCCGAGGTGCCCAGCACCAGGTCCGCGGCGGTCAGGTCCGCGCCGCGGGCCGCCAGCCCGGCGATCAGGCCCACCTCCCAGGCCGCGCCGGTGATACCGCCTCCGCCCAGCACCAATGCCGTGCTCGCCATACCCGCCTCTTACCGCCGCACGCCGCCGAGGGCGGTAATCTGCCCCGCGTGACTGTTGAGGTGGTTCACACGGTGACCGACGAGCTGGTGGACGCGTTCGCCAGGCTTGTGCCGCAATTGTCCGCGACCAAGGGCCCGCCCAGCCGCGAGGCCCTGACAGTGATCGTGAGCTCGCCAGCGGTCACGCTGCTGGTCGCCCGGGCCGAGGGCACGATCATCGGCACGCTCACCCTGGCCATGTTCCCGATCCCCACCGGGATCCGCGCCTGGATCGAGGACGTGGTCGTGGATGAGGCGGCCCGCGGCAGGGGGATCGGTGAGGCGCTCATCACCGAGGCGGTCGGCCTCGCCGGCGCGGCCGGGGCCAGGACAGTAGACCTGACCTCCCGCCCGGTGCGCCAGGCGGCCGGGCGGCTGTACGAGCGGGCCGGCTTCGAAGAGCGCAACACCAGGGTCTACCGGTACCGCGGGCCGGCCTGAACGGGGCACCGGCGCTACCCCGCCGCCTCGACCAGGGTCTGGAGCCTGTTCATGCCCCGGAGCCAGCGGTCGGTGTCGGTGGCGCGGCCCGCGTACATCCGGGCCACGTCGGGGTGCGGCAAGATGAGGAAGCTGCCCGCCGCGATCCCGGCCATGACAGCGCCGGCGACCTCCTCGGCGGCGATCGCGGTGTCGCCCAGGATGATCTCCGCGGCCGGTGAGGTACCGTCCAGCATCGCCGTCCGCACGCCCATCGGGCACAGCGCCTGCACGGTGATGCCGCGGTGCGCGTAGCTGGCGGCCAGCCACTCGGCGAAGCCGAGCGCGGCGTGCTTGGTTGCCGAATAGGGGGCAGAGCCGAGCATGGTCAGCAGCCCCGCGGCGGACACGGTGCAGATCAAGTGGCCGTCGCCGCGGTCCAGCCAGCGCGGCAGCAGCAACCGCGCGGCGCGGACGTGCGCCATCACGTTGACCTGCCAGCTGTCTTCCCAGTTCGGCTCGGTGTCCTCCTCGCGGGCCACTCCGGCGTTCGCGCAGAACAGGTCGATCTCACCGAGCACGTCCCTGGCGCTAGCGACCAGCGCGGCCACGCCGTCCACGCTGGCCGCGTCGCCGGGCGCGGCGGTGCCGCCGCACGACTGCGCGACCGCGGCCGCGGCGTCGGCGTTCAGGTCGTTGACCACCACGCGGGCGCCTTCCGCGGCGAACCTGCGGGCCAGGGCGGCCCCGATGCCGCTGCCCCCTCCGGTGACCACTACACCCGCGCCAGCGACCGACTGCATCGGTGCCCCTTCCCGCAGATCTGTTGCCGATGAACTATTTGCTCAGCCCGCTGGCGGCGGTGGCAGGTCCACCAGCGCGGCCAGCGCCGCGCGGTGCCGGTCCGGCGTGCCGAGTGCCATGGACCCGCTTTTGGCCCGCTTCAGCAGCAGGTGTGCGGGGTGCTCCCAGGTGAAGCCGATCCCGCCGTGCAGTTGCACGCATTCCTGCGCCGCGAGCACGGCTGCCTCCCCGCAGGCCGCCTTGGCCAACGCCACCGCGACCGGCGTGTCCGGGTCGCCCGTGGACAGGCAGGCGGCGGCGTACCTGGCGGCCGCGCGCGCCTGGGTCACCGCCACCCAGACGTCGGCGAGGCGGTGCTTGACCGCCTGGAAGGACCCGACCGGGCGGGCGAACTGGCGCCGTTCCTTCACGTAGGTGACGGTCATCCCCAGGCATTGGTCCGCCACGCCCAGCAACTCGGAGGCGAGCACACCCGCGCCGGCAGCGAGCGCCGCGGCCACCGCGCGCGCCGCGCCCGCCCCGGTCGTCACCGCCCGCCCGGGCACCTTGTTCAGCGTCACGTCGGCCAGCAGCCTGGTCCCGTCCAGGGACACCACCGGCTCGCGGCGCACCCCCGCCGCGGCGGCGTCCACCGCGTACAGGCGCAGCGGGACGCCGTCGCCGGGCACCAGGAGCACGTCGGCGGCGAGCGCGCCGGCCACCCCGCGGACCGTCCCAGTGAGCCTGGCGACGCCAGCAGCGTCCAGGTCATCCGGCTGCCCGATCCGCACCGGCCAGGGGCCTCCCGCCGGCTTCCCCGCTTCATCGGGCGCGGGCGGCATGGCCGCGAAGCCGACGGCCAGTGCCGCGGTCCGCTGCCCTGCGGCCAGCTGGCCGAGCAGTTCGTCGCCGCTGTCCAGCAGCGCCGTCGTGGCCATCACCGCGCTGGTCAGGTAGGGAACGCAGGCGGCGGCGCGGCCGGTTTCCTCGGCGGCGACCGCGGCCTCGCGGTAGCTGGCACCGGCCCCGCCGTGGCTTTCCGGTATGAGCAGCCCGGCGCAGCCCAGGTCGCCGGCGAGCGCGTGCCACAGCGGCAGGTCGTCGGCCTCGCCCGCGCCGACCCGGGTCAGCACTCCAGGCCAGGGACTGCGGTCGGCGAGCAGGTCGCGGACCACGGCCCGCAGTTGCTCTTCGGCGTCGCTGTAACGCAGGTCGGGCGTGGCCTCACGGGACCGGGTGCCCGAGGCGCTGCTGTCCGTCGTGGTGGTCACCGCGGCAGGTCCTTCCAGGGGACGCGCGTGTCCGTGCGCGGCTCGGCGGGCAGCCCGAGCACCCGTTCGGCGATGATGTTGCGGAGGATCTCCGACGTGCCGCCCTCGATGGAGTTCCCCCGGGACCGCAGGTACCGGTAGCCCGGCCCGCGGCCGAAGAAGCTGAGGGTCTCCGGCCGGCGCAGCTCCCAGTTGTCGTAGCGCAGCCCGTCGGCCCCGGCCAGCTCCAGTTCGAGCGCGGACAGGTCCTGGTTGAGCCGGGCGAAGACGATCTTCGCAGCGGAGCCCTCGGGACCCGGCTGCCCCGCCGCGAGCTGCTGCCGGAGCCGCGCCCCCGCCAGCCTGGCCACCTCGGCGTCCGCCCACAGCCGGATCAGCCGGTCGTGCAGGCCAGGCGTGCGTGCCTCGGGGTGCTCCCGCCACGCGCGCGCGGCCAGGCCGGCCATGCCGCCCTCGCGCGGCTGCGCCCCGCCGCCGATCGCGACCCGCTCGTTCATCAGCGTGGCCTGTGCGACCCGCCAGCCTTCGCCGATGCCGCCGATCCGGTCGGTGTCGGCGACACCCGCGTCGGTGAGGAACACCTCGTTGAACTCGGCCTCGCCGGTGAGCTGGCGCAAGGGCCGGACGTCGACGCCGGGCTGGTCCATGTCCAGGCCGAAGTAGGTGAGCCCGGCGTGCTTGGGCACGTCCGGGTCGGTGCGCGCGAGCAGCAGGCCCCAGCGCGCCGCGTGCGCGATGGACGTCCACACCTTCTGCCCGGAGACCTGCCAGTTCTCGCCGTCGGCGGCGCGGACCGCCCGGGTCGCCAGGCCGGCCAGGTCGGAGCCGGCGCCCGGCTCACTGAACAGCTGGCACCACACCTCCTCGCCGGTCCACAGCGGCCGCAGCCAGCGCTGCTTCTGTTCTTCGGTGCCGAACGCAAGGATCGTGGGAGCCGCCATGCCCAGGCCGATGCCGATACGGGCCGGGTTGTTGTCCGGGGCGCCCGCCACGGCGAACTCGGCGTCCACCGCGGCCTGCAGCGAGCGGGGCAGCCCCTGCCCGCCTAGGCCGGCCGGGTAGTGCACCCAGGCGAGCCCGGCATCGAACCTGGCTCGCAGGAACTCCAGCCGGGGCATGGACGATGGGTCGTGCCCGGCCAGGAAGTCGCGTACCTGCTGGTGCAGGCCGGAAGCCTGATCCGAGGTCAGCACAACGGGCCGCCGGCCACGTAGATGACCTGCCCGGAGACGAACCCGGCGCCCTCGCTGACGAGGAACGAGATGACGTGCGCGACGTCGCCGGGCTGGCCGACCCGGCGGACCGGGATCCGGCTGGCCGCGGCGGTCTGGAAGTCCTCGAAGCTCATGCCGACCCGGGCGGCGGTGGCGGCGGTCATGTCGGTGGCGATGAAGCCCGGAGCTACGGCGTTGGCGGTGACGCCGAACTGGCCGAGCTCGATGGCCAGCGTCTTGGTGAACCCCTGCATGCCGGCTTTGGCCGCGGAGTAGTTCACCTGGCCACGGTTGCCCAGCGCGGAACTGGAAGACAGGTTGACGATCCGGCCGAAGCGCTGGTCCACCATGAACTTCTGCACAGCCCGGCTCATCAGGAACGCGCCGCGCAGGTGCACGCCAAGCACCATGTCCCAGTCGTCCTCGGACATCTTGAACAGCATGTTGTCCCGGATGATCCCGGCATTGTTCACCAGGACCACCGGCGGGCCGAGTTCGGCGGCCACCTTGCCCACCGCGGCCTCCACCTGGACGGCGTCGCTCACGTCAGCGCCCACCGCGACGGCGCGCCCGCCGGACGCGGTGATCGCGTTCACGGTCTCGGCGCAGCTGCCCGCGTCGAGGTCGAGGACCGCTATCGCCATGCCGTCGGCGGCGAGCCGCTTGGCGGTGGCCGCGCCGATGCCACGGGCCGCGCCGGTGACGATGGCGGCCCGCGATGAGTCGGTTGGCATCTGCTGGTTCTCCTTTTCTCCGGTCATCAGAGGTAACGGCGTAGTTCGCGGCGCGCCAGCGAGCGCTTGTGCACCTCGTCCGGGCCGTCGGCGAACCGCAGCGTGCGGGCGGAGGCCCACAGGTGGGCGAGCGGGAAGTCCTGGCTGACGCCGGCCGCGCCGTGCGCCTGGATCGCCTTGTCGATCACCCATTCGGCCATCGCCGGGGTGGCGACCTTGATCGCCTGGATCTCGGTATGGGCGCCCTTGTTCCCCACCGTGTCCATGAGCCAGGCGGTCTTGAGCACCAGCAGCCTGGCCTGCTCGATCCGCACCCGCGACTCGGCGATCCAGTCCTGGATCACGCCCTGCTCGGCGAGCGGCCGGCCGAACGCGGTGCGCTGGGTGACCCGCCGGCACAGCAACTCGAGGGCGCGCTCGGCACCGCCGATCAGCCGCATGCAGTGATGGATCCGGCCTGGGCCGAGCCTGGCCTGGGCGATCGCGAACCCGCCGCCTTCCTCGCCGATGAGGCTGGCGGCCGGCACCCGGACGTCGGAGAACACGACCTCGGCGTGGCCGCCGTGCGGCGCGTCGTCGTAGCCGAACAGGGTCATGCCGCGCCGGATGCTGACCCCGGGCGTGTCCCGCGGGACGCAGATCATCGACTGCTGCCGGTGCCGCTCCGCCTCCGGCGCGGTCTTGCCCATCACGATGAGGATCTCGCACGCCGGGTCCATCGCCCCCGAGGACCACCATTTGGTGCCGTTGATCACGTAGGAGTCCCCGTCGCGCCGGATCCGGGTCGCGATGTTGGACGCGTCGGAGGAGGCGACGTCCGGCTCGGTCATGCAGAACGCGGACCGGATCTCACCATCCAGCAACGGGCGCAGCCAGCGCTCCTGCTGCCCTGGCGAGCCGAACTCGGCGAGCACTTCCATGTTGCCGGTGTCCGGCGCGGCGCAGTTGAGCGCCTCCGGTGCCAGTGCCGGGCTGTGCCCGGTGATCTCCGCCAGCGGCGCGTACTGGAGGTTGGTCAGCCCGGCACCGCCGGAGTGCCCGGGCAGGAACAGGTTCCACAGCCCGCGCTCGCGCGCCGCCGCCTTGAGCTCGGCGACCACGGGCGGGCGGCGCCACGGGTCGCCGGCCTGCGCGGCCTTGGCCACCTGTTCGGCATGGACCGGCTCCGCGGGATAGATGTGGCTGTCCATGAACGACTCAAGCCGCGTGCAGAGCTCACGGGTGCGCTCGTCCTGGGCGAAGTCCATGATTTCCTCCCGGCGTTGCCGCAACTGACTCTATCGGGGATGTTCCCCCCTGACCGGCCGGGGCTACCCGCCAGTAGGGCCGGCCCGGCGGAACACGTAGACGTGGTCGTCGACGAAGATCTGCTGGTAGGCGTACCCGTGGTGACGCTGCTCCACGAAGGCGAGCACGTTGGACGGTGGCGGGCTCCAGCCGCTGTTGTCCGCGTCGAACACGACGTAGGCGGGGGGCGGGTTCGGGGTGTTGCCGATCCAGTAGGTGTCATCGCGGGCGGCCAGCGGGGCCAGCATGCTCAGCGTCGCCTCCACGGTCACGCCGTCGGGCACCCTGGCCATCGCCGCGTCCTCGGCGTTCACGTGCGGGGTGATCTCGTAGGTCTGTGCGCTCCACAGCGTGTCAAGCGGGAACCGGAACGCCAGCCAGCCGGCTATGACCACCATGACCACGGCCCCGTACCGGGCCACGGCCTCACCCGGGGCGGGCAGCCAGGGCGGCGCACGGCGCTGCCCCGGGCGGGCGCGCCGCGCGGATCCGGCGCGGAAGGACGCCATGGCGTCCACCGCGGCCAGGAACACGATCGGCATGACGGTCGCGTTGTAGTGCCACCCCGTGCCCCAGAAGTAGCTGTTGGTGGAGATGAACCGCAGGGCCAGGCTGGGCACCGCGATGAGCGCCACCGGGGACCGGAGCGCGAGGAACGCGACCGGCAGCAAGATCAGGAACGTGGTCCACAGCTTCTCGTGCGCCGCCTGGGTGAGCTGGTGCGCCAGTCCGGTCCCCGATAGGTGGCCGGAGGGGCCGACCACTCCCCCGTCGTACCAGTACGGGTAGGAATGCGCCGCGTTGAAGTGCGGCACGATGACGGCGATGGCCAGCACCGACCAGGCCAGGCCCCACACCGCCAGCAGCACCCCCGTGCGGATCCAGGCGGCGGGCTCCTGCTGCGGGCCGGCGTCCCAGCCGCGAACCGGTGCCGGTTTGCCACGCCGGCGGGCCCGCAGCACGGCCAGGCCGTACCCCGCGATGACCAGGCCGATCGCGGCGACCGTGAACCCCTGGTCCTCCTTGACGAAGACCAGCGGCAACGCCCAGATCACGGCGGCTCGCAGCCGCCGGCGCACCAGCGCGGACAGCGAGAACGCCAGCAGCGGGACGGCGAACGCGATCTCGTGGAAGTCGAACGTGACCATCTGCTGCAGGCCCCACGAGAACGCGTAGGCGAGGCCGATCCCACGGCTGGCCCAGACGCCGAGCAGCTCCTGCGCGGCGCGGCAGACCGGGATCACCGAGGCCGCGGTCAGGAGGGCCTGGGCGACCAGCAGCGTCTCCGGGGTCGGGAACACGCGGAAGAACGGGGCCAGCAGCACCACGATGGGCTGGAAATGGTCACCGAGCAGGTTGAACCCGGCCCCCCTGATCGCCACCACGGGCGCGTGCAGGCCCGCGAACTGCTTGACGTACTCGGTGTAGATGCCCAGATCCCAAGAACCGGGGTCCAGGCGCAGGTATTTGAAGACGGCAAGCGTGTCGTAGGCCACGAACGCGGCCAGCGCGATCACCCAGGTGAACGGGTCCATCGAGGTGCGGGCGCCAGCCACGGGCCCCGTGCGCCCCGCGGCAGCCCCGGACACGCCGGTTGCCGGTTCCCGCCGGTCCGCCGGTGCCTGCCCGCCGGTCACGGCCGGCGGGGACCGTTCGTCTCCCGCCATCCCGGCTACCCGTACAGGTGCGTCTCGTACTGCGGGCCGTAATAGCGTTCCAGTTCTTCCAGGGTCTCCTCGCGGGGCTGGACGGTCTTGGCGATCACGGCGTGCGGCGGGACCGCCTCGGGGTGCCAGGACTCCGGTTCCCACAGCCGTGCGCGCATGAAGGACTTCTGGCAGTGGAAGAAGATCTGCTCGATCTCGACGAGCAGTGCGAGCGGCGGCCGGTGCCCCTTGACGATCATGTCGTCGAAGAACGGGGCATCGCGGATCAGCCGGGCGCGCCCGTTGATGCGCAGCGTCTCCTTCCGCCCGGGGATCACGAAGATCAGGCCGACGTGCGGGTTCGCCAGGATGTTGCGGTACCCGTCGGCGCGCTTGTTGCCGGGGCGCTCGGGAATGGCGATCGTCGTCTCGTCGAGGACCAGGGCGAAGCCGGGCGGGTCACCCTTCGGGGAGACGTCGCAGGTGCCGTCCGCGCCCGAGGTGGCGACCAGGCAGAACGGGCAGGCCGCGAGCCATTCGACGTCCCGCTCGTGCAGCCGGGTGCGTTCCTTGGTGATCACGCGCGGGGCGGGGGTGCCGAGGAGCTCCCGCAGTTCCGCCTCGGATGAGATCTCGGCAAGGGCGTCCAACACCGCCATGGCTCTCCTTCACGGCGCCCGCGCGGAACCCGCCTGCCGCGCTCCGGTGCTGCCAGCCTAACTGCGGTTGCGGCTGAATCCCCGGCGGTCAGGTGAGCAGCAGTCGGCCCACCCGGCGGCCCGCGACGTACAGGCCGGCCAGGCCCATGATCGCGAGGTAGGCCACGCGCCAGAGCAGACCCGGCCCGACGGCACCGAGCGCGAGGCCGCGGATCAGCACGACCGCCTGGTAGAGCGGCGTGCACTGCACCACGACGGCGATGGCGGGCGGGTACACGCTCAGCGGGAAGAACGTGGCGGAGAACAGGAACAACGGCACGCTGACCAGGGTCACGAACTCGAAGTCCTGCCAGCTCCGCATGAACGTCGTCGCCGCCATGCCGGCCGCTGCGAACGCGAACCCGGTGAGCACCGCGGCGGGCAGCACCCCGATCGCCCAGTAGGACTGGAAAAGCCCCATCGCCAGCATCACCACGGTGAACGCGAGCGCGTAGATGCCGCTGCGGATCAGCGCCCACAGCACCTGCCCCAGGGCCAGATCCTGGGCCCGCATCGGCGTGGCCAGCGCGGCGTCGTAGGTCTTGGCGTACTTGATCAGGAAGAACACGTTGAACGTGGAGTCGTAGATGGCCCCGTTCATGGCCGAGGTCGCCAGCAGCGCCGGGGCCACGTAGGCGGCGTAGCTGACCCCGCCCACAGTGGGCACCAGATGCCCGATCCCGACCCCGATCGACAGCAGGTAGAACAGCGGCTCCGCGACTCCGGAGACCAGCATCAGCCACAGGTGCCGGTAGACGCGGGCGTGCCGCTCCACCAGGTGCAGGCTGGCCTTGCCGCCGAGCGTGCGCCACGGCCTGCTCGCCACGGCGGTAGGCACGATGCGCAGCGGCTCCTGCCGGACCTGGAGGTCAGACATACAGCCGCCGCCGGTAGCTGCGGTTGCCGGCGGCCACCCCGATTGCGGTCAGGCCGGCCAGGTACCCCACGTGGACCAGCGCGCCGCTGAGGGTCGCCACGCCCAGGCTGAGCGACCGGCACAGGGCCACTCCGTGCCACAGCGGGGTGGCGTAGGCGATCGGCTGGAGCCAGCCGGGAAGCTGGGTGATCGGGAAGAAGATGCCGGAGAACAGGAACAGCGGGATCATGCCGAACCGGAAGATCACCGCGAACGAGGTGTCCCTCGACCGGGTGATCGCCCACGACTCGATCGTCGCGTTGAACGCCACTCCGGTGAGCACGGCAACCGGCAGGCTGGCCAGGGCCCAGAAGGAGTCGACCGCGCCAAGCACCGCCGAGACGGCGAGGAAGATCGCGCAGTTCATGGCCAGCCGGAGCGCCACGAACAGCATGTGGCCGTGGAAGATGTCGGCCGGCCGCAGCGGCGAGGCGGTGGCGGCCTGGTAGGTCTTGACCCACTTGACCGAGGCGAGCACCGGGTAAGTGGACTCCCCCACCGCGGTGGTCATCGCGGTCGCGGCCAGCAGCCCGGGAGCGATGAACGTCAGGTAGCTGACCCCGCCGATCGCGGCGTCGCCCTGCGCGTTGACCAGCGAGCCCAGGCCCACGCCCATCGCGCCGAGGAACAGCAGCGGGTTCAGCAGGCTGCTGTAGATCGAGCCGCGCCACGTCCGCCGGTAGTCGGTCAGCCAGAACCGCAGCTCGCGCACGGCGAACACCGCCCCGGGCAAGGCGGAGCGGGTGAGTTCCCTGCTGCCGGCGGCCATCAGTCCCCCAGCCGGCGCCCGGTCAGCCGCAGGAACACGTCCTCAAGCGTGCTGCGGCGGACCAGGGAGGTCAGCGGCTCCAGCCCGAGCGCGCGCACACTGGCCAGGGTGATGTCACCGTCGGTCACGTACAGCAGGATCCGGTCGGCGAGCACCTCCTGGCGCTCGGCGGTCACGCCGCCCAGCTTCTCGGCCGCGATCTGGTGCCGGCCCGGGTCGAACCGCAGCTCCAGCACCTCGGGGGTGGAGTACCGCTCGATCAGCTCCCGCGGCGAGCCCTCCGCTGCGATCTTGCCCCGGTCCATCACGACCAGCCGGTCGCAGAGTTGCTCCGCTTCGTCCATGTAGTGCGTGGTGAGGATCAGCGTGACGCCCTGTTGCTTGAGCCGGAACAGCCGGTCCCAGACCGCGTGCCTGGCCTGCGGGTCCAGCCCCGTGGTGGGCTCGTCGAGGAGCAGGATCTCCGGCTCGTTGATGAGCGATCTGGCGATGGTCAGCCGGCGTTTCATCCCCCCGGACAGCGGTTCCACCTGATCCTCGGCCCGGTCACTGAGCTGGACGAAGTCCAGCAGCCGCGCGGTGCGCTCGCGGATCATGTCCCGGGACAGGCCGAAGTAGCGCCCGTAGACGAGCAGGTTCTCGCGCACGGTCAGCTCGAGGTCGAGTGTGTCCTCCTGTGGCACGACACCGAGCCGGGCGCGGATCACCGGGCCGTCCGCGACCGGGTCAAGGCCCAGGATCGACAGCTCGCCCCCGCTGGGCGGGGACACGCAGCCGATCATCCGCATCGTGGACGATTTGCCCGCCCCGTTCGGGCCGAGAAAGCCGAATGCCTCGCCGCGGTACAGCTCGAAGTCGATCGCGTCCACCGCGATGAAGTCCCCGAACCGCTTGACCAGGCCACGGGCTCGGATCATGGGTTCAGCGGACACTCACGCGAGGTTACCGGCAGGCCCAGTTTCCTCCTACTGGAATTTCCCGGCATCGTCGGAC
>Ga0075425_100005338_pt1 | contig 13354 bp, 11 predicted proteins | sample SoiMethybrSBSTD4_FD_75300 | JGI IMG/M metagenome (GOLD analysis project Ga0075425, IMG submission 75300) | Bulk soil microbial communities from a Populus tree surrounding site in Tennessee, USA - Soil MetaG P. TD hybrid SBSTD4 | ecosystem: Environmental > Terrestrial > Soil > Tree plantation...
CCGGCGCTGCGGCGGGGACCGATGGCTTCTATTATGCTTGTCTCGAAAAGACAACGACCGGGACCTGAATAACCGGGTCCCTACTGCGGTCATCGAGGAACAACCGAGTCTTGTCGTTGTATCCATGCTACGCACCGATCTGACAACGGACCGTTCGACCCGGGGCGCTCTCCTCGCGGGCCTCTGCGCCCTGGTGCTGAGCTCGTCAAGCTTGAGTCTCGCCGATGCACTCGATGGCGTCCTCGAGGTTCGCTCCGCATACGTGAACATCAACAAGGGCGTCTTCCTGCTGCATGCACGCATCGAGTATCCGCTGAGCGAGGCTATCCGCAGCGCACTCAAGGACGGCGTCACGCTCAGCTTCGATCTCGATGCCCGCGTCGATCGCGAGCGCCGCTTCTGGTTCGACGCGAACATCGTCGACCTCACACTGCGCCGCGAGCTCACCTATCACGCCGTGAGCGATCGCTATGTCGTGCGCGATACGCGCAGCCGCGACCAGCAGAGCTTCTCCACGCTCGATGAGGCACTCGATTACCTCGGAAAAATCGACTCCTGGCCGATTCTGGTCGAGCCGCAGCTCGATGGCGGGAGCTACACCATCAGCGTGCGCGCGGGCATGCGCCGCGGGCACTTGCCCGCCTCGCTCCGCGCTATTCTTTTCTGGACCGATGACTGGGCACGTGTGAGCGAGTGGTACACATGGTCACTGCCGGAGTGAGCGACGCACCTCCACGGCGACTGCGCTGGATCGCGGTTGCGCAGGTGGTGGTGTGGATCGCCATCGGGCTCGGTGCCTTCCTGCTGCTCGCGAAGAGCGTGCAGAACTCGTCCGCTTTCAACCGCCTGCAACCGGCGATCCTGATCGTCGATATCGGCGGCGTCATCGCACTCACGGTGCTGCTGGCGCGCAAGCTCTGGCGGCTGGTGCGCGATTACCGCGCCCATGTTCCCGGCTCGCGCCTCACCGCACGCACCGTCGCGATCTTCGGCGCGCTGGTGATCGCACCGCTGCTGATCGTGTACCTCTCTTCGCTCGAATTCATCAATGTCGGTATCGACAGTTGGTTCAAGGTCGAAGTAAGACAGGGATTGAACGATGCAGTGCGCCTGTCGCGCGCAGCACTCGACCTGCGCACGCGGGAGTTTGCGGCGCGCACCGTCGCGCTCGCCGAGGCACTGGCGCGCGCCTCGCCGGCAGAGGTGCAGGCCCGGCTCGATGCCGAGCGCCGCTCGAGCCAGGCCCTCGAGGTGGTGCTGTTCTCGGCGCACGCGCGCGTCATTGCCGCGAGCCTCGAGAGTCCTCTGGAGAGCCTCCCGTCGCCGCCGCCTGAGGACCTCGTGCGCCAGGTCGAGCAGCACCTGCCTTACGTGAGCCTCGAGCCCCAGACCGGCGGGCGGTACCTGATACGGACGGCTGCGGCGCTCGGCGGGCGCGGCAGCCGCGACGAGCGTTTCATAGTGGCGACCTATCGCGTGCCGGCGCAGCTTGCGGCGATGTCGGAGGCCGTCCAGAACTCCTACTCGCAGTACGGCGATCTGGCCGCGCAGCGCGAGCCCCTCAAGTACAGCTTCCGCCTGACACTCACCCTGGTGCTGCTGTTGTCGATGCTGGCTGCGATCTACGGCGCGATCTACTCGGCGCAGCGCCTGGTACGCCCGGTGCAGGATCTCATCGAGGGGACGCGCGCGGTTGGCAAGGGCGACTTCGGTACGCGCCTGCCGCTGCCCTCGCGCGATGAGATGGGCTTCCTCGTGCACTCCTTCAATGACATGACCAAGAGGCTGCGGCGGGCCCACGCCGAGGCGACTTCCAGTCAGCAGGCGGTGGAGCGCGAGCGCGAGCGGCTGGCGATCATCCTGGCGCGGCTCTCCACCGGAGTGCTCGCCATCGACCGCAACATGACGGTGCGAACCGCGAATGCGGCTGCTGGCGCGATACTCGGTACGGATCTCTCCGCGGCGAGCGGCCGTGCGCTGCCCGAGCTCGCCGCCGGCAACGAGCGGCTCGGCCAGTTCGTCGCGGCGCTCGCCGTGCGCTTCGCCGCCGGGCGGCAGGAGTGGCGCGAGCAGCTCGACCTCGACGGTGCCTCGGGCCGCCGTGCGCTCATGTGCGCGTGCACGCCGCTACCGGGCGAGGACGCCGACATGGGCTTCGTGATCGTCTTCGACGACATCACCACCCTGCTGCAGGCGCAGCGCGATGCCGCCTGGGGCGAGGTGGCCCGGCGCCTGGCGCACGAGATCAAGAATCCGCTCACGCCCATCCAGCTGTCCGCCGAGCGCCTGCGCCGGCGGCTGCTCGCCGGAATGAGCGAACGCGATGCGGAGATCCTCGAGCGCGGCACGCGTACCATCGTGCAGCAGGTCGAGACCATGCAGCAGATGGTGAATGCGTTCAGCGAATACGCGCGCGCCCCCGAGATGCACGTGACGCGCTTCAGCCTCAACCAGCTCGTCACTGAAGTGGCCGACCTGTATCGTTCCCAGGCCCAGCGCACGCGTATCCGGCTGGATCTCGATGAGCACATCGAGGGTATCGAGGCCGATCGCGGGCGCGTACGGCAGATCCTCAACAACCTCGTCACCAACGCCCTGGAGGCGCTGGAGGGCGTCGGCGCACCGCTGCTGGAGATCAGCACGCGCCTGGAGTCGAGCGCCGATGGGGCGTACGCGGCCGTGACCGTGTGTGACAATGGGCCGGGATTTCAGCGCGAGCTGCTCGGCCGGGTGTTCGATCCCTACGTCACCAGCAAGCCGAAGGGCACTGGACTAGGCCTCGCTATCGTGAAGAAGATCATCGAGGAGCACGGCGGGCGCATCGACGCGGACAATCGGCCCGAGGGCGGAGCGCGCGTGCGTGTCGTGCTGCCGTTACAGGACAGCACGCGCTCCGCCACCGGCGGGGCGCGCGAGCGGCGAGATCAGCTGCGGAGGGAAAGAGCGTGAGTGGCCCACACATTCTCGTAGTGGACGACGAGGCGGACATCCGCGGACTGCTGAAGGAGATTCTCTCCGAGGAGGGCTACGAGGTCGACGTGGCCGCCAACGCCGCCCAGGCACGCGCCTCGCGCGCGCGGCAGGTACCCGATCTGGTGCTGCTCGATATCTGGATGCCGGACGTCGATGGCATCACGCTGCTGCGCGAGTGGTCCGCGGCGGCGACCGACGGTTGTCCGGTGGTCATGATGTCGGGACACGGCACCGTCGAGACCGCGGTCGAGGCGACGCGCCTCGGCGCCTTCGATTTCGTGGAGAAACCGCTGTCGCTCGCGAAGCTGCTGCGCACCGTGGAGCGCGCGCTCGATGCCGGCCGGCGCCACCGCCAGAGCGTACGACTGCTCGGCTCGCAGCTGGCGGTGCCACTCGGTAAGAGCAGGCTGATGCAGCAGCTGCGCGCGGAGGCGCAGCAGATCGCAGCGAACCCCTCGGCGGTGCTGCTGGTTGGCGAACCGGGCTCGGGCCGCGAGGCCTTCGCGCGTTACCTGCACGAGCGCGGGCCGCGCTCGTCGGCGTCGTTCGTGCCGCTCGTTGCCTCGAGCCTGCGCGATGCCGATGCCGAGGCGCGCCTGTTCGGTCGCGAGAACGGTGCGCAGACGCTGGGAGCGCTCGAGGAAGCCGCCGGCGGCACGCTTTTCATTCACGAGCTCGAGGACCTGCCGCAGGGCGTGCAGCGGCTACTGGTCGGCGTATTCGAATCGGGACAATTCACCCGCCTCGGCGGCAGCGAGCCGATCAGCTTCCGCGCTCGCGTCCTGTCCTCGGCCCAGCCCGGAATCGAGCAACGCGCGGGCAACGATGGGTTTCGGCGCGATCTGCTCGCGCACCTCAACGTGCTCATCATGCGGGTGCCGCCGCTGCGCGAGTACGCCGAGGACGTCCCCGACCTGCTGCGTCACCAGGTGGACCGCCTGGTCGACAGCGACGGGCTGCCGTTCCGCCGCTTCAGCGTCGCCGCGCAGAACCGGCTGCGCAACTACCCATGGCCGGACAATGTGCGCGAGCTGCGGCATCTCGTGCACCGGCTGCTCATCCACGGTGGCTCCGAGGAGATCCGTCTCGAGGAGATCGAGCGCGAGCTCGCGGTGCAGACCCCGCCCGATGAGCCGCTCGTCAAGCAGGACCTGCTCGCGTTGCCGCTGCGCGAGGCGCGCGAGCAGTTCGAGCGCGCGTATCTGCAGCAGCAGCTGCTGCTGTGCAACGGCAAGGTGGGACAGCTCGCCAAGCGCGTCGGCATGGAGCGCACGCACCTTTATCGCAAGCTGCGTTCCCTCGGGGTGGATTTCCGCAACATCAGCGAGGATTGAGCGGCTCCCCGGGGGACGGCTCGCTTACTGAGGGTTTTGCGGATAGTTCACCAAATGGTGAAGTATGCGCAGAAACACCGGCGAATCCCGCGGCCGGGTGCGCTGCTTCAGTCGCCGACCCGGATGACGAGCGCATCCACATCCGCTGCCTGCAGCTGCCGGCGCAGCTTGTTGAGCTCATCGAGATTGTTGATCGGTCCGATGCGCACGCGGTGCCATACGTCGGCGTCGACGGCGACGCGCTGAACCCTGGCGCTGATGCCCTGCAGCGCAAGCTGCGCGCGGATCCGATCGGCGTCCGACTCGTTGCGATACGAGCCCGCCTGCAGCACATAGACGCCGGGGCGCTCGATCTTCGCTGCGGCCGGCAGATCGCGCTTGACGTCCTTGTCCTTTTCCGGAACCACCACCTCGAAGTTCGGCAGCATCTCGTAGAAGTCGTACTTCTCGGAGGGCTTACGCGTGGCGCCTGTCCCCTCTGCATCCGCGGCGCGCGCGCTGCGATGCGGGTCGGGACGCGGCGCCTCGGGGGCATCGCTTCCCTTGTGGCGGTTGCCGAGCCAGCTGAACGCCATGACCGTGAGCAGCGCCCCGGCCAACGCGCCCCAGCAGAACTCGCGCACGCCCCGCAGCCCGAGCGCGCGGTGCTGCGAGGATTTGTAGTCACGCGCGGTAAGTCTCGCCACGCCCTTGGCGGCCGCAGTGCGGTTGACGGTGGGGTGTGGGCGCGCGCGGCTCACATGCTCTCCGGGGCCGACACGCCGAGGAGGCTGAGACCATTGCGCACCACCTGCTGCACGCCGAGCACCAGAGCGAGCCGCGCGTTGCGCAGCCGTGCGTCCTCGACGATGAACTGCTCGGCGTTGTAATAGGTGTGGAACACGTTGGCGAGCTCGCGCAGGTAGTGCACCAGAGCATGGGGCGCGCGATTGAGCGCGGCCTGCTCGAGCACTTCCGGGTAGCGGCTGAGTGCCTGCAGCACGGCCTGCTCGTGCGGGCTGTCGAGCGCCGCCACCGTGGCGAGCCCCGTGGCGCGCTCGAATGACAGACCGCGCGCCGCGAGCTGCTTCATGACACTGGCCACGCGCGCATGCGCGTACTGGATGTAGTACACCGGATTCTCGTTGGTGCGCGATTTGGCGAGCTCGAGATCGAAGTCGAGCGGTTGATCGTGGCTGCGCATGAGGTAGAAGAACCGGCAGGCGTCGTTGCCGACTTCCGCGCGCAGCTGGCGCAAGCTGACGAACTGCGCCTCACGTTTGCCCATCGGAATCCGCTCGCTGCCGCGGTAGAGGCTGACGAACTGGATGAGCGGCGCCTCGAGACACTCCCCCGGCTGTCCCATGGCGATGAGTCCCGCGCGTACGCGCGCGACGTAGCCGTGGTGGTCGGCGCCGAGCACGTCGATGAGGCGCGCGAAGCCGCGCTCGCGCTTGGCGAGATGATAGGCGATGTCCGAAGCGAAGTAGGTTTTCTGGCCGTTCTCGCGCACCACCACGCGGTCCTTCTCATCGCCAAAAGCCGTGGCACGAAACCAGACCGCACCGGCCTCGCGGTACAGGTGCCCGGCGCGCTCGAGCACCGCGAGCGCGTGGTCGATGGCGCCGCTGTCGGCGAACTCGCGCTCGCTCCTCCAGTGATCGAAGCGCACACCGAACTCGGCAAGATCGTTGCGGATGTCATCGAGCATGCGCGCGAGTGAGAGCTGCAGCACTCGCTGAAAGCCTTGCGCGTCGATGAGCGCGTGCGCGCGCGCGATGAGCGCATCGATATACGCCTCCTTGTCGCCGGCGGGCGCATCCGCCGGCAGTCCCGCGAGCACTGCGGCCGCGGGCCGGCGCAGCGTGTCGCCGACGGCGGCATGCAGCTCCTGCGCGAGCGCGCGCACGTAGTCGCCGCGATAGCCGTTCTGCGGAAAGGGAAGCGCCTCGCCGGCGAGCTCGAGATAGCGAGCCCAGGCGCTCACCGCGAGAATGTCCATCTGCCGCCCGGCGTCGTTGATGTAGTACTCGCGCTCCACGGTGAAGCCCGCGGCCGTGAGTATGTTGGCGAGCGTCGCGCCGTAAGCGGCCTGGCGGCCGTGGCCGACGTGCAGCGGCCCGGTGGGATTCGCCGAGACGAACTCCACCAGCACCCGCTCGCCGGCGCCGAGCTGACTCGAGCCATAGCTCGCGCCCTGCTCGTGAATCGCTGCCAGCTCGCGCGCATAGGCCTGCGGCGCGAGGTGAAAGTTGATGAAGCCCGCTCCCGCCACCTCGGCGCGCGCCAGCAGCACGTTTTCCGGCAAGGCCGCCACGATGGCGCGTGCCAGCTCGCGCGGATTTTTGCCGGCCGCCTTGGCGAGGCGCAGCGCGACGTTGCTGGCGAAATCGCCGTGCTGGGGATCGCGGGTGCGCTCGATCACCACTGCGTCGGCGGCCGGCATCTGCGGCACAACGCTGCCGGCGAGCCGGGTGAGGGCGGATAGCAGCAGCTGCTCGAGTTCCTGCTTCAAGGTAGGGATCTTCGGCTGAACGGCAGGCGCGCAAGTGTAGCCGAAGTTTGCGGTAACCTTGCGGCGTGATGCAGCGGCGCGAGCTCCTGAAATGGTCGGCAGCGGTGGCGCTGCTGGCGCAGCCGCTGCGCCAACTGGCGCGCGCGCAGGGCCTGCCTGCGGAAGTTGCCGGCGTGCGACTGCCGCGCTCGACGCTGGCACAGCACGCGGCCGCTTTTGCACGCGCTCATTGCCCGGACTATCTGTTCAATCACTGCATGCGCACCTATCTGTTCGGCGCGCTGCTATTGCTGCGCCAGCAGCGCGCGTATCGAGCGGAGGACGCTTTTGTGGCAGCGGCGTTCCATGACCTCGGCCTGCTGCCGGCGTTCGAAACTCCCCGCAGTCCCTTCGAGATCGATGGAGCGGACGCCGCGGAGCGCTGGGTGCGCGAGCAGGGTGGCTCCACTGCCGCGGCTGACCGCGTCTGGTTTGCGGTCGAGCTGCACGACACTTACCGAGCTCTGCCGGTGCATCAAGGTCCTGAGGCGCTGCTCGTCTACCTCGGCGCCGGCGCCGATGTCGACGGACCAGCTGCAGGAGAGCTCGAGCCGCAGCAGATCGCGGCAGTCCTGACGGCGTTTCCACGCCTCGACTTCAAGAGGCGCTTCACCGAGCTCCTGGTGAGGCACTGCGAGCGCAAACCCGACTCGCAGGACGGCACCTGGCTCGAGGGACTGTGCCGGGCGCACGGCGCGCATCCACCGCCAGGCGATGCCGTCGAGCGTGAGATCGCTGCAGCTCCGTTCGCGGAGTAGCAGCTGCGCGCGCAATTGCTCAGAACAGCTCGATCGGGTCCACATCGAGCGACCAGCGCACCGCGCGTGCGCTCTTCAGCTGCTCGACCTCGGGCAGCCAGTCATCGAGAAATGCATGCAGCGCGCGCCGCTCGCGGCTCTCGATCAGCAACTGCGCGTGGTAGCGCCCGGCGCGCTTATGCATGGCCGCGGGCACCGGACCCAGCAGCCGCGCACCGGCTGGCAGATGGCGCGCGAGCCCGCGCGCCTCGGCGAGGAAGGCGTGCGCGGCCTCCGCCGTGCGTGCCGAATCGCGCAGCGCCGCGAGGCGGCTGAAAGGTGGCCAGGCCGCCTGGGCGCGCTCCTCGAGGGCCGCGCGCGCAAATCCGTCGTAGCCCTGTGCGAGCAGGTGCGTGAGCAGCGGATGATCCGGAAATTCGGTCTGGATCAGCACCTCGCCGGCGCGGCTGCCGCGCCCGGCCCGCCCGGCAACCTGCACGATGGTCTGCGCCAGGCGCTCGGGAGCACGGAAGTCGGTACTGAACAGGCCCTGGTCCGCATTCAACACCACGACCAGCGTGACGTTGGGAAAATCGTGGCCCTTGGTGACCATCTGCGTGCCGACGAGAATGCGCGCTTCACCGGAGGACATGCGCCGCATCACGCCCGCCGCATCTGCCGGGCGGCGCACCACGTCGCGGTCGAGCCGCGCGATCGGGGCTGAGGGAAACAGCGTGCCGAGCGTCTCCTCGACGCGCTCGGTGCCCTGGCCCACCGGTTTCACTGCGAAGCCGCACTGCGGACAGCGCGGCGGCAGCGGCAGGTCGGCGCCGCAGTGATGGCAGCGCAGCCTCCCGGCAGAAAGGTGCACCGTGAGCCGCGCGTCACACTCGCGGCAGGGTGCGAGCCAGCCGCACGCCGTGCACAGCAACGTCGGTGCGTAGCCGCGGCGGTTGAGAAACACGAGCACCTGGCCCTGCTGCGCAAGATGGTGCTCGATGGCGAGCACCGCCGGCGTGGCGAGCCCGCCGCGCACCGCGTGACTGCGCAGGTCGATGAGCTTCAGGGTCGGCGGACTGGCCTGCGCCGCGCGGCGTCCGAGCGTAAGGCGCGTGTAGCGCCCGGTGTGCACGTTGTGCAGCGTCTCGAGCGCCGGTGTTGCGGAGCCCAGCACCACGGGCACTGCGGCGAGCCGGGCACGCATCACCGCGAGATCGCGCGCGGAGTAGCGAAAGCCACCCTCGTGCTGCTTGAAAGAGGCATCGTGCTCCTCATCCACCACGATCACCCCGAGCTCGGGAAGCGGAGCGAACACCGCCGAGCGCGTGCCGAGCACGATGCGCGCGCGCCCGCTGAATGCGTCGCGCCACGCGCTGAGCCGCTCCTGGTCGGTCAATGCCGAGTGCAGCAGCGCCATCGGCGCCTCGAACCGTTCATGAAATCGCTCGAGCAGCTGTGGCGTCAGGCCGATCTCGGGGACCAGCACCAGCGCGCGCCGGCCAGCGCGCAGCACCTGCTCGATCACGCGCAGGTACACCTCGGTCTTGCCACTGCCGGTGATGCCGTGGAGCACGAATGCGGCGAAGCGCTCGCGCGCAGCCGAGATGGCCGCAACCGCCTCGCTCTGCTCCGGCAGCAGTGTTGGTCCGGGAGCGCGCAGCGCGGTGGCGGGCGCCGGTGCGCGCTCGAGATCCACCTCGACGCTGCCGATCCAGCCGCGTGCGATGAGCGCCCGGGCCGCTGCGCGCCACGCACCGCAGCGCTCATCGAGCGTCGCCGCTCCGGCCTCACGCTGCTCGAGAAGGAAGGCGAGCAGCGCACGCTGTTTCGGGGCGCGGCGCGGCTCGCCCGCAGCGAAGGCGGCCGTGCCGGTGTCGGTCGGGAGCCAACGCTCCTCACGCGCGCGTCCCGGGGCACCGAGGCGCAGCGGCCGCGGCAGGGCGCTCGCCAGAACTTCTCCGAGGGGGTGGTGGTAGTAGTCGGCGGCCCAGCGCAGCAGTCCCTGCAGCGCGGCATCGAGCAGCGGGGCGGTATCGAGCACTTCGAGGATGGGCTTGAGCCGTGCCGGCGGAATCTCCGACTCGTCGGCGATCTCCGTGATGACACCGACCCGGCGCTGCCTGCCGAATGGGACGCGCACGCGTACCCCGGGAGCGGGCTGCACGGTTGCCTGCACCGGGGGAAGATAGTCGAACAACCGGCGCACGGGGGTGTCCAAGGCCACCCGGAAGATGGGGTACACGGTTTGTTAGATTAGCTAGATCAGTGGCTTATGCAGTGCAACCGCGGTCAACCCCGGCACGCCGGCGCGCGTTATACAGGCCATGTCTGAGTTTGCTACGCTCGCGTCGCCTTATAGCATGCTGGCCGCTTTGCACGGCGATGTGGACCTGACGGACGAAGCCAAGACACGCTCCCGCGCGCTGAACCAATTTCTGGCCGGCGTGGAGCTCAAGGCATTCAAGATCGCCCAGACAGCGCTGCGGCACGAGGACGACGCGCTCGATGCGGTACAGGATGCCATGCTGCAGCTCGCGCGGGCCTATGCGGACCGTCCGGCGCAGGAGTGGAAGCCGCTCTTCTATCGCATTCTCGAGAATCGCATCCGCGACATGCAGCGCCGGCGCACGGTGCGTGGCCGCGTGATCGCGTGGCTGCCATTCCGGGGCGAGGACGATGAGGATGAGGTGGACCCGATCGCACAGGCTCCGAGCCCTGAGCCGCAGCCGGTGAGACGGCTGGAGCTCGATGAGGCGGTCGGTGCCCTGGAGAAAGCGCTCGGCGAGCTACCGCGCCGTCAACAGCAGGCTTTCCTGCTGCGCACGCTCGAGGGGCTCGATGTGGCGGCCACGGCGGCGGCGATGGGCTGCTCCGAAGGCAGCGTCAAGACACATTATTTTCGCGCGGTGCAGGCGCTGCGCGCGCAGCTTGGGGACCTTTATCTATGAGCCCGGTGATTCCGCCCACTACCGAATTTGAGCGCAACGCCCGTGCGGTGCTCGAGGCGAGCCTCGGCCGCATCGATGCGCGCACACGCTCGCGGCTGAACCAGGCGAGGCAGGCGGCGCTCGAGGCCGCCGGCCGGCGCCATGGTCCGTGGTGGCGGTCATTTGCGCTCATGCCGGCGGGTGCCGTGGCAGCGGCGCTGCTGCTCGCGGTGATGCTCTGGCACCGGCCACCGGCCGTGCGCGAGGCGCCGCTGCTCGAGGGACATGTCAGCGCTGAGGACGTGGATCTGCTTGCGGACGCCGAAGGACTGGACCTGATTGAGGGATGGGATGGTCCGTTCTATGAGTGGGCGGCCGACCAGAGCGATGCCAATGTCCAGAGCGAAAGCTGATGTGGCTTCCGCGCCCGAGCTTGGCGGTGCTGGCAGTGCTCGCCCTGGGCGGCGCCGCTGCTCGTGCCGACGACGTGCACCCGGCGGCGGAGGAGCCCGATATCGGCTTCCTCGAATTTCTCGGCAGCGTCGACCGGCTGTCGGATGTGATGCCGGACTATCTCTCGCAGGCCGAGTCACGCGGCCCAACCGCGGCCGACACCGCGCCCCCGCCACCCGCGCCGCCGCGGCCGCCACAGTCGCCGAATACGCCGAACGGTCCCGGAGGACATAACAATGGATAACCACCGGCGGCCGCTGGCGATGCTCATCGCGGTTGCCGCACTGACCGTTGCCGCAGTGCCGTCTCTTGCGCAGCAGCCCCCACCGCCGCCTCCCGAGTCGGCGGTATCCGCTGCTCCTCCGTCGGGAGTCGCCTGGTCCCGCCTTTCACCGGAGCAGCAGCGGCTCCTGTCGGGCTTCGGCACGCAATGGAACACCTTGCCGCCGGAGCGCCAGCAGGCACTCGCCCGCGGCAGCGAGCGCTGGCTCGGTATGTCGGAGGACCAGCGTAGCCAGGCACAGCAGCGTTTCTCGCGCTGGCGAACGCTGCCGCCGGATGATCGCCAGGCGTTACGCTCGCGGTGGCAGCGGTTTCAGTCCTTGCCACCCGGCGAGCAGGCGAGGGTGCGCGAGAATTTTCGCCGTTTTCAGCAGATGCCGCCCGAGCGCCGCCAGATGCTGCGCGAGCGCTGGCGCAATGCCAGTCCGGCTCAGCGTCAGCAGATGATCGAGCACGCACGCGAGATGCGGCAGGCGCACCCAAGCGCGCATCCCCCCGCCCCGCACGGCGGGCCACCTCCGCACCATTGAGACAACGCTACTTGGTGTTGCCCGCCGGGGCCGCGCGCACCGGCACGGGCACGTTGCAGACATCCACGTGTCCCGCGGGCACCTTGAACCACTCCTCGTGTCGATTGCGGCGTGCCTCGAGGTAGGAGAGAAAGGTGGGTGTGTCGGTGCGCAGCACTTCGAGGTTGGTGCGCTGTGATGGCGGTACATCCGCGGCCACGCGCAGGGAGCTGAGCGGCACGTACTGCTCGGCGTGCTCGTAGCGGCCAAGAGGCCCGCTGCCGCGGGGCATCACCGCCAGCCGCTCCATACCAGACACCACCCGCCCGAGCAGCGTCACGTTACGATCGAGGTGGCGCGGCGCCTGACCGATCACCACATACAGCTCCGTGCCGCCGCCGCTGTCGACATCGGTGTCGCGTCCCGCACCGACCATGCCGTAGCAGTGCACCAGCCAGGCACGCCCGCTCGCCGGGTCGGCCGCTACCGGGAACCCATCGACGAAGCCGACCTCGGCTGCGTAAGTGTCGGGGTCCGGCAGCCGGGTCACTGACAGCCCGCGCAGCGGACGCTCGAATTCAGCAGGCAGTGTCCGGTGGGCGGCGCCGACGGGCTTCTTCCCCTCGGGGTCTCCCCATTGCACCACGTAGTTATCCTGCGCGCGCACGATCGCGAGACCATCGAAGTATTTGCCGCGTGTGAGTGCCAGCACGTTGGCGACGTGATTCGGGGCGAACTGCGGCATGAGCTCGATCACGACGCGTCCGCTGCCGAGCTCGAGGTACAGCGTGTTCTGTGGATCGAGCGCGCGCCAGTCGGATGCAGTGGATGCGGCGAGGACCTCCACCGCGGTCGGCGGGCGGTGCGCGGTCTCAGCGGGAGGTGCGGCGAGCGGCGCGCCCGCCCACAGGAGCATTGCGGCCCACGCGCCGCGCATGGCAGCGCATCGCAGCGCCCGAGGAATCCGCTGTGCCGTGGGGCGGCGTTCGCATGCAGCTCGTTTCGGGTCCATGTCGCGTGCTCCATGGAGTGTCATCGCTTGCAGCATATGGCGCTCGAGCGCCTCACGAGAGACGGGTAAAGCCATCCGCGCTCCAGTCTTCGCTCCCGACACCGTGATGCACCAGGAACAGCCCATCGGGGTCGTAGCGCTCCTTCACCGTTCGCAGGCGCGGGTAGTTCTTTCCCCAGAAGGCCTGCTGCCACCCCGCGATGAAGTAGTTGCTCTCCGAGAGGTAGGAACCCGCCTCGGGCACGACACGGCGCAGCTGCGCGCTCGCCTGATCGACCGCACGGGCATCGGCCTGCGCCGCAGCCTGATCGGTCGGTGTGCTTCCCATACCCGGATAGAGCGGCCCCTCACCGTTGGCGATGATGGCGAGTGCGAAGGCGTTGGTCACTGCCGGGTTGGTGGCGGTGTCGAGTGCCGCCGCAATGGCCCCCGGCGGAGCTCCCGCGAGGCCCTTGTTGAAATGCAGCTCGATCTCCTGCTGACGGCTGCCGGCGAGCAGCGCTTCGATGAGCCGTGGCCGCTCCCCGGCCTCGAGCAACGTCGCGGGCAGCCACAGCGAATCGTAGCCGTGAATGAACGCGCCCACCTGCTCCT
>Ga0075425_100005340_pt1 | contig 13348 bp, 8 predicted proteins | sample SoiMethybrSBSTD4_FD_75300 | JGI IMG/M metagenome (GOLD analysis project Ga0075425, IMG submission 75300) | Bulk soil microbial communities from a Populus tree surrounding site in Tennessee, USA - Soil MetaG P. TD hybrid SBSTD4 | ecosystem: Environmental > Terrestrial > Soil > Tree plantation...
CGGTGCTCGGCCTCGACGCCGATCTTGCGCCACTCCTGGATCACGAACGTGCCGAAGTCGACGTACGGGACCCTCACGTTGCGGTTCTTCAACACGGTCTTGAACCCGCTGGGGTAGCCGGCCTCGGCCAGCAGGCGCTTGGCCTCGGCGCGGTTCTTCTCGATGTCCTTGCCGAAGCCGGGAAACTTCTGAAGCTCCGGGTCGAGCATCGCCCACTCCGTGCCGGGGCGCATCAGCCCGCCCACGTCCTTGAGGCTCGCGATCGGGTAGAGCACGCGGCTCGCGGTGTACCGATCGAGACCCAGCGTGAGCGCCTTGCGCACGCGCTCGTCGGTGAAGGGCTTGATCGTCTGGTTCACCGCGATGCCGAAGATGCCGGTGGCCGGCGTGTCCTGCACGACCACCTTGTCGCCGAGCTGCTTCCGGATCGCCTCGACCTCGGACAGCGGCATCGTACGGAACTCAATCCACGCGCGCCCGGACCGAAGGGCCGCTGCCCGCGCCGAGGTCTCCGTGCTGACGAAGAACTTGTAGCCGTCGAGATAGGGACGGTCCTTGATGAAGTAGTCGGGGTTCCGCTCGCCCTCGAACGTGGATCCGCGCGTATGGCTCTTGAACTTGAAGGGCCCGGACCCGACGATATTGGTCTTGAAGTAATTCGGATCCTTGTCGAGATACTTCTTGGGATAGATCACGTTCCACGGTGAAGCCAGGTTGATCAGGAGGGACGCCGACGGGTGCTTGAGCTTGAACACGATCGTGCCGGCGTCGGGCGTCTCGATGCTCCCGATCGCGGCATAGGCGTTCTTCCGGATGCTGCGCACGCCCGAGGGCGGGAACACGATCTTCTCGTAGGTCGCCTTCACGTCAGCCGAGGTCAGCGACGAGCCGTCGTGGAAGCGAATTCCCGGCCGCAGCTTGAACGTGTACGTGAGCCCATCGGGTGCGACCTTCCATTCGGCCGCCGCGTCCCCGATGACCCGCGGGTATTGGTAGGGATCGATCTGCAGCAACGTGCTGTAGCACGGCGCCACCAGCTGCAGCGTGGCGAACGTCTCCTCCTGGTGCGGATCGAGGCTGGGCGCGTCGGCGGCGATCGCGGCGAGGAGCACCCCACCGCGCCGCGGCGTGTCCGCCGCGGTCGCCTGGTGCGCCCGCGCAAGGATGATCGCGATCGAAGCCGCGACGGTGAGGACAAGGAGAACGCGCTGACTCTTCATGATCTAGTCCTCGCTGAGCCGGTCGCGTGGCACGCCCGGCTCGACCGATCGTTGTGCGAGATTCTTTGGTGGCTGCAGACGGGGATTCTATCGCAGGGAGCCGTAGTCGAGCCGAGAACCGGCTCGGTAGCCCTTACCGTGTAATATAGTCGCCGGACTCGAGCGCGGATCTCACCCCAGGCCGGGGCGTTTCCGACTCCGCTATCCAGGAAGCCCCCGTTGCCGGTCTGCTGCACGGCTGGCGAGCTATGAGTAGGAGGCCACACATGTTCGCTAGGGGACACAGGAGTCGCACCTGATCGTCGTCCTACCGCTCGACACGATCGTGCGCATCCTGGACCACGCAAACGCTGCGTCCGCCTTGGCCGAGAACATTCTCAGCGCTCTGAACGGGGCCAGGAAGTCCAAGGCAAGCGTCGTCGGACCACTCGAAGCGGCTCAGTTCAACGAGCTGTCGGCGTGGTGCCGCGATGTGGGCCTAACGAACGAAGGCGAGATCGTCGAGGCGGCCGTCAGAGCGTCGGGCTGAGCATTCGGATCGGAATTCGGGCGCGGATTCAGCGGCTGGCGAATTCGGCGTTCGGCCCGAGCCGGGATGCGACGCTTCTCGGCAACAGCACGGTCATCCGACCCTCGCTTCGCATGCGACCGGCAATCGAGCCGGCCTCCGGGCTATAGCCCCAATAGACGTCCCCGCGCACGGCACCGCGAATGGCCCCTCCGGTGTCTTGCGTCACGAGAAGCCGGTTGAAGGCCTGGTCCGGCTTGGTCGTGTCTGCATCGGGCGCCGTCGTTTCGAGCCATACGGGAATCCCGAGCGCGTGAATCGTGAGATCGACGGCCAAGCTCGCTTGGGGTGTCAGCGGCACGCCCTGCGCCCCGCTCGCGCCCAGTAGCGGGTCACCGATCGGTCGCTCCTCGAAGAACACGAACGACGCATTGGCGTTCATCAGGGACTGAGCGTCGGCCGGATGCGCGAGAAGCCAGGCGCGGATCGACTGCATCGAAACCGCTTCGCGCGTGAGCTCGCCGCGCTGGATCAGGATTGCTCCGATGGCGGTGTACGGTCGGCCGTTTTGCGCCGCGTACACCGCGCGGACGACGGTTCCGTCGTCCAGGACTATCCGTCCCGAGCCCTGGATCTGCAGGAAGAAGGCGTCGATGGGGTCGTCGACGAAGAGGATCGGGACAGCCGTGCTCAGGCCACCGCCTTCGATCTCCGCCCGGCTCGGATACGGGATCAACCGACCATCCGTCACCTTGCCGACGACCCTCTGGCCTCTGAGACTCTCGCGGAAGAGCCCTAGATCGACATTGACGAGGTCACCGGGAACACCGTAGAGCGGTGTCTGGTAGGCGTCGTGACGGGTGCGGCTGCCCCGCAGCTCCGGCTCGTAGTAACCCGTGAAGAGCCCGACGCCCGAACCCGCGACGACGCGGTACGGCACGAATTCCGATTCGAAGAATCCGCGTGCGCCTTCTGCGCCATCGCCCGAAACGAGCGCGGCCGCATCGCAGACCTGGCGCCACTCGCTCACGGTGCCGGCGTAGTTGACGCCGCCCAGTGGCGCGTTGTCGGCCTTGACCGCGAGCGCGGCGCACGAGCGCACGAACGCCCTCAACGCGTTTCTCGGATCGCTATGTGTCCACGCCTGGAGCTCGTCGAATCGTATCGAGTCGAGCCGGAGCAAAGGCGCGATCGGCGTCGGACTCGGCGGCGGCTTCACCGTCCCACAGCCGTGAAGCATCGTCGTCATGAGCGCGGCGACCAGTACTCTCGATCGCAGAGTCGAGAGAAGACTCTCAGCACCTGAACAGATCGCAATCCTCATCGCACGCATGAGCTCCATGATCGCTGCAACCTGAAGAAAAGTTCAATGCCGTGGTGACCGTCGTCGCCCGCCGTCTTGGCACTCGCCGTGTCCCGTCGAGGGTCTCTCGCGGCGCGTGCTGCTCCGAAACACGCCGACCACCGCCGCCGCCGATCAGGATTTCGCCGCTCCATGCTGACAACTCTGCCCGCATCCCCGAGAAAAGGGCGATCAAGCAGCTTTCGAACTTCCGGCACAGCTATTGCCATCGCATGAAGCCAAGACGTTCACGTTTCCTCACAGAGGTCGACAATGAACACGATCATGAAGATAACTACAGGCGTTCTCGGCGCAACGCTCATGACGCTGCTGACGCACCCGCTGCTGGCGCGCGCCGACGACAGTGACATCTTCGGCGCGAACATCCAGCCGAACGTCGTCATCATGATCGACGACTCGGGCAGTATGGCCGATGCGGCCCCGTCGAACACGTTCGACGTGCCGCCGCCCAACGGCTCCGCGTCGTACTATCCGCTGCTCAATCAATGCGACCCGTCGGGAAAACCCAAGGTCAATAACCCCTGCCAGTCCACGAAGGTGTACAAGAGCGGCTCGAGCTCTTCGACCTACACGAGCTACGCCAATGACGTCTCGTCGGTCAGCGGCACCGGCAGCGCGGGAGCCCAGGCCGCGCTGAACGCCTCCGGGTACTGGTCCGGCAAGATCAACGGCTCGTCCGTCAACCTGTTCACCGGTAATTACATCAACTATCTGTACGGGACGTGTGCCGCCGGGGGTGCCTGTAACACGGCCAAGATGACGATCGCGCAGAACGTGGTCAACAAGATCCTCGACAGCGTCCAGGGCGTCCGCTTCGGGATCATGACGTTTTACTACGGCTCCACCGGTGCGCGTGGCGCCCGGGTGGTCGCGCAGGTCGGATCCAGCGTCGCGACGATGAAGGCCGCGGTCAGCGCGCTGTCTCCGACCTCCGATACGCCGCTCGGCGACGCGCTATACGACGTCGGCCAGTACTACAAGGGGCAGGCGCTCACGAACGGCACCAGCTACACGAGCCCGATCCAGCTCGAGTGTCAGCCGAACTTCGTGATCTTCGTCACCGACGGCATGCAGACCTCCGGAACCAGGGCCATGCCGGCCGAGGCGACGAACCGTTTCACGCAAGACCACGCGCCCACGCTCACGGGAACGCAGAACGTCATCGTGCACACGGTCGGCTTCGGCGTGACGATCAACTCCTCGGCGTCAGAGACGCAAGCGGCTTACGACACCCTCAGCGCCGCGGCCAAGAACGGCGGAGGCCAGTTCTATATCTCGGACAGCGAGACGCAGCTGGAGGCGGCGCTCCAGGACGCAATACGCCGCATCGTGCAGGCCACGTTCACGTTCGCGACCCCGGTCGTTCCGACGACCAGCACGACGGGCAGCACGAAGGCCTACCTGGCCGCGTTCAGGTCCGACCCGTCGAGCCCGTTCTGGCAGGGTTACCTGAAGGCCTACCAGCGCGACTCCACCGGCATGGTCCCGGTCGACGCGAACGGGGTTCCGTTGAGCTCGGCGCTGGTGTGGGAGGCGGGTCAGGTCCTCAGCACGACGCCCGCCGCCAGCCGGACCATCTACACGGTTGCCAGCGGCAACCGTCAAGCGTTCACGAAGACCAACTCGGCGATCACCAACGCGCTGCTCACGGCGGCGGACTCGACCGAGCACGACAAGATCATCGACTTCGTCCGAGGCATCGATTCCTACGACGTGAACGGAAACGGCAACACCACGGAGGAGCGCGCGTGGAAGCTCGGTGACATATTCCACTCGACGCCGGTTCTGATCACGCCGCCGGTCCTGGCGCTCAACGATGCCAGCTACCAGGCGTTCAAGACGGCCCAGGCGAGTCGCACCAGGGTGCTCATCGCGGGCGCGAACGACGGCATGCTCCACGCGTTCCGCGAGAGCGACGGCGTTGAGCTCTGGGCATTCATCCCGCCGGACGTGCTCGACAGTCTCAAGGGCCTGGCCGACACCGGCAGTGATCATCAGTTCTTCGTGGACTCGAGCCCGATCGCCATTGACATCAAGGTCAGCGGGACCTGGAAGACCATCGTGATGTTCGGTCTCCGGCGCGGTGGGCCGCAGTACTACGCGCTGGACATCACGGACACGACGAATCCTCTGTGGATGTGGAGCTTCACGGACTCGAAGATCGCCGAGACGTGGTCCGAGCCCTCGATGGGCAAAGTGAAACTCGGCGGCGTCGACAAGTTCGTCGCGTTCTTCGGCGGAGGCTACGACACGGCGAGCAACAACGCCCACGGGAAGGCGTTCTTCGCCGTCGACCTCTCGAACGGCACGAAGCTCTGGGAGTACTACAACAACGGCACGAGCGATGACCGCCAGTACATGAACTTCAGCCTCGCGGAAAACTCGTCGGCCGTCGATCTGAACAACGACGGCTACGTCGACCACGTGTACATCGGCGACACGGGCGGCCAGCTCTGGAAATTCGACGTGTCGGCAAGCTCGACCTCGAGCTGGGCGGGTAAGCGCCTCTTCGCCGCGAGCTCGAGTCAGGCGAATCCGCCGGCGTCAGGTGAGTTCTATCCGGCGCAGGCGTTCTACGGCGCCCCGGTTCTGGCCTACGACACCAGCATGAGCCTCTGGGTGTTCCTTGGCACCGGCGACCGGAATCATCCGAACAGCACAGCGTCGAACCGCTTCTACGGAATCAAGGAAAACACCGACATGTCGAACGGCGCCGCGCTGACGGAGACCAGTCTGGTCGATGTGACGTCGTCCAATGGAACGGCGTCGGCCGGATGGTTCTTCAGGCTCGGCACCAACGAAAAGGTGCTGGACGCCGCCAACGTCTTCAACATGAGCGTGCTCTTCTCGGGCTTCACGCCGACGAGCACGGTCACCTGCACGAGCGGCGGCGGGACGGCGAAGCTCTACGCGGTGCAGATGCAGACCGGCTACGCCTCGGTCAACTTCAGCACGGGCGCCGCCTTGACTTCGACCGATGCGACGGTGACCCGCTCGACCACGATCGGCCAGGGAATCGCCTCGATGCCGGTTGTCATCGTCACGCCGCCCGCGGGGTCGGGAATGGCCACGGCATCCGCCATCACCGCGACCACGAACCAGCAGCTTCCCAACACGCCGATTCCGGCGCCGACCTTCCTGAAGCAGATCCGCTCCTGGCACGAGCGGACTCAGTAGGTCGGCGTCTGAGTCGCGGGGAAACGGTTACGCCGACTTCATCGAGGGCGCGCCTGGTCGCCGAGGCAAGAAGGCGGTCAGGAGTCCCATGAGCAGGAGAAACGGACACAGGCGATAGACGGTTGCGATACTCGTGAGGTCGGCCAGTTTGCCGAGCGCGGCAGCGCCGAGACCGCCCAGGCCGAACGAGAAGCCGTAGAACATTCCCGCGGCCAGACCGACCCGGCCCGGCAGAAGCTCCTGCGCGTAGACGAGGATGGCCGAGAACGCCGAGGCCATGATCATGGCGATCAGCACCGCAAGAATGCCGGTCCAGAACAGGTTGGCGTGCGGCAGGAGCAGCGCGAAGGGCAACGCCCCCAGGATCGAGAACCACATGACGGGCTTTCGGCCCACGCGATCGCCGACCGCTCCCCCGGCGATGGTCCCGATCACGATGCCGACGAGGAAGGCGACCAGGTAGAACTGCGCCGTCTGCACCGACACGTGGAACGTGTCGATCAGATAGAACGTGTAGTACGAGCTCAGGCTGGCGCTGTACACGTTCTTCGAGAACAGCAGCGCCACGAGGATTGCCACCGCCTGGATGACCTTCCGCCGCGGCAGCGCGCTCCGGCTGGGCGCCGTGGCGGACACCACGGCGGCGACCGCTGGGCGCGCCCCAGACCGCGCGGGCGGCAGGTGGCGCGCGTACCAGCTTCCGACCTGAAGCAGCACGAAGAGGGCGATCAGCGCCGCGCCCGAAAACCAGGCGATGCTCGACTGCCCATGGGGCACGACGACGAAGGCGGCCAGCAACGGACCCGACGCCGACCCGACGTTGCCGCCGACTTGGAATAGCGATTGGGCGAGCCCATAGCGCCCACCGGCGGCCATGCGCGCCACGCGGGAGGCCTCGGGATGGAAGATCGCCGAGCCCATCCCGATCAGCATGGCCGCGACCAAGATCACGGGATACACCGAGGCTCGCGACACCAGCAGAAGACCGATGAGCGTGAAGCCGATGCCGACCGTGAGAGAGTACGGCCGTGGGTGGCGATCGGTATAGAGCCCGACGACCGGCTGCAGCATGGAGGCCGTGAACTGGGATGCAAGGGTGATCAGGCCGACCTGGCTGAAGCTCAGGCCGTAGGAGCTCTTGAGGATCGGATAGAGCGCGGGCACCAGCGACTGCATCATGTCGTTGAGCACGTGGCAGAAGCTCAGCGACAGGATGACCGTGAAGGTCGCGGCGGCCGCGGGGGTGATCGGCCTCGACGAGAGAGCGGCAGGTGTACGGATGGTTCCCGAAGCGATCGGACCGTCGTTCACCGTCACAGAATAGCAGCAGGTCGGCTCGCGGGCAGATCCGCGTCGACGATCGTCCTCGAACCTGAGTTATGCCGAAGCCGACACGTGAGTGTATATGTGAGTCCGGAACCGGGTACGCGCAACCGAGAGCCAGTGTCCGGCGTTTTGAGAGTGGAGGTGCGCCCATGCGTGTAGTTTGTCTCGCGCTCGTGCTCGCGACACTTGTGTCGAGCGCCACCGGAAGTGCCGCGGCGGCGAACTACACACAGGAGACCCTCGATCGATACATCCGAATCGAGTATCAGGTGGAGCCGAGCGCGGCGCAGGCGGTCGTCAGCGGCTATGTGTACAACATGCACCCAGGGCTGCCGGCCGATCGCATGCAGCTCGCCATCGACGCCCTCGATGCCGCAGGCACGGTCGTCGGGTCCTCATCGACCTGGATACTCGGAGGTGTACCGGTCGGCACTCGCGGCTACTTCAGCGCGCCGGTCGTGCCGGCTGCGTCATACCGGGTCCAGGTGCTCTTCCTGGACTGGGGCAAGGGCGGCGGCCGGTAGGTGCCCGCCGCGGATGCCGGACTAAAAGCTCGTTCGATTGAGCGCGTTGTCCGGAGCACCGACCCTGTACCAGCGATGACCGTAGGGCGGAAGCGTGATCGCGTGGGTGCCGCTCTCGGACCGGCTGTGGTTCTCGTCGAACACGTCGACGAGAAGACCGCTGTTATCGGTTTTGGGCTCCAACGCGAAGGATTGCCGTCGGCTCGAGAAGTTGTGCAGGGTGATCATGGACACGCCGCGGAAGTCGTACCGGATCGCTAGCACCTCGGGGACATCGACCCGCAGCACCGCGAACTCGCCCCACCCGAGCTCGGGACACTCCTTGCGCATCCGGATCCGGCGCTCGCTCCAGTTCAGCAGGGATTCCGGATCGCGTCGCTGCTGCGCAACGTTCACCTTCTCGTAACCGTAGACCGCGTCGTTGATGACCGGCCGGACCGGCCGCTCGGCCCGCGAGAAGCCGCCGCGCGGCTCGTTCGTCCATTGCATCGGCGTCCGGGCGCATTCGCGCTCGTCCATCGTGAGATCGTCGCCCATGCCGATCTCGTCGCCGTATTGCATCATCGGGGTCCCGGGCAACGAGAACAGCAGGCTGAACGCCAGCTCCAGTCGGCGGCGGTCGTTCTTCAGCATCGGCGCGAGCCGGCGGCGGATGCCGCGGTCGTAGAGCTGCATCGACTTGTCCGGCGCGAACTCCTTGAAGACGGCCGCGCGCTGCTCGGGCGACAGCCGCCCGAGATCGAGCTCATCGTGGGAGCGTAGGAAATGGACCCACTGAGCCGCCTCGGGCTTCTTCGACGTCTGCTGGAGCGCCCAGGTGAGCGGCCCGACATCGCCAGTGGCCAGGGCATAGAAGAGGCGCTGGTTGACCGGGAAGTTCAGCATGAGCTGCAGCCGGTCGCCTTCCGCACCGAAGAACTCCAGGCTTTCGTCCGGCGGCACGTTGGCCTCGGCGAGCATGACGGCATCGCGACAGCGCCACTGCAGAAACTGACGAAGCTCGTGGAGGAATCCGTAGTCGCGCTCTGACGGGATCGCCATGCCCTTCTTGGCTACGATGAACGGCACCGCGTCCATGCGAAAGCCGGAGATCCCGAGCTCGAGCCAGTAGCCCATGATCTTCGTGATCTCGTGCCGCACGGTAGGGTTGTGGGTGTCGAGATCGGGCTGATGATCGTAGAAGCGATGGAAGTACCACATGCCCGCCGTGTCACTGAACGTCCACGTCGACTTCTGCGTGCCCGGGAACACCATGCCTTTGTCCCAGTCGGCGGGACGCTCGTCGGACCAGACGAACCAATCGCGGAACTGCGACTGCGGGCTCTCACACGCCGACTTGAACCATGGATGTGCATCGGAAGTGTGGTTCACGACGAGGTCGATGATGACGCGAAGCCCGAGCGCCTTCGCGTGATTCATGAACTCGACGAAATCGCCGGGCGTTCCATGCTTGGGATGGACACCGTAGAAGTCGCTGATGTCGTAGCCGTTGTCGCGGTTGGGCGACGGATAGAACGGCTGCAGCCACAGGCATGTCACGCCGAGGCCAGCAAGGTATTCGAGCCGGCGGTGGAGGCCCTCGAAGTCGCCCGTCCCGTCGCCATTCGCGTCCATGTACTTCTCGACGTCGAGACAGTAGAGGATCGCGTTCTTGTACCAGAGATCGTGAACGGCCATGGATGGCTACTAACCTACTCTCCGTAGACGATCGTCACATATTTGGCATAGATCCCGAGGATGTTCGTGGTCTCATGATCGACGTGATGAATCCGGTTGATGCCGCCATTTGTGGCGGCGGCCGAGATGCTTGCATCGCCTGTCCCGAACACGAGGATGCCCCACGCCTCGGATCTTCCGACCTTCGAACCGGTCGCAGCCGGGCCAGCCGACACCGGTCCCTTCATATTGAGCGTGACCGGAGCAAACACGGGCCCATTAGCCATGGCGCAGCCGGATAACCAAACGGCGCACGTCGCCGCGAGCAGCAGAGGCTTCAACATGGATACTCCTCCTTCTCGGCGCACCCGCGACCTCGTCACTTTTTTTATCAGTTCCTCCAGAGACGACGACTACCGGCGATCACAAGAGCCTCGGGATTCAGGCCTCGCGCTATGGCACCGTGCTTCACGGTGTCTGCCGCCGCCGAGACGGCTCTAGTGCCCTTCTGGAGCGTCTCGTGCCAGCGAGCCGCCGACGTCCAGGGCTCAGGCGCGGCATTCCTGGCCTTGAGCAAACGCGCCACGAGCAAGCCCGCCAAGACGGTGCCGGCAAGTAACACCTCAGGGCGACGCCGTGCGAACCGACCAGCGTCTCCGAGCATCGTCGAGACATCCGCGTCGCGCATGTAGGTCGACATCGCGTCGATGCGAGTGGCGGCCCGGTTGGTGTAGGTCGTGATCCGGCTGCTGGCATCGTTCTGCCCGAGGTTCCGTGCCGTGTCGCGAAGCACACCCGCAAGGTGATGTAGACCATCGGCCGCGCGATTCTTGCCTTCGGTCATCGCTCTGTTCACCTGGCCGGCCAAGTTGACTGTTTGATCTCTGACCTCATTGGCCACTCGCGTCGGTCGGTCTCCGACCGCCGTGCTGTCGTCGAAGGATGCCGTGTTCGCGTCGGCGAAGCGGGCTTGCGCTTCCCCGAAGGCCCTATTCTCTTGGTTCGCCATCATGGTCTCCTTGCATATGGAAATTCCTGGCGCATTGGTACCCCGGCGCTCCGACCTTTGACGCGCAACCGCAACTCACATGCCAGGCTGTGGATCGCCGCGGGTTATCGGATTCAGCGAGCGCCTACTGCCACACTTGCTTGGCTCCTGCGCAACCTCGCCGTCGCGTACTCACCACCAAGAAGACAACAGCCGCCAGCAGGCGGCTCTGCGATTTCGTGTAGCTTCGGCGCGATTGAGCATGCGCGAACGGCGAGGCCGACCGTCGGATCCGGAGACCGCCCGAGGGGCGAGGTTCCACGCGTGCTCCACGCCGTGTTGAGCGAATGCCGCATCGCGGCGTTATCGAACGATGGAGGGCCGAGGAAATTTGACAGCGGCTCGCCTCCTGAGTGGATCGTTTTTACACGCTGATGGCCCGGACAATCTCATGGCAGTCGACACCTAGCACGCGTCCAGCAAGGCCAGCCCGGTCTCCGGGTCGCTCTTGCGGCGCAGGTGGGCGGGAGGCACGGTGAGGACCAGCTCCAGCACCGGCCACACGTGGCCGACGATCAGGTGGCCTGCGTGCGCCGTGCCGTCCGACTCGCCCAGCACGATGTGGGCGTGGACTTTGGGATCGCTTCCCTCCAGCGCGATGTCGCCGACGAGCGAGAGGACCTCGACCTGCTCCCGGATCGAAATCTTCTTGTACTCCTTCTTCGCGCGATCGAAGTAGCCGAGCGTTGCGTCGCTGAGCGCCCCGATCGCGGTGAAGTGCGCGGCGGATAGTCGCCGCGACGCTGCGAACGCCGTCAGCTCTCTCATCACCTCGTCGCCTTTCTCGAAGACCAGCGCGAAGCTCGTCTCATCCGACGCCAGCAGTGCCTTGGCTTTCATTTGGCCTCCTCCGACTTCATGGCCTTGAGTCCGCCGATTGCGAAAAGCTCGGCGCGCTTGCGCTGCTGCGTGCGAACGCTGAAGCTCAGGACCGTAACGGGCAAGCTCATCGTCACGCCGCCGCGGCGCGGCGACACGCCGGACTTTACCTAGTAACCCTCGAGCTTGGCACCCGATGTCGTAGCTGCATGCAAAACTTACCGTGTAACTCGGTGCTTTCCCCTCCTCGATTGCGGTCGCAACGGCCTGGATTGGAATCTTGCGGCTTCTGGCCCTCCTCTTGCTCCAGTGAGCGCCTATGCAGGCGACGGACATGTCGCGGCGCCTGCCGATCGGCGCCGAGCTCAGCAAGTCCGGAGGCGTTCACTTCCGGGTATGGGCGCCACGCGCCCACCGCGTGGACGTCATTCTGGAGTCCGATCCGTCGGCGCTTCGGCTCGAGCCGCAGGCCGACGGTTACCACGGTGGCCTTCACGAAGCGGCCGCCGTCGGCGTGCGATACCGCTTCCGTCTAGACGACCGTACGGTCGTCCCTGATCCAGCTTCGCGCTTTCAGCCCGAAGGTCCGCACGGCCCCTCATGCGTCCTCGACCCAACGACGTTTCGGTGGACTGATGTCGCGTGGCCCGGAATCCGACTTGACGGCCAGGTGATCTACGAAATGCACGTGGGCACGTTCACGCCGGAAGGCACGTGGTCGGCGGCTGCCCGCGAGCTCCCAGAGCTGGCGCGCGTCGGAATCACCGTGATCGAGCTGATGCCGGTCGCCGACTTTCCCGGCCGCTTCGGCTGGGGTTATGACGGCGTGAATCTCTTCGCGCCGACGCGACTCTACGGGACGCCCGACGACTTCCGGCGCTTCGTCGATCAGGCTCACGGCGTTGGGGTGGGCGTCATTCTCGACGTCGTCTACAACCATCTCGGACCTGATGGCAACTACCTCAAAGAGTTCTCGGAGCACTACTTCACCGATCGCTACGCCAACGAGTGGGGAGACGCGATCAACTTCGACGGTGAGCACGCTGGACCGGTGCGGGACTTCGTCCTCTCCAACGCGGAGCACTGGATCGACGAATATCACCTCGATGGGCTCAGGCTCGACGCCACGCAGCAGATCTACGATGCGTCACCCGATCACATCCTCGGGGCGCTCGCACGGCACGTGCGCGCCGCGGGACGCGGGCGCGCCACGTTGCTGGTGGCCGAAAACGAGCCTCAAGACGTCCGGATCGTGCAGCCGCCCGAAGTTGGCGGCTATGGGCTCGATGCCGTCTGGAACGACGATTTCCATCACACCGCCACGGTGGCACTCACCGGGCTCAACGCCGCGTATTACTCCGATTATCTCGGACGGCCCCAGGAATTCGTGTCGGCGATGAAATGGGGCTTTCTCTATCAAGGCCAGCGCTATCGCTGGCAGAAGAAGCGGAGGGGCACGTCAACGTTCGGGCTATCGCCCGCGAAGTTCGTCACATTCATCCAGAATCACGACCAGATCGCCAACTCTGCACGCGGCTACCGGAGCCATCTCCTGACGAGCCCGGGCCGCTACAAGGCGATCACGGCTTTGATGCTGCTCGGACCCGGGACGCCAATGCTATTCCAGGGTCAGGAGTTCGGGGCGTCGTCGCCTTTCCTGTATTTTGCCGACCACAAGCCCGAGCTCGCCCGGCAGGTCCGTCGCGG
>Ga0075425_100005341_pt1 | contig 13347 bp, 7 predicted proteins | sample SoiMethybrSBSTD4_FD_75300 | JGI IMG/M metagenome (GOLD analysis project Ga0075425, IMG submission 75300) | Bulk soil microbial communities from a Populus tree surrounding site in Tennessee, USA - Soil MetaG P. TD hybrid SBSTD4 | ecosystem: Environmental > Terrestrial > Soil > Tree plantation...
CCCCTGATGTTGCATTCGGTTACCGGAACATGCTGGCCGCTTACACTTTTCTTGCACGCTAGACGATAAATCGCTTGCAAGATGGTGGTTCTGCAAGCAGAAACGGGGAAATTTTGCTGTCCTCCCATCAGGGAAAGCGGACGTATTCAGGGTCGGGTTTCAGCTGGTAATCGCCAAATAGGGATTCGATTTTACAAAAATCCATGACTTGTGAATTCCAGATTTAGACGAGAGTCCTGCACTGCGGCGTCGGTGGCGTGCTGCCGGGCATAGCGCAGTTCCGGCAGGTCCGGATCGGCGTGGCTCCATAGTTGTAAAGCTTCTTGGAATTCGCGGTAAGCGGTACTGGCGTCTTTCTGATGCTCGGCGCAAAGGGCGAGTGCGAAATGGCCAGCCCCGTAACTCGGATCGTGGCCGATCATGGCTTTCGCTGCTTCAGCGGCGAGGTCCCACGCTTCTGTTTTACGCGCGAACGAGGAAAAAGCTTCCAGTTGAAGACGTTCGACTGCCGAGGTATCAGGGCTATTGGCGGACCGGATTCGCTGGGATAGTTCGCGCAGTCCCTCCAGGGCATCGGCGTTGTTTCCGGCTTTGAGTTTCAATTCTATTTGGAGAAGTAGAAGGTGTGGACGTAGGGCGGCGGCATCGGAGGGGTTGAGGCGACCGGAGATCGTAGATGCCTCTGCCAACTCAGCGGCTGCTAGTCCATGGTTGTTCAGCTGCATATCCGCGTGGCCAGCGAGAGCATGACCTGCAGCTTGCGCCAGAAGCGAAGGTAGAGACTGCATGGCCTTGGCGGCGCTTTCAGCTTCTGCGAAACGATCGCGCGTGAGCAGGAAAAGTGGCCAATTGCTGCGGTTCATCATGGCGTAGTCAGTGAAGGCAGGTAGGGCGATTTCTTCCTTTAAGACCAATTCCGCCGACTTCATCTGCCCGATAGCCTGATAGCAATCGGCCAGCAACGCGAGATTATGGGCATGGTGCCAATTCAAATAAGAAGGAATGCTCTCCGCACGGGCATATTTTTTTTCCAGCGCATCGGCTTTGACGAATTGAACTATGGCCTGTTGAACCTGACCGTTGCGGAGCAACTCATGGCCGAGCATGTGCTGCGCGTGAGGAACGGCCGGCGCCTGGCGCGCGTAGTTTTGGGCATGCGCAATGGCTTCGGCCGCACTTCCCATGTTTTCATAGCAGTGCGAAAGGTAATGTTCGGCTGCGAAGCTCCCCTCATGAATTTTGAGAGCCTTCTCGTAGTAGGGGACAGAAGCGGCCACGCAGCCCTGTCCATCGGCAAAAGGCGTGGGTTCCTCAGCATTGCCGCGCAGGAGCAGAAGCTCCAGGTCATTCGGAGTGAGTTGCAATACAGCATCTAGCGCTTCACGGACCTTTACGAGGCGAGCTAACTCCTGTGGCTCGAGCATGGCTTCGAGTTGGAGGCGGCGGACCTGGATTCTTTGCTTTTCGCGATCGCTAAGGCTACTGCGGAGAGAGTCTGCGCGGTCGAGAGACTCGCGAGCCGCGTCATAATCGATCGGCGAGAATGCGTAGCTTAGTCCGAGGTATGCCATGGCGAGCTTGCCATCCAGCCGCAGGGCCTGATTGAATGAACGCGCAGCTTCGATCCACATATAAGAATGGAGATAGGCTTGGCCCTGATCGTAGAATTTCTGCGCTTGAACTGAGCTAGCCGTGACCTGCTCATGGAAAGTTCCGATACCAGTTTGCAGGGTGATAGGCCGACTCATGAGTTCGCGGGGGACGTAGCCGATGTGGGCGTGGTCGTGGCTCTGAGCCGCGGCCAACGACACTAGCACAAGCAGGAAGAAACCTTGAATGCGGCAGAACATTTTGTTTATCACGGTTCGACCACTGTTCGGACCTCGTCGATGCCGTTCCACATGTACCCGCCGCCATTCCAGGGTGGCTTAACCGGCTGCACATTACCCCGAATATCGGTTGCCCGGGCTTGCAGTGCAAACGCTCCGGATCGGACTGGGTTCCAATCAAAGGACCAGAGACGCCAGGCGAAGGGGCTGTGCTCACTTCCAAGAGCGGCCGTGCGCCAGGAATGGCCGCCGTCGGTTGAGATTTCAACTTTCGCGATCGCGTGTTCGCCAGCCCATGCAGCGCCATGAATGCGAATGGGTTCGCGCTTCGAGACGGAGTATTGCGGCAGTGTTGAGTTCAGATCCTGCGAAGGCCTGACCGCTTGACTTCGTACCCGCAACGGCCCGACGGAAGTAATGATCGACTTCACGTGCAAGGATGTGATCGGTTTGGCGTCTTCGCTTGCTTGCGAGCCAGGCACGCGGTAGGCCGAACGCATGTAGAACCCGTTAAATTCGTCCCGCAGAACGCGGATTTCCGTCAGCCATTTAATGGAGCAGGAGCCGATCCAGCCGGGGACAAGCGCGCGTGCCGGGTAGCCATGCTCGGCAGTGAGCGGGGCGCGGTTCATTCGCAGAGCGACGAGAGTGTGGGGATCGAGGGCTTTGTCGAGGGGTATGCTGCGGATGAATTCATTCGCTCCGGGGGGTAGGACATCCATACCTTTGAATGCGACGTGGCGGGCGTCCGGTTTGGGCCGGGCTTTCTCGAGAAGGACGTGCAGTGGGGGGCCGGAAAAAATCGCATTGCCCACCGCGCCGCGTCCCCAGCGCAGACCATTGATTCTTGGTTCAAAGAATGCGCGACCGTTTCCGGCACATTCCAAAGTGTTTGTAACATCGACGGACCGCAGGGCTTGGAGTTCGCGAAAACTCAGATCAAGGGGGTGCTCAACTTCTCCTGTGACCTGCAAGTGCCATTGGTCTAGGTCAATTGACGGCATTAAGAGATTGTTTCGGATGAAAAAACTCGAGGTAGGGGTGATCCAGGTATCGAGGTGGTTGAGCGCGGTTTCCGCCGTCACGTACTGCTTGGAATACCAGATCAGGCCGTCGTCATTTGCGGGTTGCAGTTCCTGAGCATCGCTAAAAAATGGGAACACGCCCGTGCCTAATACCGCGACGCTTGAAATGCTAAGGCCGTGCGCGAGAAAACTCCGGCGGGTTTGGGACATCTCTATAGGTTAGCGGCTGCCGAGCTTACACACGCGACAACCTTTTGGGAAGTGCCTACAAATTCTTTATCAACCTGGCTAGAAAGAGCTCGCTCGGGAAACCGGTCATACGAGTGCCGTTGAGCTTGGCGGGCTGGTATGCCTTCCGAAGACGAGGAAAGGACCTCAAGCCACGCAGGGGGCCCTTTTTCTGCGGTGCTCGCATTGAGCGTGAGCGTAAGAAAAATGACCGTTAGAACAAGGGAGGCATTGCGCATGTTGTGTTCTCGGCCGAAAAGGCATGCGCGGCGCAGTCTCCTGCGCCGCGCCGGTTCAGCTCAGAAGAGTAGCTTCAATCCGAACTCCATCGTGCGGCTGCCGCCAGTGAACTGATGGTTATCCAGGAACTGCGGCGAGGTCACGAATGGATAAGACGTGCTAAGTGGATTCGGATTGGTAGTCGCATCGAGCGCGCCGTTGTTGCTTGGCAGCCCGATACTGAAGTTGTAATGATTGAAAATGTCGAACGCTTCCGCGCGGAACTGTAACGAGAAGCGCTCCGTCATCGGAATGTTCTTGAGCACCGACATGTTCCAGATGTTCAGACCAGGTGTGGAGATGGTGTTGCGGCCAACGTTGGCCAGCGCGCCCACCTGCGCCTGGACATAACGTGCGTTCGGGTTCTCAGCGAGGTAGCCGACGATGTTTGTATCGGAGGCGCAGAGCCCGGTTGTCGCGGAAGCAGACACTATCCTGGTTGCGCCGCCTGGTCCGTCATTGCAGACTGAATCCACGATCGTGCCAGTGCGACCCGAGCCGTTGGGATTCCAGATGGTACGATCGCCGGCGGCATCGCCGTTGTCGTTGGAATCCACCCCGGAAAGCGCAGTAATCGGCTGGCCATCTTGCAGCAGGAAACCACCAGTCCACTGCCAACCATTGAGGAACGCGCGTGCAAACGTGTTGCTCATTGGAGTCTTCGGCAGCTCGTAGACCCAGGCAAATACGAATTTGTTGGGCATATCCAGGACTGAATTGCCACGCTCTTGAGCGAGGTTGTAGCCATCCTGCGCACGCCGCGGATTCACACGGCTGGAGAACAGTTCATTGGTGGCATCGTCGATCGTGTGGCCATAGGTGTAGCTGCCCATAAGGTACAGGCCATGTGAAAAACGATGGGTTACGGTAACCGATCCCCCGTGATAGACGCTGGAGGCAGAGGGTGGAATGACCGTCATGACAGAGAGGAACCCGACGTTGCTGAGCGGGGCTGGATTGAAGTTGTCGAAGTCCGCAAGTGTGCTCGCAGGACTAGTAACTGTGGAAGGCACTGAGCTCGCCGACAAGTAGGTTGGCAGCGGAGTTATTCCCCCGCCGGGTACCGAAGGATCAAACGCCGAACGTGAGTTCAAGCGAATCTGCATCGGCAAACTCAGGCCTCGAGTCCCAACGTAGCGGACTTCAATGCTCGTGTCTTTGACGAGTTCGTGCTGCACACCTAAGCTCCAGGTGAGGATCTTCGGCTCAACGACGTTGGTATAAATCCCTTGCGTCGCAGCACGGGCACTGGCCTGATCCGTGGGAGGCGCGTTGAACTGCAGCAAGCCGCCAGTTTGCAGGAATCCTGCGGATGGATTCGAACACCATTGTGGAGGAGTGGCTGACGCGCAAGTGACCACAGGCTCCTGCTCGCTCTGCAACTGCGGTGGGAGATCCAGCTGTGGAAAGTTGATCGGCGTCACGTCGTAGGCGATTCCAAACCCACCGCGAACGGCCCATTTTCCGTTTGCGAATGGATCGTAGGCGAAGCCGACGCGTGGGCCCCAGTTATTCTTGTCAGGACTCGGAACCCCGAAAATCATTCCCGGCAATCCTGGTAACGGCAATCCGGGTAAGGGACCGGGAAAGTTAGCAATTGCGTTGAGCTTCTGTGTGGCCTCGTCTTTCGGAAGGCCGTTGTACTCGTAACGGAGGCCGAGATTCAAAGTAAGCTTCGCGTTAAACTTCCAATCATCTTGCACGAATCCGTAAAATGAGTTGTAGTTAGAAGCGAACGTCGCCGAGCCGGCGCCGCGCAACGCTCCGTTGCCGCCGTCGGGAACCACATCGTTGATGAACGATTGCAGGTTGGCATAATCCCACTCGCCGCGAGATCGGGGGAGGAAGGTGCCCGGCGAAATCGTCTTTCGTACCTCAACCCCTCCTTTGAACGTGTGTTTGCCGCGGGCGTAGCTGACCGTATCCGCTAACTGATAAACATTCTGAATCCCGGTCTGCGGCGAGCAACCCTGCGGACCTACGTTGAGACCCTCCGAATCGAACTCAATATTCGGAAAATTACTGAAAGCCGCGGGCACGGTTAACACCGGACCGATGCCACGCGAATACGATGCGCGAAAGTCGTTGACGACACGGTCCGATATGGTCCAAGCGTCAGAGAAGATTCCTTTTTTCGCGCCGGTGAGATATGTGCCCGTGAATTGGTTTTGCGGCGTAACTGTGTTCACGTTAGGCGATGTGAACTGGTCATAGAGGAAGCGCCAACGCAAAGAGTGCTTGCCGAGGTTGGCGTCAAGGTTCACGTTAAAGTCGCGCTGATTGAAGTAATTGGGGACTACAGCTGTGAAATCGCCGATCTCGACGGGAGTGCCATTGATCAGCTCGGTACCGTTCGGATTCGATGCGACTGGGAACTGAGCTAACGCGTCCTTTACAGCCTGATCGTGAGCCAGCGACAACAGAGTGGTCGTGCCATTGGCCGTGGGCGCCGTGACAGTCGTGGCGGATGTGGCCTGTCCGCTGTCCTGTTGTTCGAAAGCACCAAAGAAAAACAGCTTGTCCTTCTTAATTGGCCCTCCGATGGTGCCACCGAAGCGGTTATAGTCGTAACGATCATTAATAGGCACGCCTGGGCTTTCCAGTTGTTGCTCTTTTTGCAAGCTGTTCCATGCATTGTAGTGGCGATTACGGTTGTACTCGTGCGCTTCGCCATGAATTTGGTTGCCACCGGACTTGGTGGTGATCTCAAACAGTCCGCCAGCCGAGTGGCCATATTCCGCACTAAATTGATTAGTGATTACCTGAAAATCGGCAATCGAGTCCTCTATAACTGGGGTTAGCGGGCCGTTGGTGACGATGTTGTTGTCATCCACTCCGTCAATCGCGAATCCGTTATAGCGAGGACGCAATCCGCCAATCGCACCACCCGATCCACCAGTCGCGCCTCCCGGCTGAGTAGTGGTATTCGGCAGGAATACAGCCAGCTCTTTGACGTCGCCGCCTGGCGTAGCAACTGGCAATCGCTCCGCAATGGACCCCTCAAAGCCCGCGGAGAGCGTTGAAGTCGTGGTTTGCACAAGGTCCGCACCGGCCGCGTTCACTTCCACCGTGGTGTTTTCCGAGCCGATCTGAAGGGAAACCTTGGCTTCCGCCACGACGCTAGCAGCGACCTGAATTCCTTTTTTCGTGTAAGCCGTGAACCCTTTCTTCTCCACTGTGACGGAATAGCTGCCCACGTTCAGACTGGGAAAGGTATACAGGCCGGAGTCAGCTCGAGCTAGCGTCACGCGCGCTTGAGTAGCTTCGTTTGTGACGGTCACCTTCGCGTCAGGAATCAACGCGCCGGTCGAATCGGTGACTTCTATGCGAAGTGTTCCGGAAAGCGTCTGGGACCAGCCGACAGTTGATACACAAATCATCGCAGCAAGGCTCAACACAACAAAGCAAATCTTTCTACTTCCCCACTCTGCGCGAATCACACGCGCAAAGCTTTGTTCTTGCAGGCGGCGTCCAGTCATTGCTGACCTCCTCAGAGATTAGGTCTCGGCTTCCGACCTTGCCCCTGGTTGGGGCTTGCTGTGTCGGTCTCCGTTAAACCTTGCCAAGCGCACAACTGCGCCGCACATGCCACTCCACTGGTACCACCAGCAATCACTGGAGTGACGGATACACATTTTTTAGTTATGGACATGCAGCTGGTAGTTATGGACACTCTTGGCAAGAGTCACTGAGCTACGGCCATTACCGAGTTGAGGAGCAAATTTTTGATGACTGCCCTACCAAAAAAAGAATAGTCACAACACCCGAGTATGAATTTCGGGAGAAAACAATAACCTATTTTGAAGGATTGAAACAACGTTAGAAGGTAGTGGGCTCTATCGAGCGCGATAAACCTGGTGTTGTATTTCTTGACGTCCGAACACCTATTATTAGACAGGTGAAGTGAGGGATCGGCCTGAATGCATCACAGCTTACGACTCTTTGTTGCCATGAAGGTCGTTGACGCAAACGCCGTGGACTGGCTTGACGCCAGTCTGAAAGAATGCCGCACTCGTATCAGAGAATTGGGGCACTTAGTATAACGGCGAGTATGTTGTGATTATGGGGTGGCCGTAAAGAACTGACCATGCCACCAAGTATCAGTTTCAGAAGTTGTTTAAACCGACCGAACATCCGCGAATGATTTAGCTCGACCAAAACCGATCTGCCCCCTACACGTTTTCATAGATTTTAGGATAATTAATACGCAAGTTTATACATTTGCCGCATTTTCGACATCGGATCTCCGCAAGAAGGTTGCTTAATACCAGCAATCCACATCCATTACCACACAACACCTCCCTCAAACCTGAACGTTAGTCCCAGCCTCAACTTGGACGAAGTTGAAGGATACTCGCTTGCTTATCCCCGCACTTATTAAAGCACGGACAAGCATTAAGAAATCCACTTTGGAGCAATGCCTTTTGTTTTCTGAACTAACACCGCATCGTGAGCCACTAACCTTGTTCGTCACCTCGGTCGAAAAATCGGTTTAGGAGAACTGCGCATGAATCGTGCTCCGTTAGTTGCCTTCTGTCTTCTCGTTGTAGCGTTGCTGCTGACCCCCTTCTCCCTTGGACAGGGTATTGTGACCGGATCGATTTCCGGAACTGTTGAAGACCCGCAAGGCGCCGTCATTTCGGATGCCAGCGTGGTTGCTACGCATTTGGGAACCAATCGCGAATACCAGACCAAGTCCACCTCGGCGGGTGTGGTCTCGTTGCGTGGACTGCCTCCTGGAACTTATAAAATTAGGGTTGAATCGGCAAATTTCCGCGCCTTTGAAAATGGTAGCGTAAATGTTGAGGTCGGCGCCGACACCTCGCTGGGTGTGGTGAAGCTCGAAATTGGTGCTACGACGGATACGGTAACCGTAGAGGGTGGCGCGCCGCTGATTGAGGCAACTACCGACCAAATCTCCTCCACCTTCACAGGTCTGCAAACTGAAAGCTTGCCGATAGGTAACACGTTCGATTCGCTGGCGTTGTTTATTCCTGGGGTGGCAACGGCCGGTGACGTCAGCTTCAGCAACAACAACGGCGCCGAGTTCGCGGTCAACGGCCAGCGCGCTCGTTCCAATAACTTCCAGATCGACGGACAGAACAACAACGACAACTCCATTGGCGGCCCGGACATTGCATTCGGCAATCAGGACGCGATTTCAGAAGTTCAAGTCGTCACTAACTACAGTGCCGAATACGGCCGCAACATGGGCGCGGTGGTGAATTACATCACAAAGGCCGGTACCAACAACCTTCACGGGACTGCGTACGAATTCTGGACGGGCAACACCTTCAGCTCGCTGGAAAATGAGGAGAAGTCCCCGGTTTTCGGCTTTTGTGTGCCCGGCCAAGATCCGACGGCGACGGGTTGCATTCAGCCTGAGCTCCCTAAGTTGGTTGACAACCGATTTGGCGGAACGTTGGGTGGCCCGATTAAGAAAAACAGGATTTGGTTCTTTGGGTCAGGTAATTTCGAACGGCAGCGGTTTGGCGGCTCTCCGAGTTCTTCAGCGCCGTTCGTTGTTCCAACATCGAACGGTATTCAGCAACTCGCCACGGCGTTCCCAAACAGCCCGATCGCGCAACTGATGACCGAAATCGGTCCGGGCGCCGTGAAAGCTGGACATCCCACCTATGGCACTCCCACCCCTTCAACCGGAAGTTGCGACCCCAATGTGGATCCTAACGTGGTTTGTGTGACTGATCAGATTGATCAGAACCCCGCCAACCCCGGATTCGGGTTGGCTTTCGATTGCGCAGCGAACCCAGCCGCGCCTGGTTGCGTGCCAATCGAATTCGCTACGATTACCCGCTCCGTCTCTGCACCATTTAACGATTATGAGGGGACCGGTCGGATTGACTTCCACATTTCTGCGAAAGACGACTTCTTTGCGCGGTACATCTTTCAGAAGACGAGCAACGAAGGCGTAAATTTTGGCGTGGGAATTGGCGTGGGAGACTGGCAAAGCATACCAAGCAAGAGCCAGCAGATTGGCCTTGACTGGAACCACATTTTTAGCAACACCCTCCTAAATCAGGTCCGCGCCAGCTACTCGCGCGCCTACATTTTCTTCAATGAAGGATCGATCCCCTCTTGTAGCGGTAGTAATCCAACTGCCTGCCCGACCGAGATCGATATCGGAGGGTTCGGAACCGGTCCTGCGGACTCAATTAGCTACGGTGTTTTGGCCGGATTTCCACAGGGACGAATCATTAACGTGTACCAGTTGCAGGACAACGCGTCGAAGCTCTGGAGTCGCCACACCCTTAAGTTTGGAGGTGAAGCGTCGCAGCAAAGATCTCCCAATGTGTACCTGCCAGACAACAACGGGGACTTCATTTTCGAGTCATTTAGCGATGTCGTTGCCAATAATCCGCTCGTAAGTCTGTTTGCCCTCGGCAACCCACGGCTGCCGTTCAAAGAAATCGACCTTGCCGGCTATGTTCAGGACGACTGGCGCGTCAAAGACAACTTGACATTGAACCTGGGCCTGCGATGGGAGTGGTTCCAACAAGCCGTGAACTTACTGCATGACCGCACGGTTGAAGCTCAGCAGAGTTCAAGTCCTACTTGGGATCCCACGCTGCCGTTAGGGCGTACTACCGTTCCCCATGTTGCCCAGGACCTGAATAACTTCAGCCCCGTGTTCGGCTTTGCTTGGACTCCACGGTCTTCCAGCAAACTCTTCGGACAGGATAAGACTGTCGTGCGCGGCGGCTTCCGCATGGCCTTCGATCCCGCCTTTTACAATCTGTTCCTCAACGTCGCTTCAACCGCCCCGGCGATAAATCTCGCGCAGTTGCTTGGGCCGCCGTTCGGTGGCACCACAGTTCTGCCCAGCAGCGGTTTCTTCGGAACGCAGCTCGTACCTTATCTCTCGCCGCAGGTTCCCAGAGGCGATCCGAGATTCGCGAGCGAACTGCTCGTGGATCCACACTTCCATAATCCATACTCTGAGCAGTGGAACTTAGGGATCCAAAGGTCAATAACCAACAAGATCGTAGCGGAAGTGCGGTATGTGGGTAATCACACAATCGGCAACTTCCAAGAGGCGAACGGCAATCCTTTTGTTCAGCCATTGGTCGACGCCGGATTACAAAATGTAATTCCCGCAGGGGTTACTCCTTGCGCCGATTCCAACGCACCAGGCTTCGGTTACGTCGATTGCAACCGCGGGAATCTTATTACCTATGGAAACACCTCGTGGTCAAAGTACAACGGCTTGCAAACTGAGTTGAGGATCGGCGGATGGCACGGACTGACAGCAACCGCTTCATACACTTACAGTCACACCATGGATAACGTCAGTGAGGTCTTCAGCACATCTGGCGCTGGGGGAAACACCAACGGGTTCGCTCAAAATCCATTCAATATAGATCGGGGAGAACGTGGCAATTCAGGCATTGATTTTCCACACGTGGCCGGGGTCGCGTTGATCTACGAACTGCCGTTCTACAAGAACCAAAATGGAGTTCTTGGGCGTTTGGTGGGTGGCTGGCAAATAAACACTACCTATCGATATAGTACGGGGCAGCCGTTCACCGTTGTACAAAGCCGTAACTCGGGCAGCCTGTGCGATCCCAGCAATACTTGGAACAGCAGCCGAGACGCTTGCCGGCCAATACTGTCGAGCGAATCGGCGCCGCTTACTAGTGTCGGGAGATGCACGGATCCCGCAGCGTCGGATTGCGGTTTGGTGGATTTCACAACGCTGAGCCCAGTCTCCGCTAGTTCAGTTCATTGGATTTACAACGATCCAGTCGCGGCGCAGTTCTATGGCACTCCATTTGCCGGCGCCGGCCGCAATATCCTGCGTGGGCAGCCTATCAGCACTGCGAACTTGGGAGTATTCAAGAACTTTAAGATTAATGAAAGAGTAACCTTCCAATTCCAGGCGCAGGCATTCAACGTGATGAACGTGCAATTCCTCGGTGTTCCGGATACGCGTTTGAATCACGTGACCTCAGGAAGTTTCCTGAGTACGGCGTTCAATCCCAACGGCGGTGCGACTTTCGCCGGGAATCCCATAACAGATGGCATCGGTCGTCGCCGTTTGCTTTTTGGGGGCAAGATCATCTTCTAGTCTTGGAGTTTACAAACTCAAAAGCCGAACTTCGAAGCGGTAGGCTCCCTCCCGCAATGGACGCCCAACTGGCTGTTATGATCGAAAACGAACGAACCAGAACCGTACAGTAGCATCTGACATCGCCTATGCTCCCTTTGGTGAACCGTATGCGAGCACGGCCACGCTCAGCGTCTCCTTCACTGGCATGCGCTCGGACGTCGTTGCAGCGTCGGGCGGGGTCACCAACGGACTCTACGATTTCCTCGCTCGTGAGTTACCGCCTACCCAAGGCCGCTGGGTCTCGCCGGATCCTGCTGGCATCGGTGCTGTCACCCCTGCCAATCCGCAGCGCTGGAACAGGTACTCCTACCTCGCGAACAGCCCGATGATGGCACTCGACCCGACAGGACTAGTTCCAATGGATCCAAAATCACTTCGCAAGCTAGTTAATTATTGCTCTACGGGAACGGCCATCGGGATCGGATACATCGAATACGACGGTCCTTGCCTCTACACGGGACTCGCCAAATTAGAGGGTCAAAATAACGTTTTGGATACCATCATGGGCAACACCATTTTCGACGCGATCCAAGGAGCACCCGGCACCTTCCTGACAGTCGACGAGAGAGGTAATATTGGTTTTGGTTTTTCTGACGCCTTGTGGAGCCAGACCCTGAACACGATCGATGAACAACGGGCTAAGGCCGAAGATCCGAATTCTACGGTGCTTCATAGCACCCAAACTGGCCAACCAATAACAGATGGTAACGGCAACCCAATTGTATGGCCGCATGATCCTGTTCACTTGGGATCATATCCATGGAGCGGTTGGCAAGTTGTCGTTAATTACGATGGAGAGGCTTCGGGTCTTTTATTCGATTATGTGAAAGCCCGATCGCAGGTAGATGCCCTAACAATCGACATGTTCAGGAGTGTCTGGCCTTGGGGCGGCGTCGGATCACCCCAAGACAGGGCGCTCAGCTGGTGGACTGACCGGTTGGCAACGATTACAGACGAGATAAACGCGCTCGCACTTGGCGATCAGCTGGGACCCTGAAAAAATGAGGGTTTTAACTGGGCATTCCTCGTCGGGCTGGCTCGCCCTTATTTGCGTTGGCCTCCTGCTTTCTCGGTGCGATTCTGCCTCGGCAGAGACCGTTCGCAGGAGAGCGCACAAGGAGACGGCCTTTGGGACTGGGTTAAAGGTTGGTAATGGACTTCTTCGTTTCCAGAACTCCTGTATCTGGTTTGAGCTCTTCTTCGCATCAGGAGACTTCTTCGCTGGACTGCGGGAGGTCACAAAAGGCAAGAACGTGGAGTTCAAAACGGAAAAAGCGGTGCAACAGAATTTCCCAGAGCATGTAGTGTTGGACATACAGGCGACAGTGTTCAGGTGTCAGAACGTCAACAGTTCTCCCGAAGGCCCCGAGTACGGCTCGGGTCTAATGGAGGATGCGTCCTTCGACCTGCGCTGGGAGACTCCCAACGGAGAAGAGTCAGTTACTCTACTCTCAAAGCAGGAGCACCACGATCGAGGGCTTCGCTGGGACTACTATTTGGGGTTCTCTGGTAAGGATGTGCCCCTCACTGACACCCTGCTCGTCGACATTTCGCTTCGGCGAGGAACCGCGAAGACTCGTTTGTTGGCGGGTTTCAAATAAGTTTGAGTACACCTCGGAGGCTGGCCTTCTTGTTCTCCCGCGGTTGAATCACGCCAGCTAAGTCCGCCAACCCTCGCAGCTTCCAAAAAGAAAGCTCGGCTTATTTCCACTTCTCGCCGTGTCCTTTAGCAGGCACTGCAGTCGTGGAATTAGCGTAAGCGTCCGGTTGAGACCGTCTCGACAATCACCTAAATGAGAGCCATTCTCCGAGTGGACACTTAGGAATAAGTGTCCACTTGGAGCGTAGATGGACACTT
>Ga0075425_100005342_pt1 | contig 13347 bp, 10 predicted proteins | sample SoiMethybrSBSTD4_FD_75300 | JGI IMG/M metagenome (GOLD analysis project Ga0075425, IMG submission 75300) | Bulk soil microbial communities from a Populus tree surrounding site in Tennessee, USA - Soil MetaG P. TD hybrid SBSTD4 | ecosystem: Environmental > Terrestrial > Soil > Tree plantation...
GAAAAATCTAATTGTTTTGTATTAGGCGCCGGGTTTCCTCTGAAACCCACATGCGGGAATATCTGGGCCCACGTCCAATAGCAAGTTTCCACCAAGTGCCAGCGCAATTTAGCGTGTTCTGACGTGCGGTATTTTGCTGATTCTGTGAAGCCGACCGACTATCGAGTGCCTCAACCAACCAAATCTTAACCAAGGATCTCGGCCTCACATGGAGATTGGAGTGTGCCAGCGCAAATGGGAAGCGCACAACGCCGAGTGCCTTCCAACACCCGCATCGGAGGCTGCTTTGTCCCAACTTCAGGACTTCAGTGGTACCCTGATCGGCGTTTTAAGGAATCGATTTCCCACTCAGTTGCCGGATCAAGTCGGCCTCATGTTGCCGATAAGGCCGCCCATCCGCGTAAAAAACCTCATGGAACCAGATGGTCGGCGGACGCAAAACGTAAGGCCGGTCCCATGAATCCCAAGGTAAATTCGTCTGCGTTTTACCAACCACGAGTCCCCAATTGATTGCACCCACGTGGTGCTGCTTGGCGACGGGAAGAATGGTGTCGAAGGTACTGCCCGCCGAGCGGGCCATAAACTCGGTGCAGATGATGGGGCGGCCGTAGCTTTCGAGCCAGCGGACATGCTGCTCGAAATCCTCAGGCCAACTGTAATTGTGGAACGAGATCAAGTCGGATTGCTCCAGCTGAATTCGCCCGATTGCATCGAGTTTTTCCACCGAGGACCAATCGTCTCCCTCCCACAACCCGCTGGTCAATGGCTGCGAGGGATTCACCGACCGGGCCCATTCAAAGACCTTCGGCAACAATTCCTGCACTCGATTTTGTTTACCTTTCAGCTCCTGCTTTCCATATGCGCCACCGTTGGTGTTCGAGGGTTCATTCCAAACATCCCAGCCAAGAATCCGCGAGTCATTCGCAAACGCGCCAACCACGCCTTTGACGTACGCTTGCAGCCGAGCTTCCTGAGACGTGTCTTCGAGAGCGTCTGCACCCGGACTTTGCACCCATCCCGAATTATGGACTCCCGGAATTGGCGGATGCTGTGGTCCGAGCTTGGGATGTGGGTCCCAGCAGGAATCGAACAAGACAAAGAGGGGACGAATATGGTGGCGAGCCGCGATCGTGAGGAACCTATCGATCCTCTCTTGGAATCCGGCCGAATCCTGTTGCCACAAGAGGTCATGCAGGAAGACCCGCATCGTGTTCATGCCGATACTTTCGGCCCAGCCCAATTCCTTATCAATTTCTTGTGCGTCGAACGTATCCGCCTGCCACATCTCCAATTCGTTGATGGCTGACGCCGGAATGAAATTGCTGCCCACAAGCCATGCCTGATGCTGATACCACTCCTTGGCCTTCGCAGCTGTCCAACGTTGAGATCCTGATTGAGCCTGCGATGAAGCAACCAGCATTGCAACAACGATCCAGAGTTTCTTCACGGTGACCACTCCTCAGTGAACAATGTGAGCGTCGCGTTCCTGAAATGCGGCTCTACGCTACCAGTGATCTACCTGTTCGCACAAGCAGGAAAGGGGAAGGTCACGTAAATGCCCGCGCTTCGTAAGAAAACTTTGACAACCATTTCTTGCTCGATTACGCTGCTTGCTACTTTTCGGGTCTCCGCGTGCGTACACTTCTAACGCTTGCCTTTCGAATCGCGCTTCTAGTCTTCAGTCCTGTGCTCTGTCTTGCCCAGAACCCAACGGCTCCCGCGTCCACCATCATACGTGTTAATGCGAGTAAACCCGCGCCCAACAAAATCCCAAGATCCATTTTTGGGACATTTCTCGAACCTATAGGTAATTCGATTTACGGCGGCCTTTGGGCCGAAATTCTCGAGAATCCAAGCTTCGAGGACAATCTTTGGAATGCCGCCACTCTGCAGGAAATGTTTCAGAGCCGTCCTGAATTACTTCGTGCTTCGGAACTGACGTTGCCCTTGCCGTGGGAGCCTCTGAATAGCGCGCAAGGCGGGCGATATGCACCGGAGTGGGACGATGCTGCAAACTCCTCGCGTTCATTGTTGCTGATGGGACTGCCCGATCAGCAAACCGGTGTTCGTCAGAGAATCTATTTACCGGTTCATAGAACTCTGCACTACACCGGCGGCATTTACTTGAAGCATCTGAGCGGGCCGCCCACCGTCGAAATTTCTCTTCGGACTCGCAATCAACCAGGAGAGGTTCTCGTTTCCCAAGCGATCCCACTCTCCGGCTCTGACTGGCGGAAATATGATTACTCGCTCGATGTTCCTGAGCATCGACTCGCCGCTTTAGAACCAGCAGACTACGTCATCGCTGTCTCGAACGGGACGCGTGTGCTGCTGGACCAGGCTTCCCTGGTACCGGCCGACAACATCAGCGGCATGGATCCCGACATGATCGCCATGGCACGCGATCTGAAGTCTCCGATCATCCGCTTTGGCGGAAACTTCACTTCTGCGTATCACTGGAAAGATGGGATCGGTCCCTTCGAAAAGCGTCGGAGCATGCTGAATTCGGCTTGGGGAATGCCGGAGTACAACCAATTCGGCACAGACGAATTCCTTCGCTTTTGCGAACTTGTCGGGGCTGAACCTCAAATTGCGCTCAACCTCGGGACTGGAACACCCGAAGAAGCAGCGGCCTGGGTCGAGTATGTGAACGCCCATTGGAAAGACCATCACGGCGGACTGCTTTGGGAACTTGGCAACGAATTGTGGGGCACGTTTCAAATTGGCTATCCCACGCTGCCTCGAGTGGCCGATCGAACTAAAGCCTTCAGCGAAGCGGTTCACAAGGTTGATCCCGGCGCGCGTTTGATCGCAACCGGCGCAGATCCCGACAATTTTCACGATTGGAATGCAGAGCAGTTGAAGAATGCGCTGGATCATTTCCAATTTTTGTCCACGCATTTTGTAGTAACCACAAGCTCGACCCAGAGTCCCGACGCGAATGCAGATTTCATTGCGAAGTCAGCATTCGCATTACCGGTAGAGGTTGGCCGACGCTTGCGCAAGATGCACGAGCAGTCTCAGAATTCGTTCGGCGACGTGAAAACCGCGTTCACCGAATGGCTGTTCTGGGCGCCGAATGACACGTTTCCGCGATACGACAATATGGGCGGAGCAGTTGCAACCGGCGGATTTCTAAACATGTTTTTGCGCAACTCCGATATCGTGCCGATCGCGGACATGACCGGGGTCGTGGAATTCGGAGGCATCTGGAAAAAGCGAAGCCGCGTTTTCGGTACGCCCGCCTACTGGGTTTTCAAAATGTATTCGACCTCGGACATCGCCAGGGTAGTGGAGGCGGAGAGTAACGGCGAGACCTATGATGTCGCGCGCGGAACCTCGCGCTTTCCGTCCATCGAGCGTGTTCCCTATCTCGACGTTGTTGCAACGCTCAGTGACGATGGTGACAAACTGACCTTATTCTGTGTGAACCGTGACCTGGGGCGAGATCTGACTGCGAAATTTGCGATCGCCGGCTTTCGAGCCAAACCTGGCGCCGTGGCCCACAGCGTCTTCGCCGACAGCATCTACGAAAAAAATGACGAAATGCATCCCGAGCAAATACACCCGCGCGACGCATCGCTCACGGCGGGCACAACCGGCTTCAGCTATGAATTCCGCCATGCAAGCGTGACCGTAATCGAGCTTCACGGCAAGATCCAGTAGCCCCAATTCGAGCATTAGGCGCAAAGGCAGTCCGCCTGGTAAACGTTTTCTGTTGGCATCTGTCCGCGAATTCTGTTATCTTCTTGCCCGCTCCAACATTGCTGGGAAATTTGCATCTCGCCAAGCGTGCCTTGGCTCTGGAGGACTGACCAATGTTGCGTTCCAATCGACGGGGTTTCCTGCAAACCACTCTGGCTGGAGGTCTGGCCTGTTCAGCGAATCTGGTCTTCGGACGTTTTCTCTCCGCGCAGACCAGTTCTGCGGTTTCGCGAATTTTTGTGGACTCACGCCGCACCATCGCTCCGCTGGATCGTAACGTCTTCGGCTCATTTCTCGAGCAACTTGGCCGCGCCATTTATGAGGGCATCTACGACCCGGGATCGAAGCTCTCCGATGCGAACGGATTTCGCAAGGACGTGATGGAGGAGATCAGCAAGCTTGGAGTACCCATCATTCGTTATCCGGGCGGAAATTTTGTCTCCGGTTACAACTGGCTGGATGGCGTCGGCCCAAAGAAAGATCGTCCCGTGGTACTCGATAAGGCTTGGAATTCTCTCAACTCGAATCAATTCGGCACCAATGAATACATGGCATGGTGCAAGGCCGTCGGAACCACGCCGCTCATGGGCCTGAATCTCGGAACCGGTACGCCAGAGCAAGCCGCAGCGTTGGTCGAGTATTGCAACGTGGAAAAAGGCACCGAATGGAGCGATCTGCGTCGCAAGCACGGTTACGCCGAACCGTACAAAGTTCAGAACTGGTGCCTCGGCAACGAAATGGATGGCCCCTGGCAGATTGGACACATGACCGCCACTGAGTACGGCATGAAAGCACAGGATGCCGCGCGCCAAATGCACGCTGTGGATCCGTCTCTCAGACTGATCGCCTGCGGATCCAGCGGACCCTTCATGCCGACCTATCTCGAATGGGACCGCGAGGTTTTGGAACAGTGCTATGACTACGTGGACGGTCTTTCATTGCACCGCTACTTTGGAAATACCGAAGAAGAAACCGGCCATAGCAGCGAAAAATTTGTAGCGATGAACTTGACCATGGATCGGCAGATTACTGAATCCCTGGCAGTCTGCGATCTGGTTCGCGGGCACAAACGGTCCAAGAAGCAACTATGGCTTTCATTCGATGAGTGGAATGTGTGGTATCGGCAGCGCACCGGCGCTGCGGTTGATGGCGCTCGGAAGGAGGCTCCACATCTCCTCGAAGAAATTTACAATTTTGAGGACGCGCTGCTGGTCGGAGGTTTGGTCATCACGCTTCTGCGCCACGCGGACCGCGTCAAGATTGCCTGCCTGGCGCAACTCGTGAATGTGATCGCTCCCATCATGACCAATGCCAATGGACTGTTCCGCCAGACCATTTATTACCCGTACAACTGGGCACTGCAGTACGCCAAAGGCAACGTGCTTGACTTAGTGGTTCAGGCTCCCACATACGATGTCCCGGGCATGGATGCGGTGCCGTACTTGGATGCCTCCGGAACGGTCAATCCGCAAACCGGCGAAACATCGCTGTTCATCTTGAACCGCGATCTCTCGAAAGCCCGTCAGGTGGAAGTCGTATGGGAAGGAAACGCTCCGACTCGCGTGGTGAATTCGTGGACTTTGACTGGAGATGACCTGAAGGCAGTAAACGGTTTCGACTCACCACAACGAGTGAAGCCCCAGGAGTTCCAGAAACCGGCTGTCAGTGGCGGGAAGGTTAATGTTGAACTCCCGGCTCGGTCATTCACCGTACTGGCGTGGTCAGCTAGCTGAGGGAGTTAAATTCCATCCATCGATCCGCCACCAATCTGAAGTGGTGGCGGTGTGGTAGTTCCGCTGATTGAAGGTCTATCCTTCCGAAGGTCAGTTGAAAATTTCTGCCTCAACCCACGTTCGGTAAATTCCCAATCCCCAAGGTCGCATGTCACCGCCTTCCGAGTTCTCCAGCCTAAGTAGGTACAACAAGGAGACATACAGCGCGGTGAAAGTCGCCAAAATCTGCACTAGTCTTTGCGTGATTGCCACACTCTTGTCCTGTGGTGGCGTAGGAGTGCCCGGGACCGACCTCCGTCCATGGATTTCAATAGATCAACCTGGTTTCTGACGTTGCCGGAACCGCGCGGCACACTGATCCTGTTCTGCTCAATCCGTGGGGCGCCGCCTTCGTGCCGGGGCAGCCGTTCTTCATTGCCGAGAATGAGCGCGGAAAAGCTGCAGTATTCGATCCTTCTGGCACTCCCTCGCTCCCCCTCGCCGTGGCTGTTCCCATTCCCGCAATCGGCACTCCACCCTCAAAGCCAAGTGGTGTCGTGTTCAATCCCATTTCGCAAGACTTTCTCGTCCGCGGCACTCCTGCGCAATTTCTTTTTACGACTGAGGATGGCACCGTTTCGACCTGGTCCACGATCAACGGCAACAATCCCAGCACCGCGTTTCTGGCCGTGGACGATTCCGCGAGCGGCGCGATTTACAAGGGCCTGGACATCGTGAACCCTGGCTGTTGCCGTGAGTATCTGGCGCTTGCCGATTTCGATCGCGGAATCATTAACACCTACGATGTGAACTTTGTTCCGCTGGCCATACTCAGATCTTTCAAGGATTTCCAATCTTCCCGCTGGTTACGCTCCCTTCAACATTCGCCAGATCGGAACCCAGGTTTTCGTAACCTATGCTGTGCAAGGTGCGTCGGGTCGAAATCCAGTCACAGGCCCAGGAAATGGCATCGTGGGTCTTCGACCAGGAAGGTACTTTCATTCGACGCTTTCAAATGGCCCGCTGAATGCGGCTTGGGGTATTGCCGTCGCGAGCGCGAACTTCGGCCGGTTCAGCAATGACATCCTGATTGGAAACTTCGGCGACGGGACGATCAACGCGTTCGACCCAACTACGGGAAACTTTCTCGGACAACTCACAGATCAGTCGGGCAAGGTGATCGTCAATCCCGGACTGTGGGCGCTCGTTTTCCGCAAGGATGGGGTTGGCAGCCCCGACACGCTGTATTTCACCGCAGGTTCAAGGGGCGAAGATCACGGCTTGTTCGGCACGATTTCGCCGGGGAGCTGATTTCAGCCATCCGTGGGCTGGCTAATTGTTAGTTCCCGTTTCCTTTGTCATCCTGATGAAGGCAGTGAGAAAAGAGATTCCAAATAGCAGATCGATGCCTCCAAGCACCAGATCGGGGACCCGAATCCGGCCTTGCATGTAAAGAACCGCGACCGCGGTAACGTAAAAGAGCTTTTCAAAGAATGCAGGAATAATAAGCGGCCGTAGCCTCAGTGGATCCGATGCGATCACGAAAAAAGCAATCTGCCAGGTGAGCGCCGCGGTTGCGAAACCGTAATAGAACCCAGGATGGGTTATTGGAGGCGGATCCTGCTTTCCGATTAGATTAAAAATGAAGAACAGTGGAGTGATTACAAGCACTCCCCACACGCCCGCGAGCAAAATACAATTCGCGCAAACTTCATCCCAACCTCCTCTTTGATGAATGAATCTCTTAGGGAACGAACTTGTAGCCAATGCCGTGAACGGTTTGGAAATGGACGGGCCGCGACCCATCCGCCTCCAATTTCCGCCGCAATCGCATGATGTGATTGTCAACGGTGCGGCTATAGGGATAGTTGTTATATCCCCAAACCTGGTTCAAAAGGGCATCACGCGAGGCGCGCCGTGAATTCAATACGAAAAACTTAAGAACTTTGAACTCCATCGCGGTTAAGCTCACTGGACGATTCGACCGGCGGACCTCCATACCATCGAAGTCGATGTGAATTTCACCGAAGCAAGCCGATTTACGCTCCGGAGACGTCCCGGTTCCCGTTCGGGCTGCATCCCAACTGTTTCCATGTCAGAGACAGAACCAGCATTCTGGAAGTAATGTCCCTCTGGCGGCCGGTTTCAGCGTGCGGCGGAATCAGAACGATGCGATAGTCGTCAAGGCGCGTGAGTGCGAAAATGCTGGCTCAGTTTTCATGAATCCTCACTGTTACGATCCGATAGCTACCGTCTTCAAGGCATTAGATGTTGGCCGAATCAATTTATGGACAAGAGGCTACCTTGAGACTTGATGAGCACGCCGTGGAGGTTTTCATGCCATTGCGCCAGATCACTGCGACGGCTTTGCGATTTCTGCCTTGGCTTGCATAAGGATGGGGATGTCCAGGTCGGCGCCCTTCCAGAGTGTGAGGAATTCGCTGTAAGCCGATTTAGCCTTTTCTCTATCTTGCGAAAGAGCATACGCACGGGCCAATTGCAGCCTCGCCAGAGCGCCGATGGGCTCGTTGCGAACGAGCCCTGGGTGGTCGAGGATCTTCTGAAATTCGGCAATCGCGGCATCACCTTGCTTTCCGGCCAGGTAAGCTTCACCACGCAGATAAACGGGATAGAGAAGGAAATTCAGGTTCTCAAAATTTCCTCCGAGTTCATACGGCGTCGCTGGGACCAGAGCCTCGACGGCTTTTGCCGGTTCTGCACGAAGCCGAATAGCAGCTCGAATCGTAGGCAAGTAGTTAAACTGCACGATGGTGTCTTGCGGAAAGCGTTTTGCGAGATCGCTACTCAACTGAGTGGCGTGGGTGGAGTCTCGCGCCAGCGCCAACGTCAGCGCTGAAAAACCGAGTACGTCTCTGCCACGGGAAAGAGCAAGCGCCTCTCGCACCTGCTCCTTGGCTAATTCATCATTACCTACTAGAACTTCGCGTAAGGCGCCCTGGGCATGATAGATGCCGGCGGCCTCCTGCTCATCACCGCGAAGCGCAGACTCGATGGCTTGTCGGGTGAATTGCCGCGCTCGGGAGAGATTGCCCCGATATGTCGCAGCGTCGGCTTCGGAGTTCAGGATTTGGTCTTCGTATCCGGCTTTGCCCATCAGGGCTGCAGCTTCACGGTCCATACCCGCCGGATCGTGCTGCAGAAAACTCGCCCAATAAAGGTGGAGATGGATTTCAGGAGAATCAATGTTGCGAGAGCGGGCCTGAGTCGCGATCGCCATGGCCTCGTCAAGTCTATTGACCTGCACGTAACCATTTATCAGATTTCCATACGTATCGCCGGTCTCGGGATCCATTCGCAGCGCTTGCTGATAGGTGGCAAGGGCTTGGTCGTAATAACCGAGTTCGCTATAGATTGCGCCTAAATTTCCCAGGGGCGTGTCACGAGGGTAGGTTTGCTGCGAGAGTTCATAGGCCTTCCGTGCGGCCTCCATATTCCCGGTGACAAAGTGTTCATAATGCGACGTGATGTAGAGCATTTCCCACTCGCTCACGACCTTGCGAAACTCGTAGGCCTTGGTGATATTTTCAGCCGCCCGGACGTTGTCATTCAGGACGGAGTAACACGTGCCGATTCTTGCGAAAGCCATGGCAAAGTCCGAATCCAGGCTGATTGCCCGCTGGAACAGCGCAATCGCCGAGGCGTAGTCGTTTCTCACGATCATGGCCCGATAGCCGAGGCTGTAGGCTTTGAGGGCCTCCAGCGACGACGTGGTCACATCATCCGGAGGCGCATCGTACTTTTGTACGGAAGCAAGCGATTCGCCCAACTTGTTTCGCATTTCGGATGCCGCTCTTCCCATCGCCTCAAGCACGTGGTTCTTGTCGATAGCCTGCGACTCGGTACTGCCTAGCGAATCCCCGTTTGAGCAGTTGACCGCTTTCAAAGTCAGCAAGTATTGGCTTCCAACTTGTGAAATCGCACCCTCCATGACCGCGGCACTTGCCGTGCGCATGCAAACCTCGCGAGCAAGTTCGTGCGTCAGGCGCGAGTCTTTGGGTTGGGCCATGAGAGGCATCGTCGCGGCAATGCGCTCGTCAGAAAGTAAATTTAGGAAGGGAGACTGCTCTAGCTGTGAGGAAAGTCCCTGGCGCAATGCGTCGTCAAAGACCGGATCGCCCGTGCTGTTAACGATTTCCGCCAACACGATTGTGTCTTTGTCGGTCAAAGGTGCATGCCGGCTAGATACCAGAAAAGCAATTAAGATCGCCGTCAACAGCATTCCAGCAGCTGCCAACCACCGCCGAGTGAGCCTTGGAGGTGCAGCGGCAGTTTTGATTTTGGGTAGGTCGTAATGTGCCTCATCTAGGTTCCGCGCCGGTGAACCGGACTGGCCGTCATGCTGCTTCTCCGTAACTGCTGCGATGAACCGGTACCCCCGTTTGGGGACGGTTTCGATGAACTGCTGTCCGTCTGAGGTCTCCCCCAGGGCCTTACGTAAAGCTGAAATGTTAACGGTCAGGTTCGCCTCTTCGACAAAACTGTCCGGCCACACCTGCCGCATGAGTTCATCCTTCGTCACCAGATGGCCATTGCTGCGGACCAGAGCAAGCAAGATCTCAAACGATTTCGGCGACAACGATATCGGCTTGCCGTTGCATAGCACGAGCTGTTCGCCCGGGTCGCAGCGAAATCTGCCGAACTCGTAGAACACCTTTGTTTCAGAGGACATGCCGTCCTTGCAAATTATTTGGAAATTCCTTACAAGCCACTAAGGACAGTTCTGGTCAGCACCACATAGCTTGCACATGGGGCGGTCGTGGATAGGCGAGATTTTAGTTCAAGCAAGCAGATGTCACAAGAGTGTCACAACGAGGGCCATCCCACCACGAACTCTCAGCAGGTCGGTTGCAAGGAAATTGACATGGGTGTGACAACCACCGGACAAGTGGGTGGATGGAGCGAACTATGATTCCCGTTAATTACTTCGTAAGCGGTGGGGCAGATCTCCCTCGTTTAGCTCGCCACGGCAGTCAAGCGTCTGGCACAACGGTGCTCAACAGGAACAACTGAGATGTCTAAGCAATCTGGAACGCGTTATTCGTCTTTGTCCCTGAAAGACGTTGTGTGCTTATGCGCCGGACCTTGCGACCACGAAGCATGGGAAGAATTTGTATTGCGGGTCAACCGGCCCGTTAGCCTCACCGTCTTGAGAACGGCATCCTATTGGGGCGATGGGTCCCGTTCCGTTGTCGAGGACCTGGTTCAATCTACCTACGTCAAACTCTGGGAAGACGGTTGCCGACTCCTGCGCGACTTTGCCATCCAGTACCCTGAGGCAATTCTTGGATACCTGAAGAAGATCGCCACAAATGTGACCCACGACTATTTCAGGCACAGGCACAATCAATCCTCGGGCGGCAGTAACCACCACGTTTCCACAGCCGATATTGACCCCGAAGCAGGAAGGGAAGTTCACGGCAGTCAGGAAAAAATCGCTTTCGGAGTCCTGCTGAATGAGATCGACGAGCACCTGAAAATTGGCTTGAGCGGACCCGACCAGGAGCGGGACCGTATGATATTTTGGCTCTACTTTCGTCAGGGTATGAGCACCAAAGAGATTGCTTCCCTTCCCAGCGTTGGCCTTGGTACAAAAGGGGTTGGAAGCGTCATCGAGCGGCTGAAGGCGTACATTCGGGAGCGAATTCTTAGCTCTCCTTTATCTTCCGAGGACAACGAGGGTGCACGGAAAAGCAAATTCCAGCAGGATGTCGTTATAGGTTTGTATGGCTCTTCAGAATTCGAGACGTCCGTCGGATAAGCACCTCACCCAAGACAAACTAAACGCGTTAATACTTTCCTCCAATCGGGCGGATTCCTATGTTCCTGCTGAGGCCATTCGCGAAGCCCAGGACCACCTGTTGAGATGTGAAGACTGTGACAGAAAGGTATCGCTCTACCGGCAATTCTTGACCCAGGCGACGGATGTACGGCAGCCCACTCCGGCGGAAACAGATTGTCCCAAAGATGAAGATGTGGACTGGTATGAAGTGGCCGCCGGGCTTTGGCCGGAATTGAAGGCGAGACAACTGGTAACGCACGCCGCACAGTGTGGCCACTGTGGTCCCATGCTTCGCGCCGCTCTGTCCGTTGATGACGAGCCCACGCCTAATGAGGAAAGATTCCTGGCGCGCCTCAGAAAACCCTCTCGGCCTGAGTCTGCCCTCGTTCCCATAAAAAAGATGCGGCGTGGGTGGCAGTGGCAGCTCGCGAGATGGGCGACGCCGATCGCGGCAATGGCGTTGATCGTCGGAATGCTGCGTGCCAGAGATGAACGTTCGCCGCGCGTGCTCTCCGGGTCCGAGTTTGCGGCTCTCGCAGCCAACACTTACCGGCAGCAAACACAGGGAATATTGGCTCTTGACGTTCATGCCGAATCGCAACAGCAACTGAACGAGTGGTTCAAAACGAAGTCACAGATGGCCGTAGTTTTGCCATCGTCCGCCTCCATGCCCGTTAGTGAAGGGGAACCTCGAGTGGAGGGAGCGCGGTTATTGCCAATCAGTGGCCGCCAGACGGCCGCTTACGTCGCTTACGAGATGAAGGCCGGCCCCGTGGGACTAGTCGTAACACCGGATTCAGTAGCCCTTGCATCCGGAGGAGCTGTGGCCAATCTTAATAGCCTCAGCTTCCACTACAGCATGGTCCAAGGCTACAAAGTTGTCACTTGGTCGGTTCACGGGCTCACCTATGGTCTCGTGTCCCGCGAAGGAAATCACACTCAACAATCGTGCATGGTTTGCCATTCCGCAATGAGAGATCGCGATCTCACTCGCACGCCGACTCCTTTGCTGGACGAAAAAGTGGTGCAACCAATGTTGCAGTAACTTCTCGCTGGAACACATTTTCTTTTGCAATATAGAATTCGCGCAAGAATCGCGCGCCGACCGTTATTTCACCTTTCAACAATCGAATAGCGTGCTACCTAAAAAGCAAACGCCGCCGAGACTTCGTTATGTCTGGTGAGACCGATTACGCCTTTCAGTTAGCAGTTCACAGAAGAGACATTCGCGGCTTCTGACGATTGGGCAACCGTTGATCGCATGCAGATGCGGCAACCAGGCTTCGAGCTAGTTCTATGCCCATAGGGCAAGCGTCTTCGGATCGAATTAACCAATTAACCGAGAAGAGAAATAAATGAGCAGCAATGTTCAGCACTCAAAAACTAGTTCGCGAGTTCAAACCTGGTTGGCAATCGTCTTCGCCCTCACCTGCGTTTTCGGCACAGTGGGAAGCGCGGCGGCGCAAAGCATGAACTTTCCAGTGGTTCCAGACAAGCTGAAACCCCCGGTGGGAAACGCGGCATTCTTCGTCGCCCAGGCGTTCGGTAGCCAGGGTTACACTTGCCTGCCCACGGCCAACGGTGGCACAGGTTGGAACTCGACCGCGCGTCCCGAGGCCACTCTGTTTACCAAAGTCTTCGGACAGCTGGTCCAGGTCATTACGCACTTCGCCAGCATTAACGCGAACCCCAAAGACTTCGTACCTAAACCGGTTCCACTCTCCGGCAATGCGACCTGGCAGAGTTCCTTCGATAGCAGCAAGGTGTGGGCGCAAAAGGTGGCGGGGGTTTCGCCCGGCGCCGACGTGCAGAGCTGCAGGAACACTGGCTCGATCGACTGCCTCTTGCTCCAGTCAGTCGGCAACCAGGAGGGACCAACCGGCGGCAAGTTTCTGGCCAACGTCACATTCGTTCAACGTGTGAACACCAGGGGCGGGTCCGCTCCTACGACTGCTTGCACGGTTGGTCAAACTCAGCAGCAGGGCTACGAAGCTGACTACGTGTTTTTCCACGCGCAGCAATAAACCAGTTCCTGTCGCACAAACTTACGGGTGTGCGCGTAAGGTTCGCGCACATCCGTTGCTGAGACTTAACGTTCGACATAACTAAGGAGAACATTCCGCAATGAAC
>Ga0075425_100005343_pt1 | contig 13347 bp, 9 predicted proteins | sample SoiMethybrSBSTD4_FD_75300 | JGI IMG/M metagenome (GOLD analysis project Ga0075425, IMG submission 75300) | Bulk soil microbial communities from a Populus tree surrounding site in Tennessee, USA - Soil MetaG P. TD hybrid SBSTD4 | ecosystem: Environmental > Terrestrial > Soil > Tree plantation...
CCGGCCCGGCCTACCTAGCCCGGGGATCGGTGCCTTCCCGGACACCCACGTCATTGTGGTGTTCGGGGCGACCGGCGATCTGGCCCGGCGCAAGCTGCTGCCGGGCCTGTTCCACCTGGCCGCGGCCGGGCTGATGCCCGACAGGTACGGATCATCGGCTCATCCCGCCGGGGCCTGACCGGCGAGCAGTCATGAAACGCCGAGCCGCCGGTCTCGGTCATCGGTGACCGTTTGCAGTCGCAGCGGCGCACCGAGCCGGGAGTTCTGAATGCGTTCGCTCCGGCGACCACGCCCGGCGCTGCTCGCGCCGAGTCGGCGATCTGCACGACCTCGCACGGAGGTAGCCTTCGGCGGCTGCTCACTTTCCGTGAACGCCTGAGGCCGCCCACGACGGTGCCAGGGTGCGTCTGAAAGGCGCAACACATCGAGCGGCGGGCCACTGGCCGTATGCATTGGACGGACGCCATCTGCCGCCTGAGCAGATGCAGCATGCCGCACGCTGCGGCGCTGTCACGATGTGCCACCGCCGAGACGGCACGCTAGCCAGGCCCACTGACCAAATCACGGAGGCCTGACCGCCTCGACATTCAGATCTGTAGTCATGGGCAGACAGTCCAGGAGAGATATGACACGAAGCACCTTTGGTAGTTGCACGGTGATCTTGCCCTGGCCATCTGTGTCTGGCGAGTCCAGGCTGATCGTGTGCCCTACCCAGCCGACGGTTTTACAGATGGCGCCAGGTCGCTGATTCACTGATTCTTGACCTGCGTGTATGCAGCTCTATCGGTGGGGCGGCGCATGGCTATCCCGCACATATCCCATGCCAGTTGGCTACTCGGGCGCAGAGGTCTGTATCAGGTCCCTGATATTTCCGGTTCGCGCGTCGGCTGCGCCAGCTTGCTGTGGCACGTCGTGAATATCGGCGGGCGGGTGTTCGTCGTCGCGGACTTTCACTGGCGGGGGCGTCCAGGGCTTGATGTGCTGCACAACGTCGGCATAGAAGTTTTCGACGGTCTCCAGGATGGAGGTCACGAATGAGCCGCGGGCCTTCCCGCGCTTGGTTCCGGCATTAGCCGATAGCGAGATAGTGAAGGCTCGCAGCTCCCGGGCGGGGTCGTCGATGGCAAGCTTCGGTGTCTCGCGCAGTTCTGCCAGTGTCCGGACTGCGCCTTTGCCGCGCTGGCGGACAGCTGTCGCCTCGATGCAGACCTGGCCCTTGCTATCACGCAGCTGGCGCAGCAGCCAGTTCAGCCGCGTCGTGGCTCGTCCTGTGTTCGGCGCGTCGACGGTCATCGAGCAGCGGATCCGGCTGGCTCGCAGGTCGGCGGTGACCTCGATCGGAGCTGCGGCGTTCGGGACGCGCAGTCCGCCAGAGAGGATGCCGGTCTCGGCGAGCGCGGCGGCCGCAGCCTGTAGCCTCCGGTCGGGGTCTTTCATGTCCCCGCGTGATAGCGCTGGCCGGACGTCCACGCCGAGTTCGCGGGACAAGCGCATGGCGGCGAAGGACATCAGCTGCTCATATCGGCGGGCAACATCGATCCCGCCCTTGTCGGCGGGCTGGAGTGTGCCTCCTCGGGCGGCTTCGCGGACGGCCACCCAGAAACCGCCCATGTCCTCGAATTCGGCTGCACCCGATCGGGGATGCTCCAGGTAGCGAATGAACTCGGCGAGGATCCACGCCTGGTCCGGGTCACTGACTGCCTTGTTCCCCTGCTCGACCAGGGCCTCGGTGCGGATCTGGCTCCACGACAGATGATGCAGGCTCACCTTCCTCAGCTTGCGCTTGTCCACGGTCAGCGGATGCTCGCCCGGCGCCCCGGCCAGCTGATTGGAGATCGTCAGAACCGCGTTAAAACCCTGCTCGCGGGCCACGTCGAGATAGGCTTCGACCTGCGCGGCCTTCAGCTCGTTCGCACCCGTCTTCACCTCGATCAGCACAGTCCACAGTGTTGTCCCGCGCTTAACCTGGACGACCCCGTCGGGCCGCAGCTTCTTCTCACCGCTGGTGAAAGGCACCTCGATGTATGCCATTGGGATACCAGCGGGGGCGCCGAGCGGGGCTGTTATCGCCCGCCCGAACTCTCGCACCGAATTGATTACCGCGAGCAGTGCCGATACGCCGCGCCGCTCCTGCTCGTCCGGGCCGGTGATACCTGATACAGGAATCAGCCGTGCCCGCTCCCATGCCTGCTTATCGGTCACAACCTCAGCCTCCGCAGCCGGTGAGAGAGCACAAATGAGAGAACCAATCGTAACCATCCGCTAGGGCATCTGCTGAAGAACCCTGTCCGCCGACCGCAGCTGGGCAAACCGTCCGATCCGTAGATACCTGTCAGGCGTTCAGGACCGTCCGGATCGGTCCGCGCGCTGGCATGATCGGCATCTGTCTGTCCGGACCCGTCCGCCTGGCGTGGGAAGTCGTTCGCCCGGATGGCTCCCAAGTTGGCTCCCAGTGACGGCATCCTTTCCATGGTCGAGTTAGGAGGATGCGACGGAGTACAACCGCCACTCCCCCGGCACGCCCTTCAGCTCGGCCAGGCCGCGGTCGTCGAAGGCGATCCCGGAGCCGGCGACCAGGTCCTTGACCGTCTGCGATACCAGCACCTCGCCGGCCGCCGCCCGCGCCGACACCCGGGCGCCGATCGCGACCGCGATCCCGGCCACCTTGCCGTCCAGCACCTCGCACTCGCCAGCGTGCAAACCGACGCGGACCTGCAGGCCAATTTCGCGGACCGCGGCGCGGATCGCCAGCGCGCAGCGGATCGCGCGGGCCGGCCCGTCGAACCGGGCGAAGAACCCGTCCCCGGCCGTGTCCAGCTCTGTCCCGCGATACCGGGCCAGCTGGGCGCGCACCCGCGCGTGGTGGGCGGCGAGCAGCTCCCGCCACCGCGCGTCGCCGAGCTCGGCCGCCCGCGCGGTCGAGCCGACGATGTCGGAGAACAGCACGGTCGCCAGCACCCTGTCCGGCTCGGGCACCGCCCGGGTGACCGCCTCCCGCAGGAACGCCAGCATCTGTGCCAGCAGCCGCGGCGCAGTGGCGGCGGTAGGGACGTGCTCAGCGCCGTCCAGCTCCACATACGCCGCCCCCGGGATGTGCTGCGCGAGGTAGCGCCCGTGCTCCATCCGAACCGACGGGTCGGCGCGCTGATGCACCACCAGCGTGGGCGCGCTGACCAGGGGCAGCACCTCCCGCACGTCCATCGCCATGTTCATCCGGTACAGAGCCTCGGCGGTGCCCGGGCTGGCGCCATACCGGAACACCCGCGCCAGCGCCCGGACCTCGTCCTGGTCAGCGGACGGAACGTCGCGGCGTAGCACCGCTTCCTCGGCGCCGGGGGTCAGGAAACTGTCAATGATCTCCCCGAGCTCGTCGCGCGCTTCTCGTTCGGTGTCTCCGAACAGGTAGTCGGGCGCCCAGAGCACACGTGCCATGCCTCCATACAGCACGAGCGCTGACACCCGCTCGGGATGGGACGCAGCGAACACCACGCTCATCGGAACGCTATCCATAAACCCGGCGAGCGCCGCGCGCTGGGATCCGGCCGCGTCCATCACCGCCCGGATGTCGTCGCTGCGCTCTTCCAGCGTCGGCGCGCCCGCCACCCGGTCCGACATGCCCGTGCCCCGCTTGTCGAACACCAGCACCCGCGCCTGCTCGGCGATACCACGCAGCAACGTTGCCCAGCCCGCCGCCTCCCACTGCAGCTCCACGTGGGAGACAAAACTGGGCGCGACGACCACGTCAAACGGGCCCTCGCCCACCACTTGGTAGGCGATCACGACATCCCCGCTGCGCGCATAGCGGGTCTGGGGCATGCCCATCCCATGAGTCTGGATCCCTGAACAGGGGCGCGCAAGAAAAGAGGCATCCGCCCGCTGGCACCTCACCGGTTGCACCTTGAGGCGCAGCCGTACAGCAGACGCGTGGAGCCGGTAGAGCCAAGTTAAGAACACTCCTCGGACCCTGATCCCCTGCTTGCAAAGCGACGTATCCGCCTGTGCTAGCCACGCTGACCTGGCCAGACAGTTGTCCGTGAGTAGCCGTGAGATACCGCTGCCGACCCCTGTTAATGGCACGTCAATGGCACGACGATCTTTACGTCCCGAAGCCGACTCGCGATCTGTGCACTGCCGAGGGCATGCCCTGACGGGCTGGGAGGCCCAGCGGGTCGGGGCTATGCGCTCCCCAGCGATGCTCGCAGTCGGCGGGCTGCACCATGCCGCACGCGGTGCAGACCAGCCAGCCCGGCCCGGCTTCCGATGTGCCCCGCACCTGACAGGCGGTCAGACATGGATTCCGGCCTGATAGACCGAGAGGCCAGATGCAATCCCTGCCATGCTCTAGGGGCGTGCGGAGGGTTCTGCTGGCGTCAGGGCTGCGGCGCGGTCGATCAGTGGCTGGCAGCGCAAGCGCTGGGCGATGCCGCGGCCTTCGCTGATGGCTGTCCCGGCAGCATCGTCGTCGCCGAGGAGCCTGAGGTGCTGGGCGTGGTCGAGCAGGCCGTGGCCGAGGTGGTAGAGGGTGCTGTGCTCGCGCAGGCTGGCGATGGCGGCACTGAAGAGTTCCGCGGCGCCTGGGTCGTCGTCGTTGGCGGCGAGTCGGGCGCGGGTCAGGTCGCGTTCGGCCCGCAGCATCGGGGCCAAGTGGCCGGGCTGATGGGAGTCGAGCTGGGCGAGAAGTTCGCGTGTGGTGGCAGTGTCCCTCAGGTTGTGGGCGGCGCGTGTGGCCAGCGGCCACGCCCACCTTGGGAGCTCGTGGCTGATGCCTATGGCGCTGGCTTGTGCCAGTGTCGCGCGGGCACAGCGCAGCGTGTCCCGGGGCTGGTGGCGCGCGGCGGCGATGAAGGCTTTCAGGTGGCTGACGACTGCTTTTTCTTGAGGGGCTTCGCTGGTCTTCAGGTCCTGCAGTCCCGTGAGCACGGTCTCTGCGGTTTCGGCGTCGCCGCGCAGTGCTGCCAGCCAGCCGCGGTAGCAGGCGAGGAGTTCGTGGTCGGCGAGCCCATCGGCGTCCGCGGCGTGGGTGAGTTCTGTCGCAGCGGCGTCCCAGTCGCCGAGCATAAGCAGCGCCTGGGCCAGGTTCGTGATGGCCATTGATAGGTCGTCCCGGGCCCCGACCCGGCGCAGGTGCTTAGCGGCGGTGCGCGCTGCCTCGGCGCCGTCCGCGGGGTCAGTGGCCGTCAGCGCGTCCGACAGGTTCAGCAGCGCTGTTCCCAGTATCTTGGTGTCGCCAGCCTGTTCGGCCAGCCGGGCGGCTTCGCGAAAGTAGGCGCTCGCCTGGGGCTGCCGCCTGGTGAAGTCGAAGTAGATCCCGCGGTAGCTGAACAGGCCGGCCAGGGTGGCATCGTCCACGGCCAGGTCCTGGCCGAGGGCCAGGGCCTCGGCGGACAACGCGTCCGCCTCAGGCGAGCCGGCGAACACCTCCAGCGCGGCCAGTTCGCCCAGGGCGCGGACGGTGTCGGTGCCGGGGTCGTCTCGCAGCACCGCCACGGCCGCGGTCAGCTGCTCGCGCGCCTGGGCGTGCCGGCCCCACAGGCGCAGCGCCCGCCCGGCGACGGTCTGGGCGCGCGCGGCCGAGCGGGCATCGCCGCCCTGCCGGTAAAGCTCCCCGGCATGGCCGGCCTGCTCGACCGTGGCGGCCCAGTCGCCATTGGTAAGGGCGGCTGCGGCGGCGCGTTCCCACAGCACCCCGGCCGGTGGCGGCCCATCCGGGGCTTGTCCTGGGATTACGGCCTCGGGCGCGCTCAGTTCCGCGGCGGTCGCGTAGCTGGTGGTGGCCAGGGCCGGGGCGCCGGTGCGTTCGGCGCGCTCGCCGGCGCGAACCAGGGCGGTGATCGCTTGTTCTCGGATCTGGCCGGCATCGCCATCTTGGGGGACCGCTTCCAGGGCGTCGAGGTAATGGCGGGCGATGATATCGGCGACTTCCTCGCCGTCGCTGGCGAAGGCGGCGCGCAGGTGGGCGGCGACCTGCAAGTGCCGGGTTTTGCGGTCACGGCGCGACAAGGTGCCGTAAGCCACTTGGCGCAGCATGTTCTGGGTGAACCGGTAGCTGCCCCGCTCGGGGGACAGGGGGTCGGCGGAGACGCTGAGCACCTCCCGGCGGACCAGCTCGGCCAGCGCGGTGCGCACCGCGGGCTCCTCTTGGCCCGAGACCGCGATCAGCGCCTCGGCCGGGAAGGTGGTGCCCAGCACCGCTGCGTCGGCCACCAGCGGCCGCATGCCCGGGTCAAGCGCGTCCAGCCGGGCGGCCAGCAGCGCGTGCAGGCTGGCGGGCACTGCCAGTTGACCGACGTCGCCAACGAGGCGGTAGGCGCCTTCGATGGGCCTGACGATGTCGCGGTCGATCAGCGAGCGCACCGTTTCGACCGCGAACAGCGGGATACCCTGGGCGTGGCCGCTGAGCGCCGCTCGCGCATGCGCCGGCATGCCGGGCACCAGGGCGTCTACTAGCGCATCCATCGAAGCGGGGTCGAGCGGGTCCAGGGTCAGCGTGACCCGGTTACGCCCTGTGCCAAACCCTGGCCGGATTCTCTGCAGCTCGGGGCGGGCCAGCACCAGTACGTAGATGGGGAGGTCCTGGGCCCAGTCGATGAGATGGTCGAGGAAGTCCAGCAGTCCGCCATCGGCATGCTGGGCGTCTTCGATCAGCAGCACCCCCGGGTGTTGCGCTGTGAGGCGCTCGAAGAACAGCCGCCACCCGGCGAACAGCTCCTCGCGGGTCAGCGGGCCGCTACCGTCGCCTGCCGCAGTCACGCCGAGCAGCCGACCCAGCCGCGTGCCGATGTAGTCCCGCTCGGCCGGATCGAGGACCAGCTCATCCAGCCCGGCCGTCAATTTGGCCGCGGCGGTCTCGGCGGGGTCTTCCTCGGCGATGGAAAGCCGCTGCCGGACGATCTCGGCCAGCGCCCAAAACGCCACACCGTCCCCGTAGGACAAACACCGGCCCCGGTGCCACCACACCGTCTCCGCCAGCCCGTCGATGTACTTCCTGAACTCCCAGCCCAGCCGCGACTTGCCCACCCCGGCCGGGCCGGTGACCAGCACCATCCGCGGCGCCCGCCGCTCCGCCGCCGCGTGAAATAGTTCCTTGACCGTGCGCAGCTCGGCGTCCCGGCCAGTCAACGGCGCCTCCAGGCCATCGACCCGCTGCGACCCGCCCACCCCGGCCAGCACCCGGGTCGCCCGCCACAGACGCGCCGGCTCGGCCTTGCCCTTCAGCGCATGCTCCCCCGCATCGGCGAACCCGACCCCGCCGCACGCCAGCCGCTGCGTCGCCCCATCGGTCAGCACAGCACCGGGCACGGCCGCCGCCTGCACCCGGGCCGCGGTGTTCACCACATCCCCCGCCACCATCCCCTCACCGGCGGCCCCCAAGGTCACCGCCACCTCACCCGTGACCACACCGGCCCGCGCCGCCAGCCCCGGCACATCTGTCTCGGCGCCGAGTTGCGCCACTGCCGCTACCAGGTCCAGTGCAGCCCGGACCGCCCTCTCGGTGTCCCCCTCCGCGGCCACCGGCGTGCCCCACACCGCCATCACCGCATCCCCGATGAACTTCTCCACCACCCCGCCATAACGGCCGGTCACCGTCCGGGCCACCTCGAAATACCGCGACAGCAGCTCCCGGACCGCCTCGGGATCCCGCGACTCCGATATCGGGGTGAACTCCACCAGGTCACAGAACAGCACCGAGCACACCCGGCGCTCCGCCACTGGACCCTGGTCTACGCCGCGGGCCACCGCAGCCGACAGCGCCGGTACGGTCGCGGGTGACGCCGACGCCAGATCAGATAGCTGGTGCCCGCAGGCACGGCAGAACCGGTCGCCCGGCGACGTCGGCTCACCACATGATGGGCATCCCCCCAGCGGGGCGCCGCAACTGCCGCAAAACCGGTCCGCTGCCCCTCCGGACGCGCCGCACCGCGGACACGTCTCCACCAGGCATTTATACCCCGGGCCCAGGCGCCCCGTACATGGCCTGGCCACGCGGCAGCGGCCCGCCCGGCCTGGCTGTTTCGTCAACCGATGGCCGGATCGTAGTGTCCATCAGAACGGTGGTCCAGCGCGGGCCGTTACGGCTGGCAGGCGCTGAGCGGCCCGCACAAGCGGGGGGAGGGCCGCCGCTTGGTGCGAGCCGCGCCGGGGCGTAGACAGTGCCGCTGCCGTGCTGTCGACGTTGTCTCACAGTGGGCGGCGGCACCGCGCCCAGGGGTGACCGCTACCACGAGCAGGAGCACGCAAACGAGTCCGGCAACGATGGCCTGCCCGCTATCTGAACGCAGGCACCGGCCCCCAAACTGGCTGCCCGGACGGTGGCGCCTACGCTCGCCGCTACCGCGATAGGGAGCAGGTAACGAGTCCGGCCACGGCACCTGCCGGCCGGTGTGGTGCCAGCTGCGGCGCCCCTCCGCGTGGCCTGGGGAGCCCGTGGTGCCGGCCCCCGGGCGGGTCACGGGCTTCCACGATCTTCCGCTGTTATGGCACGCGCGGGAGCCATGGCGGGTTCACCCGTCCTGGCGGTGGCGCTCAATGACGGCGGCGACGTCCTCGGCGTTAACGCCGTGAAAGTTCACGGCCGGGCGTGGCGGTTAGCCCAGATACCTGCCGCTCTCGCCGGAGCGGCGGGGCGGCCCGCACCACCTTCGCCTGGGCAAAGGCCGGGGGCGCGGTGCGGGCCGCGTCCAGCCGTGGGCGGCGCCACCGCCAGCCAGCAATCCCCCACGCAGACTGCACCTAGACCGACCATAACCCGGCCACGATCACGAGTACATGGAACAGCTCGGCTGCGGCGGCCACGAGCGGGCGGCGGGCCTCACTGCGAGCTGGCTGGCCGGTGCTCGATGCGATAGCGCAGGAATGCGCCGCAGGTGACGGTCGGGAAGAGCCCGGCCACGCCGGTGACGTTGAGCCACTTGGCGTAGCTGTCGACGCTGCCGCAGTTCACTGCTGCCGGCGCTGGCAGGGCGCGGCCGATCTGCCCGGTGGCGCTGTCACAGATGCCCTGCGCCTGGTGCAGGGTCAGGGTGCCGCCGTTCCCGTAGGCGAGTAGCAGCGTGGCCCTGGTGGCCGCGTACCAGCCCATGATCATCAGCAGGTCGGCGGCGATCCCATACCACAGCTGCCGGCCAGCGACGCGGGCGATCATGGCCGGGAGCGTAGGCCTGTGCTGGCCGGAAGTCTGTTTATCGCTCCTCCTCCTGCTGCTGGCGGATGATGGCGGCCAGCTCCGCTGCGCTCACGCCGTGCAGGTGCAGGTGGACCTCGCGGGGCCGCTCGATCGCGCGCCGCGAGTGCGGGAGCGGCTGGGCGGCCCGCAGCGGAAGGAGAGCTGTGGGGACCTCGGCGCGGGCCGCGGCCAGCCGCCAGCGGCGCCACCGCGATGCAGCGATGCCTATGAGGGCGACGGCGGCGCCTCCTGCGATGGCCGCTGCCACGATCGCGAGCACGTAAACGAGTTCGGCCACGGCGGACTGCCGGTCCGTGTGGTACCGGCCGCGGTGTGCGCGGCAGCGCGCAGGCGCCCCGTCGGCTCAGGAAAGGAAGGTATGGCCGACGAGGCGCCTCTGTGACTCGTCGCGATCGCCCCCGTCGCCCGCTCGCGCGGCACCGGGAAGAGCCACCTGATAACTATCAGCGGTGAATCTGAGCGCCCGCTGGATAGCTGCTGCAGGAAGCCTGCACATTTACCGGGGTGCGCTGATGACGACGGCCCTTGGGCATGGCTCCCCGGTCCTGCTCGTCGAGCCGGGGGTGTCCTGTTTCGCGCACGTGCTCTACTCGTGTCATGGGAGTGCTGCCACCTGCCCGGCGGTGCTCTGCCACTTGGTGTGGGCGCGGCGCGGCGGCCAGGTTGCCACCGGCGGCCGGGCCTCTGCGGCGGGGAGATGCGACAGCGTGACGCGACAGGAGGAAGCGCGCCAGTTGCTCACAAGGCTCGGCGAGCTGGCGCGCGATGAGACCCTTTCGGAACAGGACGCGACCGAGATCGTCGCTGGGCTGGTCGGGGCCCTGGAAAGGATGCGGGAGAACCCGGCATGGCAGCGTGTCATGGCCAAGGCGGGTCCGCGATCGTCCAGGTGGCCCCGCTGGGTCGCGGCCTGGCACTCGCCGCCGCGCGATCCAGATACGCCCGGACCCGAGATGCAGTTAACTCGTGCGCTGGCCAGCACCAGGTCAAGAGGCCAAAGCCCCACGGGCTCGCCCACAGATCAGTGGCGCGAAGGTGGCGGGGGCCGGGCAGGCAGCCCGGCCGGGCTTATGGCCGTGTTCTGCAACGCGGCGCCCGGGCTGCCGGTCGGTCTGGTACCGGCCAGGGCATGAGCCGGAAATTGGTTAGTTGGCGTCTTCGAAGAAGTCTTCGTCTATCCGCTTGATGACATGGGTTTCTTGGTCCTGGACGCCGATGTTGTGCTTGACCATCAGCTCTGCAAGCCTGCGGCCGTCGATCAGAACCACCCTGGCAGGAACACGCTGAGCGTATGCGGCGGCTTCTGCGGTGAAGCGGCTGGTCGCGATGAAGATGCCACGGTCCGCTTGGGTACCGTGAAGGGCTCCAACGAACGCCTGGATCTCCGGCCGCCCAACCGAATGCTCCGCCCCGTAACGCTTTGCTTGAACATAGATGCGATCGAGGCCGAGTGCATCTTGGCGGATAACTCCGTCCAGGCCCTCATCGCCAGCCCGCCCCAGGTGTTCAGCCGCTCCTGCGGTACCGCCGTAACCCATGGCAGTCAGCACATCAAGGACGAGATGCTCCAAAAACGCGGGCTCACGTCCCCGGACACGATCGAGCACCTCCGCGGCAACGGCGGCATTGGCTTCCTCAACCGCAGCCGACACCGTCTCTCGTGGCGTGGATTCGGCGATGCTCGGCACGCCAGCCTCGGGCTCACCGCCGCGCCGAGACGGACTTCGGAACTCGACGAATTCTTCAAACTGGCTAAGGACGCTCACGTCTATGCGGTCAGGATGCTTGGCCAGAACCTCCCGCCCTCGCTGTCTGATCTGCACTACTCCGCGCCGGGGGCGGCTCAACAGGCCTGCGTGATACAGGTACGTGACGGCCCAATGCACCCGGTTGGCGAACAAGAGGCCGCCGCTCGGGATGGTTGCCCTCAGGTCTGGATCGGTCAGATAGAGCTGACCGGCAAGCGTCTCGCGCAGATGCGCGATCGGCTCCTCCTGGCCATCTGCCAGCGCATGCAGGACAGGAGCCATGAGCGACTGATAGTCCGGGACGGCCACGTCCAATGGATACCAGCAAGTGCCCACAGATGCAGAGAGACGAGGATCTTTCTACGGCTAGCACACAGGGCCACTCCGGCTGGGCGAGCAGCTGCGCTTCTCGATACGGATTAAGACCCAGTCCAGCCAATGCCCGTCGTTCGCGTGGTCGCTACCCTATGGTGAATCGTGCTGGCTGCCCCTAGCCGCTCACGTTGCTGCAATCGTATGCTGTACACGGGCTTTAGGCGATACGAGCGGCCCAGGTGCCGGTGACATGTGACATAGAGTGCGGACACGCCTATAAAAGGGGGCAAGATAATGGACTCTACTTCCGCAAGATTCTTCCGGCGAGCTGCCAAAGTAACCGACTGGCTCGGCTTTCGCCTGACGCTACTGCTAACGGTGGGTCTAGTAGGCTTCGCAATACTCCAGCCTTTTATCTGGGAGGTGATCCTTAACCGTAAAGCCCCGGCACTTTCCAACGACTTTGCGGGGATTACGACGATCATAGTCACAATTATGGCCCTGGCTTTCGCTGGATTTGGCGTGGTCGTATATCAATTGGCCGAGAAGCACTCCGAGGCCAGCCTCCAGGAGCGCGCCAAAGAACTGGAAGACAACATCCTGATGCATGGCGCTGCCGCCAACTCGAAACTCTACATCAATATCAGCTACCAGGCCTTCCTTTCATATGATGAATTGTGGCGGCAGCGCTCCTACCGCCCTACGGCTCTTGAAAAGGAAGATAAAAACAATTGGGAGTTGCTGAGATTTCTGGACAGTGCCATTGATAATGCCAGGCAAGCCCTGAAACAGTACCTGGATCTCTCGGAACAGCTCCGCAGCAAGCAAGAGTCTGCTAACGGGTTGATAAACTGCAGATGTAACTATGCGTACTTCCTTGCCACGAGGTTGCGGTCGGACGGCAGGATAGATGACCGAGAGAGGGCGCTTGATATTGTCCGGCAGCTAGACCAAGATAGATCAAAAAGAAATCTTCACGTGCGTGAAACTGTAGCGTGGATTTACCTGCGTTGTTGTGACCCTGGGGATTCCCTTTGGGAAAGAGGGCTGCAAGAGCTTGCCTTGGCGCTCAGTGTGGGGGGGCTGGACGTCGAGACTCTGCAGGCGAGATATAGAGGTGTGTTCGGCGGAAAGGACGGAAACTCGGTCCCCGTCGACCTTGAAAAGGCGTTGGCCGGAAAAAATCAACAAGGAGGCAATGACCGACAAGGAAGCAATAAAGAGGGCTGGCCAAGCCAACTTCTCGGTTTCGTGTCCGCCAAACTCAACTCTAAAAAGGCCGATCGCAACGCACAATAAAGGCGTGGCATAGTCTGAGCGACTTTTCTTACGCTAGATCGGCACACTATCGTCATCGTCGGTGAAGTCATCCGCCGTGATCGGATCCCACCAACCTCTTGCTTTCCTCATGTGGTCAGCCTACCAGGTCTGCGTCGATGCAGCTGAGGAGCGTTGCTAGCGGCCATGAGCTGTCCAGCCTTACTGCCGGTGCCGGTCACGCACCCGGGTTGGCCGCAGGGATCCGCCTGAGCCGGGCCTTGGCGAGTCGGGCGACCAGCTGTGATAGTCAACTGCCACTAGCAATCCCATCGTTCCGATAGGCGCAACCTGAGTCAGGCAAGATCATGCGCAAGGCTATCGAGATCATCAGATGGGAGATGACAGCATCCGGGCGCTTGATCTTGCCTACTTCGCATTGGAGCGCCACAAGGATGGCACTGTTCATTGACGTTGGTCCCGCCCATGCTCGCGCCGACCGGCCACAAGACCATCCTGCGCAGTAGCTCACAGATCCGAATCCTGTACCGGCATCGCCGGTGATGTCCCTGGCCCACGCTCGCGCGGGTCGGGGCGGTCGACGTTGAAGTGCCTGCCCGTTGACGTCAGCCACTTGTCGTTCACGTGCCGCAGCGCGAACTGGCTGATCACTCGCTGGCCGCCTTCCCAGTCGCCGTACAGGACGCTGAGCATCATCGGGTCGCCAGCCTCGACGGCGGCGGCGACGGCCTTGAACTGCTCTGTGGCCGGATCGCGCAACGCTCCCTGCCAGAATCCGACGTCGCCGGGTGCCACGTAAATGTCACGGGTCTGGGTGGTGAA
>Ga0075425_100005344_pt1 | contig 13347 bp, 8 predicted proteins | sample SoiMethybrSBSTD4_FD_75300 | JGI IMG/M metagenome (GOLD analysis project Ga0075425, IMG submission 75300) | Bulk soil microbial communities from a Populus tree surrounding site in Tennessee, USA - Soil MetaG P. TD hybrid SBSTD4 | ecosystem: Environmental > Terrestrial > Soil > Tree plantation...
GCGGTCAGGAAGTAGTTGTCGTCGACGCCGGCGATCAAAAAATCGCCTTCGTAGCGCGGCTGCGACGCAATCTGCTTCGCGTCCGCGCGCTGCACCTTGTCGTTCGTGATGAGCAGGCCCTCGGGCCGCTGCGTGTACCGGCTGACCTCCGCGACGTCGCCGACCGCGGGCCCCCAGACGATTGCGGGAGCAAGCGGCTGATCGCCGTCGGTGATCGTTGTCGCGACACTGACGACGTACGACGTCGGCTCGAACCGGAATTCCTTGACGGCGTGAAGGCCGGCGCTGGTGCGGTACTCGAAACGCAAGTCGACCGGCGATTCGATCATGCCCTCGGGCTCGCCGCTGACGGCGAAAAGCGCGTTGTTGATCGCCGCGTTCGCCGCGGAGTTCGAGGTCTGGATGGTGAACGGCAGCGGCTCGTTCGGCAGCGCCTTCTCGACAAGCTCCTGCGGATGCCGTTCCTGATCGAGATAGTGCTTCAGACGCCAGCTTTTGAGCCGCGCGCCCCGGTTGGTGAACACCGCGATGACGTCATGCGTTTCGACCGTGATGTTGCGCTCGGACGAGTCCCCGACGAGCGCAGGGACGTCTGCCGCTGCTGCCGGTGGCGTCTGCGTCTGGACGTTCGGCGCCGGTGTCGGCGCTGTCGCGGGAGCCGGCGCGGACGCCTGCGTGGGTTTCGCGGCGGCCGAGCCGCTTGCCGGGGTGGCTCCTGGAGTCGGCTTCGCAACGGGCTTCACCACCAGCGACTGGTAGATCGTGAGGATCACCAGCGACAGGAAGATGAAGAGAACAAAGCGCTTTTCCATTTACGTGATTCGCTTCCGCAGCGCTACGGCGCGCCCACTCCGGACCCCCTCGGATCGAGGCGGGGCGGAACCGGGTCGTAGCCGTGGCTTCCGAGCGGATGGCACCGTGCGATTCGACGGACGCCCAGTAAGACGCCTCGAAAAAGACCGTGGGTCTCGATGGCGATAGCCGTGTAATCCGCGCAGGACGGCAGAAACCGGCAGGATCCTCTAAAATGCGGCGAAATCAGGAGTTTATAGACTCTGATAGCCGCCAGGGCGAGCTGGATCTGCGGCGACAGCCGCCGACGACTTTCGGAGCCGGCGTTCGACGATTGTTCGGTACTCGACTTCAAGAGCGATGAGGCTGGCTTGGAGGAGTTCACGCTTGGGGATGACGACAACGTCGAAGCCAGGCGCGAGCTTATTCCGCCGGAAAACCTCTCTTATCAATCGTTTGGCCAGATTTCTCTGGACCGAGCCACCCAGTTTCTTCGTCGCCGCAATCCCGAGCCGGCCGATCGGCTGCTGATTGGCCAGCAGAAACACGGTGAAATATCGACTGTGGACCTTGGCGCCGCGATCGTAAATCTGCTGGAATTCGGCCCGCCGACGAATATGCTCGGCCGGCCGAAAGCGGGTCGTCACTCGCTGCTGACGGTCAGGCGCTTACGTCCCTTGGCGCGCCGCCGCTTCAGCACAAGGCGGCCGTTTTTCGTGCTCATTCTGACGCGAAAGCCGTGCGTCCGCTTTCTGCGGCGCGTATTCGGCTGAAAAGTCCGTTTTCCCTTCATGTTCTCTCCGGAGCCGGTCCTCGCGCGTCGCGGAGTCCCCAGGGCCCCGCTTCGTTTCTGTCCGACGCGCTAAACCGAACCGCCAATGTTAGCTCATTGCGGTCCGACCGTGCTACAGTCTCGGTCCTTCAACCGGGGCGTGCTGGCTTCACCGGGGTCTCACCGAAAGTCCATGGTCGTTTGGTCTCTCACCAGAGTTTTCCACACCTGTGGAAAAAACTGTGGAAAAGCCTGCTTTTTCACATATTTTGAGGCGAAAGCGTTCGCGCGATGAATCCCTGGGAGCAGGTGCTGGCGCGCATCGAAACGAAGGTGAACCGCTACACCTTCCACACGTGGTTCCGGCCGACGACGTTCGTCGCCGAGGACCGCTCATCCATTACCGTCCGGGTGCCGGAAATCGTCTTCGAGGACTGGCTGCCAAAGCATTACTCGGGCGTGATCAGCGAGGCGCTGGCCGAAGCCAACCGGCCGAACCTGACGATCCGATACGTCTGCGATTCGCCGGCGGACACGTCCGCCGCGGGCGATGGCCTGGCGGTGCAGGAACCGGCGCCGCCCGCGGGCATTTCCGGACTGAATCCGCGTTACACCTTTGACAGCTTCATCGTCGGTTCCTCGAACCAGTTTGCGCACGCGGCGTGCCGCGCGGTCGCCGAGGCACCGTCGCGCTCCTACAACCCGCTGTTCATCTACGGCGGCGTCGGTCTCGGGAAGACGCATTTGATGCACGCCGTCGGACAATACGTCCTGCAGCACAATCGCGATCTCAAGCTGACGTACATCTCGTCCGAACGGTTCATGAACGAAGTGATCAACGCGGTCCGCTACGATCGCATCATCGATTTCCGCGAGCGCTACCGCTCGGTCGACGTGCTGCTCGTCGACGATGTGCAGTTCATCGCGGGAAAAGAGGGCACGCAGACGGAGTTTTTCCACACGTTCAACGCGCTGTACGACTCGCAGAAGCAGATCGTCATCAGCAGCGACTGTCCTCCTCATGAAATCCCGATGCTCGAGGAGCGCCTGCGCTCGCGATTCGAGTGGGGATTGATCGCCGACATTCAGTCGCCGGATCTCGAGACGAAAGTCGCGATTCTGAAAAAGAAGGCCGACGCCGAGGCGGTGCCGCTGCCGGACAACGTCGCCATGTATATCGCGGGGCGCATCAAGTCGAACATCCGCGAGCTCGAAGGATCGCTCATTCGCCTGATCGCCTACGCGTCGCTGACGGGCCAGGAGTTGTCGCTGCCGCTCGCGCAGCAGGTACTGAAGAACGTCATCGATCACGTGGACCGCGCCGTCACGATCGAGACGATCCAGAAGTTCGTCGCGGATTACTACAAGCTCAAACTCGTCGATTTGAAATCACGGAACAATTCGAAATCAATCGCGATGCCCCGTCAGATCGCGATGTATCTCTGTAAGTCGCTGACCAACGCGTCGCTGCCGGAAATCGGCCGCAGTTTCGGCGGCAAACACCATTCGACGGTGATCCATTCGATCCGGAAAGTGGAAGAGCTTCGGAAGAACGATGCCGAGTTCAACATCCTGATCGGGGGTTTTCTGGAGGGATTTCGTTAATTTCAGCGGTTTTCCACAGCCGAGCCTGTGGATGCCTGTGGACGAACGGAGGGGTTTGCCGGCGTGATCGAAGGTTGTGGAAAACCAGGGTTTTCACCCACGATTTTTCCACAACTTAAATTATTCATTTCAAAGCAGTAACGAGTGTATCACTCTTTTAAACATTCCCTCTCTTCTTATATAATTTCTCATTCTCGAATTCTCCCTCTCCTTTAAGGGATCCGCGGGCACATTTCCCGCTCTTTCGAGGTCAGCATAGCCATGGAACTCGTCGTCCGAAAGAACGACCTTCTGCGAGAACTGCAACTTTTCCAGGGAATCGTCGAGCGCAAGAACACGATTCCGATCCTCGCCAATGTTCTGATGGAAGCCAAGGGCGCGGAGGTGCGTCTGTTGGCAACAGACCTCGAAGTGGGCCTGCGCAGCAGATGCGATGCGCAGGTGTCGAAGAGCGGATCGCTGACGCTTCCGGCGAAGAAGTTCTTCGAGATCGTGAAGTCGCTGCCCGAAACGGACATTCGCATCGCCGAAGACAAGGGCGGCGTGAAGGTCGCAGCCGACAAGTTCGACTCGCGCATGCAGACGCTGCCGCGTGAGGATTTCCCGACGCTGCCCGACGCCAGCGCGGGAGGCGCGTCGCGCGCGATGCTGCCTCGCGCGGCGGTGAAGGAAATGGTCGGCAAAACGCAGTTCGCGATTACCGGGGAAGACACGCGATACTTCCTGAACGGAGCGCTGTTCGTGCTGCGGCCCGACGCGATGAGCCTGGTCGCGACGGACGGTCACCGCCTCGCCCTCGTCTCGGTTGCGCGCGACGGCAAAGCGAAGAAGGACGCCGACGAAGTCAAAGCGATTCTGCCGAAGAAGACGCTGGGAGAACTGTCGCGTCTGCTGCAGGAAGGCGACGGCGACATCGAATACGAGCGCGGCGAGAATCATCTGTTCTTCTCGGTCGGCGGGCGGCTCCTGATCTCGCGGATGATCGACGGTCAGTTTCCCGCGTACGAGCGCGTCATTCCGAAAGGCAACGACAAACATCTCGAGTTCGAGCGCGATCGGCTGACGAACGCGGTTCGCCGGGTGGCGCTGATGTCGAATGAACGATCGCGCGCCGTGAAGTTCCAGATCGACAAAGGCAGGCTCGAAGTCATCTCGAGCAGTCCGGATCTGGGAGAAGCCAAAGAGCAGCTGCAGGTCGAATACAGCGGCGGCTCGATGCAGATCTGCTTCAACGCGCAGTACGTCCTGGATTTTCTCTCGGCGGTCACGACTGACGTCGTTTCGCTCGATCTGAAGGATGAAGTCAGCCAGGCGGTGATGAAGCCCGTCGGCGCGGAAGGCTACGACTACACGTACGTGATCATGCCGATGCGAGTCTGAGGGTCGGCCCACATCTGAATGAATCACACCGACCGAAACAACGAACAGCCGGAAAACGGGCCGCGGACGCCGGCCGCGGGTGAAGTACCCGCCGCCGACAACGGCCATGGTGTGCTCGCCGACGCGAGCGATTATTCGGCAGACAAGATCAAGGTCCTCGAGGGTCTCGAAGCCGTCCGCACGCGTCCGGCGATGTACATCGGCTCGACCGGCGCCGCAGGTCTGCATCATCTCGTCTATGAAATCGTCGACAACTCGATCGACGAGGCGCTTGCCGGCTTCTGCGATCAGGTCAACGTCACGATTCACATCGACGGCTCGGTGACCGTCGTCGACAACGGGCGCGGCATTCCGGTCGACAAGCACACGAGCGGCAAGTCGGCGGCCGAAGTCGTGCTGACGGTCCTCCACGCCGGCGGCAAGTTCGACAACGACAGCTACAAAGTGTCGGGCGGTCTGCACGGCGTCGGCGTCTCGGTCGTCAACGCGCTGTCCGAGACCCTGGACCTCGAAATCTGGCGGAACGGCCAGGTCTACCTCCAGAGCTACGATCGCGGCCATCCGACGGGCGAGCTCGAGGTCACGGGCACGACCAAGAAACGGGGCACGAAGGTCACCTTCAAGCCCGACGCACAGATCTTCGAGACGGTGGACTTCAGCTTCGACACGCTGGCGCAGAGACTGCGCGAGCTCGCGTTCCTGAACGGTGGCGTCACGATCACGCTCGACGACGAACGCGACGGCAAGAATCACAAGTTCCAGTACGAGGGCGGCATCGTCTCGTTCGTGACGCACCTGAACAAGAACAAGGCGGCGGTGAACGAGAAACCGATCTACATGCACGGCGATCGCGACGGCATCGACGTCGAGATCGCGCTGCAGTGGAATGACGGCTACGCCGAGACGATTTACACGTTCGCGAACAACATCAACACGACCGAGGGGGGCACGCATCTCTCGGGATTCCGGTCGGCGTTGACGCGCACGGTCAATTTCTACGCGACGAAGAATAATCTCGCGAAGGATCTGAAAGAAAGCATCACGGGCGACGACATCCGCGAAGGGCTCACGGCCGTCGTCAGCGTGAAGATTCCGCGTCCCCAGTTCGAGGGCCAGACCAAGACGAAGCTGGGCAACACGGAAGTCAAAGGCATCGTCGAGGCGATCCTCAACGACAGGCTCGGCTCATTCCTCGAGGAGAATCCGGGGGTCGCGAAGCGGATCGTCGGGAAGACGATCGAAGCCGCGCGCGCGCGCGAAGCGGCGCGAAAGGCCAGGGACCTGGTGCGCCGGAAGGGCGCGCTCGACGGCAGTTCGCTGCCCGGCAAACTCGCTGACTGCCAGGAGCGCGATCCGGCGCAGAGCGAGCTCTACATCGTCGAGGGCGAGTCGGCAGGCGGCTCGGCCAAGCAGGGGCGCGATCGCCGCTTCCAGGCGATTCTGCCGCTGAAGGGCAAGATTCTCAACGTCGAGAAGGCGCGCTTCGACAAGATGCTCGCGAGCGACGAAATCAAGACGATGATCGCGGCGCTGGGGTGCGGCATCGGCGCGGAAGACTTCGATATCGAGAAGCTCCGCTACCACCGCATCATCATCATGACGGACGCCGACGTCGATGGCTCGCACATCCGCACGCTGCTGTTGACGTTCTTCTACCGGCAGCTGCCGAAGGTCATCGAGCAGGGCTACGTGTACATCGCGCAGCCGCCCCTGTTCCGGGTGAAGCGCGGCAAGGCCGAGACCTACATCAAGGACGAGCGCGAGCTCGACGGCTATCTGATCAAGAGGGCCGCCGAAGCGCGCGTCGTGAAGATTCCGGCGAAGCAGATCGAAGTTTCCGGCGCCGATCTCGAGAAGCTGCTGCAGAAGATGATCGCGCATCAGAAATTCCTGCACGTCATCGAGCGGCGCGGCGTGCCGCGCGAGATCATCGAGGCGCTCGTCGCCGCGGGCGCGGACCGCGAGTACTTCGCCGACAAGGACAAGCTCGACGCGCTGGCGGTCGCGCTCACGACGCCGACGCGGGCCGTTTCGGTCCACCGCGACGAGGAGCACAGCCGCTATCTGCTGCAGGTGGAGGACCGCTCGAGCGGATATCCGCGGCAGCATGCCATCGGCGTCGACTTCGTCGCGACGGCGGAATACCGCGCGCTTCTCGCAAGCCACGGCGACATCGCGCCGTTCGAGGACGAAGTGATCGTGTCGGGCGCCGAGCAGTCCGGGGACGCCGTCGAGGGCGCCGCGCCGTCGAAGGCGGTCGACGTGAAGCTGCATTCGCGCGACGAGCTCGTCGAGTACTTCATCGTCGCGGGCAAGAAGGGCATCGCGATCAACCGGTACAAAGGCCTCGGGGAGATGAACCCGGAGCAGCTCTGGGCGACGACGATGGACCCGGAAATCCGGACGCTGCTGCAGGTCCGCGCCGAGGACCACACCGAGGCCGACGCGATGTTCACGACGCTGATGGGCGATCAGGTCGAGCCGCGGCGGAAGTTCATCGAGGACAACGCGCTGGACGTAAAAAACCTTGACGTGTAACAACGGGTCCCGAATCCCCAATCCCGAATCACTTCTGTAGCCGATGGCAGACCTCGTTCCGCAGCAGCATCCCGTCAACATCGAAGACGAAATGAAGCGTTCGTACATGGATTACGCCATGAGCGTAATCATTGGACGGGCGCTGCCGGACGCGCGCGACGGCCTCAAGCCCGCGCATCGTCGCGTGCTGTACGGCATGAAGACGATGGGGTTGACGGCGACGCGCGGCTACCGCAAGTGCGCGAAGATCGTCGGCGAGGTGATGGGCAATTTCCATCCCCACGGCGACGCGTCGATCTACGACACGCTCGTGCGTATGGCGCAGGACTTCAACATGCGCTACACGCTCGTCGACGGCCAGGGCAACTTCGGATCGATCGACGGCGATCCGCCGGCGGCGATGCGCTACACCGAGGCCCGGCTGCGCGCGCTCGGCGACGAGATGATGACGGATCTCGACAAGGAGACCGTCGACTTCGCGCCGAACTACGACGAAACGACCGAAGAGCCGACCGTTCTGCCGACGCCGTTTCCGAATCTTCTGGTGAACGGCTCGGCGGGCATCGCCGTCGGCATGGCGACCAACGCGCCGCCGCACAATCTCCGCGAGGTCGTCGACGGCTGCATCTGGCTCATCGAGTCGAGCTACCTCGGGACGGGCGCCGGCGCCCTCGCGCCGGGCGAAGCGCCGGCCGGACGGCTCTCGCGCGGCGAGAAACTCAAGCACCTGATCCAGCTGATTCCGGGCCCCGACTTTCCGACCGGCGGCTATATCGTCGGGCGAACGGGAATTCTGCAGGCCTTCACGTCCGGCCGCGGGTCGATCATCATGCGCGCGCGGACGTCGATCGAGACCAATCGCAAGGGCGATCGCGTGTCGATCATCGTTTCGGAGATCCCGTACCAGGTCAACAAGACGAAACTGCTCGAGCGGATTGCGGAACTCGTCCGCGAGAAGACGATCGAGGGGATTTCCGATCTGCGGGACGAATCCGATCGTGAAGGGATGCGGATCGTCATCGAGCTGCGGCGCGGCGAGGTGCCGGAGGTCATTCTCAACAACCTCTACAAGCACACGCCGCTGCAATCGAGCTTCGGCATCATCATGCTGGCCATCGAGCGCGGACGGCCGAAGATCTTCACGCTCCTCGAGCTCGTCGAAAGCTTCGTCGAGTTCCGCCGGGAGATCGTCCGGCGGCGCACCGAGTTCGAGCTGAAGAAGGCCGAGGCGCGGTATCACGTCCTCGAAGGGCTGAAGATCGCGCTCGATCACCTCGACGCCGTCATCAAACTGATTCGCGGATCGAAGACGCCCGCGGAGGCCCGCGAAGGGCTGATGACCTCGTTCGGCCTGACGCAGATTCAATCGCAGGCAATCCTCGACATGCAGCTGCAGCGGCTGACCGGCCTCGAGAGGCAGAAGATTCTCGACGAGCTCGCCGAGCTGCTGAAGACGATCGAGCGTCTGCGCGCGATCCTCGCGAGCGAGCGGCTGCTGATGCAGATCATCGTCGACGAGCTGAAACAGGTGCGCGAGCAGTACGGCGACGACCGGCGGACCGAGATCATCGACGAATCGGGCGAGCTGAGCATCGAGGACCTGATCGCCGAAGAGGACATGGCGATCACCGTCAGCCGCACCGGCTACATCAAACGGACGGCGATTTCCACGTATCGCAACCAGCGCCGCGGCGGCAAGGGGCGCATCGGAATGCGCACGCGCGACGAGGACTTCGTCAGCCACCTCTTCGTCGCCTCGACGCACGCCTACATCATGATCTTCTCGGATCGCGGCCGCGCGTACTGGCTGAAGGTCCACGAGATTCCCGACGTCGGCCCGGGCGGCAAAGGCAAATCGATCGCGAACCTCGTTTCGATGGAGGACGGGGAGAAGATCGCCGCCATGATCGCGGTCAAGGAGTTCGACGAAACCCACTTCGTCGTCATGGGCAGCCGTCGGGGCGTCGTGAAGAAGACGACGCTCGACGCGTTCAGCAATCCGCGCGCGGGCGGCATCATCGCGATGGGCGTCGAAGAGGGCGACGCGGTGATCGCGGTCCAGGTCACCGACGGCTCGGGTGAAGTGTTCATCGGCACGCGCAACGGCATGGCGATTCGCTTCAGCGAGACCGACGTCCGGGCGATGGGACGCGCCGCTTACGGCGTCGCCGGCATCGAGCTGCGCGACGATGATTACGTCGTGGCGATGGAGGTCGTGCGGGCGGCCGGTACGCTGCTGACCGTGACGGAGCGCGGCTACGGCAAGCGCACGGAGCTCGAGGAGTACCGCGTGCAGCGGCGCGGCGGCGTCGGCATCATCAACATCGCCACCTCGCAGCGCAACGGACCGGTCGCCGGCATCGCCTACGTCGAGGAGGGCGACGAGGTCCTCCTGATCACGCAGCAGGGCATGATCATTCGCATGCTCACCAACGACGTGCGCGCGATCGGCCGGGCGACGCAGGGCGTGCGCCTGATCGAAATCGAAGGCGAGGACCGCGTGGTCTCGGTTGCGCGGCTCGTCGAAAAGGAAGACGAAGACGCGACGCCTGCTCCGCCAAGCGTGTAGCCTCGCGCTCGCCGCGGCCCTCGCGTGCGCGGCGTGCGCCGGCCCCGAGCGTCCGCTGCTCGAGCAGTTCTTCGCCGCATCGCGGCTGCGCGACCGGACCGCGCTCCAGAAGATTTCCACGACGATCTTCGAACCGCGCGCACGCGGCATCGTCCGACAGTTCGAGATTGTGAAGGTGGTGCCGCGCGCGGACGGCTCGCGCAGGGACGTCACGATCGTGGCGCCGGTCGCAACGCCGGACGGGCGGACCGTTCAGGAAACCCTGGACGTTTCTCTCGAGCGCGACGCGGGCGGCCGCTGGATCGTCACCGCCGTCAACGAATCCGGATCTCGGCCCTGACGACGATCCATCCGCCGGCCCGTTTCTGCAGATCCGCGATCGTCTCGTAGCGATCCGAGCGCAGCTCGCCGGACCGCGGGTCGTGCCCGTTGACCTCGAGCATCATGCCCGTATGGGCGGCGGTGTCGGACTCCATGGAGACCTGGACGTCGACGCTCTGGACGTCCAGCGCGGCGGCGCGGCTGCCCGCCAGCGCCGCAACGACCGCGTCGCGCGCCTGGAACTCGGCGCTGCCGACGCGCACGCGGATGTCCTCTGCAAGGTAACCGCGCAGCTTCGAGAGTCGAACGGTTCGATCGAAATCGCTCTCCACCGCCGGCACCGACAGCACGCCCGAAATCTCGCCAAGCCGCTGTTTGACGGCCCGCGATGGATTGAGCCAGGTTTGATAGACGAAGTATCCGGCGAGAGCGGCGACGACCACGGAAACGTACGCGGACCCCTTGTTCATGCGGGCTCGAGCTTCGCGTACTTCGCACGCAGCGTCTTCTGGCCGACGGCGGCAAACCGCACGACCAGTTTGACGTCGTCGTCGAGCGATTCGACGCTGAGCACGGTGCCGACGCCGAACTGGGGGTGCCGGACGCGCATGCCGATCTTCAGCGCCAGTCCGGTCGACTGATCCTCGTCCTCGTAGGCGTACGCCGCCCCGTCCTCGCGTGCGCGCCCTCCGCGGCGTCCACGTCCGTAGGGATTCGTCCGGAACTCGTAGAAGTTGCTCTGATAGGCGCGTTCGGAGGCATTGGCGGACGAGTACGACGACGCGATGCGATCGACGAGTTCGAAGGGGACCTCGTCGATGAAACGCGACGCCTCGCTGTTCTGATACTCGCCGAAGATCCTGCGCCGCGCGGCGCCGGTCAGCACGAGTTTCGATCGCGCGCGCGTCATGCCGACGTAACACAGGCGCCGTTCTTCCTCGAGCTCCTCCTCGTCGTCGCTCGACCGCGAATGCGGAAACAGGCCTTCTTCGAGACCGGCGAGGACGACGACCGGGAATTCCAGACCCTTTGCGCTGTGCAGCGTCATCATCCAGACGCGCGCGTCGCGCGAGCCCTGCTCCTCGTCGGCGTCCGACAGCAGCGAGAGCCGGTCGACGAACCCGCCGAGCGACGGCTCCGCCTCGCGGCTTTCGTACTCGCGCGCGGCCGATACGAGCTCGGCGAGGTTTTCCGCGCGGCTCTCAGCCTCTTCACTGCGCTCGTCGTGCAGATCCCGGAGATAGCCGCTCTGGTCGAGGATCTTGCCGATGGCGAACGACACCGGTTCGGCCCGCGCCATCTCCGTGAGCCCGAGGATCAGATCGCGAAAGGCTGCGAGCGACTGCGCGGCGCGGCTCGCGAATGCGCGGGCCTCGAGGCCGCGGACCACCTTGGTCCACAGCGAATTGGCGGACAGCGTCGGCTCCAGCCCTCCGGCGAGAAGCGGAAAAGCGCCGTCGTCGGCCCCGAACTTCTCCACCGATTCCATCACGCCTTTGCCGACGCCGCGCGCGGGCACGTTGATGACGCGGCGCAGGCTGACGTCGTCGTGCGGGTTGATGACGAGCCGCATGTAGGCGAGCGCGTCCTTGATTTCCCTGCGTTCGTAGAATCGCACCCCGCCGACCACTCTGTAGGCGATGCCCTCGCGCATCAGCGCGTCTTCGATCGTCCGGGACTGCGCGTTCGTGCGATACAGCACCGCGACCCTTGCCTCGACGTCGTCTGCGAGCGCCGCGCGCGCGGTTCGGGTGATGAAGTCGGCCTCCTCGAGCTCGTCGCCGCCGCGGAAATACGTGATTCGATCGCCGCCTTTGCGATCGGTCCACAGGTGCTTGTCCTTGCGGTTCCGGTTCCGGCTGATGACGCCCGATGCCGCGTCGAGAATGATCTGAGTGGATCGGTAGTTCCGCTCCAGCTTGACGATGCGCGCCTCAGGGAAGTCCTGCTCGAAATCCAGGATGTTCCGCAGATCGGCGCCGCGCCATTTGTAGATCGACTGATCGGGATCGCCGACGACGCACAGGTTGCGGTGGACGCCGGCAAGACGGCGAATCAGCAGATACTGCGGCCGGTTGGTGTCCTGGTATTCGTCCACCATGACGAACCGGAACTGCCGGGCGTACTTGTCGCGGACACGTTCCGATTGCTCGAAGAGATCGACGGTCTTCAACAGCAGGTCGTCGAAGTCGAGGGCGTTGCTGTCTTTCAGGGCCTTCAGATAGAACGCGTAAATCTTCGAAATCTGCTCGTCCCGCCGGTTCCAGGCACTGCTGGAGGCGAGCGCCTCGGGGCCTTCCATCCGGTTCTTCGCGTGGCTGATCCGCGACAGCGCCGCACGCGGCTGGACGAAGCTGTCGTCGACGTGCAGCTCCTTCATCGCCTGCTTGACGACGGTCAGCTGATCGGAGGAATCGTAGATCACGAAGTCGCGCGACAGGCCGATTGCCGGCGCCTCGCGGCGCAGCAGCCGCGCGCACAGCGAGTGGAACGTCGACACCCACATCCGGCTGCAGTCGCTGCCGAGCAGCGACTCCACGCGCGCGCGCATTTCTTCGGCGGCTTTGTTCGTGAACGTGACCGCGAGAACTTCTTCAGGCTTCGCGTGTCCCTCGCCGACCAGATAGGCGACGCGGCTCGTGATGACGCGGGTCTTGCCCGACCCGGCGCCGGCGAGAATCAACAGCGGCCCGTTGATCTGAAGGACCGCTTCGCGCTGTTCGGGATTGAGCGTATCTACGAAAGACATGGGATCGGGGCCAATCCCGAATCCCTATTCTACCGTGACGCTCTTGGCGAGGTTTCTCGGTTGATCGACGTCGCAGCCGCGGCGGACCGCAATGTCATATGCGAGCAGCTGCAGCGGCAGCGTCATGACGATTGGCGTGAGCAGCTCCGGCGCGCGCGGCAGTTCGAGCACCACGTCGCGGGCCGGATCGAGAATCGCCGACAGCTTCGTGTCGCCGCGGGTGGTCAGTGCCACGACCGACCCGCCGCGTGCCTTCACTTCCTGCATGTTGCCGATCATCTTCTCGAACACGTGATCCTGCGGCGCGATCGTCACGACCGGCATCCGCTCGTCGATGAGCGCGATCGGGCCGTGCTTCATCTCGCCGGCCGGATAGCCCTCGGCATGGATGTAGGAGATTTCCTTCAGCTTCAGCGCGCCTTCGAGCGCGATCGGGTAGTTGATGCCGCGCCCGAGGAACAGGAAATCGCTGCGGTTGTGGAACTTTTCCGCGACGCGTTCCATGGAGGCCGACGCCTTGAGCGTCTGCTCGATGATGGTGGGCAGCTGCAGCAGTTCCTCGATGTGCCCGCGAATCTGCTCAGCGGAGAGCGTGCCGCGCACCTGCGCCATGTACAGCGC
>Ga0075425_100005345_pt1 | contig 13346 bp, 17 predicted proteins | sample SoiMethybrSBSTD4_FD_75300 | JGI IMG/M metagenome (GOLD analysis project Ga0075425, IMG submission 75300) | Bulk soil microbial communities from a Populus tree surrounding site in Tennessee, USA - Soil MetaG P. TD hybrid SBSTD4 | ecosystem: Environmental > Terrestrial > Soil > Tree plantation...
ACAAGATCCCTTTTGGGGTCATCTGGTCATCTGGTTGTTTGACAGATACATCTGACATGGGACATTGGACATCCCAACATTTGACAGCCGGATGAGCCAAGTCAGTTATTGCCCTGTCCCAGGACGGGACTACGACTCCTTCTTTGATTCGCTTGCGCCCCCTCATTGACACAGTGTATTAAACGGCCCTGCACTGATTTTCTGGGGAGGCAAACGTGTATAAGAAATGCATTGCTAGCATCGGACTCGTGGCGCTGTTGTCCGTCGCCGCCGCGGCACAGGACGCTAAGACCGTCATCACCAATGCGTCCAAGGCTATGGGCGCGGACAATTTAAAGACGATTCAATATTCCGGTTCCGCCACAGAATCGTCATTCGGGCAGGCGTATGACACGCGGTCCGGCTGGCCGGGTTTCGAGGTCAAGACCTACACTCGCACGATCAATTTCGAGACGCCTGCATGGCAGATCCAGCGGGTCAATGGTGAACAGCCCCCTGACCGCCGCGGCGGCGGAGGCGCCGGACCGGCGAACCAGGTTGTTATTGTTAACGCGAACACGCAGTGGGGCCAGCTGGCAGACTATTACTCCACCCCCTTTGGATTTCTTCGAGCGGCAGCTTCGATGAATCCAACAGTCAAGGCTCAGACGGTTCGCGGCAAGAAGTACAACGTTGTTTCGTTCACCGCCCCAAGCAAGGCACGAGTCAACGGTTATATCAACGACCAGAGTATGGTCGAGAAGATCGAAACATGGGTCGATACGCCGCTCACCGGCGATACGCTCCTTGAAACCACATTCTCGAACTACAAGGATTTCAGCGGCGTCAAGTTTCCAACGAAGATCTTACAGAAACAGGGCGACTGGGCGATTCTCGATCTCAACGTTGCTGATGTGAAGCCGAACGTTGCCGCAAACATTCAAGCTCCCCAGGGACGTGGCCGCGGCGGTGAAGGCGGCGGTGGCGGGCCCCAGGCGACATCATCGTTAAAGCTGGGCGACGGTGTTTACGCTATAGCGCCGGCATACGCCTCGCTCGCAGTGGAGTTCAAGGATTTTATTGTTCTCTTTGAAGCACCGCAGAGCGAAGAGCGCACAACGGCAATCATCAATGAAACGAAGAAGGTGATTCCGAACAAGCCGATCCGGTACGTCGTCAATTCGCACTGGCACATCGATCATTCGGGTGGATTACGAGCGGCGGTTGCGGAAGGCGCCACAATCATCACGCATGAGATGTACAAGCCGTGGCTCGAGAAGGCTCTCAACACGCCGCACACACTGAATCCCGACAAAGAAGAACAGGCTAAGAAGAAAGTAAGGATTGAAACGATGACGGAGAGGAAGGTCATCACCGACGGCAATCAGACTCTCGAGCTTTATCACCAGCAGGGGAATCTGCACACCGCCGGAATGATTTTCGGATACGTCCCGAAGGCAAAGGTTCTCATGCAGGCCGATGGCTTTAATCCACCGGCGCAGGCCGGTGCCCAGGGCGCGATCAGCCGTCATGCGCCGAACCTGATGGACAACGTTAGACGTTTGAACTTGAATGTCGAAACCGTCGTTGCCGTTCACTATCCGGCAGATGGTCGGAAGGTTCCGTTCGCGGAATTCGAGAAAGCCGCGCAGGCCGCGCGTTCCAGCAACTAGATCCAGCAAGCCGCGGATTACGCTGATTGCGCGGATTTAATCTGTGTAATCTGCGTCATCCGCGGCTATATTACCCACATGACCCTCCGAAAATTCGGCTTGGTATTTCTGCTGGTCGCAGTGACTGTCACGCTCGCCTACGCGCAGCGTTACCGTTTTCGCGGAAGGTTCACTCCGTCTTTCGACCAAAACGAGCCGCCGGCGACCGAGTTCATTTTTGCGCGCTGGCATTACGGCACCGGCCGATTCGGCGGCGGAGGCTGGGTTCATGATTATCCGACCGCCGAAGAGCACATTCTTCAGATCATGAAGGAAGCGACGGGCATCAACGTGGAGCGCGTTTCCTACAAGATTGTCGAACTCGGCAGCCCGGAGATCTTCCAGTATCCGTTCAGCTACGTTTCCGAGCCCGGAGAAATGAATCTGACCGATGAGGAAGTTTTGAATCTTCGGCAATACATCAACCGCGGCGGTTTCGTAATGATCGACGACTTTGGCGGACAGGGCAACGAGCAGCTCGAGATGGAAATGTTTCGTCGCAATCTTCTGCGCACGTTTCCGGACCGCGACATGTTCCTGCTCGACGAGAATCATCCATTGCTTCGCAATTTCTACGACATCGACAACTTGAACACGGTGCACCCGATGACGGGAGTGAAATCGATTTTCTATGGATATCCTGACGGGCGCGGTGGCTTGTCGATGGTGATCTGTTTCAACAATGACGTCGGTGATTTTTGGGAATTCATCGACTATCCGCGATACCCCGTGAAGCCTTCGGCGGAGGCGCTAAAACTCGGCATCAACTTCGTGATGTACGCCATGACCCACTGAAAAAATGGAGCCGCTGACCCAGCCGGACTATCTCGACGGAAAAATAATCCAGCTTCCGGACGCCGGCGGAGTCGTCCACCTCGAAGAAAATGGAACAACCTATCGCTGCACCGTCAGCGCGGAAGTTAGCGAAAGACTGCGAGCCTACCTTAATGGCCCGACGATTCGAGGATTTGGAACCGCGGAGTGGTTGCGCGAACCGGATGGTCAGTGGGTATTGCAGGCATTTTCCATCGAGAACTTCACGCCACTGGACGATAAACCGCTGGATCAAGTCTTGAAATGAGGAAAACTGTAGCGGTTGACGCGTCTTTTCTGCGGGCCTTTCTTCAATCGGCCAACCGAACGCCGGAAATTTCGAAATTGATTGAGGCCTTATCAAGTGAACATGCGAAGGTCATCGTTCCTACCCCCGCGCTGGCGCAGGTGCTGACGCATTCGCCGGGGAAGGCGGAGAGTTGGATGCGCACGCTAAACACTTATTCATGTTTCCAGGTGCGTCCTTTCGACGACAAGGCATCCTTCGAATTGACGCAACTTCTCGGAGAGAGCGCGTCCGGCCTGCGCGACATTTTACGGTTCGACCGGCAGATCGTCGCCATAGCAAAGGTGTACGGAGCCAGCGTTCTGTATGCCGACGACGAGCAGGTGATCGAATTTGCCGAGGCGTGCGGAATCCGCTCGAAACGATTGAAAGATCTCGGTTGACGGGGCACTTGCGCGTGATAGAATCGGGCCACTATAAAGGGCGGTTCGTGAATAATCTCAGTCAGTAAAAGAAGGAGACGAGATGCGAGTCACTGGAGTGCTGTCAATAGGTTTTCTGCTTGTCACGGGCTTGAGTTTCGCGCAGGCACAGCAGGATCAAACTCAACCCGTGGGCACGATGATGGAATTCATGTACAGCATGGTCCATCCGGCATCGAATGAAATCCTGCTTGCTGTCAATCGCGGCGGGCCCCAGAACGACAAAGAATGGGCTGACGTGCAGCGCAGCGCGCTTCAACTTGCCGAGTCTGGAAATCTTCTGATGATGCGCGGACGCGCCCGAGATCAAGGCGAGTGGATGAAGGATGCGAAAGCGCTCGTTGATGTCGGAGCAGCAGCATACAAAGCCGCGAAGGCGAAAGACGGAAATGCGCTCGCTGGCCTTACCGGACAAATCGACGCCGCGTGCGTCTCGTGCCATAAGCAATATCGGCCTAACGTGCATCCGAAACAGTCGTGAGGAGGACCGAATGAAATACTCTCGAAGAAATTTCCTGAAAGCGGCCGGCTCAGGAGCCGTCGTGTTGACGACGGTGGGTACAGGAGCACGGACAACAGCGGTGGCAGCGCCGCTGGCGATTCCGACGCCGATGACGAAGGAAACCGGATCGTTCGTCATCAACGGCAAGCCATATTCGGCTGAATACGAAGCGCGCACGACGTTGTGGGAAGTCATCGCCGTGAAGCTGGGATTAACGGGCACGAACCGGAGCTGCAATCGCGGCAGCTGCGGCGCCTGCAGCGTCATCGTCGATGGCACACCGCTCTATTCCTGCCACACGCTGGCGACGGAAGTTGTTGGCAAAAAGATTCTGACCGTCGAAGGCCTGGGCGATGAGCGCAACCTGCATCCGCTGCAGCGGATCGGCCACATGTACGTGGCAGCCGACTGCGGATTCTGCACGCCGGGCTGGATCGTGACGGCGAAGGCGCTGTTGGACAAGAACAATAGTCCGACCGTGGACCAGGTGAAGGAAGCACTGGCCGGACACATCTGCCGGTGCGCGGCCTATCCGGCGATTATCAACACGGTCGTCGATACAGGCAAGGTCCTGCGCGGCGAAGCGGAAATCGCTTAAGGGGAGAAGATCATGAAGAAAGTTTCCATCTACCGACCCACAAGCATTGACGAAGCGATTCAGATCCTCTCGACGCACGGCATGGAGTCGGGCGTCTATGCCGGCGGAACGGATCTGTTGATCCGGTTGAAGAACCGGCTGAAGCAGGCGCCGAGCTACCTGGTCGATATCAAAAAGATCAACGACCTGCGGTACATCAAAGAAGACGCGCAGGGCAACGTGCAAATCGGCGCGCTGACGAAGCTGGCGGAGGTGGCCGATTCCGACATCATCAAGCGGAAGTATCCGATGATCGCGCTGGCGGTGAGCAAGATCTCGTCACCGGAATTGAGAAATGCCTCGACGGTGGGCGGCGACATCCTGCAGGAAGTCTGGTGCCAGTATCTGCGCGGCGGCTACTCCTGCTATCGCAACGGCGGCTACATCTGCTACGGCGCGATCGGCGATAACAGCTACTACCATTCGGCGATGGGCGGACGGCTGTGCTATGCGGTCTATCCGGGCGATATCGCGACGTCGATGATTCCGTTTGATGCAAAAGTCAAACTCGCGACACCGTTCGGCACGAAGGAAATGACGCTGGAACAGCTGGTACCGGGCGACATGATGGTGGATGGACGCATCCAGTCGCACGTGGTGCGCTACAACGAGATCCTGACGGAAGTGACACTGCCGGCGCCGAAGCCGGGATTCCAGGCATCGTTTGAGAAGATCCGGCCGCGCGGGGTATGGGATTTCGCGATGGCATCGCTGGCGCTGGGACTACAGCTGAATGGAAAACAGATTCAGGATGCCCGCGTGGTGTTTGGCGGCATATCGGGCAAGCCGTATCGGGAAAGAGAAGCGGAGAATTTCCTGAAGGGCAAGACGCTGACGGACCAACTGGCGCAGCAGGCAATGGCGTCAGCGCTGACGAACTCGGCGCCGCTGAAATACAACGCGACGAAGATCGACATGGCCAAAGGTCTGTTGGCTTCGGGACTCACCAAGATTGCTGCAGTTTAATTAGCCGCGAATTACGCTAATGACGCCAATTTCGTTAGCGTAATCAGCGTAATTCGCGGCTATGATCTCCCCATGCAAAATATCGAAGGCGTTTTATTCGAGCCTGTTGGTTGTCTCGCGGAATTCGGCTCAAAAGAGTTCAACGAAATCGCGGCTACCCATTACGGCCAGAAAAAGAAACTTGGTTCCGCGTATTGGCAGTTGTTGAAACTGATACAGGACGCGCCAGCACTCTCACCGGCGGACCAGAAGGCGGTTGAGGCTCTCGAGATTCAAGCTGTCGATAGTTCCAGCGTGTATGAAGATGTCGTGCCTGCTCTTGAAGAACTACAGGGCATGGGCGTGAAGCTTCTGATAGCATCCTCACTGTCGGAAGCCGCTCTGAACCACTTCCTCGAAAAGTTTTCACTCAAGAATTATTTCAGTGGAGTTTGGAATCGGACGAATGCCGGTGGCGTATTGACTGAGCCGCTGAACCGCGCGCTGGCGAGTGCCTCTCTCGATCCCGAGCGCGTCATGTCGCTCGCAGACACAGAAGAAGGGCTCAACGTGGCGAAAGAAGTGGGCGTGAACTCGATCCTGATGATCAACGATTACGACGACGGCAGAAGACTGGCGATGCATCCGCCAACAGGAGGGATCGTTTCATTGGCGGAGTTGCCAGATGCGATCCGGCTCATAGCGGAAAACGCAAAAGCGCCGCGCCCCAGTTAGACCACAATCCCAGTTACAAATTTGAATTGTCCGGTGGGCCTTGCCTTGGCCGCGAGCGAGACGGCTTCGCCCACCCGATGATGGCGCACTTTCACGATTTCCGCACAGATGGCTAACGCAATTTCGGCAGGGCTTTCCGCGCCGATATCGAGACCCATCGGAGTGTGGATCGTTGCAAGCTGTTCGGGGTTGTATGAATCAGCGAGTCTCTCCAGTGTTGCTTTCGCGCGCCGCTTGCTGCCGATCATTCCCAGATACGCTGTCTTTCGTTTGAGTATCGTCCGAACGGATGCTTCATCCCAGTTGTGACCGCGAGTAACAACTACCGCGAAAGTTTGTTCGTTGATGTCGAGACTCTCGAGCGTTTCCACGAACGGCCCCACTTTGATTTCTGAAGCATTCGGGAAGCGGTCACGTTTTGCGAATGCCCAACGATCGTCGACGACGATTGTCCGGAAGCCGAGCATATGGCCCATCTCGCAGAGAGGCTGCGCGATGTGTCCTGCGCCAACGATCAGCAGTGTTTGAAGGCCGGGTTGCACATCCACGAATATCTGGCCCTGTGGCTGGGCGGAAAACATTCCAGACGCACCGGCGGAAACCGACGCAGTAAATGTCTCTATAAGTTCTTCATCGAGTCGCAGCGCTGGTGTGAGTTTTGCTCCGTCGTGGCCGATCGTTAGACAGGTTTTCGTTCCCGGTTCCATGCCGCCGCCAGCCTCAATGGACGTGATGAGCGCTGCAGGCCGGCGTTCACGCGCAGCTTCGGCGAGGGCATGGGCAATGTCTTTGTGCTGCTCGGGCTGCCACAAATCGAGTGCGACATCCATGAGGCCGCCACAAACCTGAATCTGATCCTGCTCGAAGTCGCCCGTTAGATCGACCGTCACGATGCGGTTCGGGACCTTCTGATCAAACAAGGGATAGGCGCGCCGCAGGACTTCGCCCTCACCGCATCCGCCGCCGATTGTACCGAAAGGCTGGCCCTGGGGAGGAACGACCATTTTGGCGCCGACTTCGCGCGGAACCGAGCCGCGCGTCCGAATAATCGTCGCCAGGACGAAGGGCTTGCCTTCGGTCAGTAATTCCTCTGCACGGCTCCAAATATCTTCCATCGAGGTACGATCCTACTGCATACGGGCCGGAAAATGCCGCTAGAAATTGACTGCATTCTTATTTAAGGTGTGGGCATGCAAATACAGGCCGCTATTCTCGTCATTCTACTGATGCAGGCACCGTCGACGGATCGCAAGACCGTCTGGAGCGGTGTCTATACCGCCGAGGAGGCGGCCCGTGGCCAGGCGGCATTCGTTCAGAGCTGCAGCGGATGCCACGGAGCCCAGGGCGACTACCGGCAGATGGGGCCGGCTTTTCAAGGCACGCCATTCATGGAACGCTGGCGCGAATTCAATGTCGGAAGCATTTTCAATCTGATTCACGACACGATGCCGCGCGACAATCCGGGTGGGCTGGACGACCGAACATACCTCGACATCATTGCCCGCATGCTGCAGGTCAACGGCTTCCCAGCCGGCACCGAACAGTTAACGGCTGAGGGAATTCGCAAGATCCAGATCGAGGGTAAGGACGGTCCAAAGCCTGTTCCGACCGGCGCGATCGTTCAATTGGTCGGCTGCCTGGCACAAGATGACAAAAACAACTGGATCATTTCAAAGGGCAGCGAGCCGGCAAGAACCGAACGGAATCAGGGTTCAACGGATGAGGAACTGCAACAGGCGAAGGTGAAGCCGCTCGGTGACCAGACGTTCCAAACGCTGCAGATCAACTCACTCTCAGGATTCGAACCCGAAGCGCACAAGGGGCACAAAATTCAAGCGAAGGGATACCTGCGGCGTCTGCCCGATCGCCAGCGGATTGATTTGACCTCAATGGAGATGATTTCTCCGGAGTGTCAGTAAGTAATACTGCTGCGATCGATCCCAAGCTTCTTCATTTTCCCCTGGAGCGTGGTTCGTTTCAGACCCAGCCGAGCGGCGGCGCCCTTGGGCCCTCCCAACAGTCCTTTCGTTTCCCGCAGGATCTTCAGGATGTGTTCGCGTTCGGAGTCTTCCAGTACGGGGAACGATCGGCACATTAGAATGACCTCCGGCAACGGCTGCGGCAGCAACGTGCCGACAATCGTGTCGGAAATCTGCAGTAACGCTTCAAGACGGGGCGAAGACATTGCGGCCTATCATGGGCCGAACATTGGAACTGCGGAAACGCCCGCATTTTGCGCTTGCGCGGCAATGCCGAATGCGCTGAACTACGTGTTTCAGAAAGGAGAGATTGATGGCGAATTACGATTTTCATCCTGAGGTGTTCCAGTTGTTCGATCGCTACACGCACGGCTTCATTGATCGTCGTGAGTTTCTGGAAGGCGTCAGTAAGTTTGCCGTCGGCGGAATGACGGCGGCCGCGATCCTTCAGGCCTTCACGAAGAACATGTTTGCGCAGCAGATTCCTGCGGACGACAAGCGGATCAAGTCGGAGAAAATCACTGTTCCGTCACCGCAAGGCAACGGCAAAATTGGAGGCTACTTCGCGCGTCCCGCAGACGCTTCAGGACGGCTGCCGGGGATCGTTGTGGTCCACGGAGGTCAGGGTCTCTATCCCCATTTCGAAGATGTCGCGCGCCGTCTCGCGCTCGCGAATTTCCAGGCGTTCGCGCCTGATGCTCTCACGACGCTTGGTGGACATCCCGGCAACACGGAAAAGGCCCAGCAGATGATGGACTCTCTCGATCCGGAGAAGAGGATCCAGGACTTCATCGCCGCAGTGCGCTACATGAAGAATCACCCGATGGGCAATGGCAAAGCGGGTGTCGTGGGTTTCTGCTGGGGTGGAGGCATGACCAATACTCTGGCCGTGCGAATGCCCGAACTGGATGCTGCCGTTCCGTATTACGGCGAACAGCCATCGGCTGCAGACACCGCGAAAATCAAAGCTCCTTTGTTGATTCAGTATGGCGCTCTCGATCAACGTCTCGTCAAAGGCTGGCCGCCATTTGAAGCCGCGCTGAAGGCGAACGGAAAAACCTACACCGCGTATCTTTACGAAGGCGCGCAGCACGCTTTCCACAACGACACGGATACCGCGCGGTACAACAAGGCCGCGGCGGAGCTTTCCTGGAAGCGCACGGTCGATTTCTTCAACAAGTATTTGAGGCAGTCGTAGAATTCGACCCTCACCCGGGGCTTCGCGCCACCCTCTCCCAGTGGGAGAGGGAATGACTTGAAGATTGTCCCTCTCCCACTGGGAGAGGGTGGCGCGAAGCGCCGGGTGAGGGTCGAATACCGGGAATTTTCCTCAATTCACAGCGCGTCGATTTTGCTCATGGTGCCCATGGCGCGCCAATCGGTGATCTGAGCAATGACGAGGCGGTCACCGGGCATAATGCACAGCTGCAACTCATCCCGCATCGCGGTTATTTCCATTTCTGTTCGAACAGCCCAAGCCGTGGCGGTCAGGCGTTTCGCTCCAATGCGCGTGAGGATTGGAATGAGGTCGGGATGTTCCACGTCTGGTTTTACCGGCAGGTCGTAATGAATCAGGAAAATCGGCATATCACTCTCGCGAAATAAAAAAGCCGCGGATTGCGAGCAATCCGCGGCCTTTCTGTTCAGGAACTACTTTCCATTAACCGCAGGGTCCCGGATACGCTTATCGAAGTCGTCGACTTCGTTTATCGGAGCACAGATGGAATCGGTGACACCAGAGAACAGACCTCTCCACCCAAAGAAGTTCACATCCTTTTCCGCCATTCGAGTGAAAGTGCTTTTCGGATGAACCCATTTTTGCGTGTACATCTTGGGATCATCGATGGTCAGTTCACCTTCAATTTTGTCGGGGGCAACGCGAGTGTAGCGTTCCGTATAGAGCGCGTCCATGCTCTTGGGGTGCGCGTATTCGTCCAGCCACGCTCTCGTGTCAACACCGGTTGTCTGCACGACGAGCGTGTTGCCTTCCCAATGTGCAACCGAATGCCCGTACCAGTTGGGTCCGATGTTCTCGAGGTTCTGACCCGACGGTAATGCACGGCCGTCCATCCATAGTTCGCGCAGTGTTCGTTCCCACTGGAACAGCTGAAGGATTCTGTTCGGAAGCATTACAAACTCGATGGGTTCATTTTCTTCCCAAACAAGGCGCGGGAAACCCTGAGGGTTGCACTTGTACATGGGATCGTTGTTCTCTGTGGGAACCTTCGTCTGATAGTCCGGGCGGCGTCCCTCCATGGCCTTGATGCCCGCCGGCGTTAACGGCGGTGAATCCTTGGGACGCACGGTGTTCTTAAGCCAGTACCCGGAAAAATCATGGGGATCGAAATTGGGATTCGGTGGTGCTTCGGGTGCCTGACCTCTGCCGCCTCGTTGTCCGCCACCTGCGCCCCTTTGCCCGCCGCCCTGCGCCATTGAGGTTGCGGAGAAGACAAGGAGTAGCGAGACCAAAATTACGATCGCAATTACAAAACGCTTTCTCATGTTGATCTCCGATTAGTCGATCGTGTTCGCGTTTCCGCGCGACCGGATTTCCTTACCGTCAGCAAGTTTGACGCTTCGCACAATGCCTATGGGCGCGCCGGCGCGGGAAGGATTAAAAGTAACGGTGATCTCCTGGCCGGGTTTCAGGATGGTCCTGTTCCAGCCTTCACGCGACATCGTGCTCACGTTGCTGCTTTCGAACGCCCAGTTAACGACCTTGCCGTCCTTACCCTTCACGTCCATGTAAATCGCGACGTGGGGATTGCGCCAGGCCAGTTCCGTGACCACGCCGGTGAGCGCGAGTTCTTTGTCGGCATCGTACGTCGCTCCGCGGCCGTGATGCGCAAACAGGGAACCTGCGGTCAGAGTTAATGTGGCAGCTACAACAAGAAATGCCGTGAACTTCTTCATCGAAGCCTCCTCAATTGAGAATCCTGCTTTACGACTTGAACCTGGGGAACAGACGCTCGGCATTGCCGCGATTTACTGAGTGACGCTGAGCGTCGTTGAATCCTGTATATGAGCTGACGCCACCGACGGATTCTGCGGTCCGCCAGATTGGAAAATCGGTACCGAACAGCAGGTGGTCCAGCGGAATGATTTCCGTCACAGCCTTCAGGGCGCCGGGATGATTTGCCTGCGCCAGCTCGTAATAAAACTTTTGCAGCTGTGGTCGCTCCGCGTTGGGCTGACTCGGGAAGAACGGATCTTTGCGCTCGCCGGCGAGCCTGTCATATCGGCCGATCAGGAATGGCATGGTGCCGCCACCGTGAGACCAGATCCAGCGAATGTTGGGAAACTGCGAGGCGGTTCCGCTGAACAGGACGCTAGCAATCGTCCGGCTGGTGTCGGTCGCGTATTCGATCGTGGAGACCGTAACGCCAGGCACCATGTTGTTGCAGCATTTTGGCTGCGTAGGATGCGTGTACACGATGGCGCCTCTTCGGTTCAGCTCTTCATATACTGGCCAGAATGATTTGTCGCCGAGATACTTGTCGCCAAAGCTCGTGAAGAGATTGATGCCATCCGCCTTCAGCGTGTCCAAGGAATACGCGATCTCTTTAAGACTTCCTTCGGTATCGGGCAGCGGAACGGAGGCAAAAAAGCCGAACCGCCCCGGGTAATCTTTAACCATCTTGGCGCCGTACTCGTTGCAATCGCGTGCAAGCGCCCGGGCCTGTTCGGTCGTGCCGAGAGTGACGCCGGGTTGGACCAGCGATACGATCGCGGTTGCGATGTCATTCTTATCCATCTCTTCAAGCGACGTCTGCGGACTCCACGGCTGCGGCCGGCCGCTCTCACGTGCCGCTGCCACTGCGTCCATGTGTCTCTGCGGCAGCATGTGATGGTGCACGTCGATTCTTCGCGCTGCACCACCGGCGCCTCTCTGTGCCGCGGCGAGCGCACTAGTTGCTGCGGCGCCCACAGCTAATCCGAGGCCACCTGCCAGGAAATTTCGACGCGTGAGCTCCTCTTGGAATGAACAATAATTTTTCATTTTTATTCCCATGATTTCTTCCCTGCAGCACTTGGGGCGTTTGCCGCATGACAAACGCCCCAGTGAAGGACCTTGGTTATTTCGCCCCGAACGCCGCGGGATCACGAATTCTCTTGTTGTAATCTTCCGCTTCGTTGATCGGCGCGCAAATGGCGTCCGTGTTACCGGAATAAAGACTCTTATATCCAGAAAATGTGACTTCGCTTAGAGGCAATCTGCGGTACACCCTCTTCGCCCCGACCCACGGAGCCGTATAAAACTTCGGATCGGTCACCGAGATTTGCAGCTCGATCGTATCGAAACTGGTTCTCTGGTAACGCTCTTCAAATACGGCATAGAAGCTTTTCGGATCGCCGTTGTTGTCGAGCCAGGCCCGCTCGTCGAGTCCGGTTGTCTGCACGACAAGAGTGTTGCCTTCCCAGCGAGCCACGGATTCGCCGTACCACGATGGTCCGAGATTCTCGAGATTGTCGCCGGAGGGAAGTTGCCGTCCGTCGAGCCAAAGTTCACGCAGCGTCCATTCCCACTGGAACAACTGCAGAACTCTGTCGTTTAGCATGACAAGTTCGATCGGTTCATTGTCCAGGACCAGCCGTGGAAAGCCCATCGGGTTGCACTGGTACCACGGGGCATTGCCGGGAAGCTTGTTTTGAGTGTCCGGAACTCGTCCCTTCATCGCCGCGATTCCCGCGGGTGTGAGCGGAGGAGCCTTTGTTCCAAGAGCGTGTCCGCCCACCGTGCTTATCCAGTAACCCGAAAGGTCTTTAGCATCGAAAGGACGGTTGTCGGGTGGTGCTGCCGGAGCGTTTGCTCTGTTGCCACGACCACCCTGAGCCTGGGCGGCAACTGCCATCAAAAGAATGCCAACTACCGCCAAAGCAAGGATTAAACGACTTCGCATTGTTGTGAGCCTCTCGAGTTGATCGCTTTAGTCGACTGGATTCGCGCCGCTCCCGCGAGACATGATTTCTTTACCGTCCGGGAGAATGACTTTCACAACGATTCCTCTCGGAGCGCCCTGCGCGCTGGGATTCACGACTGCAGTAATCTCCTCGCCTATCTTCAACGTGTTCCGGTTGTATCCCTGCCGAGCGAGCGTGCTGACGTTGCTGTTTTCAAAAGCCCAGTTCGTGACTTTGCCATCCGGACCTTTCACATCCATATAAATAGCAACGTGCGGATTGCGCCAGGCAACCTCAGTTATGGTGCCCTTCAACGTGACTTCTTTCTTCATATCGTACGTTGCGCCACGTCCATGATGTGCGAACAACGGTGCAGCAACGACCACCAGAGCAGCGATCAAAAGGAAAGATGT
>Ga0075425_100005346_pt1 | contig 13345 bp, 12 predicted proteins | sample SoiMethybrSBSTD4_FD_75300 | JGI IMG/M metagenome (GOLD analysis project Ga0075425, IMG submission 75300) | Bulk soil microbial communities from a Populus tree surrounding site in Tennessee, USA - Soil MetaG P. TD hybrid SBSTD4 | ecosystem: Environmental > Terrestrial > Soil > Tree plantation...
TGCAACATATTGAATCAGAAAGGATAAAGAGCTTAGCGAGCAATCTTTCACCTATTAAAGAATCGGTTATAAAGTCTCTCGGATCTATAGAAAGGGTCGTCAATAACTTAGATAGAGAGGATATAAAACTTGAAGAAGCAAGATTCAAACCAATTGTGGAAAATTCAAAGAGGACTGTGGTATCTTCTCTTCGAAGAGAAACATCCTCAGACTTACCTCTACTGCAATCAATTCATGAAGTTAAAAGATTCAAGGAAAAATTGGAATCTATAATAGATCGCTTTGGCGAAGTTAGCGGTTCGCATAACAGAGTTATGAATGTGTTTATGAAAAAATATGCTGGGAAATTGAAGGGCGAATTTGAAACCCTTTCCTCCTTGCTTAAGGAGACCAAATCACTGACGTCGGAGTTTGAAGAAGAGAATTCGGTCATCGTAAAAAGTATCGACCTTTTAAATATACTGTCGCAAAAGATAACATCCATCAAAGCTAATGAAGATAAAATCGGAAACACTTGCAAAGAGATAGAAACCTTGAAGTTTGAGCTTGATGAGCTAAAGAATCAACTAAGCAGTTTAGAAAACTCCACTCAGTTTAAAGAATTTCATCGTAACCTTGAACAGATAGATGCCATAGAAAAAGAGAAACAAGAATTCCATAGAAATATTACTGACCTCTATAGTCATGTATCTAGGGCATTTACAAAATATTCTTATGGCATGACAAAGGATACATTGGGTCGACTTAGAGTCCTAACAGAAGAACCATGGAAAATTTTTGATGATGCTGAAGCTTCGTCGTATACTTCACTTCTTGTTGAGATACAAAAGGCTGTAAAATCTGGCAAAATTAAGCTCAAGGATTCTGAAAGAACTATACATTACATGGAAATCATATTAAAATCGTTACCAGAACATAAACACAAGATAAAAAGTATTAATGTCATACTAAATGCATTACATGAAAATAAAAATGGCCTAGTTGTGAACAAATCAAAGGAATTAAAGGACGATATAAGAAATTGCAGTAATAGACTAGGAGACCTTGAACAATCACTCGATCAACTGAAGAAACAACTAACAGAAAATAATAGTGAATGTGAAGGTTTGGTAATGAAAATAGAAGATTGCATACTCCAAATAACTGGGAAAAGATATTCCATCGCAACTTAATTGCGCCTGGAGAGAAAAAGATGTCTAATAGACAGAGAAGACAGACAAACTTCTAGATTAATAAGTGGTTAAATCAGATTGAGAAAATTTAGCTAACGCCAGAATACCGAAAATACTGCCAAACCCGCGATAGCAAATCCTCCATAAGCGAGGGACATCATTCCTAAAGATAGTCCGCCTATGGCTAAACCTATACCACTTGCTATCATAACTGCTTCTCCGATTCGCCTTTGATTTCGCATAAACTAGCAACTTATAAACAATGGATAATAAAAGTATAATGTATAAAAATGGGACTCCGTTAACTTAAGCACATTAGGCACAGCATAACCTAAAGCAGAGTATCCTAATAATAACTAGCCATCAAGTATACCAAAAAGTTCAGATAATAGTAATAAACTATATGACCTGTATGGATATCAAAGCAAGTAAAGGAAATGATATCGATTTGGATAGGAATTCCTCTTTTACCACTATTAGTCATTACTCATTTGAAAACACTGAGCAAACATTCATTGAACTAGCCAGTGAGCAGAGATTATCTATTTTATTTAAACTAAGTGAACAGGATACCAAACTTTCCAAGCTTGCAAAAGATCTTGATGTTACCATGCAGGAGATTCATAGAAACGTTAACAGATTAATGGACGTAGGATTGATTAAAAAAAATTCAGATGGCACCTTCTCCCTAACAACGTTTGGAAATACGATCATAAAGCAGATTCCTGCATATGACTTTCTTTCTAGGAACAAAGAATATTTTTCAGGCCATTTTTTAGGAGAGATTCCAATGAAATTCATTCAAAGAATTGGTGCACTTGACAATTCTGAATATATTCATGGCATGGTGGCTGTTATGGAGCGATGGAAACAGATATACAAAGAATCTTCAGATTACATATATGGAATGTTACCACAAATACCCCTGGATTTAATTGAATCTATAATACCAAAAATAAAAGAGGAGGGCGTAAAATTTAATTATATATTACCTCAAAAGGCAGCTGTTCCTAAAAAACGAACTGAGCTATTAAAAGATGCTGGTTTCTATGATTTATTGAAAAATGAGGAAAGATTGGTAGAGAGGAGAATGGTGGATCAAGTACAGGTAGCAGTGGTGTTAAATGAAAAACAATCAACCGTAATGTTTCCAGCTTCAAATGATAAAGCAGTAGCGGATATGAACTCTATGTTCTATAGCAAAGACGACCCTTTGTTTCATGAATGGTGCTTAGATTATTTCAGGTATTGTTGGTATAATTCAAGATCATTCGATGAAAGCAAATTGTTAGAAGTATAGTTGACTTCCCGAAGTTTAACCTAAAATAATATATAATATGTCTAGGTTAAAATTCTAACTTTAGGAAAATCAAATCTAACGTCTGGAATTGGCAATAACTAATAAAACGACGGTGCTTGACCAGCAGTCGGAAAAGAGGAAAGTTCAAGTATGACCTAATGATTTGTCATTATCACCATCAAATGTAATTGGATAGGAAATGAATAACATTGTCCGTATTTTATTTGATGCTGATCGATAGCCTCTGCATTGGTGAAGATTTTTGATGGTTAAACGACTACAGCATTATGACTACACATAATCAGTGATTCTGTTATTCTTGGTCTCGTCTATTAAAGATGACATCAGTTTTTTTTCTGAAAAAATCTGAATGTCAATCAGTTTTTGGATGAATTCTAATTCTTCCTTCACAAAGACAAAATTCTCATTATATAATTCACTGAAAGCAAGCTTTTGATTTATCCTTTGTATAGTTGCAATACACTTGTATATCTTATCAGTTTTATTCTTGATTCCATTATCCAATAAAATCTTGGCTAGCTTTCTTTTTTGTATGTTAAACATACCATTTGTAACAAGTCTATCGAACAATGAAAGAATTTCGAAGCGATCATCTTTCCCTGTATAACCTATTATAGTGGCTGGAATTAATCTCAGCGTTCCTTGTCGCTTTGCCCTCTTGGAATGATTCTCATCCAAGACAATTATAGATCTTCCAAATGTCAAAATTGCATTAAGAATTTGATTAGGCAACCGCTCATCTAGAACATCGTTGTCAGACTTTAGTTCTACTGGATAGAATCGAATCCAATCTATTCTGCAAGTTTCGTTTTTAGCAAATTGGGTCAGCATGCCACTCCTCATCACTAGGTTAAGATAGTTATCATAGGCTTCGGCTGAATCATATATTATATCGCAATCGTCACGTTTCTCTATTACAGCGATTATGAGATCAAAGTTTCTAAAGTACCCCTCATCCTTTATTTTTATATCTGTATGTACGCTTACAGAAGTTGGGAAAAACAGATTTTTGTCAATATGGTTCGACTTAACCGAGCTTATGAAGAGATGTTTTAATTCCTTTTCATTCACAACTGTCTATTTTAATATTGGATTATTTAATTTCTCACAAGCAGATTATATTCCACATATATGTATTGGATCTTATATTAATGATGACCCCGATAAATAGTGTGAATTATTTATTTATTTGCAGGCCCTCTTCATATTAAGTGTATATGAACGTAAGTCTTGAAGCATTTTTTTCTTATTGACATTTGATTTTATCCTTGTAATTATAGCGCTGCCTATTATTACTGCGTCTGCACCAGCATCAACCATGAATTTTATATGCGAAGTACTGCTGATTCCAAAACCAACTGCTACAGGGATTTTTGATCCAGCAGCCTGTTTAATATCCTTTATCGCATCCAGAGTATACTCTTCAAATGACTCACGCAGGCCAGTGATTCCATATACCGATACTGCATAAACAAATCCTGAACATTTGTTTATAATGGCTTTTAGCCTATTCTGGGGCGTATTAGGAGATACCAAAAATACTGTCGCAAGCCCCAGTCTGGATGCTTGTTCAACGTAGCAACAAGATTCCTCAATTGCCATATCAGGGAGGATAAATCCGTCTACTCCAGAGAGCTTGGATCTTCTCATAAAATTCTTAAAGCCAGCTTTTAGCAAAATGTTTGAGTAGGTCATAATAAGAATTGGTAGGTCTGGAAATTTACTCCTAATTTTCTGCGAAATGTTCAAACATTTCTCAGGTGTGATGCCGCTCAACAACGCCTGATGTGATGCCTCTTGTATAACTGAACCGTCTGCTATAGGATCAGAGAAAGGAATCCCGATTTCTATGATATCGGCTCCTGATAGCACTAGAGAAGAGATTATATCTTCTGTTGTTGTTACATCAGGATATCCTGCCACCACGTAGCAAATCAGCGCATGTTCATTCTTTTTAGATAATTCATCAAACTTCTTGTTTAATCTATTATTTTTTAGAGTTACCTTCATATTTTTTTCTTGTCTTTTCTTTCATTTTTACGTATTCTAAAACAACTTCAACATCCTTATCTCCACGTCCGGAAAGTGTAACCACAATATTTTCGCTTTTATCCATTTTCTTTGCAAGTTTCATTGCGTATGATACTGCATGAGATGGCTCCAAAGCGGGAATTATGCCCTCGAGCCTGGACAATGTTAGAAAGGCTTCTATCGCATCGTCGTCTATACACTCTATGTACTTTGCTCTTTTGAGATCCTTTAATAATGCATGCTCCGGCCCGACCCCGGGATAGTCTAACCCCGCAGATATGCTATGTGTATCAACTATTTGCCCAAACTCATCTTGCAAAAGGTAGGATAACATTCCATGTAAGATTCCTTGTGAACCAGCAGACAGGGTTGCGGAATGTTTTCCTGTATCAATACCTTGACCACCAGCTTCTACCCCATATAACAAAACATCAGAATGATCCACAAAGGGAGAAAATGTTCCTATTGCATTGCTACCACCTCCCACACATGCAACAATAGCGTTGGGCAAATTATCAGATATTTCAAGCATTTGTTGTTTTATTTCTTGTCCTATTACACTTTGAAAGTCCCGTACCATCATAGGATAAGGATGTGGTCCAACTACCGACCCAATCAGATAATAAGTGTTTTTGAGATTAGTTATCCAGTCACGCAATGCCTCATTAATTGCATCTTTAAGAGTTTGAGATCCTGATAAGACTGCATGAACCTTCCCACCAAGCAATTGCATCCGAAAAACATTTAATTTTTGTCTTTCCACATCCTTTGCACCCATGTAGATCTCTGCATTCAAACCAAGTACCGCCGAAGCCATGGCAGTTCCGACTCCATGTTGACCAGCACCCGTTTCTGCAATAATTCTCTTCTTGCCCATTCGCTTTGCCAGTAAACCTTGGCCAAGTGTATTATTGGTTTTATGGGCACCTCCATGCAGAAGGTCTTCCCTTTTTAAATAGATTTTCGCTCCTCCAATATACTCACTAAGATTCTTTGCAAAATATAGAGGGGTTGGGCGACCAGCATAACTAGTCAAATAAAATGAAAGTTGGTCCTGAAATTGTGGATCCTTCTTATATTTTTCATAGGCTGATTCCAGCTCTTCCACTGCCGGAACCAGAGTTTCGGGAATATATTTTCCACCATACTTTCCAAACCTCCCATCAACAGGGTAACTAATCCGCATAATGGATGACATTATTTGTTAATTTGATGGAGTATTAAGACATTCGGAATTAGAGTGAGAGATAGAGTCTCCTGACTTGCGATGCAATATCATCTGATTCCATGATACTTGTGCCTATTAGGAACGCATCAGCCCCTGCTTTTTTTAAAAATTGGATTTCTTTTGCTGTGGTTATGCCACTCTCACTGATAACAATATTCTTTGTTTTATCGTGTTTCCTAAGTAACCTTTCCGTAGTATGAATGTCAATTTTTAGGTCATTCAAATTGCGATTGTTGATTCCAATTAAATTATTCCGATAACTTTCGCTAAAGTTTAAAACTTCTTCAAATTCTCTTTCTGAATGTACTTCAATGATAACCTGTAATGCTTTTTTAGAAGCATATTCAACGAATTTTTCCATGCTGCCTTCTGCTAAATCTTGATCAAATACTGATTTTATAAGCAATACACAGTCTGAACCTACCCTTTTCGCTGCATCCATCTGCATCTCACTTACAATAACATCTTTCATGAGCAATGGGACGTTTACTGCTTTTCTTATCATGGCCAAGTATTTAATAGAACCATAAAACAGATATGGTTGAGTCACGACTGATAGTCCGATTGAGCCTGAGGTGACAAGAGTCGATGCCAATCCAATGACATCGATCTTATTATTGTCAATTATCCTTCCTTTGGATGGTGAAGCAAATTTTATTTCTGTGATAAGAGGAGCATGGATGCATGTAACGATCCTTTTTTTTAGGCTTATAGGATCATGCATATGCAAGTTATACGTTTCAGCATCATAGGCACCTTCCTCTATGGATTTATAAGAATTGTCTGTGAGTGTTTTCAGACTAAATTCGGGTCTAACAAATTTGCTCATCGGTAGGTCAGAATGGTCTAATCCATTAATTGCTATTTAATCCTATTACTATGTAAGAATTAGTGCGATGGGTAATCTATAATTGGCCGCATAGCACGGACGGTGATGATGGGATCATCTTATTGCCTCTTTTATAGGCCATTCTAACTGTTTTATGTCATGATTGACAAAACCATACATTAGAATCCCTTCAAGTATGAGGTACTATCATTCTCTGTCATTGCCACAGTATATAATCCACAATCAATTAATACTAATTGTAATTCTTAGAGGTAGTCACAATGATCCTTTTCTACGAAAAATGGTATTTATTTTTATATTGTGAATATTAAGATAATATAACAACATGGAGCGATACATGATATATCTTGTCAATCATTCGTACACTCCCAAAGACGCAGCAGCATTATTGAAGAAAGCTCGATCTTTGCTCTCAGGTTCCAAAATTATTGTAAGGGATAGCCGGGTTGCAAAGCATCATATCGAATTTGATACGAGTATTCCAGAAAATAAGACCGTTGAAGATGTTATTGGTAAACTTGCATCTATTACGCCGCTGTCTGAGTATGAACACATAATTGAAAAAAAGATGAAAAAGGATGAAGCAATAAGACATGCAAGAATTTTATTCAATAATGAGAAGTACTGGGGTGCTCATGAAGTTCTTGAATCGGTTTGGAGGGATGCTCTTAAAGATGAGAAGGATCTAATAAATGGCATTATCTTGATAGCAGCAGCATTTGTACATGATGAAAAAGCAGAGTCAGATATTTGTATTTCCATATTACAAAGAGCAATGCAGAAGTTGTCAAAAGCTACTGGTCTTTACTTTGAACTAAATCTTGACAGAATTAAATATATGGTGTCACATATAATTGAAACTGGTCAGATAGAACGGTTTACCATTTGAGATTTAGGCCTGACCTGGACTGTCATTTTTCATCCTCTTCCTTCTAAGAATTATGGCAACTACTACAAGTACAACTAAAATTGATAACATTATGAAAAAAGTGCTTTCATCTCTAACAGATCCTCGTGGAAGAATTAAAAAAGATGCCAATAGAAAAATTGCATTTTGCATTATACACACAGTAAAAGAGTCTATGTGGGAGTATTTGGGATTTGCTGGCAACAATTTTTAAATTGCAGCTCAACCGTATCTCAAACGGCCACTCGGATTGTCAATCTACAACGGTACTCTGAGATAGATTGTTGTCGTCCAGCTTACCTAATCTAACGATCAGCGTACAACTCGACTTCATCTATGAGTCTTGGAATTGAATTATTTAAAATGATTATTTAAAATGCAGAGCTTGTTCTTCTCTTTCGAATAGAACTAATTTTGGTTCAGGGATCATGTCATTATCCGAAGTCAGCACTCACGACGCGCCAACACCCGACCTCCCATTATTCGACATGTCTTTCCCCAATTCCATATATATGTTGTATTTTCCCTTTTCCATGTGGCCTTCCAATTCTTGACTCCACTGTTGTTTAGTTAGATTATTCCTTCCTGTTCGATGCAAGGAGTTGCAGTGAAAGCCCCCAGCCATTAACGGTCTCGCCATGTCGTCAGGACTTAACCAAACTTGAAGGTGGGGAAGGGATTCGAACCCTTATAAATTCGCTATCCACCCTTACTTCTCTGCAGGCGAACGCATAGCCTCTCTGCCACCCCACCACTGACGGTTGTAACTCTACTCCATAGGATAGAGCAAGTGTTAAACGTATTCAAGAATGCTATTATATATCATTTGTTGAGGGTATCAAAGTTTCAACACATTCTTTGCAGCAAGGCGAATATCTTCAGATTTTATCGTTCTTCTACCTGCGTGAATCGATAGATCCACTGCTTGTGTGGCAATCCTGATCGCAACGTCTTCGAGAATTTTTCGAAGTTCATCAGCGGCCTCATCACTAACTCTCTCTGCCCCTGACTTCTTAATCACTCTATACATTGTGGCAAGGCCAAGCTCCGGGTTGGATGACATATTACAAATGACAACAACTTATCTATGTTAAAAGGATATTTGTGTGTGAATAATACACCAGTGGGTTTATTCCAGTTATGACAAATATATATCGAATTTCAGTTCAAACCCTGGCTTTTGAGTATACGGCTAGAGCCATTTGCTGATAAGAAACGATGGTTACGGTTATCGATTTCTAGAAATGGCTCCGATCTTTTAACAATATATGACGTTGATACACTCGAGACAACCACTGCTAGTTGACTCACCAGCATTACTCGACCAACCTATGTCAAACGTTTTCTCGATAATCATCTGTGTTGACTTAACTTGTTAAGGACGCTTAAATATACGCTGAGCAGTAGATTGTATCATCATTCGCATGATACACAAAACAGCAATAGTTGTGATAATAATTACATGTATTCTAGCATTTATTATGATAGTAACGTTCCGTATAAATATATTCCAAACATCTGTAATACAAATCCTTTCGTTAATAATTACGGTGGCAAGTTGTTCAGTTGTGGTATCTTTGTTAACTCATTTGTTTGATCTGCCAAAGAATCCTATATTAGAATTTGACGGCGTAATCAAAGTCAGAGACGATGTATCAAAGACAGAGTATTACATCAGGGTCGCCATGGTTAAAGGTGAAGGTAATGCTGAAAAATGCATGGGTCGGTATTCTATCGCTGATGATAACTACCAAACTCCTTCAGTCTGGAGAGATGCTTCTAAGGCGAGTGTTATCTCCAAACATGTGCCCGGGGACTTGCTGCTTTTCTCGCTTACACACGATGAACAATCACACAAATGGATCGTTCTTCCAAAAATGAGGGAAGAGGATGCCTATAACTTCCAAACAAAAGAATTAGCAGTAGGCCAAATCAAGGGGTCCTATGAAGAATATCGTAACAAAGTATTCAATGTCGCAGTCACCGCATCAAATATTAATGAGACCTTGATGTGGTCCAAGAGAATATCAGAGATAATTCAAATGGCAAAATAGACTGATAATGTGGCTTTTCTACAATATCTCCCACCACGCTAGAGTACCTTCTGAAAGCAACCAACTGTCATAATCGAAACTAGAATAGAAAAAGTAATTGTAAATGCCATTACCACAAAAAAAGTGGGGAGAATATATTTGGTTTCTTTAAGAAATTAAAGAGCATCAGTATTGGAGGCGCCATGAAATCATTTAAGAAAAGTGAAATATTTTTGCGGGTAAATCAAGATGTTCGCAACCATGTGTTCAAATAAATCATGTCCCTTATAAGATGCTAGAATGAAGATGAACAATATTGTCCAATATTGTATCAAATTGTAAATGTCAAAATCCTGGCATGATTACTATATAGGATGTGGAATAGAGCTAAAATTATAGGTTTAGACATATATCATACATGTGACCCAAAACGAAGATGTAGAGGAGAGAAATTGTTAGCTCCTGGAGATTATGCTTTTGCAAGAAGAGCAAGAAGGCAGATTAAGTGAAAACAGATTCTCAAGTATTATTGCTATAAATGCACAGGGGTTGAAAGAATATCCTGGCCCCCCAGTAATAGTTTACGTAAATCCAAATGAAAAACTAGGCGAAGATGTGACTCTTGTTGAAAATGGAAAAAACGAATGCAGAGCATGCAATAACATAATAGCACAATATCATATGCTCAATAAATAGGAAATAACTGCTTCCGACAGGCCTACCCTACGTTTCAAGTTCTCTTAAATTCACGGTCAAACAATAGACGTTATGTCAGCAGTACGCTAGACTTCGGTCGTTTGTCATATCGGTGTCACTAACAGACCCCGTTATTCCATGGAGGCGAGGAAATTAGTGACTCTTCTAATGTAGTGATGGCCATGTGAACCCTACTTCCAAACGGGTAATGGTAGTTAAAGAGTTTGAGCGTTCGTTGTTAATCATCTTAGGTAATAATGGATGTGCCCTTCTTATAGAAAAAGATGTTCTTAAAAGAGCTTTTGATACAGGGCTTTTTTCATGACCTGCGTGAACTTTTGCCTTTATACGCCGTAATTCCAAGTGACGGTAGTATAAACAAAAGACTGAAGATACCTCCAAGTAACCATGCAATAGAATAACCTAGATGATGAACAACAAACGAAAATACAATCGGAATCCAAAAAGCACCGAATAATGATAGGCCATTAACCCAGCTTATGGCAAGCGTATCATAAGAGAACTGGATATGATTCATCTTGATTGGCCTTTTTGTTATCGTAGTTTCTATATTTGCTTCGTTCCTCCTTTTTCTATATGCTTCTTTAGCTGAAGTATATGCTATAGTAAAAACCCCAGCTGAGAAAACCCCTACCAAAGCATTTGAGATTCCAACTACGTACACTCCCAATGATGCATTTGTAATGGCAATTCCTGCTACACCAGTGGACATTGCTAGACCGCAGACAAATAACAGCTTCTTTATATTTCTGATCTTATCATATATTCTCCCAAAGACTGGTGCCGATACAAGACCACATATAAGACCCACACTTGCAATAAATCCAGCCATTGAAGAATTCACCTTCAGATAGTCTTCCAAATAAAATACTATGAATGTCAAAGGTAAACCCCATGCTATCTGTGCCCCAAGCAAAACTAATCCGAAAGCAAATAGAGATTTATCGAATAACACCTCGCGAATATCTGACATCTTGATTTCAACCCGTTTTCCTCCTGTTTGTTGCGATGATTGTTGTGGTTGCTGCTGCCCTTCGTCTTCTTTTCTTGGTAATAAAGCAATTAATATTAGACTGCTAATCAATCCCGACCCTCCACTTAGCAACAAGCTTTGCTTCCATCCTACAACTTCTGCAAGGATTACCCACCCAAACAACCCTATAATGCCTCCTATTGAATGAGCTGAATTTAGCAATCCTACCGCTAGTCCTTCAGATCCTCTTCCCAAGTATCTTGTAATCAAAGTAACGCTTGGACCAAAGAATAATGCCATTCCAAGACCAACCACAAACCGTAGTATTTCTATTTGTTGTAATTGCGAAGATAGACCACAAAGGAGTGCTGCCGATGAAGATATCGTTATTCCATATATCGCAGTTCTCCTAGAACCCTGTATTGCAGCAAGAATTCCACCAGGTACTTGAAATAGACCTACACCTATTAGGAAGCTAGTAGTAAGCAATCCGAGTAAAGAAACATCTTGTTTGAAGTCTGAAGCTATATGTGAGAATATAGAAGCAATATTAAACCAATTTATTGCGTATATTACCCTAGCGAACAGTAAACTCAAAACAGCCGCACGATTGATTTTATCCGATTTTTCCAACTTTATTATGATTGATAGTGCATCCTAACTATTTTTGTACCCTTCGCTGATTGAGTATCTGCATCATTTCCTTTGATGCTCTGACTATGATAGTAGTTCTCATCTATAGGTGATTGATGCACACTACCCGGACTGATTGTATAAAGGGCGAAAACCCAGTCAATTCCAAAAATGAGAGTTCACATAAGTTTATGGTCTTCCCCCACGTTGGCTGTTACATTACTCATAGAAAAATTACTTGAGAATATCATTTTACTATATTATCATAGAATGTAATTATATACAATAATGGTTAATAGATATTTTAAGTAACAACAAAAATCTCACAGAATCAACTAAATATGGATAGCAACAGTTCTAAAGGTCCATCAGCTATAAAGACAACGCGTAGATACGAAGTAAGGTCGAAGAGTTAAAAGCATTAATCAATCATTAAGACACCGTCTTAAGAGCAATTTTATAAAATTAGCACGCTACTTCTGATGCAGCATGGAACAATATGAAGTAGGCAAATATTAGAGATTGTATGAATGTTGGAAGTGGACCAGGCCATACCATGGTCCTTTAGCAAATGGAGGGATGAGGAACTGGTTCCTCATGTGGATATACAGACATATGCCAGTTATGCCGAAATGAAAAAATGCATTTTTTTAGCTGCTACAAAGATAATGCACCGTTACCACCAAAAATGGAGAATTTCTTTGTAAACGTCCTCATAGATTTTCTGACAATAAGAAAATATAGAAAAAAGGATATAAATAATATTCTGTGATGTGTAATCATTACGCAGAATACTCCCTATTATCTACAAATGGCTAGTAACAAACGTAATATCAAATTCATGTTTGGGACGTATGATTATATGAACATATAATATTTGACAAACTTTTATTTAGCCAGTTAGCTAGAGAATCAACTAGTCGATAACGTTGTGCCAATCAAAGTTACTGTGAATGTCAAAACCAAATCTATTGAAGCCATGGAAATAGCTAACGAAATCATCCACAAAAAAATCATTAGAACTTGGCGATTTCCTCCTGAAACATATTGATAGCAATGATTCGCCTTCCCAACACATAAAAACTATTTTCTTCTATATCTATTTTCTAGTAGTATTTTAAAGTGCTCTTTATAGCAGTTGTCCAAAGCAATTTTTTATTATCGTTTTACATTACTGAGAAATTCTAAAATCTGTTCTTTTTTCTGAATAGTACTTTCAATCCTGCTTCTATCTTTTGTGCTTTGAATTTTCTAGAAAGTAGATCCTCACCTAGTATTCTTTTTAATGATGAAAAGACAATGTCTGCAATCCATCCATCTTCTTCTCATATCCTTAAGCTGCTTACATCTTTCATATCCTACTAGTTTCTTGATCAGCAACACTTCATCTCTTCTTAATGGACATCCTTTTGTTTTAATAGACGCGTTCTTTCTTATTTGAATAGCAGGTTCTATATTCAGGTTATCTAACAAGTTAAAA
>Ga0075425_100005349_pt1 | contig 13342 bp, 15 predicted proteins | sample SoiMethybrSBSTD4_FD_75300 | JGI IMG/M metagenome (GOLD analysis project Ga0075425, IMG submission 75300) | Bulk soil microbial communities from a Populus tree surrounding site in Tennessee, USA - Soil MetaG P. TD hybrid SBSTD4 | ecosystem: Environmental > Terrestrial > Soil > Tree plantation...
TTGGGAATTCCGCGTGGTGCGGTTCCCATGGCAAAGATCATCGCCGAGGGTTTAGGGGGTGAGCTTGACGTTGTTTTGGTGCACAAGCTCAGCCATCCCGATCAACCTGAACTCGCGATCGGAGCCATCGACGAGGATGGGAACGTATTCGTAAGCGAGTGGGCCGCGGACTTGGATCCTGAGTTCCTTGAAGCAGAGAAACGCCGCCAGCTCGAGGTGCTGCGTCAACGACGGGAGAAGTATACGCCGTTGCGCGCACCGATTGATCCGCGCGGTCGCATCGTGATTGTCGTTGACGAGGGGATCGCCACAGGGTCAACCATGACTGCGGCACTGCGGGCGGTGCGCGCCAAGAAACCAAACATATTGGTCGGTGCCGTAGCCGTGGCATCCACCGAAGCGGCGCGGGCGATGTTAGGTGAATGTGATGCAATGGTTTGTTTGAGTATACCGGCTCATTTTTATGCCGTGGGGCAGTTCTTTGATGAGTTCGGCCAGGTTACCGACGAAGAGGTGATTGCCACGTTGCGCGAGGCCCTGGGAAAAGCTGTAGCAACCGGTTAACTGCCTGACTTCATGTGCGAGAACTTTCCGGATTGAGTTTACTCAGACTATGACTAGTTTGTGTCGATGGGGTTGAGCGTCGCTTAGGGAGGTCGCGACGCAGGCTTTCGGCGTTCTTACTGCCGCGTTTCGTTGAAGAAGTTTATTCACTCAAAGTTGAGCCTCCCGGCTTCTCATAAGTCATACGCTTGAAGAACGAAATCGCTCACGCCGCGTCCTGAATGGGGTTTCGCGCTCTGTGCTCAAGGACCTGCTGCGCCGAAAGGCGTCCACGCCAAACCGGTCGCCACACCGGGCAGGCTCGTAGGTGGGGTTAGAGCCCTTCTGTATGCTGTCCGTTCGACACGCTGCAAATGCATATAAGCTCTGATTGGTAACCTGTCCGCTACCCTTTAATGCAGATTACTGGTTCGAGCCGCGCGACGGTGCGCGCCAAGCCAGCATGATCTGCCGCTTCAACCACTTCGGCCACGTCTTTATAGGCGCCGGGAGCTTCTTCGGCGACGCCGCGCATCGAACGGCTACGAATCAAGACCCCACGGCTCGCGAGATTTTGAACAACCTCAGAGCCGCGCCACTGTCGTAATGCCTGATGCCGACTCATGCTGCGACCGGCGCCGTGGCAGGCGGAGCCGAAGGCGAGATCCATACCTGCCGCCGTACCGGACAATATATAAGATGCCGTACCCATAGTTCCGCCGATCAGTACGGGCTGACCGATGGGTCGCAATGGCTCGTTAATCGCCTGATGCCCCGGGCCAAAAGCGCGTGTCGCGCCTTTGCGATGGACGAAGAGATGCATCTTTGTTCCGTCAACAATGTGATCTTCGACCTTACAGGTGTTGTGCGAGACGTCGTAGAGGAGCGATAGCTCGGCTTGCGGAAAGATTTCCGTGAATGCCTCGCGCACGAGATGCGTGATAATCTGGCGATTGGCGAGCGCGCAGTTGATGGCTCCACGCATGGCGCCGAGATAAGCTTGGCCAACCGGTGAGTAGATCGGCGCGCAAGCGAGCTCGCGGTCTCGTAAGTCGATGCCATACTGCGACGCGGCGGCGGCCATGCGTGTCAAAAATTCCGTGCCGATCTGATGGCCGAGACCACGCGAGCCGCAATGAATACTGAGCACGACGTCACCTTCGAATATTGCGAAGGCTGAAGCAATTTCGCGGTCAAAGATCTTGGCGACATGCTGGACTTCGAGATAATGATTGCCAGATCCCAGAGTTCCCATTTCATCGCGCTGGCGCGTCTTGGCGCGGTCGGAAACTTCGTATGGGCGCGCATCTGGAATGCAGCCACCCTCTTCGACTCTTTGTAGATCTTCAACGGTTCCGTAACCCTGCTTTACCGCCCATTGCGCCCCGCCCACGAGCATCGAGTTCATTTCCTTGTCGTTCAAACTGAGCTTGCCTCGACTGCCGACGCCTGCGGGAATTTTGTGGAACAGCGCATCGGCCAGTCTGGCCTTCACGGCTTGAATCTGGTCGAGGGTAAGCCCGGTCAATAGCGTGCGCACGCCGCAAGAAATATCGAAGCCGACGCCGCCGGCGGAAATGATACCGCCGTTGTCCGCGTCAAAAGCCGCCACTCCGCCGATTGGAAAGCCATATCCCCAATGTGCATCGGGCATGGCATATGACGCTCTCACGATCCCCGGCAGGGTCGCGACATTGGTGACCTGTTCGTAAACCTTCTCATCCATGTCGCGTATCAACGGTTCAGTCGCGAAGATCACTGCCGGCACGCGCATCTTGCCGTGGGGTGCGATCCGCCATTGGTCTTCCGTTTGTTTCTGCAAGCGTGTGGTATCCACGAAAGTCTCCTAGACATCAACAACGCACTGCGCCACCCAGGCGCCTTCTGCGTCTTGCGCCGCCTTTAGCTCCGTGCACGTAGCACCTTTGACCTCAACGGCCAGCTCATGTCGAGCGACGTCGATCGATTCACCCCAGGCTTTGCCCACCAATTTATGGCCGCCGATGTGAACCTCGAAGCGCGCGAACAGCATTGTTCGCGTCGCCATCTCGTAAACCAAAGCATTGAGCCACTCGACGAGTAGCAACTCATCGTCAGGTGCTTCGCATGTCACTTCGACAAGCTCTTTGGCCGCGACGGAGTTAGGGTCGGTGATGACCGCCGTTAACGCGACAGCCGCCTGTTCGAAAGATTCCTCCTTGGAGCTTCCTATGCCTCTTACGCCGATGTCGGCACCGTGAGGAGTGAGCTCCCATCTGCCTGTAGTCATTTGCGTTTCCATTGAACGCTGAACCGAGCAAAAAAAAATCGCACCGGATCATAGTAGCTCCGCCTGGCTATCACGCTGCGTCTTCGAGACGTCCGGCTCCAAGAATCGCCTGTAATTGTGGCCGTTCGATGACTTCTTTCTCCAGGAGCAGTTTTGCTAAAACATCCAGCGCTTGCCGGCGAGCAAGGAGAATCTCCGTCACTTTTTCATGGGTCTCAGAGAGGATCTTTTTCACCTCTATGTCGACCAAGTGTGCCGTTTCGTCACTGTATTCTTTCGGCCACATGGGTTGGGTCAACCTCGGATCTTCAACCCTGACGGTTGTGAAGGGCACGTTTTTCTGTCCCTCATATTTGATGGCTTTGAGTCTTTCCTCCGAGAGCGCTCGTTTGACTCCGTCTGGCTTGATCTCGCCAGTGATGGTTTCGTGTCCAACGAGCAGGTTCGTGACCAGCTTTTGGTTCACCAATGTTTTAAACATACTATAATCGACGATCTCAGCGTGCGGAGTGAGAAGAAGGGTCTGCAGCACCACAAGCATCGCCAGGGTGATGAAGAAGTACCACAAGGAGAATTGTTGTTTGTCGCCCATGTCTTCTGTCCCAAGCTGCGTGCCGCGCAAAATGATGGCGCCTTTAACTGGCTTCTAAAATGAGAACACTGGTTTCGAGCCATGGGCGGCGCAGCAGATGTCGGCCATAGATTTCCTCTTCTATTTCCCGGCGCAGAAGGTCCAACCGGTGCTCCATCTCGTCGATGCGGGCTCGTATCTTGGAAAACTCCGGCTCATCGAGACTGAGGTAGGCTCCGACTGCGTTTTCCATGTCCAGAGCCATGGCTTCGGTGTGCTCGATATACGCCAATAATTTGTTTTGTATCTCATGTTGCTTGCCGAAGAGACTAAAAAAATATTTTTTCATGCCCGGCTCTATTGCGAACGCGTTAAGCATTCCCCTCCCCGGTGGCAAAGAGAATCGCGTGTTCGACGGTGAATCCGAGCTCTGCGCCTTCGTCGTAGATCATTGTCTTGGGTGTTTGCACCCGCAGCACGATGCCGTTTGTGCTGATCTTGTAATCGATCAGATGTCCCGAGTAGCTGCTGACCACAACCCGACAGCGGATCGCGCCCTGCGGGCTCAAAGCAATGTCTTCCGGGCGTACCGCCAGGATACACGCGCCGCTCAGAGCCTTGCGATCGGAAATTGTCAGCCGGTGACCGCCAAAAATTTCTACTGTCACTCGGTCGCCACTTCGCTCGACAATCCGCGCCGGTACGAAATTCATAAGGCCGATAAAGTCCGCGACGAAGCGGTCCGCCGGGTGAGAATAAATGTCATCCGGAGTACCGATCTGCACGATGCGGCCGGCATTCATAATGGCGAGACGGTCTGACATCGCCAGCGCCTCGGTCTGATCGTGAGTCACGTAAAGGATCGGAATTCCGGTCCGCCGCTGCAAATCTTTGAGCTCGAAGCGCATCTGCTCACGCAGTTTAGCGTCGAGGTTGCTCAGGGGTTCATCGAGCAGCAGCACTTCGGGCTCCTTGATCAAAGCGCGCGCCAACGCGACTCTCTGTTGTTCTCCACCCGAAAGCTCGCTTGGGAAACGGCCCGCCAGCTGTTCAAGACCGACCGCCCGGAGAATTTCTTTGAGCTTTGCCTCGATCACTTCTTTGGGCAGCTTCTTGAGCTTCAAAGGATAGGCGACATTGTCGTGCACTGTCATGTGTGGCCAGATCGCATAATTTTGAAACACCATGCCGATGGGCCTCTCCTCGGTGGGAACGTTGATGCCTGCGGCCGCACAATTCACCTGGGTTTCGCCAATGTAAATTTCTCCGTCGCTAGGTTCCTCCAGACCAGCGACACACCGCAAAACGGTGCTCTTGCCGCAGCCGCTCGGACCCAGCAGAGAAAAAAACTCCTTGTCGCCAATGGAGAGAGTTACATGATCGGCAGCGACAACCTTTCCGTAGCGCTTGCTGAGATTGACGATGCGGATCTTCTCCATAAGACTAAAAACCGGTGACTCCGCCGCTGAGTTTTCTAATGAGACTGTTGCCTGCGATGAGGAGAATCATGACGACGGAAGCAAGAGCGGCGGCAATCTCGCGATAACCGGCATCCTGCATATTGTAAACCACCACGCCAATGGTTTCGGTGCGATGGGTATAAAGAAGAATCGAAACCGTCAGTTCGCGGAGCGCCGGCATGAAGACCAGGATCCAGCCGGCGATCATTCCCGGTCGCGCCAAGGGTAAGATCACATCGCGCAACCTCGGCAGCAGCTTCGCCCCCGAAACGCGCGCCGCTTCTTCGAGCGAATCGTGCACCTGCTGCAAAGTCGCATGGGTCGTACGCACGGCAAACGGCAAATAGATAGCCAGATAGGCGACAAGAATGATCCACAACGTACCATACAGGCTGAGGGGCGGCTTGGCCCAGGCGAGAATCATCGCGATGGCCATGACGGTGTGCGGCACCGCATAGGGAATCGTCGCTAAAAAATCCAGGGCTTGGCTCCCTTTGAGCTTCGCCTTCACGTTCATATACGACACCACGACGCCGATGAACATCGTGATCGTAGCAGCCAAAGCGGCTAACAATAAGCTATTGAAAATCGCCCGCCGCCCGGCTTCGAGCTTTAAAATATAGATGAAGTTCTCCAACGTCAGGTTGGCGAAGCTCAGCGGCGCGCCCCAGTAATGAAACAGCGCCGTCAAAAACATGGAAACTATAGGAATAATCGAGATGAAAAAAATCAAACCCGCGGCCGCGAGCAAGAGCGGGTAGCGCATCGAGCGTAGCTTGAGCTCGGAGGGATGAACGGCTTTACCGGAAATGACAGTGTATTTGCTGCCGCCTTTCTGTATCCCGAACTGAAAGGACATCGAGATCAGCGCGACCAGCACGAGCATGCTCGAAAGCGCGGTGGCGAGACCGAAATCCGGAATCGCCAAGGCGTAATAAATACTCGTGGTAAGGACGAAGAAGCGCGCGCGCATGCCGAGCAGCGCGGGAATGCCGAAATTCGCCAGCGCGCCGATAAACGCGAGCAGTCCTCCCGCCAAAATTGCAGGCAGAACCAAGGGCAACGTGATTTGTCTCATGATCTGGTAAGTGTTCGCTCCCGAAGAGCGCGCGGCTTCTTCGAGGCTCGCATCCATGCGCTCCAGAGCTCCCGCTACGGTGATGAAAACCAGAATGAAATAATGAACCGTCAGGACAAAAACGATCCCCGCGGCGCTGTAGATATTCCACGGCGCGGTATCGGAACCGGAAAGGCGAAAAAAAATCCTTGCCAAATAGCCCTGCGGTCCGAGAAGTTGAATCCATGCGATGGCGGCAAAAAATGACGGCAGCGCATAGGGCAACACCAACAGCGTTCGAAGAATTTTTTTGAACGGAAGGTCGGTGCGGATCACCAAAAAGGCCAACACTGTTCCCAAGAGCATGCAGAGCACGCCGGTGGCTGCCGATACCCACAAGGAATTGAAGAGTGCGTGGTAATACGACGGGAAGGAAAAAACTTTGTAGTAGTTTTTCAGGGAGAAGAGACCGGCACTAATAAAACTCCTAAAAAACACCTGCCAAAGCGGATAAATAACGGCGAGGAAAATAAACAGACCGATCGCTATCATTAGGAGATAGCGCCGGTCGAATTTCCGGGCACTCATCCGCATAATCTTGAGGTGCGCTTTAATTGCTTCGTGTTGTCTCCTGAGGCATTAGCCGAAGGATCTTTTTTACAACACAAGATTCTTCGCGGCGCTCAAAGACAATCGCCTGAAGTTTGTCGTTGTGACACAACTGGCTATGAGTATTGCTTTAGTGAAGCATGATCTTCTCGAACCTCTCGCGAATCTCGGCGGCATTTTCTGCGGCCCACTCGTAGGGGATCGGCATGAACTTGATCTGGCTCGCGGAAGGTTGTCCTTTCGGCGGCGCGACATCGCCCCGCACGGGAATAACTTCCTGCTTGACTAAAAACTCCTGTCCCTCTTTCGAGAGCACGTAGTCGACGAAGGCTTTGCTACCCGCCGGATTTTTGCTGTTTTTGATAATCGCAATGGGACTCGGCACCGAAATGGCGCCATCCGTCGGCCAAATGGTGGCCAGCGGTGCGCCCTTTTTCGCCAATCCAGCGATGATGTAGTCAAGGGTCATGGCGATGCCGAACTCTTTGCCCGCCAATGCGTCCGCGGCTTCGGAGTTTCCTCGGACCACGGCCACGCCTTTGGCTCGTGCGCGTTCGAACCATGACCAGTTACCGTCTTTCTTTACGAAGGCGGCGACGGTCACAAAGTTCGATCCTGAATAGAGCGGGTTACCCATGGCGGCTTTCTTGCCGAAATCGGGAAAATCTTTCCACGATTTAGGCGCATCTTTGAGCGGCGTTACCTGCGTGTTCACCGCGATAATCATGTTGATCAGACGGCCGGCGGTGAAAAATCCCTTGGGATCTTTGAGGTCCGCGGGGATCGCTTTCGCCTCGGGTGAAATATAGCCGAGCAACTCGCCCCGCTGTCTCAATTCATAGTAGATGGGCGCGTCGGCGAGCCAGAGCAAATCCGCGCGGATACCGCCGACTTCGCGCTCAGCGGCGAGCTTTGCACCGACTTCGGTGCTGCCGGCACGATAGATTTCAACCTTGATATCTGGCCGTTTCTTCATGAAAGCATCGGCGAATTGCGTGGCGAGCGCCTGCGGCACCGAAGTATAGAGCAATACTTCACTCGACTTAGCCTGGGCGAAGATGAGATTGACGTTTAGGAGGATCAGCGTATTGGCAGCAATCCCCAGCAATAGCGATCTACGAAGAAGCTTGTCCACTTCACACCTCGCTGTTTAAATTTGTTGTCAATTGGTCCAATTGCGCATTTAGGAAAGCCGTCGATTTTCGTACCATTCCCAATTCGTCCTTGGGGTTCCATCCCTCGATCACCAACGCGCCGTCGTATTTTTCTTTCAATGCTCGAAGCACCGGACCGAATGCAATTTCTCCCTCTCCCAAGAGCACATGAACCTTGCCCTGCTTGGTATCGCTGATATGAATGTGGGTGATCTTTCGGAGCGCCCGAATGAATGCGACAACGTCCATGACGGTGTGGGCATGCGAGATATCGAAAGTCACGCCGAAGTTGTCCATGTTCACGGCATCGATGATCTGATTGACGATTTCCGGATGAATTACCACTTCTTTGTTGCGCTTTTCCATCGTTTCCATAGCAATAGCGAGGCCCAGTTCTTTTCCTCTGGTGGCAAAGCGCGTGAACGCACTGATTTGCATGTCCCAGATTCCTTCCGGCGCATCCTGCCGGCCGGTGAGATAGCCGGGATGGATGGTGATCACCCGGGCGCCCATTGCAGCGCTCTCTTCAATGCCCTGAAGAACCTGGCGGATCGATTCCTCTCGTATCCCCGGGTTGCTCGAAGTGATATTGAGATCGCCGATGGGGCCATGTACAGAAAGGCTCAAACCGCTGTTACGTAGCTGTTTCACTAAATCCCCTCTATCGTCACGCCACAGATGCTCGCTCCAAACTTCGACCCAGGACACACCTTGCTCACGCGCCAAAACGATTACTTTACCGAGTGGATGGGACTTGAAAAGCAGGCTGGAAATCGCAACTTGCATCGCATCCTCCTGTGGGTTTGCAGCGATTGGGGGGCCGAGATAGTTACGAAAATGATCTTCGTTCACAGCCAAAGTCAAGAGATCAGCTCCGGAGAGGTTTCTTTGTTGGTTCATATTTCCGAAAAGTGCGATGGCATAATCTTGTTTTCGCAGAGCTGCGAGTCTTTCGTCCGCTCGTTTAGAGTTCTTGAGATTTCTACCGACGGCAATGGACGCTACTCACAAGAGATTATTGGGAACCGTCTCGGCACGGTTCTGGCTATTTTGCGTGGCACAAGAGGAACTATAACGGCGGGAGAGCCATGTATAAAAAAATACTAGTGCCTCTGGATGGATCAGATCTATCCGCTACCGTCCTACCATACGTCCGCTGGCTAGCCTCTGCCTTGAAGACGCCGGTCGAGTTGTTGCACGTTCAAGATGTGAACCGTTTGGCGCCCTATTCGCCCCCACTGCAAATTGGCTATTTGGAAAATATTGCCGAATCGTTCTCTCAAGGTTCGGACGTGAAATGCACCATCGAGTGCGGCAATCCGGCAGAATTGATCATCCACAAAACGAGTGCCGAGCCGGGAGTACTGGTCGCGATGGCGACCCACGGCTATACCGGAGCCGCGCGCTGGCTTCTGGGGAGCGTGGCCCTGAAAGCTTTACGTGGACTTCACAGCGACTTATTGACGGTGCGGCCCGGAGGCGGCGACGATAGCGGGCATGCGGAGCTGAAAACGATTATCGTCCCGTTGGATCTCTCGCCCGCGGCTGAACGGGTGATCGCGCCGGTGTTAGAACTGGCTCAGCGATTGGATCTTGAAGTTATATTGATGCACGTGACCAAGCACGTCTACAGCGGACCGCCGGATGCTTTTCTGCCCGTTTTTGGCGCGATTCCCAATTTGAAAGAATTGTGGGAGCACGATACTGCGGTCGGAGCCGCGTACTTGACCGAGAAGGCTACGGAGTTGCGCAGGCGCGGAGTGAGCCGCGTCTCGAGCCGCGTGCTATCGGGCGGCGTCGACGGCGCGGCCGGTGAAATCATCGCAGCCGCCGAAAATACCCCGGGAAGCCTCATTGGTATGACAAGCGTTGGCGAAAGCGGTTTCGGACGCTGGCTCGTCGGCAGTGTGACAGAACGAGTCGTTTGTCATTCCAGAATTCCGGTGCTGGTGATACGGGCGCAAACCTAGGCATGGTCGATACAAGTGGGGAGAGTGCCGGCGGACGCAACACCCGAGACAGCGAATATCAAAGCGTCATCAATGCATGGGCCATGTACGACTGGGCGAATTCAGCGTTCGCCGTCGTCATGGTCACCGCCATCTTGCCCGTTTATTACCGGGAATTGGTGCTGAATTCCGGCGGCGCGCCTGCCGACGCCACCGCATACTGGGCCTATACCAATTCGATGTCATTACTGCTGGTCGCAGTGGTTGGGCCGTTTCTCGGCGCGACGGCAGATGCCATCGGCGGCAAGAAGCTATTCCTTTCCATCGCGCTCTTTCTTGGCGTCTTGGGTTCAGCGGCGCTTGCATGGGTCCGGAACGATAATTTTATCCTCGCTTCGCTTATCTTCACCGTCGCCAATCTAGGGTTTGCCGGCGGCAATATATTTTATGAAGCCCTGTTACCGCACATTGCACGAGCGGATGACCTCGATCGCGTTTCAGCGCGCGGGTACGCGTTCGGCTATCTTGGCGGCGGCCTACTCTTGCTTATCGATGTTCTGTGGCTTTTCCGACCGGATTGGTTCGGTATGCCTGACCGAGCATTTGCGGTGCGTGCTTGTTTCGTCAGTGTCGCGCTGTGGTGGGCTGTTTTCTCGCTGCCGTTGCTGCGGAGGTCCATTGGCCGGGAGAGCATTCAAAAAAATGGCGGCGGCGCCATCGTCAATGGCTTTGTCAGGCTGTGCGCAACTCTCCGGCAGGTTCGCCGCTACCGCCAGATGGCGCTCTTTCTGCTGGCGTTTTGGATTTATAACGACGGGATCAGCACGATCATTAAACTTGCCGCTGCCTATGGCGATGAAATCGGCATCCGTCATAACGATATGCTCCTGGCGCTCATTGTGACGCAGTTGGTTGGATTTCCGAGCTCCATCGCGTTCGGCAGCATCGCGAATTTCCTCGGCGCCAAGCGCGCCATTCTTGCGGGCTTGGCCGTCTATGCTTTCATTTCAATTGCCGGGTTCTTGATTCGCAGCGCGTGGCATTTCTTTGTGCTTGCCATCGTAGTTGGATTGGTGCAGGGAGGAACACAGGCCTTGAGCCGTTCGCTTTTTGCATCGATGGTGCCGAAAACCAGAAGCAGTGAATTTTTTGGTTTCTTCAGCACCGGGGAAAAGGTCGCCGGAATCATCGGTCCGGCAATCTTTGGCATGATCGGCCAGTTAACGGGCAGCAGTCGCTGGGGAATTGTTTCGGTAGTCGTGTTATTTGTTGGCGGCGCGCTCATCTTGATGCGCGTCGATGTTTCAGAAGCCCAACGCGTGGCAAAAGCGGCTGACGGCTCGACTTAAAGAAATCCATTTTCATTCCGGGTCAAGCTGGCATAACAACCGCGACCCAGCGATTACAGGCCCGCGAAGCTTCAGATTGCCGGATGATTGCTCGCTATTTTCTGAAACCGTTGGTAGATTTGCTCAGGGTTTTCCGTCGAGAAGATATTTTTTAGAATTGCTCTGCTAGAGTTGAGAACCGAGCTTGGTTTTTTTGTCGATTGTGCAAATAGTTAGCGCCGTCACGTGACTAGGCGGACGATAGAGTAGCAGTGAGCCGAAGAATTGCTCGTCGCCTCGGAGGACTGCCAACTCTTTTGCAAGTACCGCGCGCGAAAAACTGCTGAGAGCAATCTTTTTTTTCTTTGCAGGCCAGAGTGATACCGGCAGCATTACCCGTGCTTGCAGCATTGCGAAGTCCGAGTCGAATTACTGTCAATTGTGCAAAGAAACACGCAGGGGCCGTTCCGTTACATTTGGAAATCACTCGCCCCGCCGAACGTCCTGGCCACGAGAGCCCCAATACTCTCTTACGCATTCTTGTGCACAGCCTTTTCTACGTGGCCATAGGCTACACCACTTTACTCGAACCCAGTTTTTTCCCAAAGCGGACAGTGCGCCAGCAGTTGCCGCTTTTAGGTCCACCTCCGCGATCTGACCTGTGTCCGGACATATAAGTGTCTTGCGGCCGCGATAGCGGCGATAGGTGTCGGCGACAACCGGGGCGATCACGAAGTACGAGCCAAGGGCAATCACTCCGGTAATCAGTAACAACATGCGGTTCATATTACACCTCCGTTTCGAAGCCGCTTCCGATCACTTCATTCTTCGAGATGCGCAATCGCCATGCCATCATGGCGGCTAATGCTAATCCCAAACCCGTCCTTTTAATCACGCAGCCTAAAGCTCAAGCCGGTTTCGACGCGGTGCTGCAAACGTCGAACGCGGGTACCCGTGCAGTACCGTCTCGATTGCGACAACCTAGTCTCGGAGCAGCAGTTCTTTTCTAATCCGAGCCGCGTGCGCCAAGCGCTCCGCGCCCAAATCGTCAAAACCATGGCGTCGATGTCTCCGGCATCACAAGTGATCCGGCCGGCCGACGTTTCGGGCAACGAGTCGATCTGGTGTTCCACATCAGCCAGCTGATCGAGGGTCCAAGCGCCTTCGCAGAGCAGGGTGCCGGCCGGAGTGAAGAAGATTCGGGCGGCTTTGGATGGCGTTTGCGCCAATCCGCTTTCAGGTCCGCTCATAATTTCAACCCAGGGATCATCACAATGCTCGCCGCGATCGCAGGATCTTTTTTGGGCGATTTTCATTCGACCCTCGTCGCGCTTTTAACGTGGGAGCAAAGCGCGGAACCCGACGGCAGTACTCGATGTAGTCTTCTCCAAAGTGATCGCGTAATTCTTTTTCCTCGAGCAGCACGATGATGTAAACGGCCGGCACCCAGAGTGAGACCATGAGATAAGCGGCGAGATAATTGGCGATCAGCGCATAGCCGGCGAGGGCGATGAGAAATTGCACGTAGCGTGGATGGCGCATGCGTGCGTAGAGACCGTTCGTTATAAGCTCGCGTGGAAAGCGATCGGGCGCGACTTCGGGAAGGCCTAAGAAAACTTTTATTGTAAGCTTGTTTTGAATCATAAAGCGCATAGTTCCAGATAGCGCCAGCAAAACGAGACCTAAAGCGACGAGCGAATAGCTCGTGCCATACTCGATGCTCAAAAGAAAATGACGAATCGAAAACAGTCCGACCATACCGGCGGTAATGACGGCGAGCAGGCAACCGTAGGTGACGCCGATTCCTTGACCGCGCCAAAAATTCACAAACGGATGGACGAGAAGCCAGTAGAGAAACACGGGTGGTAGACTGATGACTAAAAACAAAGCGACAAAGTATCTGACGGAGTTCATCGTCGATGTCCTTTCAACTTACGCCAACGTTTTCCTCGAAGGGTCATAACCCGGCGGCTGCCGGTTTCCTGGTTGCCTCCAGTTTGAATTCCTTGAGCAGCTCGCGCTGACGCGGGGTCAAATCAGTCGGCGTGCGAACGGCGACCACGACGTAGAGATCGCCTTTGCCTCTGCCGTGCAGGCGCAGTGACGCAGTCATGGAATTTCTCGCTGACCCCTTGCGCGTTAAATTTTTACCTACTTACTGTCCAACAAAGCGACTGCAACAGATTCTCCGTCCATAGGCGAAAAGAAGTCCTCCATTTCATCACCCGTTGGCAAAGGGGGGGGGCGAGGGGATTTGGTCTGTTCGCGTTACGCTTCGGTAAGTCACAATCAAATTCCAAATACCTTCAGTTAAACTTTCGTGAGCTCGTCCTGCTCGAAAAGTAGGAGATCACAGAGCCCACTGGCGGTGTGCATTTTGATGCCGTGGCGCCGGTCAGTGA
>Ga0075425_100005351_pt1 | contig 13340 bp, 11 predicted proteins | sample SoiMethybrSBSTD4_FD_75300 | JGI IMG/M metagenome (GOLD analysis project Ga0075425, IMG submission 75300) | Bulk soil microbial communities from a Populus tree surrounding site in Tennessee, USA - Soil MetaG P. TD hybrid SBSTD4 | ecosystem: Environmental > Terrestrial > Soil > Tree plantation...
TGGCCTACTCATTCCGTTTCGAAAAGTGGGTTAAGTCTTTTAGAATCTGGTGGACGAGACCGGGATCGAACCGGCGACCTCCTCGTTGCGAACGAGGCGCTCTCCCAGCTGAGCTACTCGCCCATTCTTTCTCGCTGGTTCTTTGTAGTTTACCTGAACCACGCAGCGTCTACAATCCGCGCCCGCAACAGCGTTTCAAGGTGGCGGCTTCCTGGAGTGAGCAGTGGCAAGTATGTCAGACTATTTGCCGCACCAAAAGCAAAAGGAAGCGATCGCTTCTTGGAAGCATGGAGGAATGATGAGTCGTCGTGCTGAATTTCTTGCTGCTCGCATTGAAGAAGGCGCCGCTGGGCTGGCTGCTTTCGCGGAAAAGCTGACCGAAGCGGAATGGAACGCTCCCGGATCAACCGGCGGCAACGATCGCCGCACCGTCGGCGTAATCGTGCATCACGTCGCCAGCGTTTACCCCATTGAAGTTGATCTCGCCAAAACCATTGGCAGCGGCAAGGCAGTCACCGAAGTCACCTGGGAGGCGGTCGCGCAGCTGAACGCTAACCACGCGAAGGAGCAAGCCTCGGCAGCCAAGGCTGCCACGCTCGAGCTTCTTCGCAAAAACAGCAGCGCCGCCGCGGCGGCCGTTCGCACTTTCACCGACGAGCAACTCGATACCGCCGCGCCGTTCGGTCTCAGCTACGACGCGCCCGTGACCGCTCAGTTTGTCATTGAAGACCACGCACTGCGCCACAGCTGGCATCACTTGGCGAAAATTCGTAAGGCACTCGGCCGCTGAAACCGCAGGCAGGCCGACGCGCCGAGCAGGCCCATTTTTTTCTTTCGGCTCACAACAAACAGGGCAATCGCGGAGGCGAAGACCAAGGCTAGCAACGACAACACCATCGCCGGCCAGTCGTAGAGCACCGGGACAGGCAAACGGAAAGCGAGCATTGGCTCCGCCACTGGGCCACACCAATCGGGACCATCCATAAGCGGAGGTCGCGACCGGCGAGTTTCAGAGCGGCATAGGCGGCGGGAATTGCGATTACCACCGAAAGGCCGACAAGGCCCTAGTTGTATGTACCGATCAAAAGTTGATCTGAAGAGGTCACTGTTCAACCCGAGAGGCCCGTACCTGTTCCTCAATCAAGAGGCGCTGTAGTGGAGCGATACAGCGCGGCAGGGGACCTAGCAGCCAGGGCCACTATAGCTCCCGCTTTTCGAGGGGCGCAGCAGTTTTTATACTGGATTGTCCATTCAGGAAGCAGCTATTCAATGAAGGCGTACGTGGTCGTTGGACTGGCAAGCCGCGGTCGGTCCAGCGATTAGCAAAGCAAACAGATATCCCTGAGCCAAGCAAGCACTTGCATTCCGAAACTACGGCTGGTCGATGCTGACTCCGGTGCGCTGCGCCACGATCTTGCGGGCGTTTTGATAGAGCGCGCGAGCCTGCGGAACGGCTTCCACGCCTTTTTGCACTTGCGGGTCGGCTTCCAGCAACACCTTGAAACCTTCCTGCATGCCGAACGTGGACATGAATACTTCCTGCTTGATCTTGCGCTTGATCCAGTCCTGGTTTTCTGAAATCTCAGCCTCGGAGAAGCGCACGTTCTTGCTGGTCAGATAATTTCGGAACTGGTGCATCACTTCATCGTCGACTGTGAAATCGTGCGTGATTGTCGGGCGTGATCCGAGGTAGTAGCGCGTAAAGCCCCCGACACCCGCCTCCGCCGGGTAGAAAGCATCGGCACGGAACAGTTCTTGCACGAACTTGGTAAGTTTTGGCGCCGCCACGGTGATGTCCGGCGCGATGCCGCCGCCGCCGGTGACCTGCCGGCCGCTGTCGGTCAGCTTGATTTCCGTCGGATGATCCGGAACTTTCCGCTCATAGTGATACTCGTAGAGCGAAATAGATTTGTAATCGCGCTGAATCAACCGGCCGCTCGGCGTGTAGTAACGCGCCGTAGTTAGCGCCAGGCCAGTGTTTTCGCTCAGCGGAGTCACGGTTTGCACCAGGCCCTTGCCGAATGTAGTTTCGCCCACAATCATGCCGCGGTCGTGGTCCTGCACCGCGCCGGAAACAATTTCCGTGGCCGATGCCGAATTGTTGTTCACCAGAATCACCAGCGGCGTGCTCATTCCCTGGTTGCCGCGCACCGCATAGTAGCGCCGCTCTGTGGACGTACGCCCGTGGTGCGAAACAATCAGCTGATTCTTTTCGAGGAACATGTCGCCCACCGCGACCGCTTCATTTAGCAAGCCTCCCGGATTTCCGCGCATGTCCAGAATCAGGCCATCGAGACTGTTCGCATTCAGTTGCTTCAAGGCATCGGCAATTTCGCGGTCCGTGGTCTCGTTGAACGAAGAAAGCCGGATATAGCCAATGCCCGGTTTGAGCATGAAAGCGATGTCCACCGAATGCCGCGGAATTTCGCCACGCGTTACCGTGAAAGTAAGCGGATCAGTGTAGCCTTCGCGCGTGACCACGATCTTGACGACGGTGCCTTTCGGGCCTTTCAGCAAGTCCGCTACTTCCGTGGTGGACAAACCATCTGTGGCTTTTTCGTCTACACGAACGATGACGTCGCCAGGGCGCAGTCCCGCAATGTACGCCGGCGCGCCGACATACGGCGCCATTACCACGGTGTGGTTGTCGCGGGGCGCGACGATCATGCCTACGCCGTAATATTTGCCGCGCTGATCTTCGCGCAGCAGTGCATATTGGCGCGCATCAAAAAAATTGGAGTGCGGATCGAGAACGCGCAGCATGCCAGGGATGGCGCCCGCGTACACCTCTTTGTCCACGTCCACCGGTTCGGCATAATTGGCCTGCACTACGTCCAGGACCGTGGTGAATTCGCGCACAGCGGATTGCGCATCTTCAGTGGCACTGGAAGTAGCTCGCACCGAAGGGCCGTAAATCCATCCAAATACAGCGGATGCGAGTAAAACGGTGACAATAACTACAACGCCGCGACGATTCTGGTTCATCCTGACCTCACGCGATTGGCCGGGTTTTCAGGGTTTGCTAGCAAACCCTGACGGGACACTCTTCTAGCGACCGTCAGTATAGCATGCCGCAGCTTGCCAAATCCCGGCCTAGTAGTTCTTTAGACGCACCCTTTTCGCAAATATGTGCAATCAGATTCCCGCACCGCGGTTTGACAGGGTGTGGCCCCGTTTCTATGATGCCAAAGAGACGTTAAACAGCTAGAGTTAAAGTCTACATGTTCAGTGTTCCCCATCTCGTGGTGTTGTTTATCGTGGTGCTGGTGTTCTTTGGCCCGCACAAGCTGCCGGAGCTCGCTCGCGGGCTGGGCAAGCTGATGGCGGAATTCCGCAAAGCTTCCAACGACTTCAAGATGGCGTTCGAGGAAGAGATGCGGAACATCGAGCGCCAGAACCGCGACGCGGAATGGAAGAAGTCGCAGGAAGAAGCGGAAGCTAAACGCCAGAAAGAACTGGCCAGTGCGCCGGCCAGCGAAGAAGCCGCCTTTGAACCGAAGATTCTTCCCGGATCCAGCGAGACGGGCGGATCCGTCCCAGCGATCGAACCAACGGTTGCACCCGTCGCAGAAGCCGTGGCGCGCGATTCCGATGCTCAAGAATTTTCGGCCGACCCGACTGATCGTGGCACCTCGGAAGTTCCCGCCGAAGAGGCCACTTCCTCTGATTCCGCTAATTCTATGGACCACGAGCAGCCCGCTCATCAGTCTACCCAGCAGCCCCACAATCAGCCCAATGACCAGCGACAGCCAGCTTGAAGTGAGCCCGAAGAGTCCGTTGGAACCCGACGATGGCGGGGGCGGCCAGATGTCGTTCTTTGAGCATCTGATCGAGCTGCGCAAGCGGATCATCAACGCCCTGGTTTCCATTGCGGTCGGCGCGGCGGTCGGATGGTTTGCAGCGCCGCGGTTCGTGAGCATCGTTTCGATTCCCATCCAAAAAGCCCTGACCAAACATGGCATCTCGGACCAGTTGGTCTATACGGGGCCGACGGATTACCTGAGTTTGCTGATCAAGCTCAGCATCTATCTCGGAATCGTGATGGCATCGCCCGTCATCCTGTACCAGATCTGGCTGTTTGTGGCGCCAGCGCTGTACAAGAAAGAGCGAAGCGCGGTGACTGGCTTTTTGTTTTCCACGGTGTTCCTGTTTCTTGCGGGAATTGCCTTCGCCTACTACGTTGCGCTGCCGCACATTCTGGATTTTCTGGTGAGCTTTCAGGGGCCGGCGGTCCCACTGATCAAGATTGACGATTATTTCGATCTTGTGCTGCTGGTAATCGTTGCGCTGGGACTGGTGTTTGAGCTGCCGGTCTTGATTTTCTTTTTGACGCTGTTTGGCCTCGTGACGCCGAAGTTTCTGATCGAGAATACCAAGTACGCGGTATTGATCATCACGGTGGTGGCGGCGATTGTGACGCCCACTCCGGATGCGCTCACGATGTTGATGGTGATGGGTGTGATGACCGGATTGTATTTTGTGGGCGTGGGAGTTTCCTGGGTCGTGGTGCGCAGGAGAGAGCGGCGCCTGGCAGCGGAAACGCAGGGGTAATCCATGAACAGAAGCGAACGGCGAGTGGCGCGAAGCGTGGCAGTGTGGCTTGGTGTTTGCGGGCTGGTGTTTGCGGGCTGCAAGTCGAGCGCGAACGGCGAAGCGTCGGAGAGCGGAAGCAAACCATTCATGGCAGGGACCAGCAGTGCGCCGCCGGCGCAAGTTCCTGCCGACGCGCTGCCAGCAGAGAAAACGGGTGGCTTCGACGGAGCGAAAGCGTACGCGCATGTAGCGAAGCTGGTGAGCTTTGGGCCGCGCCCCGCCGGTTCGCAGGCAATTTTGCAAACGCAGGATTACATTTCCTCGCAGCTTTCGAGTTTTGGCTGCACGGTGGATAGCGACTCGTTTTCGGCAGACACGCCCGCCGGGCGGTTGCCAATGAAAAATATCGTAGCGAAAATTCAAGGCGAGAGGCAGGGAATTATCCTGCTGGCGACGCACTACGACACGAAGAAGCTGGACGGCTTTGTAGGCGCGGATGACGGCGGCTCCTCAACCGGAGTGATGCTGGAGCTGGCGCGAAAAATGTGCGCGATGCGGCCGCACTACTCTATCTGGATCGCCTTTTTCGATGGTGAAGAAGCGGTGCGGAAGGAATGGCAGGATCCGGACAACCGGTACGGCAGCCGGCAGATGGCGGCCAAGATGGCGGCAAACGGAGAACTGAAACATGTGCGGGCGATGATTTTGGCGGACCTGGTGGGGGGCCAGGCCCTGGGAATTCACAAGGAACAGAACTCCACCAAGGACTTGGAAGACTTGATCTGGAACACAGCCAAGCGGCTGGGTTACGAGCAGATTTTTATCGATCAGGCGACGCCCGTGGATGACGACCATATGTCGTTTCTGGCACGCGGAGTGCCGTCGGCCGACGTGATTGACCTGGTGAACTCGGCCGGGTACTGGCATACGCCGCAAGATACGTTGGACAAGATTAGTGCGAGGAGCCTGGGGATGGTGGGCCACGTGCTGCTGGAAAGCGTGGCGATGTTACAGACAAAGTAGGCAGCCGAAGCGGGTTGCGACTGCATTCGTTCGCCAAGCTCTCGTCGCTTCGAATTCCCGTTAGATTTTTTGTCTCTTCCAATACCCCTTTTTGAACAGCAGAATGCTCACTCCGGCGATCAGGCACTCGGCAGCGACGATGGAAAAATATGCGCCCCGCGCTTGCATGCCCGCCGGAATGGCCAGGAAATAGGCCAGGGGAATCTCAAAGAGCCAAAAACCGAAGAGGTTCACGATGGTGGGCGTCACGGTATCTCCAGCCCCATTAAACGCCTGCAGCATCACCATGCCGTAGGCGTAGCCGATGTTGCCGTAGCTGACGACGCGCAGGCAGGACGCAGCGAGCGGGATGACTTCCGGGTCAGATGTGAACAGGCGTACGATGGGCGTGGCGAAAATTACGAAGATTACCCCGACGATTCCTAGGAAGATCATGTTGTACAGGCCGGTACGCCAGACGGCAGATTCGGCGCGCTCGGGCTGTTGGGCGCCGAGATTTTGGCCGACTAGCGTGGCGGCGGCGTTGCTCAATCCCCATGACGGCAGAATGATGAAAATGACGATGCGGATGGCGATGGTGTAGCCGGCAAGAGCGGCCGAGCCGAAGATGCTGACGATCCGCACGAGACCAATCCAGCTGGTGTGGGCGATGGCGAATTGCAAAATGCCGGTGAGCGAAACGCGCAGCAGACGGAACAACACCGAGAAGTTGACGCGGAGCTGGCGGCGTAGGATGCGGATGCGTTCGCTGCCGCGCAACAGGCGGTAGAACTGGTAGGCAACACCAATGCTGCGGCCGGTAAACGTAGCGAGAGCAGCGCCGGTGACGCCCAGCTTGGGGAACGGGCCAAGACCGAAGATCAGACAGGGGTCAAGAATCAGATTGATGATGTTGGAAACCCAGAGGAGGCGCATGGCAATGGCAGCGTCGCCGGCCCCGCGGAAGATGGCGTTGTTGAGGAAAAGCATCATGATGGCACCGCTGCCGCCCAGGGCGATGCGAGCGTAGCCGGAGCCCGTGGCCACAACCTGTGGAGACGCGCCCATCAGCTTAAGCAATTCTGGCGCATAGAAAATGCAGGGGAAGCCGACGAGCAGTGAAATGCTCAGGCCGATGATAATGGCCTGGACACCGGCAACGGCCGCGCCCTGCGGATCTTTTTCGCCGATGCGACGAGCGACCATGGCGGTGGTGGAAAGGCTCAAGCCGAGTCCGATGGCGAAGACCAGGCTTAGCAGCGATTCCGTCAGGCCAACGGTGGCGACTGCGTCGGCGCCCAGACGGCCGACCCAAAACACATCCACGACGGCGAAGAGCGATTCCAGCACCATTTCCAGAACCATGGGAATGGCGAGCAGGAGAATGGCGCGATTGAGATTACCAGCGGTGAAGTCCTGATGCGAGCCGCGCAGGGCTTCGCGGACGGAACTCCAGAAGGACGTCGGCGACGAAGCCTGCGTCGCAATAGTGGTGTTCTCTTGCATCTCGATGAACCTTACGTATTTCTGCGGGAGCACACCGAAACGGGTGGCGCTCTGCGCGGATGTGAAGCAGTTTGATTTGAGAAAACGAAAAGGGTTAGGAAAAAAGACGGACGCGAATTAGAGCGAAACAGTAATGCGGGGGCTGAACATGTTCACGTCCTTTGTGGCTAAACGGTGGCGCGGATCGGAAATCCGAGCTTTGATCCCCTGTTCGAACATCCTACAGCATGGTTTGCAGGCATGGCCAGCGAAAAAGACGCGTACCAGGTTTGTGTTAGGGATTTACCCCATTGCGCCGCGCCAGGGATGTCGCGATAGTGGACCCGTGACCCGTGGTTGTCCCCGCCTAGTATGCCCAGCCAAAAGAAAGTCCAGTCCGGGAGAAAAAGAAAATGTTTGCCGAACCGGGCATCAATATTGCCGGACACGTTGTGACGAGTTTTCAATTGTTGATTACAGGAGCGCTGCTGCTGTGCATAGCGGCCCTCTTGATGGGCTACCGGCGCGATTTGAAAGCGACGTTGAGGCAGTCGACGGTTACCGACCGTTTGGCCGACGATCTAGGACGAATAGCCAGTGCCCTGGAAAGGATCGCCAACCAGCCAGCAGATTTTTCAATTCGCGAGGCCGCGCGGCGCTCGGCGGAAAAGATGGGCACGCCGGCTGATACGGCACCCGAAGCTGTACCGGCGAGCGAAGAAGCACATCGCGTGGCGTATTCGATTTTCGGACGCTAAAAGGGGCGATCAACCGGCGCAAGGCAGGTGCGCCCGTCTGGTGATGGCTGTCGGCTGGGTGTGGTAGAATAGTGAGTTTAATACACTCAGCAATTTTCGAGAGAGCATGCCAGAACAGCCTATCCTCCTAGACACACAGTTTGATCCGGAAGACGAATACCGGCCGGAGCCTGAACCTGAGCCGGTGCCGCCGGCCTGGCTGGACGGCAGCCTGCGCGTCGGCATTCATACCTCCATTTCCGGCAGCTATCTGAACGCGCTGGAAGCGGCGCGCAAACTGGGCTGCAACGCCCTGCAGATCTTTTCCGCGAGCCCGCGGATGTGGACGGGAGGCCCGGCGCGCATTCCCGATGCGGACGCTGCAGCATTTCGCGCGCGGCGCGAGGAGTTGGGGCTTGGGCCGTTGGTGGTTCACGCAAATTACCTGATTAATTTGGCCGCTATGCAGCCGATGCTGCGCACACGCTCGATCCAGGCATTTCACGATGAACTGGTGCGGGCAATTGCACTGGGCGCTGATTTTCTGGTAGTGCATCCGGGAGCGCGCGGAGAGGCGAAAATTGAAACGGCCATCGCAACGATCGTCGAAAGTGTCAAACAGGCGGCGAAGCGACTGCCGCTGGGTGACCTCCGCGTGCTGATTGAAAACACGGCGGGTATGGGTTCGGCAGTGGGTTCGCGGCTGGAAGAAGTCGGAACTATTGTGAGGGGACTGATGTCGCTTGGCGTGGGCGCCTGTTTGGATACTGCCCATCTTTTTGCTGCGGGATATGACATTTCCACCGCAGCTGGGCTGGAAGCAACGATTTCCAAGATTGAAGACACGATCGGACTGGAGAACGTGTTCGTGTTTCACGTGAATGATTCGAAGATTCCTCTGGGCGGTCGCGTGGACCGCCACGCGCAGATTGGCGAGGGCAAGATCAAGTCCGAAGCGTTCGCGCGAATTTTGCGGCATCCGAGACTGGGGAGCGATCCGGCCACCGGGCTTCCAGGACGCGTGTTTCTACTGGAGACACCGATTGAAGATCCGGGCGATGACCGCCGCAACGTTGCCAAGTTGTGGGAACTTTCCGGGGTGGACGGGCCGGCCGCGGAAAAGGGCTATTCCATGCTGACGGCTGCGCTGAAGAAGAAAATTGTTGCGCAAAGAAAGGCACAACGGAAAGTTGCAATTGCAGCGGCCAGAAAGGGCGCCGCGAAGGGCATCCGAAAAACGAAAAAGGGATAAGACGAGTGGCGGAGCAGAGTCCAAAAGCAGGATACGAACCGCAAAAGATCGAAGCCAAATGGCAAAAGCGCTGGGAAGAAGCGCGCGTTTTTGAGTGCGAGGCCGACCCCGCCAAAAAGAAATATTACGTCCTGGAAATGCTGCCCTATCCGAGCGGCACGCTGCACATGGGGCACATGCGCAATTACGCGATTGGCGACGTAGTCGCTCGCGTAAAGCGCATGCGCGGATTTAACGTGCTGCATCCGATGGGCTGGGATGCGTTTGGTTTGCCGGCCGAAAACGCCGCCATCAAGAACCACACCCACCCGCGGGTGTGGACGAAGAACAACATCGCGGAATTTCAACGCACGCTGCGGCGGTTCGGGTTCAGCTATGATTGGCGGCGCGAAATTTCGACGTGCGAGCCGGAATACTACCGCTGGAACCAATGGTTTTTTCTGCGCATGCTGGAAAAAGGCTTGGCGTTTCGCAAAAAGGCTCCAGTGAACTGGTGCCCGAAGTGTTGTACGGTGCTGGCGAACGAGCAGGTCATCAAGGGCTATTGTTGGCGTCACGAGGACACGCTTGTAGAGACGCGTGACCTGGAGCAGTGGTTCCTGCGGACGACTGCTTACTCGGAACAATTTCTGGAAGGTTTCAAGTTGCTGGAAGAGGGCTGGCCCGAACGCGTTATCACCATGCAGCGCGAGTGGATCGGCAAATCACACGGCGCAAACGTTAACTTCGCGGTCGCAGACTGTCCCGGCGGCAAGACCATCGAAATCTTTACCACCCGCATTGACACCATCTACGGCGCAAGCGCCATGGTTCTCGCTCCGACCCATCCGATGGTCGAGCCGCTCCTGGAGGGCTCCGCCGAGCGGACCACCGCCAAAACGTTGCTGGCGCAAATGCGGCAGACTTCGGTGAAGACTGCCGACCTCGCAACGATGGAGAAAGCCGGTTTCTTTACCGGACGCTATGTATTGAACCCGTTCAATGGAGAAAAGCTGCCGATTTGGGTCGGCAACTTCGTTTTGATGGGCTACGGCACGGGTGCCATCATGGCCGTCCCTGCGCATGATCAGCGCGATTTCGAGTTTTGCCGCAAATACAACCTGCCGGTCCGGGTAGTGATTCAGCCGCTTTCCGGCGAAACACTCGATGGCGCGACGATAACCGCTCCCTTTGAGGAACACGAAGGCGGCAAGCTGGTAAATTCGGGTCCGTACAATGACCTGGCGCCTGACGCGGCGATCGAAAAAATGACTGCCGACGCCGAAGCCAAAGGCTTTGGCAAAGGCACAATCGTTTACAAACTGCGCGACTGGCTGATTTCGCGGCAACGATATTGGGGCACGCCAATTCCGGTGGTTTATTGCGACGAAGATGGGATGGTGCCGCTGCCCGACGATCAGTTGCCCGTGGTACTGCCGGAGAATGTGAGGCTAACCGGTGAAGGCGCTTCACCACTCGCGACTACTCCCGAATTCGTGCTCGTCGCATGCCCCAAATGCGGCGGCCCGGCTCGCCGGGATACCGACACCATGGATACTTTCGTTGACTCGTCGTGGTATTTTTACCGCTACTGCGACCCACACAACGATAGAGCGCCGTATGATTCGGCGAAAGTCGGTTACTGGTTTCCGATCGACCAGTACATAGGCGGAATTACGCACGCGATCCTGCACCTGCTCTATTCGCGCTTCTGGTGCAAAGTGATGCGCGACCTGGGCATGATTCAACACAGCGAACCGGCCTCGCGCCTGTTCACGCAAGGTATGGTGCTCAAGGGCGGCACGGCCATGTCCAAGTCCAAGGGCAATGTCGTTGGCGCGCACGAAATGGCCGACAAATATGGTGCGGATACTGGACGCCTGTACATGCTGTTCGCTGCGCCGCCGGAAAAGGATCTGGAGTGGAGTGAGGAAAGCATTGACGGTGCCTGGCGCTTCCTCAATCGTGTTTACCGCTTGATCGAACGGCATGCCGACAGACTGAAAAATGTCGCGGCCAATTCCTCCGCACCAAGCGCCGCTACCGACAAGGAAAGACGGCTGCTCCGCAAAGTGCACCAGACCCTGCAGCGCGTTACCTCCGACTTCGAAACGCGCTGGCACTTCAACTCCGCCATCGCCTTGATCATGGAGTTGACCAACGAAATTTACCTTTGCGAGCCGCTGGCAGAAGGGGTGCGTCCGGAAACCCAGAAAGAGATACTGGAACTCTTGACGCTCATGCTCGCGCCCATGACCCCGCACATCGCTGAAGAGATGTGGGAGATCCTCGGTCACTCCGGCGGCCTCTGGAGCGTCGGCTGGCCCGCCGCAAACGCCGAACTTGCCAAAGACGACGACGTCGAGATTCCGGTGCAAATCAACGGCAAGGTGCGCGGCAAGCTCAAAGTTCCGACAGGTATCGCCCAGGATGCCATCGTCAAGCTTGCCCAAGCCGATGCTGCGATTGCCGCACACCTAATCGGAAAACCCATGGTCAAAGTTATCTACGTCGCGAACAAATTGTTGAATCTCGTCGTCGCCTAGGAGCCCTATGACCCCCGAGGCCGCCATGAAAAAAGACTACACCAAGCCAAAGTCGGAGCTGGGCGGAGTGGTGGTGCTGGACTTTGGCGGTCAATATACGCAGTTGATCGCTCGCCGCATCCGCGAACAGCAGGTTTTCAGCGCCATCTTACCGTGTACGGCGAGCCTCGACGAAATCCGCGCCTACGAACCCGCGGGCGTCATTCTCTCCGGTGGGCCCAGTTCGGTCTATGACGCGGAGGCTCCCAAGTGCGATCCGGCGGTACTCAGCGCCGGAATTCCGGTGCTGGGCATCTGTTATGGCATGCAGTGGATCGCCAAGACGCTCGGAGGAAAGGTCGAACCTGCAGGCCGCCGCGAGTATGGCCGCGCGGAGTTTGCCCGCGAAGCCGCGGAAGACGGGGAACTGTTCCGCGGCTTGCCGGGAAAACTAAGAATCTGGAACAGCCACGGCGACCACGTTTTAGCGGTGCCGGCGGGGTTCCGCACGACGGGAAAGACGGAAAACGCTATAGCGGCCATTCAGCATCTAGAAAAGCGCATTCACGCGGTGCAGTTTCATCCCGAGGTGAACCACACCGAGCAGGGGACGGCCATCCTGCGCAATTTCCTCTTTCAGGTGTGCAACGCCGAACCGAAGTGGAGCGGTTCTGCGTTCGTTGAAGAAACCACCCACGCGATCGCGTGCAAGGTTGGTGGAAAGCAGGTCCTCTGTGCGCTGAGCGGCGGCGTGGACTCGACTGTCGCGGCAGTGCTGGTCGATCGCGCGATCGGCGACCGGCTGACAAATGTATTCGTCAACACCGGGCTACTCCGCAAGGATGAGTTTACAGACACCTTGAAAATGTACCGAGAACGGCTCGGGTTGCACGTAATCGGTGTCGACGCGACGGACCGCTTCCTCGGTCAACTGGCGGGAGTCACCGACCCAGAGGAAAAGCGTAAGCGGATTGGCCGGGAGTTCATTGCGGTTTTTGCCGAACAGGCCCAACGGCTGCAGCGGGAGTCCGGCCAAGACATCGCTTTTCTGGTACAAGGCACTCTTTATCCGGATGTGATTGAATCCGTGTCGGTTAAAGGCCCCTCGGCCACGATCAAGACCCACCATAACGTCGGGGGGCTGCCCGAAAAAATGCCTTTCGCTTTGATCGAGCCTCTGCGGGATCTGTTCAAGGACGAAGTACGCCGCATTGGCAGGGAACTGGGTTTACCGGATGAGATATTGCTGAAACATCCGTTTCCGGGGCCAGGGCTGGCAGTGAGAGTACTGGGAGAGGTAACCCCAGAGTTGTTAAGAATGTTAAGGGACGCCGACGCGGTTGTACGAGAGGAAATACGAGGGGCCGGCCTATACCGAAGCACCTGGCAGGCCTTTGCTGTGCTGCTGCCGGTCCGCAGCGTCGGAGTGATGGGCGACGGCCGCACTTACGGCTTGACGATCGCCGTGAGGGTTGTGGACAGCGATGACGCGATGACCGCGGATTGGTCGCGTCTGCCTGCCGAAGTGCTCGAACGAATTTCGACCCGGATAGTTAACGAGGTGACGGGTGTCACACGCGTGGTTTACGACATCACCTCAAAGCCACCGGGCACGATCGAGTGGGAATAAAAAACGGCCGCGTCCGGAGGACACGGCCTCGATGAGAACGATACAAAATGCTTGCAAAACCTGCGAAGAACGAAAACTTATCTGCCGGCAACCTTCTGGGCCATATACAGGACAAGTTTGCGGTCTGCTTCGTCGGTCTTGCTCAACAGACGGCGAAGTTTGTTGAGAAAACGCGCATCTTTGCCGGCGCTGCCCCA
>Ga0075425_100005354_pt1 | contig 13333 bp, 11 predicted proteins | sample SoiMethybrSBSTD4_FD_75300 | JGI IMG/M metagenome (GOLD analysis project Ga0075425, IMG submission 75300) | Bulk soil microbial communities from a Populus tree surrounding site in Tennessee, USA - Soil MetaG P. TD hybrid SBSTD4 | ecosystem: Environmental > Terrestrial > Soil > Tree plantation...
GCGAGGCGGCGTTGGAGCGGTGCGCGGGATACGGAGAGCCACGGCGCCCGGTTTGTGGTAGCGTACCGGGCCGCACACTCCCATGAACTGCAAGACCTGCGGGTCGTCGTCGGTCGGAGAGTACCTGCGCGCCGACCTGGGCGCCATCCTGCGCTGCGCCTCCTGCGCGGCGGTGTTCCTGCCTCCCGAGCGCCAGGAGGCCGACCCGGAATCGCTCTACGCGGAGGGGTACTTCACCGAGCGCGAGGGCTACTTCTTCCACGACGGCGTGGTGGACGGCAGCGGCCACGAGAGCGCGCACGTCGCCGATTTCCGCGCGGGCCTCGACCTCATCGAATCGCACGGCGGGCCACAGGGATCGCTCCTGGACGTCGGCTGCGCCACCGGCAGCTTCCTGAGCCTGGCCAAGGCGAAGGGCTGGCGGTGCAGCGGCGTGGAGGTCTCGGCCTTCGCCGCGGCCCAGGCTCGTGAGCGCACCGGGTGCGAGGTCTTCTGCGGGAAGCTGGAGGACGCGCCCTTCGCGGACGGCTCCTTCGACGTGATCACCATGTGGGACCTGCTGGAGCACCTCCCGGACCCGCTGCAGGGTCTGGAGAAGGCCCGCCGCCTGCTGAAGCCCAACGGCCTGCTGCTGGTGAACACGCCGAACGAGAACTCGCTGCTGCGCCGGGTGGCCCGCCTCCTGTACCGGGGCAGCGGCGGCTCGATCACGGCGCCCGTCAACCGCCTGTACCACCGGTACCATCTCTACTATTTCGCCGCGTCGACCCTCGACCTGCTGTTCCGGCGGGCGGGGTACGAGGTGGTGGCCATGGACACCAAGCCGATCCCGATGTCCCGGGGACGCATCCCGGCCGCGACCAAGCTGGCCATGATGGCCCTGTCCGTGGCCGAGCGGCTGGTGCGCGCCGAGTACGAGCTGCTGGTGCTGGCCCGGAACCCGGGGCTGGCCGCGACCGCCCGGAGCTGAACGATGTTCTACCGCACCGAGCCTTTCGATTTCGCCAAGACGCTGGAGGCGGAGTGGGCGGGCATCCGCGAGGAGTTCCTGCGCCGCTTCGACGAGCGCGACGCCCGGCTCTGGCCGCAGCCCTTCGTCTACACCAAGGAGTGGAAGCTCCTGCCGCTGATCGACCGGGGCCGGATGGCCCAGCACGGCGTCACCGGCATCGACGAGGAGATGGAGCGCAACCAGAAGAACTTCCCGCGTACGGTGGAGGTGCTGAACCGCCTGCCCGGCCTGGTCACCGCCGGCTTCTCGCGCCTGGTGCCCGGCACGCGCATCCACCCGCACAAGGGGATCGACCACACGGTCCTGCGCTGCCATCTCGGCCTGCTGGCGCCCCCCGGCTACACGCTCCACGTGAACGGCGTGCAGCGCCAGTGGCAGGACCGCTGCGTCTTCCTGTTCGACGACACCTACGCGCACGAGGTGTGGAGCGACGGCGACCAGCCCCGGGTGGTCCTCATCATGGACTTCAATCGGGCGGACCTCGACCGGCTGGCCGGCCGGCCCGTGGAGGAGCTGGCCATCCCCCGCACGCCCGAGGAGGTCGCGCGGGGCGAGGAGCTGGAGCGGCGCTGCGCGGAATGGCAGGACAAGTACGCCGAGCAGCAGCCGGCCCCGGACTGGGAGAAGATCTTCGACTACGACGTGGACGAGGGCTGAGGCCCGCGGCCGCGCAGCAGCGCGTCAGCTCGTCAGGTGGCCGTCGAGGAAGGTCACCAGCTGGCCCACGGTGAAGTCCTGGAACCGGCCGTCCTGGAAGACCAGGTTCTGGAAGGGCAGCTTCTTGCGGAAGTGCTTGCCCACGGCCATGCAGAACTCCACGATCATCACCGACTCGAAGTCCAGGTCCCCGACGATGCGGGTGTCTTCGGTGAGGGTTCCCGAGAAGCCCGAGTCCAGCGTCCTGGTCTTCTCGCGCAGGATCTCCAGGACGTCGTCGCGAACCTGATCGCGCGTCCACGCGCGCTGCACGTTTTCCACGCCGCATCCCTCCTTCGTCGGCCGTCCCGGCGCCGTCAGGGAGCGGTAGTCTAATTCACGGGAACTGTCGTTGCCAGAATGGCGCCGCGTTTTCTGGCCCCCCATCCATTGCCTCGCTCGCGCTCCGATTCCCGCGCCGGGGACGTCCGGCGCGCTGTGATAGGATCCGGCCCCCAACGCGTCAGGAGGATCTCCGCCGGTGAGCCGCAGGGTCGTGGCCGTGTTCGGGATGAGCTTCCATCCGTCCCAGGGACGGTACCTGCGCGTCCACAACCAGCTCCGCGTCCTGGCCGCGGCGGGCTACGACGTGCTCCTCCTGTGCTGGGACCGCGAGTGCCGCCTGCCCGAGGAAGAAACCCGGGACGGCTTCCGCATCCGGCGGATCCGCATCCCGGCCGGCGTGGGCCGCGGGCCGCTGCGCAACGGGCGGGCCGTGCTCCGCTTCAACCGCGCGGTCTACCGCGCGCTCATGAAGGAGCCGGTGGACATCGTCCACTGCTACAACCTGGACGCCGTGCTGGCCGCCTACCTGGCCGCCACGCGGCGCGGCGCGCGGGCGGTGTTGGACCTGTGCGAGCCGGAGTACTACGGGCTCTGGAAGGCGCGCTACCGGCCGCTGCTCCCCGTCATCAACGCCATCGAGCGGCACCTGGCGCGGCGGTTCGATCAGGTGGTCGTGCACAACGTCTTCCAGGTCCGGAAATTCCGGCGCTACGGGGTGTCGCGCCTGGCCCAGGTCGGCTCCTATCCGAACCGGAGCATGATCCCGGCCGCGCCGGCATCGCGATCCGGCGAGGGCCGCTTCGTCATCGGACGGCTGGGGACGATCTACGAGGACAACGGCATCGAGGAGATCCTGGAGGCGTACCGGCTGCTCCTCGAGAGGGAGCGCGCCCGCGGCGGCGCCGGCCGCTATCATCTGTACCTGGCCGGCCGCGTGTTCGACGGCTATGCCGCGACGTTCCGGCGGCTCATCGAGCCCTTCCGCGACCAGGTCACCGTCGAAGGGTCCTTCGACGCCTTCGACATGGCCCGGCTGTACGGGAGGCTGGACCTCTCGCTGGTCCTGGCGCGGCGGACCCGCTGGTTCCGCAACATCACCCCGACCAAGCTCTTCGACTCCATGGCCTGCGCCGTGCCGGTGGTGGGCAGCGACATCGGCGAGGTGAAGGAGATCCTGGCCGAGTCCCGCGCGGGCCTGGTCGTGGACGAGCGGGACCCGGCGAGCATCTGCGAGGCCATCGAGACCATCGCCCTCACCCCCGGGTTGCGCGACGCCATGGCCCGGTCGGCCGCGCGCGCCGCCCACGACCGCTACACCTGGGAAGTGGGCGAGCCCGTGTTCCTGGAGGCCTACGCGCGGCTCGCGGCCCGCCCGCCCGCGGCGCCCGCGCCCGCCCTCCCTCCGCCGGAGACGCCGGCCTCCGCGCCGCTCGGGGCCGACGTCAGGACCGCCGCCTTCGATCGCCCTCCCGGGAGCCTTTGATGAACCTCGACGACCGCCAGTCGTTCACGTTCGGCTTCTTCTACACGCTGAGCCGCCGCTGGCTGATGATGCTGATGACGTTCCTGATCATCCTCTTCCTCTTCATCTTTGCCGGCTACCTCATCACGCCCACCTGGGAGGCGGAGGTGCTGCTGCTGGCCGAGCAACAGTCCCAGGCGGTGTCGCCGCTGGGCGGCAGCAACGTGCCGCCCCCCAACTCCGACGCGGCCGAGAACCTGGCCCAGTTCCTGGGCGGCAAGGCCCTGGCCACCGACATGGTGAAGAAGTTCCGGCTGGACGAGCGGACCCGCATCCGGGCCCAGGCGCCGCCGACCTTCCGCGACTGGTGCAAGGTCACGATCGTCAACACCGTCATGTCCCCCGTCTACTTCCTCCAGTGGGTCGGCTTGATGCCCACCAGCGAGGTGGACTGGGTGGACAAGACGGTGGAGGACTTCCGCGAGGGGCTCTTCCTGGCCGCCGAGGACATCCAGTCGCTGGAGGACTCCAACGTCGTCAGCCTGAAGATCAACGGCGAGACGCCGCAGCTGGCCACCGACATCGCCAACGAGATGGTCAAGCGGGCCCGCGAGATCCTGGCCGAGAGCACCTCGCGCTCGAGCCAGGAGGTGCGGGACGCCCAGCGGCGCCAGCTCCAGCGCGTGGCCGAGCAGAAGGCGGCGGCGGAGGCGGCCTTGCGGACCCTCCAGGAGCAGCAGGGCGGGGTGACGCTGAGCGACGAGGCCCGCGCGAACACCCTCAAGCTGCAGGAGCTGACCGCGCAGGACTCCCAGCTGCGCGGCGAGATCGAGCTCCTGCGCGACCAGCTGCAGGCCGCCTCGCGCGACCCCTCGAAGTACGTGAACATCAACTCCACCTCCATCGCCAACAACGGCGTGGTGCAGAACCTGCGCTCGCAGCTGCACGCCAAGGAGGTCCAGCTGGCCGGGGCGGTGGTGGAGAAGACGGAGAGCCACCCGGACGTGGTGAACATGAAGCAGGAGATCTCGGGGCTGCGCGACGCGCTGGCCACCGAGATCGGCCAGGTCCACCGCGGCTTGCTGACCGACCAGGCGCGGGTGCAGGCGCAGATCGGCGCGATGCAGAAGGGCCTCCTGACCCTGCCCTCGCGGGAGCTGTCCCTGGCCCAGATGACCCTGTCCGTGGAGACCTACCGCAAGCTCTACCAGGACCTGCTCACGGCCTCGGAGGAGATGGAGGTCCTGGCCAACGCCAACGTGGTGGCCCTCGACTTCAAGGTGCTGGACTACGCCTACGTCTCTCCGCTGCACAGCGCGGACATGCCGAGCTGGCTCGTGGTCCTCATGGTGGGAGTGGCCGTGGCGGGCGCGTGCGCGATCGCGCTGCCGCTCTTCGTGGAGTACTGGCGGGACCCCATCAAGGGCCCGGGCGACCTGCGGGGGAAGGACATCGAGGTGCTGGGCGTCGTGCCCCGCCTGCCTCCCGCACGCTCGGCGAGCGCTTGAGGGAGCCGCGCGACCGGCTCCGACCCACGGCTGCCGCTCGTTGACATCCCGCCGAGCCTTGGGCGTAGAATGCTGGACTTTGGCTGCGCCATTCCTCGCCTTCGAATCGTCATCGATGCGATGAGCCTCCTCCAGGCTCGTCACGCTGCCGATCATCATTTCCCACGGATTGAGGGAGTCATTTCCGATGCGGTTTTTTCCAAGGAAGAGGGCGGGGATCGACACCACCCGCCTGCACGAGCATGACGCGGTCCGCGACGTCGTGGCCCGCCTGCTCGCGGCCCGGGAATCGTTGGCCGGCCAGGCCGGGGCCGGAGACGCCGGGCGCGCGGCGGAGGCGTCCCGGGGCGTAGCCTTCCTCTTCACCAGCCTGCGCGACGGGCAGGGCACCTCGACGATCGCCTCCGCGGTGGCCCGGGGGCTCGCGGAGAGCGGCCGGCCGACGCTTCTGGCGGTGGTGGAGGACCCGGCCGGGGAGCAGGCGCTCTCCGGGTCCGTCACCCTGCGCGAGTTCGTCGAGGGCGCGCGCCGGGCCTCGGGCGAGCCGCCGCTGCTCACCGTGCGGGTGCCCGCCCGCCTGACCGACTTCCCGGATTCGGCGCACGACCTGCGCGCGTGGGTGAACGGCTTCCAGGTCGTGATACTCGACGCGGCCACGGTGACGGACAGCCTGACCCGCTACTGGGTTCCCCGGGTGGAGGGCGTGGTGCTGGTCGTGGACGGCGAGCAGATTGCCGGGAAGTCCCTGGTCCAGGCACGCCAGGACCTCGAGCGCCTGGGCGGCCGCCTGGTGGGCGTGGTCCTGAACCGCTACCGGTCCCGTATCCCCCGCTGGATGGCGCCGTTCTACGTGTATGGATGAGCTGCCGGTCCGCGGCCCCGGGGCGAGAGCGCTCGTCTCCGGGACGGCGCTCCTGTTCGCCGCCCGGCTGCTGACCGCGGGCCTCGCGCTCGTCCAGACCATGCTGCTGGCGAGCATCTTCGGGACCTCCGCCAGCACCGACGCCTACTTCGTAGCCAGCGCGGTGTCCCTCATGTTCGCGGGGCCGATCGAGACGGTCCTGAACATGGCCTTCCAGCCGGTCTATGTGCACGCGGTCGAGAGCGAGGGCCAGGCGGCGGCCTGGCGGATCGCCGCCGGCCTGTTCCGCGTCGGCCTTTTTCTCACCGGGCTTTTGTCCGTGGTCATCATCGCGCTGTCTCCCTGGGTCTCCGTCCTGGTGGCGCCGGGGTTCGACGCGGTCGCCACCGCCCAGGCCGCGCAGATCATCCGCGTGACCGCGCCCATCATCTTCTTCATCTACGCCGCCTCCTTCCTGGCCAGCCTGGAGTTCATCGAGGGCCGGTCGTTCCTCCCCTCGGCGGGGATGGTGGTGAGCTCCGTGACCGGGCCGCTGGCCCTGTTCTGGTTCGGGCGCCAGTACGGGGTGGTGGCGCTGGCCTGGGGGGCCCTGGTGGGCTCGATGCTCCGCTGCGCCCTGCTCATGCGCCCTCCCCACGTGCGGCGTCTACTGGGCCCCGGCATCCCGGTCCGCGACCCGCTGATGCGGCGCATCGGCGGCATGATGGCGTCCCGCCTGGCCACCAGCCTCTTCCTGGAGGTGAACCTCCTGGTGGACCGCATCTTCGCCTCGCTGCTGGGGCCGGGCTTCATCTCCGCCCTGGCCTACGCCAGCCGGGCGGTCATCACGGTGGTGCGCATCTTCATGATGCCCATGGGCCGCATGCTGCTGCCCTGGCTGAGCCGCCTGGCCGCCCGCGAGCAGTACGAGCGGATGCGCGCGCTCGTGGAGAAGCTGGTGATCGCCACCGCGTTCGTGCTGGTGCCGCTGGTGGCCTTCATCGTGGCCTTCCGCGCGGAGATCCTGGCCATGGTCTTCGGCCGCGGCGCCTTCGACCAGGCGGCGGTGAACGCCACCTCGGTGGCGCTGCTCTACTTCTCGCTCGGCATCATCCCCTTCCTGGTGGCGCCGCTCCTGTCCGCCGTCTTCTTCTCGCTGAAGGACTCCGCCACGCCGCTGCGCACCGGGCTCATCTGCGTGGTGGCCAACGCCGTCCTGGACGCGGTCCTGATGGTGCCGATGGGCCACGGCGGCATCGCGCTCTCCACGTCGCTGACGGGGGCGGTGCGGGCCGCCATGCTCTGGTTCTATCTCCGCCGGCGCATCGGCGCGCTGCAGTCCCGGTCGGTGCTGGGGTCCCTGGTCGTCTCCGGGGCCACCGCGGGCGTGGCCTTCTGGGGCGCGCGCCTGATCGTGTCCCCGGCCGGTCCGGGATGGGCCGAGCCCGTGTGGCAGTTGGCGACCTACGCGCTGGTGGGAGGCTTGGGCTACCTGGTCCTGCAGCAGCTGTTCAATCGGCCGGTGGCCCGGCTGATCCCCGCCGTGCTCGGCCGCCTGGCCGCCGAGCGATCCTGAGCGAGGCGGCGGCCGTGGGCCAGGCGCCGCTCCACGTCCTGCAGGTCACCCGCGGCGCCGTCTGGGGCGGGGGCGAACGGCACGTCCTGGCCTTGCTCGAGGGCTTCCGCGGCCGACCCGTCCGGATGTCGCTGGCCGTGTTCGGCGAGGGCCGGCTGGCCGACGAGGCGCGGCGGCTGGGCGTCACCGTTCATTGCGTGTCCAAGGGATTCCGCGGGGATCCGCGGCCGCTCCTGGGCCTGGCGCGCGTCATCCGCCGGCACGGCGTGGACCTGGTGCACACCCACATGCCCAGCGGGAACTTCTACGGCCGCGTGGCGGCCCGCCTGGCCCGCGGCACGGGCCTGGTCACCACGCTGCACTACATCGACCGCGAGGCGCTGCCCTTCCTGACGCCGGTCGTGCAGCGCCTCCTGTTCGACGGGGACATCCGGATGGCGGCGATGTGCGACCGCATCGTCGCCACCTCCGAGCACCTGCGCCAGGCCCTGGTCGGCCGCGGGATGAGCGGCGGCAAGATCGTGACCATCCTCAACGGCGTCAACCTCGACACGCTGCCTGCGAACGGCCGCCCCTCCGACGGCCTGCGCAAGGAGCTGGGGATCGCGCCCGGCCTACCCGTGGTCGGCATCGTGGGCCGGCTGGTGCCCGTGAAGAACCACGCGCTCTTCCTCCGCGCCGCGCGCGCGGTCCTGGACCGCGGGACGCGCGCGGTCTTCGTGCTGGTGGGCGACGGGCCCCTGCGCGAGCCGCTGCGCCGCCTGTGCCGCGACCTGGGCCTCGACGAGCACGTGGTGTTCGCCGGCTTCCGCTCCGACGTGATGGCGCTCCTGCCCCTCTTCGACGTCTGCATGCTGACGTCGAACTCCGAGACCTCCGCCTACGGCGTTTCCGAGCCCATGGCCGTGGGACGCCCGGTGGTGGCCACGGCCGTCGGAGGGGTGACCGAGCTCGTCGAGGACCGGGTGGACGGCTGGCTTTGCCCTCCCGGCGACGCGGGCGCCCTGGCCGACGGCGTGTGCGCGCTGCTGGCCGACCCGGCCGCGGCGGAGCGCATGGGCCAGCGCGCGGCCCGCACGGTGAGGGAGCGGCTCTCGCTGCGCGGACAGGTGGAGCGGCTGGAGGAGGTCTACCGTGCGGTCGTCGGGGAGAGGGGGCGATGAGCGACGCGCTGAAGGACGCGGCCCTGCGCGCCTGCGCCGCGCTAGGTGCGCGCGTGCGCCTGCCCGGGCTCTCCGTGATCGCCTACCACTCGATCGACGACAGCGGCTCGTACATGAGCACCCGGCCGGATATGTTCCGCGCACAGATGGAGTGGCTGCGCGAGCGGGGATACCGCGGCCTCTCGATGCGGCAACGCTTCGAGCAGGGCGCCGCGGCCGGCGAGCGCTCCGTCGTGCTGACCTTCGACGACGGCCTGGTGAACTTCGCGGAGGCGGCCTGGCCGGTCCTGCGCGAGATGGGCTTCTCGGCCACCAACTACGTGCCGACCGCATTCATCGGCGGCGAGGCGGGATGGTATCCCGATTACGGGCTGCCGCGCATGCCCTGCATGGGCTGGGACGCGCTGCGCTCCGTGCGGAGCGAAGGCGCCGATCTCCAGAGCCACGCCCGCTCGCATCGGGACCTGACGCGCCTGTCTCCCCCCGAGCGCGCCGACGAGCTGCGCGGTTCGAGGGCCGCGCTGGAGGACGGGCTGGGCGACCGCGTGGAGCACCTGGCCTATCCCTTCGGCGCCGCGTCGGCGGAGGTCCGCGAGGAGGCGGAGGCCGCCGGCTACCGGTCGGCGGTCACGCTCCTGGCGGGACGATGGCGGCCGGGCACCGACCCCTTCCGGATCCCCCGCCAGGACCTGAACCTCATCGCGATCCGGACTTCCCGCACGGCCCGCCTGAGCATCGAGGCTGGCGCCACCGGCACGCTGAGCTGGTACACCTCGGCCAAGGGACGCGTGCGGGGACTCTACGCGACGCCGGCGCACCGGAGCCCGCGCCGCCGGTGGTGAGGCGCCTTCCGTGTTTGACCCCCCGGCGGATCCCGGACTATCGTCTGCGGCTCCGGCCTCTTCCTCTCGCGCGGCCGGAAAAGAGCGGGGTGTCTGCCATAGGACGGTGTTCCGCGAGGCGTCTCGGCGTGATCGGCGCGGCCCTCCTCTCCAGCGTCTGCGGGCAGGGCCAGGGGCTCGAGACCGAAGGCCCGGCCCGGCCGCGGCCGCTGCCGCGCGCCGCGCCGTCCGCCGTCGCGCCTGGCCCGTCCCACGACATCGCGCGCTCGCCGTTCGGACTGCACGTCATCCCCCGCGACCTCTCCGGCCCCCGCGAGATCGGCGCCCATTGGACCCGCGAGGTGGTGGCGTGGAAGGACGTGGAGCCGCGGAAGGGCGAGTGGAGCGACCTGGAGCGCGTGGTGCCCCGCCTCAACGCGCTGACGGAGGCCGGCTTCGAGGTCCTGCCCCGGTTCTTGTCCCAGAACCCGTGGGCGGAGGAGGAGCGCATCCGCGCCCTGAACGCGGGGGCCGCGCGCAAGGGCGCTCCCATGGGCCGGGCGACCTACCTGGCCATGCCCACCGACCTCGCCGCCTACCGCACGTTCGTGACCACGGTGGTCGAGGCCTTCGACGGCGACGGGAGGCAGGACGTACGGGGGCTGAAGAAGGGGATCAAATACTGGCAGGTCGAGAACGAATGGGACTGGCGCTGGAAGGACACGCCGGAGAGGTTCGTGGAGCTCCTCAAGGTGACGTACGAGACGATCAAGGCCGCGGACCCGGAGGCGCGCGTGGTCCTGGGCGGGATCTCCAAGCTGGGGCCGGACGCCTTCCACGCCGGCCTCTTCGGCGAGAGCATCGAGATGGACGGCAAGCGCGTCACCCCCGCGATGCTGGAGCGGCAGCCCCACTTCAAGGAGGAGTACCCGCTGCGCACCTATGTGCTCGAGCACGGGCACCCCTACTTCGACGTCGTCTCCTTCCACCAGTACGGGCGCTATGCGGCCATCGAGAAGGAGATGGAGTACCTGCGGGGGATCATGCGCGCGCACGCCTATGACAAGCCGGTGTGGATGACGGAGGTCGGCGGCCCGTTCGCGCCGTACGGTGAGGCCTACAGCGAGGACCGCCAGGCCCAGGAGGTGGTCAAGTACTACGTCACCGCCCTGGCCAGCGGCGTCGAGGTCCTGTTCTGGAGCACCTACCAGCCGACCCCGGAGTGGGGGACGGCGTTCATCAACACCGCTCTCGTGGACGTCCGGGGACGCCGGAAGCCGGCCTACGACTCCTACAAGCTCATGACCGCAACCCTGGCCGACGCCACCCGGGCGGAGAGCCTGTTCGGCTCGGAGCGGGCGCGCGTGGTGCGCTTCACGCGCCGGAATCGCCCGCCCGTGTACGTGGCCTGGGCCGACGGCGGCGCGGCTGACCGCGTGCCCGCGCCCGCGGCCCGCGCGGGCGCCCTCGAGCGGCTGCCCGCGCTGCTGGGCGGCACGCTCCAGGGCCGGACGCTGGAGGTCACGTGGTACGACGGGACCGTGGAGACCGTGCGCGACCTGCAGGCCGAGGCGGCGGGGCCGCTGCGCAAGGGGCCCGCCTTCATCGAGGCGCGTTAGCGATCCATGCGGGTTCTGGTGGCGGTGGCGGCCGCTCTCGGCATCGCGGGGGTGGCGTTCGGGATCCTGGTGATCGCCTACGCCACGCTCATGCTGCCGCCCACCCTGCCCATCCCCCTGGGGCTGGTGATCCCGCTCGGCCTGGCCCTGGGCCTGGGCTTCGCCTTCCTCTCCTTCTCGCGCCCGTACATCGCCATCCTCATGGCCTTCTTCACCATCCCCTTCGACTACCTCACGGTGCTCATTCCCCCCGAGGACTTCGGCAAGGGCGGCCCCGTCAACTACATCACCATCGTGAAGCTGATGTTCCTGACCATCATCGCGATGGGCCTGCTGCGCGTCATGATCACCAAGAGCGAGCGGCCGCTGCGCAGCCTCTGGTGGACGGCCATCCCGCTGCTGCTGGTCCTGTTCTACTCGATGTGCTGCATGAGCCTGGCCAATGCCAAGAGGGTCCCCGCCTTCGCCATCAACATGATGAGCATGGGCAGCGGCCTCATGGCGTTCCTGATCATGATCAACCTGCTGACCACGCGGCAGCGCCTGTACCGCTTCATGAAGGTCGTCTTCTACGCCTACATCATCATCTCGCTCATGGGCATCTTCGAGGCGGTCACCCGGGAGCACATCCTGGCGCTGTGCGGCCGGCCCATGATCGACCGTCCCTGGGTGACCAACCCCAGCGCTTTCCGCATCTGCGGCCCCTCGGGGGACCCGGACTACTACGCCATCAGCGTGATCTTCGGGCTCATGGTCACCTTCGCCGTCGTGCCCCTGTTCAAGACCATGCTCGCGCGCCTGATCGTTCTGGGCATCACCCTGCTCCACTTCCTGGCCATCGTGGCCACGGCCTCGCGGGGCGCCGCCATGAGCACGGCCCTGGCCCTGGCCGTCTTCTACTTGTTCGCCCGGTTCCCCCACAAGCTGCTCGTGGGCCTCCTGGCCGTCTCCGCCCTGGCCGGCAGCTTTGCCCTTTTCTCGGTGACGGTCTCGTCGAGGGCGGCGGCGCGCTACACGGGCGAGGACGTCTCCAGCTGGGACGAGCGCTGGGGATGGATCCGCATGTGCTGGCGCATGATGATGGACGCGCCCGTGCGCGGCACGGGCTCCGGCCAGTTCGTCGTCCTCTACGACAACTACCGGGGGACCTATGCCGTCCCCCACCTCCCGGAGTCGGCGCAGAACACCTACGCCCAGCTGGCGGCCCAGAACGGCATACCCACCACGCTGGTGTACCTGGCGGCCAATCTCTGGCTGTGGGTGGTCCTCTACCGGATCATGCGGGAGACGAAAGATCCCACCACGCGGCACGTGGCCGTGAGCCTCTTCGCCCTGGCGGTCGCGTTCTGGCTGTTCTCGCTGACGCTGGACCTGGTGGAGACGGAGATCAGCTGGGAGATATTCGGGATGAGCGTCGCGCTCTGGGCCCTGCACCGCGGCGTGCACGAGCGCGCCGCCCTGGTGCCCGCGCCGCCCGAGCGATGGGCCACGCTGCCTCCGGGCCTGGCCGCCTCCTAGCCCCCGTCAGGAGACGTGCGCCCCCGCGTGGCCAGGCGGAGCAGCCGGCCCCGCAGCGACCGGGCGAAGAAGCGGATGCGGCGTTGCTGGCGCCGCTCCGACGTCCACTCGAGCTTGTAGGGCTCGTCGCCGCGCAGGAAGTCGAACTCGCGGAGGCCGGCCTCGAAGCAGTCCTCCATCATGCGCAGCAGCAGGAGCGTCCCCGGAGAGCTCTGGGAATGGGCCGGGTCGTAGTCGGCGAAGTAGTCGTAATGCTTCTGCGCGGTGCGCCAGCCGAAGCGGTAGGCGATGGGCCGGCCCGCCAGCTCCACCGTCCACAGGTCCAGCTCCCCCGTCTCCGCGAGTGAGGCGGCCATGTCCTCGAAGAAGCGGCCGCGCGCGTCCCCGTCGAACAGGCTGACGCGCCGGGCCCCCCGGTACGTGTCGCGGTGGGGCATCTGCCGCAGCTGCTCGAGGACGGGCGCCTCCCCGCCGACGTCCATCCGCCGCCGGATGGCCACGGCGCCGTCCTTCTCCAGGCGGCGGAGCTTCCTCCGATTGGCCCGCCGCGTCTCGGCGTCCTTCGCGCGCGTGTAGAAGGTGGTCCAGTCCTCGCGGATGGGGAGATAGGGACAGCGCGAGGCGGGCTCGTCCCGGTGACCCCACGCGCGCGCGCGCAGCAGATCCTGGAGCACGGCCACCGTCTCCGACTCCTCGGGCAGCTCGTGGAGGTCCACCATGTCCCAGGCCCCGCGGCGGCGCTGGAGGTGGTCCAGGACCCGCGCCATCTGCTCCGCCCGCCGCGTAGGAGCGAGCACGTCCAGGCGATCGCTGAGGCCGGTGCCCAGGAACT
>Ga0075425_100005356_pt1 | contig 13332 bp, 13 predicted proteins | sample SoiMethybrSBSTD4_FD_75300 | JGI IMG/M metagenome (GOLD analysis project Ga0075425, IMG submission 75300) | Bulk soil microbial communities from a Populus tree surrounding site in Tennessee, USA - Soil MetaG P. TD hybrid SBSTD4 | ecosystem: Environmental > Terrestrial > Soil > Tree plantation...
GCAAACTCCCAGTTGATGATCATCAAGACGCTGAGCTCGGAGTTTTGCAGGATGCCGTCAGCATTTTTGTCGAAGCTCTTGAAGTCGACGAATGCGGCGGCCTTGTCGAGGGCCTCCTTCACCCACGGCTGTTGTTCAGCCACGAGGACGCCACTGGTCGGCTTGGTTTGGGACACCTTGATGTGGACGACGCCGTTGTTCGGCGTCAGCTGCGTCTCAGCCGCGGGCAACAGCTGAAACTGCCCGGCCGACGTCTCGTACCAGAAGTTGTTGCCGTTGCTCCGCTCGCGCCCGAAGATCATCTGCCCCCAGCGCGCCTCGGCGTTGGGCAGAAGTTGATTCTGGTCGGAGTCCGCAAAGTCGAGGAGCAGCACCAGAACGCGCGTCGAACCCGGCGAAGCCGCCGCCTGATCGTAGGTCGGCCAATTGGGATTGGTGCCGCCGTCAGCCTGCATGCCCGCGGCGCCGCCCGACCCGGCGTCTGCGCTTCCCCCGCCGCCGCCCGACCCCGCGACGCCGCTCGCGCTCCCGCCGCTACCCGCCGGTCCCCCGCCTGACCCGGCCAAGATGCCACCCGCGCCGGGATTCGATGAACTGCCATCATTGGCCGAACAAGAGGCAAGAGTTCCACAGAGAAACGTCGCCACTAAGAGCTCGCGCATGGCCGTCACCTTCCCGGGCCACTATATCCGCGGCTGACCGCACCGGCCAAGGTGCGCTCGGACGCGAAAGGGTGACATCGCTTAACAGGAAGCGGTGGGTATACGGCCCGCGAATCGCGCCCGTCGAGCGTGACGCCGGGCATTCTCTCGCGACACCCCGCCGCGCTCATCGCGCGCCCAGTGGTCGCGCGACAAAAGTCATGAGCTCGAAGCCGGTCAGTACGAGACCGTCGTGATCGCGAGGATCGGCCGAGGCTGAGCAGCACACGGCGTCGTTCGAGCTCGCTTGCAGCGGGCACCGCGCGCTGATCCTCGAATCATCGCCGAGCGCGGCAGTGGTCGGCGAGCCGGGCCGGTTCCTTGCGATTTCCGCGGCGCTATGCGCAGCGTTTTTCTTCGCCGCGCCGCTCGCAATGTCGGTCATCGCATCGGCTGCGTGTGGTGCGGCCTGGTGGCGCTTGCGCGGCAAGTGAGGCAGAGCCGCTCGTCGGTTGTCTCAGGTGAAGCGAAGGATAAAACCAGCTGCAGCCGGCGTCGGCCCGTGAGATTCGCCGAGCCCATCGGCAGCGAGCCAGCTCCAGGGTACACTCGCGCGTCATGGGCCTTTTCGACGAGCCGGGTTTGCGGCGTTTGGTTGACACGGGGTGTCCGAAATGCGGCTCGATCAAACTCCTGTTCCGCGCTTACGTCGACGGTCTGGTGCCGCTCATGGGAGGCGAGGCGGTCGGGCGCGTCCAATGGGTATACGACGGCGAGAAGTTCGTCGACGGCGTCTATCGCATCGTATGCACGGGATGCGATCACGAGATCTTCGCGGAGGACGCTTGCCCTCGTTGCCACGCTCCTCGAGGATTGACGCGCGCGCTCGAAGCGCCGAACGGATGGCCGGTCCCGTCGCGTTGCCCCGGTTGCGACGGGGAGGAAGTTCGATACATCGCGTTTTTGCCTGTGGTCGTGACTTACGAGGGGAAACGAGCCGAGAAAGCGCGGAGCGCAACCGAGCTATACGACGACGGCTTTCACGGATACCGCGTCGATTGTCGCACCTGCGGTACGGTGTCGGAGCGAACCGACGCATGTCCGCTGTGCGACGCCCCAGGACCGCTACGTCCTCGGCCAGATTGAAACGGCGCCTCGAGTCGCACCGAGTCGACACCGTGTCCTCGGTGGCAGTGATGCTGCGGTTGGTGGAGGATGGGGTGGCGTTGCCACGCTGCCGCGGCTGCTCGTGGAGCGGGCGAACAATCCTCGACTGCGCATCTTGCGTTGCAGTACGGAGCTGAACCCAGTACCGCTGTGGCTCAGCTGGCGAGCGCAGCGGAACACTCGTCCCGTTGCCGAGGCCATGGCGACGCTGTTGGTGGATCTGGACGAGTTGGCGTTGAGCCGGGGGCACGCTCGTCAACGGGTTGCGATGTGACTGGAGCGATTTCGCGTGGTTGGTGCTACGCGAGAGCTGTTACAAGTTGGAAGTGGACGGGAACTGGTGGCGGTTCGTCTGGATCTACCGCTATGAGCTGACCGCGGTCGGTGTCGGCCTCGCGGCGTTGGAGGCGATGGTCCTCCTCCGCGGCCATGCCACAGCCAAGAGCGGTAACCCCGCCTGGACACTGAAGGAGTCGCTCGCCAACATCTTCATCCTGTGGGTCGGGCAGGGCTCGCGGATGCTCACCTTTGCATGGCGCTATGGAGTGTTCGCCATCATCCACACGGCATCTCCCTTCCGCATCAAGACCTCGCTGATCGCGTCGCTCGTTTGCTACGTGGCCCTCGACTGCATCTACTACTGGAAACATCGCTGGCTCCACGAGACCGCGCTCGGCTGGAGTATGCACTCGGTTCATCACTCGAGCGTGGAGCTCAACCTGACGACGTCGATCCGTTCGAGCTGGGTCCAGCGGCTCATCGACGACTTCTTCTATCTGCCTTTGGCGGCCATCGGCTTCGAGCCCGCGCTCGTGCTCGTGATCGCCGACCTCAACCTGTTCTCGCAGTTCTGGATCCACACCCGGGTGATCGGTCGCCTCGGGCCTCTCGAATGGTTTCTGAACACGCCTTCCTCGCACCGCGTGCACCATGCCGCAGAGCGCCCGCTTGCCGACAGGAACTACGGCTCCACGCTCATCGTCTGGGACCGGCTCTTCGGGACCTACGCGCCGGAGCCGGTCCTTGAACCGCGGTACGGCACGGAGGCGGGCTTTCTCGGCAACGACCCGCTGCGGGTTCAGCTAGCCGGTCACCTCGCGTATTTCCGTGCGCGGAGCGAGCGGGCCAAAGGGGCAGAAGCCCAGCGCCAGCGGGATGAGCACGAGCGCTGACCAGGGCGTGAACCACGGCCCAGCCAGGATCGCTGCCGCCGCAACGTAGAAGGCCGGCAGGCGCACCGCGAGAGCGAATAGCGCGCTCGCTCCGTAGCGCGTCTCGTCGGCGATGATCACGCTCAGCCTAGGTCCGGGTTGGACGTGGCAGAGCCCGTCGGCGTCGACCGCGGCGAGAACGCGGAGCAGCGGCGCGTACATGCGTGGCCCGACGCGGACGTCGATCCTGGAGGGGAGGTCGACGAAGGCGAAGTACGACGCAGTGGCGGCGTAGAAGAACATGCCCATCGGGCTGCCGGTATAAACAAGCAGTACCGCGTGAAAGGCCAGCCCGAGGGCAATGCCGATGCGGCGACGGCGGGCAAGCAGCGCGAGGCCGATGCCGATCTCGAGAAGTAGCGTGCCCCAAGAGGCGACGACGGCAAGCCCGGGGGTTGTGTCGAGGAGCGACCCGAAGAGCTGCGCCGGCAGGTAGGCGGTCGTCGCGTCGTGGCCGGGCGACCAGAGGCGCCCGTAGCTCGCAAGATTGCTTGCAAACGAGCGCAGGAACGCGCCCGAGCGCCAGTCGGCGTCGAATAACTTGTCGAGACCCGCCGCGAGGTAAAGCACGATGACCTGCGCGCGGAGGAGCAGTTTGGAACCCTTGGACGCTTCGAGCCCGGCGAGGACGAGCAGACAGGCCGTGTAGAGGCGGTTGTTCGAGAAGTAGGCCCGCGACAAGAGTGTAGTCACGAAGATCAAGCAGCCGAGTGTGAGTGCAGAGACGCGAACCGCTCGCCCAAGGAGGAGCTGCACCGCACAGACCACACCGACGACGAACTCTGCCCAAGCGACGACAGGCGAATTGGCGATAGGGCCGAGAACCTCGAAGAACGGCACCGAGCGGGTGGGAAGAAACAGGGCGTGCCCGGTGAGGAGCCAGGCGATCGCCAAGAGGCGGACGAGCAGCACGACTTCCGCCGGGACATCGGCACCGACGCAACCGAACAGGGCTCGGGCCCACCGATTTCGGCCGGATTCGCTCACGGGGAATGCCACCGCTCTGGCGGGCGCCCGTTCACGCGGTAGGTGACGACCACCGCCGCCCGCTCGGATGGTAGGAGCGCTGCCTCGGTCGCCCGCACCGTGTCGATGACGTGGGCGATCGCGTTGAGCTCCCAGTTGGTGCGTGAGGCCTTGTCCCAGTAGTAACGCTCCAGCACGTAGCGGCGCGCGATCTCGTCGTCATTCAGCGCGCGCCCGCCGATCGTGGCGTCGATGGTGTAGCGGGCCTCGCTGTGGAAGGGAGCCCAGCAGAAGTAGCGAGTCTCGGTGAAGCGAGCGCGGACGAAGAGAATGACCTGGATGATCAGAAGGGTGGTTCCCAAGACCAAGCAGGCACGCTCGCGACGGTTCGTTCGAAGAAGCAAAGAGAGTAACATTCAGGTTACCGGGGTTGGGGTCGACCATGTTAGCTTCGCGCATGGCCGATCACGTCCGTCCATACCTTTACTACGACGTGGCGGTGTCGATCTGCTCGACCTGCTATCGCAAAGTCGAGGGCAAGATCTTGTTCCAGGACGATCGCGTCTACATGAGCAAACGCTGCCCCACACACGGCTGGGAAAAGGTGCTGCTCTCCGACGACGTGGCCTACTACCGGAAATGCCGGGAGGTGTTCCTGAAGACGCCGGAGCAACCGCATCGATACCAGACGGCGACCCGTTACGGCTGTCCATACGATTGCGGACTGTGTCCGGACCACGAGCAGCACACCTGCCTCGCGCTGATCGAGCTGGGGGACGTGTGCAACCTCGAGTGCCCGATTTGCTATGCATCGAGTGGACCCTCCCGAACGCGCTGGCGAAGCCTCGACGAGATCGAGCGCATGCTGGACGCGCTCGTCCGGAGCGAGCGGGAGCCCGACGTGCTTCAGCTCTCGGGCGGCGAACCGACGTTGCACCCGGACTTCTTCGCGGTGGTGGAGGCGGCCAAGGCTCGACCGATCCGCCACCTGATGATCAACACCAACGGCATCCGGCTCGCGAAGGACCCCGAGTTCGCACAGCGCCTCGCCAGCTACCGGCCGGGGATCGAAGTCTACCTCCAGTTCGATTCATTCGAGCGCCAGGCGCTGGAGCTGCTTCGTGGCGCCGACCTCCGCGCAATCCACGAGAAGGCGGTCGTACATTGCAACGACGCCAAGCTTTCGGTGACGCTCGTGTCCACCGTCGGAAGGGGGATCAACGACGGTGAGCTCGGGCAAACCATCGAATGGGCCCTCGAGCAACCATGCGTGCGTGGCGTGACTTTCCAACCGATCCAGGCCGCAGGGCGCCTCGAGGGATACGATCCCGCGCGAGACCGGCTGACCCTGAGTGAGGTGCGCCGGAAGATCCTCGAGCAGACGAAGGTCTTCGCCTCCGACGACATCTTGCCGGTCCCGTGTCACCCGGACGCGATCGCGATGGCCTACGCGCTCAAGGTCGGCAAGAAGGTTCAACCGCTCACGTCGCTCGTGCCGCTCGATGTCCTGCTCACGGGGACCAAGAACACGATCGCCTTCAGTCGCGAGCCCGAGCTCAAGGGACATCTGGCGCAGCTCTTCTCGACCGGCCATTCCCTTACCTCGCGCGCGGACACGCTCCGGGATCTGTTGTGCTGTCTTCCGCGGGTGGAGTCCGTCGAGAACTGGACCTACGAGAACCTGTTTCGGGTGATCATCCTGGAGTTCATGGACGCCTTCAACTTCGACGTTCGAAGCGTGAAGAAAAGCTGCGTCCACATCGTGCAGTCCGATGGGCGGATCGTGCCGTTCGACACCTTCAACCTCTTCTACCGCGACGGTCTGGAAGCCGAACGCCTGATGCCGCTGCGAGCCGCGATCGATCCGGGACAGGCGAGCGCGCTGCCGCCGGATGGCAAGCGACCCATCGGCTCGCGCCGCCTGGAGGTGATCTCATGAAGGCCCACAAGTTCCGCGAGCAGTGGCTTCGGGGTGCGACGCTCGCTTCTGGTCTGCTCGTGGCGCTGTCTCACAGTGGTGGACCCGTCTCCTGCGCCTCGAACGTGCAACCGGTCGAGATGCGGAGTCTCCGCGCCCCGCTCTACGCGTGGCAACAGCCCGAGCTCATCCTGACCCGGCGGGGCCCTGCGACGGCGCCCGCCGTGGCGCGGATCGAACGCGGCACACTCCTCGAGCTTCGTTGGCACCCGGAGGTGCCCGGAGCATCAACGTCCAAGGGTCTGCTGGTCGGTCTCGATCCGTCCCTGCGCGGCATTCTCCTCACCAACGACGACGAAACGATCGAAGTGGTCCCTTACGAGCACCTTCAGGCGATCACCGTCCTCGGTGAGAGCCCGACGGCGGCCTATGTGGGTAACGGCGCGCTGATCGGAGGTTTGAGCGGGGCCGCGATCGGTGGGCTGGTCGGGGCTAGTACTGGGGGCCGTCAATTGGGCGCCCTTTGCGCGGTAATCATCGCCATCCCGAGCGGAGGTGTCGGAGCCGGCCTCGGTGTGGCGGTTGGCGCTGGCGGTTCGCCCGGACGAGCGCGCACCGAGTATCCACTCGGCCCAGAAGGCTGGCAGATCGAGACCAGGCCGGGGTTCGAACCCGGATCACGCACGACGCTCGACGCGGGAAAGGCCACACCCTGATGAACATGACCGCCATCGCCGTTCACGCGGTGTTCTTCGGGTTCCTCACCGCCTGGCTCGCCGAGCGGAAGAGCTACGGCGGCGCCTCGTGGTTTGCTCTCGGCGTGCTCCTCGGTGCGCTCGCGCCATTCCTTCTGTTCCTCCAGCCCGACCGCGCGTTGCCCGCTCATGCACCCGTACCTTCGGATAGGTGACTGGGTCATCGAGGCCTACGCGCTCTTCTTCATCCTCGGGTGGTTGGTCGGAGGTGCGGTTTTCTACGGCGAGGTGCGGCGGCGCGGTTGGCCGCTCGACAAGCTTCTCTTCGCGATGGCCGGCTGCATCCTGGGCGCCGTCGTCGGCGCCCTCCTCGCCGGCATGCTCTTCTTCGACTGGCCTGAAGTCGTGCTCCATCTCTCGACGCTGGAGCTGGTTGGCAAGAGCGTCGTCGGCGGGATCGCGGGCGGCTTCGCGGGCGTCGAGATCGCGAAGAAGCTCGTGCGCTACCCCCACTCGACTGGTGACGCCTTCGCCATCGCGATCCCGCTCGGCCACGCCGTCGGTAGGATCGGCTGCTTCCTCGGCGGCTGCTGCTATGGAAGCGCGAGCGCCTTGCCGTGGGCTGTCCGCTACCCGTCCGGCTCGCTTCCGCATCTGGCGCAGGTCGCCCGCGCAGAGATCGCGCCCGACCAGCCGACATCTCTGCCCGTCCACCCGACGCCGCTCTACGAGCTCGGCTTCGATCTGCTCCTTTTCGCTGCGCTCTTCGCTTTGCGCGATCGTCTCCGCATCCGCGGTAGTCTTTTTCGGCTCTACCTATTTGCCTACGCCACTTTTAGGTTCGGTCTCGAGTTCATCCGCGCCGACTCCCCCTTACCGGCCGCGGGCGGGCCCAAGCCCATCCAGATCCTCCTGGCCGTTGCCGCTGCCCGCTACGCGTGGCTTTTATGGCGACAAGAGCTCGCCCCGCCGATTGAGCGCGATATCGCATGATCAACGATTCCGGTCGCGCACTGATCGAGGAACGCGGTGCTCGCCACGACCGCGACAGATAGTGCCCCCATCGGCGCCCGAATCGAGCTTCGAAGTAGGCTAGGGTGTAGGCCATGACGACCGAGACGCGTCGCCCGCCGGACAACTTCGCCGAACTGCTCGTCGACGGCCATCAGATCCTTCCGAGACTCCTCGACGATCTACGTACGGAGGTGCTCGAGATCGATCCCGGACATCGCCTCCAATACAGCCACTTCAGTCCTCTCACCGGCGACGCCGACGTTCCGGAGAACTACCATACTGTCACCATCGATCTGGCCAAAGAGGAAGGCGCCGTGCGCCTCACGCTATTGCAGGACAACAACCCGACCGAAAAAGCCCGCCAGCACTCCGAGGAAAACTGGAAAAAGATGCTGTCGGGGATGAAGAAGGTGCTCGAAAGCTGAAAGGCGTTGCGACGTCACCGACACCTCCTGCAGCCGAACGACGGAATTGGCTAGAGGTGGCGCGTTTCAGCGGGCGGATTCCACCAATTGTTGCCGCGGCCGTCCATGTACTTCATCGGAGCGGTAGCGAGATCGGCGGGGTCGAGATCGTCGAGCGACGCGAGCGCGATCGACACGTAGGCGCCGCCGATCTGCTCGAGGTGGCCCTTCGTGTACGTGCGGACGCCGCAATGCTTGCAGAATGCGTGGCGCGCCTGGTGCGAGCCGAACGAGTACTCGGTGCGATCGGAGTCGCCCGCGATGGGGCGGAAAGCATCCGGTCGGACGATGATGCTCCAATTCCGCACCTTCCAGCAGTAGGAACAGTTGCACTTGCCGGTTCCCTCGGCGAGGTCGATATCCACCTCGAACTTGACCGCGCCGCAGTGACAGCTTCCTCGGTAGGTTTTCGTTGCCATGGCCGTAATCTACCCGACGCCGCCCAGGCGTTCGAGGCGCGCACGGGCGCCTCGACCCGGGCCGACGCAAGCTGGCTGCCGATCGGGATCTCGGTCTCGGCCCCCCATCGCCCGCTACTGCGGCTGATGATCGTCGCGCTTTTCGAACAGCCAATTCTTGATGGTCTGCCCCTGGTAGTCACCGCCGAGGAGACTCCAGTTGTGATCGAACATGACCGGCTTCCAGAAGTCGCTGAAGATGAACGCAGACCAGCTGATCTGGGGGTGCGCGTCCAGATAGGTCTTCACCGGGATGCCCCATCCCGACGTCGTTCCCCCCACGACGTTGCCGCCGCCGGGCTGCCAGCCGAATTCCGTGAGCATGATGGGGATGCTGTTCGACGCCGTCCCGAACTTCGAGTCGAGGAGGGCCGTCGTCGGCGTGCCCTGGTTGGGATAAAGGTGGTAAACATAGACGATGTTCGACCCTACGATGGGGCTCGTCACGGCGCTGTTCGCCATCTGGCTCCAGTTGGGGCTGCCCATCAGGATGAGATTGTTGGGCGCGACGGCGCGAATGGCATTCACGACCGGTTGAATATAAGCCTGCCAAGTCGTCCAGTTCGTGGGGCCTATCGGCTCGTTGAAGACCTCGAAGATCACGTTGGGAACGTTGGCATATCTCGGAGCGACGTAGTTCCAGAAGTCCATGACCGTCGACTGACGAATTGCCTTGCCCTGCGAGCCATAGTCCGAGATGAAGTGAAGATCGATGATGGCGTACAATCCGTTGCTGATGGCCGTCTGCACGAGCGGGTCGATATTGTTGGCGAACTCGGCTGCCGGCGTGAGGGAGTCCGCCTTGGTCACGGTGATCCTGACGACGCGCGAGTACCAGCCGTCGGCGGCGTTCGACGCCTGGCCGATGACCGTCGAAATGTCCTGATTGAAGCAATAGTGGCAATAGAATGCTTCATTTTGAGGAAGAACGGCGACGCCCCGCAGGGTGACGTTGTTTCCAGCAGCGTCCTGGATCCAGTTCCCGCTGACATGTAGCCAAGGCGTCGCGGCGTGAGCGGAAGCGGCGAGTGATACGGAAAACAAGAGCGTACCAAGGATTACCTTGGCCGGCCGTTTGGATGCGTTCATGTGTCTCCTTGGTCCGAGAGGGAGCGGTCTTCGGTTCAGGGTTCAGAGATCTCTTTGGGCCGTATTGCCTAGGTAGCGCGGCCGTGAGCGGGCACGACCTCGTTTCTTTCGGGTGGCGGCTGCGGAACAGGAGCGAGCATAGGGTATCCGATCCCATTAAGTCGACAGGAGGGGCGGGCAATGGCTCAACAAAATGAGCATTCGACACGCCTCTACCGGTTCGTGATTGCTTGACCACCGGTTAATCTCATGCCCTCGCGACCTTCGCCTCGACGTCGATCGATCAAGTGAAGAAGGCTCAACAATTGTGAGCTGACAGGCAAAAAAATGAGCATCGCGACTCGTTAAATTGAAGAGATCGTTATTGCGATCAACTTCTCATATCGCCGCGGCGACCCCGATAAGGCTCTGATCATGGCGGCCACGAGGTCTACCTCGATGAAGCCCGCGCCTTGTGGCGCAAGCACGACCGCGCGGGATGGTCACTCTAGGAGTCGAAGCAAGAGCACCCAGTCGTTCGAGCCGCCCCGGTTCGACGCGGGAACGGCGGGGAGGCTCAGTTTCTGGCCGGACGTCTTCCGTGGCGAGCCGTCAACCGCCCAGCCACTTCCGCTCGCGGGGTCGGAAGACGGATCCCACCATTTGACGTCGTAGGTGCCGTCTTCTTGCACGATGAAGGACGAGGGGATGGTCGTCCCGGGCCAGTAATAGCAGACATAGTCGGCGGTGCCGCTCGCTCCGGAAGCGGGAACCGTGCAAGAGGGCCCCGGGCTGCCACCACTCGGCACGGGGTTGCTGCCGATGAAGTTCCAGGTCGAGTCGTGGACGAACGCTGCGATGTTCTTCACCATGGAGACCGCGCTCGTTTGGCGGGTCTGGTCATCGTTGTTTTCTTCGAGATGAAAGTGTCCTCCGCTCGTAACGATCGTCCATCCGAGCGCTCGCAAGACGCCCGCTTCGCTCGAGCTATTGGCGAATTCATCGATGTTGATCGGCTTATCCCATGCGCGCCGGGTGGCGTTGGTCAGGTAGGCGTTGTAACTCGATAGCTTGACCCTCAGCGTAGATGCGTCCGGATTCGGCGGCGACAATTGACCGAAGTGGCGGTTGATGATGTCGACGTTCGGGTCGGTCGCCGCTTCGATCGTGTCGGCCGCGTCGCTAGTCATGGAGGCCCCGATACTGTTGTAGGAGACCAGCCTTCTTGGGCAGTTGGGGTCGCTGGCTTTGACGAGCGCAGAGAAGTGCTCGGGCCAAGTCGTGCCGGGGTCGGCATGCTCGTTCTCGACCTCGTAGACGACGTTGTAGCCATTCGTCTCGGAGACCATCTTCCAGACGTACGCGTCGCGCGACGCAACCAGATCGACCGCCGAGGACGCGAAGGTGTAAAAGCGCGAAACGTCCGGCGCGGCGCAAGAAGGCGAATCGGCACTGGTGAAACCCTTCGCTCGTTGCCATGCCCATGGGTACTGAATCCAATCGGTCGCGTTGTTCATCGACGAATGGTCGAACAGCATCACCTCCGACGTGATGCACCGTGGAGAGGGCGTCGATTGAGAAGCTCGAGAGAGGGCATCGTTCATCCGGTCCCAATAGCCTGTCGTCGGGGTGATGTCCCATTGCGGTTCCGTGGTCGCGGTACCGACCAGATATTTCGTCGTCACGTCACCACAGGTGGCCGTGGTACCGGCGGCCGGCTTCCAGGGCCAGAGATTCGTGCCGCCGAGGTGCCAAACCCGCGCGAAATGGAGGCCATTGTCGGTCAAAAACTTGATGTCGGCGCGGTAGGTCCTCGTGGGTCGAATGTTCATATAGCTCGCGATCAGCACCGCTCCGCCAGTGGCTCCGTCGACGAAATAGCGATGGTTCAGCGGATGGATCTGGAGCGGGGAGCAGGAATATGTGGACGGGGACCCCCCCGTGGGCGGACCGGGCGCATCGCACGTCGTCGATCGACATTGGTGATTGGCGCACGCCTGCCCGCTCGGACATGTGCAATCCCCGGGGCATGTGCCGCAGTCCTCGATTCCGGCCGCACAGATGTTGTCCCCGCATTGCGCGCAACGACCGTAGCCACCACACGTAGTCGGGTTTCCGGCGTCATCTTGGCACGATGTGTCGCAACCCGTAGTGGGCGTGCAGACTTCCGAGCAGGGCTGGCCGCAGGGCAGTCCAGAACCGCCGCACGTGATGGTGACGCCTGCCGGCTTCTCACACGGTAATGCGCAGGTGAGACCTCCGTTGCAGACGGCGTCACATGGTGGACATTGGCAGCGGGTCGGATGGCCCAACGGGTCGCATACGATCGCGCAACCAGGTGCGCAGCTAGTGCCACAGATCAGCGCGCTGGCGACGGTCGCTGTCTGTTCGATTGGCACCTGATCTTGAGAACCGCATGCCGGCGCGACGACACCGAAGCCGACCAGCGGCAGGCTCACGGCTGTGACCTGGCCGGCGGGGCGCAACCACGGCGTGAAGAAAAACATGGACTTCTTCCTCCCGTCCTAAGTTATGACCGGCTCTCGTTGGAACGATCACGAAACTCTGTCCAGCTGATGCCCGTTAATGCCCGCGCATTCCAGCACAGACGCGGGTGTTCGCGTCCACGGTCGCCTGCGGGAGGAGCGGTCTCGATGCTGTCCTCACTCGACGTGGACCGCGCGTCGGCGTGACGCCTCGGGGCGCCTCGTCGTCGTTCGACGAGGCATCCTAAGTTTCGAACTTCGGTGGTTGCGCGGGGAGGATTTGAACCTCCGACCTTCGGGTTATGAGCCCGACGAGCTACCAGGCTGCTCCACCGCGCGACAGCTTCCTAGCCTCTATTTGAGGAAGGGACAAGGTCGGCGTGAGGGTTTCTTCGTCGAGCGCGCCAAAGTCGGCGATTGGGCGACGAAGCACTCTTGTGGTACGGGGGCCCAAGCGGAGTCATGGGAAAGAAAGGGCCGGAGAACGAGGACGGGGAGAAGATCCTCGTCAAAAACCGGCGCGCGCCGTTCGACTACCACCTCGAGGACCGGTTCGAGGCGGGGATGGTGCTCGTCGGGAGCGAGGTCAAATCGATGCGCGCGGGGACCGTCGACATCACCGATGCTTGGGCGTCGATCGAGCGGGACGGCATCTACCTGAAGAATCTGACGGTGCAGCCTCTGCCTCATACGGCCTTCCCGCACGAGCCCCGCCGGGCGCGCAAGCTCTTACTCAACGCCAGGGAGATCGAGCTGATCAAGAAGGGGGTCGACCACGACAAAAAGACGCTCATCCCGCTGCGCATTTACTTGAAGAACGGCCTCATCAAGACGGAGATCGCGCTGGCGACGGGCAAAAGGAAGGGGGACAAGCGCGAGGCGATCAAGACGCGCGAGGCCGAGCGCGAAGCTACTTCGGCGATGCGCCGCGCCCACAAAGGGTGACCGACGTGGCGCCGAGCGTTGCTTGGTCGGGCGGCGGCAGCGCGCGGATCTCGGCGATCGACGGCGAGCGTCTCGAGCTCACTTCGACTCGAGCCTTCGCGCCCGGTTCGCGACCAGAGGGGACGCTCGAGGCAACCGGCGAAGCAGAAATCGCCAATCCACGGCACATCTGGGTGAAGGTGAACGGGTCGCGCCGCCAAGACGATGGTTCCTACCTGGTCAGAGCACGGCTCCTCAACGCGACGCGCGAGCTGCGCGACCTTCTAAAAAAATTGGTTCCCCCGCCGAACGGTGACAAG
>Ga0075425_100005358_pt1 | contig 13330 bp, 7 predicted proteins | sample SoiMethybrSBSTD4_FD_75300 | JGI IMG/M metagenome (GOLD analysis project Ga0075425, IMG submission 75300) | Bulk soil microbial communities from a Populus tree surrounding site in Tennessee, USA - Soil MetaG P. TD hybrid SBSTD4 | ecosystem: Environmental > Terrestrial > Soil > Tree plantation...
CCGAGCTGCTTTTTGTTTTCGCTCGGCTGCTGCGAGATCCCCTCGACGAGCTGCACGTAGCGGAGCATTCGAAAGAGCGAGAGGAAGGTGAGGGCGACGAGGCGATGCGCGTGTGCGCCGGGCACGTTGCCGATGAGCTCGAGGACCTCGGTCGACGTGATCCTGTCGAACTCGGGGCGAAATTCGAGCGCCGAGAGCGGATTGAAGTAAGCGTTCTGCCCGATCTCGCGCTGGGCGACGGCGAGCAGCGCATAAAAGAGGCGGTACGGAACCCGTGAGAGACGAAGGACGCCGTCGGTCACCTCGAGGCACTCCGTGAGCGCGTGCCGCAGCACGAAGAGACTCTCCTCCGGGCTCTGCTGCACCATGCCTTCGCGAACGAGCTTGGTGCGCGCGGCATCTTCGGGCAGCACGGTCTCGAGGTAGCGCTGGAAGACGAACGAACGATCTCTGGCCCCGAGCAGGTGGCGCGCCAGGCCGACGACACGGGCAACGCCGTCGCGCCAGTACGAAAGGTGGCTCTGGAAATCGATCGCCACCACCGGCGCCCTTCGCGGCGGGCCGGGGTGGTTTCTCGGATTCGAAAAGCAGGCGATCCCTTTCAGGAGGATCTCGAGCTCGAAAAGAACGTCCTCCTTGCGCTCGAGGAGCAGCCCGCCGTACCAGACCTCACGCGCTTGCTGCTGCTCGCGGTGAAGGCCCCGCGTTTGCGACAGAAGCTCGGAGTAGGCGTCCTGGAGGATGGGTCGGCCGGATCGACCCTGGGGTTGGCTCGCCATCTCTCACGGGAAATATCACGCCGTGACTGGGGTGGACACCTCTGCTGGCCCCTTTTTCTGGGAAATCCAGATTAAAACCGCCGGCATGATCAACACGGCGGCCAAAATACAAGCGATCTCACCGGCTGCCGCCGCAAGCCCGAAGGTCACGATGGCGTGGTTCGAGGAGAGCATGAGCGAGAGGTAGCCGAGGGTCGTCGTCATCGAACAGAGGACGACGGCGCCGCCGGTCTCGACGATCACCTGCCGCATCCTGGCGACGCCGTCATGGCGGGCGCGTTGCATGACGTTGACTGCATAATCGACGCCGATGCCGAAGGTGATCGGCAACGAGACGAAGTTCAAAAAGTTCAGCTTGATGTCTTTGAGCGACAAGAAAGCCACCATTCCCGCGATGCCGAGAAGGAGCGTTGCGAGCACGCCGAACGACGCGCGCTTTCCGCGGAACGCGATGAGAATCACGAGAATGGTGCCCGCGAGCGACGCCGCGATCGCCTTGGGGGCGTCCTCGACGACGGCCTTCAGCATATCGGCGAAGATGACGGCTCGACCCGAGCCCTTGATGACTTCGCCGTTCGGCAGCGTGATCGTGCGAAAGCTGTCGGCCCAGAGCTCGAGGTAATGGCCGTCCCAGATGCTTCGCCCCTCTTTCGGAGTGATGTAAACGATGCGTCCGCGCGTGCCGTCTTTTTCGGTGAAGGCGCGCGCCATCTGTTCGGGAAGATCGTAGACGCCCACGAGCGTGAGGGCCGTGGGAGGTAGGTAAGGCGATATTTCTTTCCAGTCGCCCTCCGTGATCATTCCCCGCGACCGCGCCCGCAGCATCATGTCGCGCGTTTCGTTGAGCAGCGGGATTTTATCGTTCTGGTGATCGGGTAAAAGGTCGAAGAGCGTGACGACTTGCTCGAAGGGCTTGGCGTCGGCCGGCGCGACATCGCGGCGGCGCTCGAGCTCGGCCTTGACCGGGAGGGCCTGATCGAGGCGATCGACCATGACGGCCATGCCGTCCTGTCCGACGCGGCCGACGATCTTGTCGACGCGATCGGAAAGCTCGCCCGCCGCCGAACGATCGCGGCGCTCGTTGCGGAGCTTGGTCATGTCGTACTCCATCGGATCGCTCGCGAAGTAGTGTGCGGTCGCGCCGGCGGCCACGATGCCGAACGCGATCCCGGCGATGCTGATGGCGCGCGGAAAACGTTCGGTGAGCCAGGCAAACCCATAACCGTACCACCCTCGAATGCGCGATCGAAGCGCGTTCGGCTTCAAGAACATCGGGCTCGTCTTCTCCGACACGACGAGAATGGTGGGCAAGAAGGCGTACGTCGAGATCCAGCAAAGGATCATCCCCACGCCGCCGATGATGCCGAAGTGTTTGAAGCCGCGGAAGTCGGTGATGGCGAGCGAACCGTAGGAGAGCGTCGCGGCGGCGGCGGCGGCGAGCGTCGGGAGCCACGTTTCACCGTGCGCCACCAAGGCGGCTTCGGCCGACGTTTTCCCCTGAACACGGCGCGCTTCGAGGTAGCGTGCCATGTAGATGATGCCGAAGTTGATGCCGTTGCCGGCTATGATGCTCACCAAGAAACCGGTGGACGAGTTCAAATAGCCGACGAGAAACCGGGCGGCGCCGAATGTCCACGCGAGCCCTATCGCGATCGTGACGCCCATCGCGAGCAGCGTGCGGAAGCGCAAAAAGAACAGCATCACCGCGCCGAGCACCATGAGCACGCCGTAGAACCCGACGTGCCCGAGATCGTTCTTGACCGATTCGTACTCCTCGACGCTGGTGACGAAGTCGCCGGTGTAACGGATCGTCATGCGGGGATCGAACGACGTTGGTTGAACGTCGGCCACGACTTGATCGATCTTCGCGCGCAGACGGTGTGCCGGCTCGATGCTGCCCGGTTCGACCGGAGTGCGAATGAGGATCGCCAGCATCTTGCCGTCCTCGCCGATGTAGTAGCCGCTTCCCCTCCCTTTCTGCTCGAGCTCCTCCGCGCTCTGGCCGAACCGTTCTTTTAGCGTCTGTGCGTTGATCGGGGGAGGCGGCTCGTCGAGCTCGAGATCGCCGCCGGCGCGCTTCTGAACCTCGTAGTCGTATCGCTCGCGGATCTCGTGGTGGACCTTGCGAATGTCGTCGAGCGGGGCGTAAAGAAGCTTGTTGTGCTCAAAGAAACCGTGGCTCTCGCGATTGCCGGCGTCGACGGCGCCGACCCACTGCGCCCCGAGCGCCTGGATTTTGGGCACGACGGCTCCGGCAAAAGCCTCGAGCGCCTCAGGGTGGCCGGCTGGAACCTCGGCCACCATCGTCAGCGTGGAGGCGGAGGTGAGCTTCTCGCTTACCCGTCGCATTTCCACCACACTCGGTTTGTTATCGGGCAAAAGCTCCGAAAAGTCGGTTTTGAGCCCAAGACCACGCGCAGCGACCACCGCGGGGGCCGTCGTCGCGAGGGCGAGCAGCGCGACCATCCAGGGGCGCTCGATCTGAAATCGCGCGAACGCCTGAACGAAGCGCCCAAACAGCGACCGGACTTGGCTCATGGGTGGCACATCGTTTCACTTAGCATCGAGCGTGCCGCCTATATATAGCTCACCATCATGGTAACCTCGCCTCGATGATCAGCCCGCTCAACACCGCGTTCTCGTTGTCCTTTACGCTGGCGATGAGCGAGGCCGCCGTCGCGACGAGCCTGTTCGATCCGTCCGGGCAGACGACCCGGAGGCTCGCGCGCTTTTGGGGCACCGAGATGTGCCGGGTTTGCGGCGTCGATGTCTCGGCGCGGGGCGGCGAGAAGGTGCAATGGGACAAGCCCCTCATCGTGATGGCCAACCACCAGAGCTACTTCGACATCCCCGTGCTCTATGCGGTGCTGCCCGAGCCTTTCGGCATGCTGGCCAAACAGGAGCTCTTTCGTCTGCCTGTGTTCAGCGCGGCGATGCGCGGCATGCGCTGTGTGCCGATCGACCGCGGCAACCGCAGGCAGAGTTTCGAGTCACTTCGCAAAGCAGCCGACCAGGTGCGCTCTGGCAATTCGATCGTGGTGTTTCCCGAGGGCACACGAAGCGCCGATGGCGGGGTTCAGGAGCTCAAGAAGGGTCCCTTTCACCTGGCCGAGATGGCAGAGGTACCGATCGTGCCGGTCGGCATCACGGGCACGCGTCACGCGCTCGCCAAGGACGGCCTGTTCGTTCGGAGCGCCCGGGTTCTGGTGTCCATCGGCGCACCACTCGTGCAGAGCGAGTCTGGCCACGCCGCGCGCGATCGAATGCGGCACGCCGTGCGCGCGGCGCTCGTCGAGCTGTCCGGATCGGCGGCGTGATGGTTCGTTCTAAGGAGAGCCGGCCTTGGGGGGCGCGCCTTTGGGGTTGAAGTCGAAGGGGTAGTTCACCGTCGATTCCATCCCCTTTTTGCTAGGCGGAAACTTGAGCCCCTTGAGGACCCCGATGGCGCAGGACTCGAGATCGGGCGCGTGGATCTCCGATTTGGTCGCGTCGCCTTCGGCGCTCTTCACGACCCCCTCGGGACTGACGACGAACTTCAACGTGAACCTTCCCTTGATGCCCGGGTGTTTCGTCAGCGACCGGTCGTAGCAAGCGCGGAAAGCGTCTCGGTTGCCGGCAACGATGGCGCGAATGTCGTCCATGTTGCGATCGGGCGGCGAGGCTTGCGTTGGAGCAGCCGCGGCCAAGCTGGGCGAGGACGGCGCCGCTGAGGCCGCCGCGGGCGATGCGCCCGGGGGCGCGCTCATGTCGGCCGGCGCCGCCGAAGCCGCTGGTTCGTCGGGTGGACGCGAGAGCGGCGCCGTCTGCCCTCCGCCGCAAGCGGCGAACGACGACAATCCGAAGAACACGGCACTGGCGGCGATGCTGAGGTACGTGCAGGCCTGCATGAGCCGACTCTAACACCAACTTGCCGTCGCAAGAACCGCAACCGGAGGCAAGGGCGACCGATGGGATGGGATGCACGAGCGTGCGCTCGCCCCGCTGGCGGTTCTCATGGTTCTTTCGTGCGGACAGGGCCCGCCCGACTTCGACGTGCCGTCGCCGGCGGGGCGCGGCGTTGTCGACGCCAACGCGCCGAGCGACGCCAACACCGGCGTCCGCGTTCTTTCCGACGTCGCGGTACCGCGCGGTAATGGCGACACCGATGGGCCATCCTCGGGCGGCCGAGGGGGCGGCGCGCGCGACTCGAGCTCGGGCGATCGAGAGCAGGACGGTCCCGTCGACGCGAGACGCGACGGATCTCCGGAAGGGGGCCGTGATGGCCCTATCGACGTCCACCGCGACGGAGCGGCCGACGTCCGCATCGAAGTCGACGCGAACGGCGACGCCGCGCGACCGGTCGCCGATCATTTGCTCATCACCGAGATCGCGACCCGCCCGAGCGGCGCTGAGATGATCGAGATCGCGAACCTGACGGGTGGGGCGGTCGTTCTTTCCGACTACCTTCTCAGCGATAGTCACCTTTATTACGAGATCGCGTTCGATGCATTCACCACGGCGAGCGGCTCCGACTTCGTGGCGCGCTTTCCCGAGGGCTTCGTCATCCAACCAGGCCAATACGTCGTCGTGGCGCTTGCCAATGCGTCAGGAGGCCTGCTGAGCTTCGAAGCCGCCTACGGCAAGAAACCGGACTTCGAGCTCCGTCCGACCGCCAACGGCGCCACCGATGATCCGGAGGTCCCGAACATGCAGCCCGCGCAGACAGCCTCGTCCATCGGCGCGACGGCATCGCTCACCGACGGCGGAGAGCCCGTCGTCCTTTTTTGTTACCAAGGGAGCGCGCTCGTATCGGACATCGACTACGTGTTCTACGGCACGCCGAGCGCTTCCAACCCAGCAGTCGACAAGACGGGCATCGTCGTGTCGGGCTCGTCCTACGCGGACGATACCGCAGCTCCGGCCCAGCGCCCGATCCCCGCGCCGCCCGAGGGGGGCTCACTGCACCGCTGCGCTTCCGGCGAATCGGACGAGAAACGGGCCGGCGGCAACGGCAGCACGGGTCACGACGAAACGAGCGAGGACATGAGCGCCGCTTTCGTGTTCGGCATGTCGGTCGCTGATCGAACGCCGGGAGGCCCGCCGCCCCCCGGCATTTGCGACGCAATCAGCAATAGGAGGTGAGTTCCAGAGAAACGATCGGTAGACTCGAGCCTATGAGTGAAACCAGATTGGGACGCGACGTATTCTTGGCGCTCGCCGCCGTTGGTTGGGCGGACGGGCAGCTGGATCCCGACGAGGCCGACGCCATCGTGCGCACGGCCGCCGAAGAGGGCTTGCCCCTCGAGCAGATCGCCGAAATCGAAGAAGCCACGCGCGCCCCGCTCGACATCGGAGTGATCGATCGCACGGGGCTCACCAGGGAAGACCGTCTGTTCGTTTACGCGGTCGCTTCTTGGATGACGCGTCTCGACGGCGTCGTTGCCGACAAGGAAACGGTTATGCTGAAGAAGTTGGGCGATGCGCTCAAAATCCCCGAGGCCGCGCGCGGCCACGCCGATTCCATCGCGCAGGATGTGGCGTTTTTGCCGGAGGGAGACAGGCCCGATCGCTACGATCTCCCGCGCGTCCGCAAGATCATCGGTTCGAGGCTCGCCGTCGCTCAAGCCATACGAGCTGGTCAATCGAAAGCGTGAGCACATTGCAAAGGGTGACACCGACGCCCTGGGCCCGGCGGGCGCTGGTAGTGGCGTCTAAGCGGTGGTGCCGCGCGCCCCGCGTCCTCCGCCGTTCAGCACGTTGGCGATCATGGGCCGGTTCAAAAAGAGCGCTTTGAGACGAGGATCGCGGATTGCGCCGGCTACTGCATTGATGTGGGCAATGGCCCGTTCCTGCGCGTAGCCGGCGAGAGGCGACCCGGCACCGGCGAGCGACTCGTAACAGCGCGCACGAATGGCCGTTCCGAATTCCGAGCCCTCGATGGTCTCGACCTCGTGCAGGGCCTGGGTGGCGAGCGCCACCGCACTTTCCAGTTCGCCGACGTCGAGCCTCGAGACGGCCTCGACCGACGTCGCATAGAGAAAGAAGCTGAGGAGCGAGTGACTCCCAGCGGCCTTGCGCGCTTCCTCCGCGTACCGCACGGCCCCCGGGAAGTTGCCTTGGCGCCTGGCGATGCGCGCGCGAACGATCCGCTCGTGGACATAGTCGTACGTCTTGTTCGTCACCGAGTTGAGAGCGGCCGCGTCCGACGTGAACACGTGGGCGGCGTCGAGATCGCCCGTTTCGATGAGCGACTCGGCCGATGCGAGCAGCGTCGCCGCGCGGTAGTTTTGATCGCCGTAACGTTCGTGCGCGTCGCGTGCCCGCTTCAGGTAGGCGACCGCGCGCGGCTGGTCCCCGAGCCGCGAGTACGAGCGCCCGATGGTCGTGAGCGTCTTGGCGATCTGAAACCTGCCGCCGATCTCGAGATCGATGCTGAGCGAGGAGAGCGCCAGCGCAATGGCGTCCTCGAATCTTTCCAGGATGAACATCGCGAACGCGAGCGCGTTCTTCGCCCGCGCCTCCTGCCGTCGCGCGCTGCTCCTACGGAAAGCTGCAATCGCCTCCGCGTAGCATTCGACGGCTTCGCGGACGCGCACCGAACGACGAAGCAGCGTCGCGCGCGCGAGTAAGACCTCGGCTTTGGCGCGAAGGGGAACGTCGCACGCCGCAACGACCTTGAGAGCGCGGTCGCACGCCGCCAGCGCGCTCTGCATGTCCCCGAGCTCGCGCAGCAGCTCGCTCTGGATCGATTGCGCCTCCACCTCCAGCTCCGCCGCTTTTGCATTCCGCGCGACCACCTCGGCGCGCTCGGCGTTCGGCAAGCCGCGCGCGAGAAACCCCTCGTCGAGGTCGAGACGCGCGGTACGCACGAGAGCGAGTGCAACCCATTTGCCTTGCCCGATTTTTTTGGCAAGCGACCGAAGCGCGAGCAGGTGCTTGCGTCGTTCGCGTCGGCGTCCGAGCGTTCGGAAGATGGTCTCGAGGGCTTCGTGCGCTACGAGGCGGCGGTGGTCCTCAGCCGGTAGCAGCGACAAAGCTCGCTGGTAATAACGGATGGCAAGCCGCGCCTGAAACGAAACACGCGCAGCGCTTGCGGCTTCGAGGTAATAGAAGGCTGCAGGCTCCGGCGAATCTCCGCGGGCCAGGTGCCGCGCCACGATGGCAGCCGAGAGCCCTTGGGCGAGCGGCGAGTTCGAGAGGTGCTCGCCGAGCCTCCTGTGCATGCGCCCGCGCTCGTATGGATCGAGAGCGAGGTACGCCACGTCCCTCATGAGAGGATGGCGGAAGTCGACGTCGTCCCCCTTCTTGTCCAAGAGCCCACGAGCAAACAGTCGAGCGAACGGCTCCTCGTCGTCGAACGAGGCAAGCGTGAGGATGTCGTTGATGGTGAGCGGGCCGCCAGCGACGGCGAGCCAATCGACGATCGAATGCTCGAGGGCAGGCAGCTCCTGGAGCCGATCGGCGATGAGCTGCTCCAGCGTCGAGGGGAGCGGTTGGGCGCGCTCGCCGGGGCGCTCGACGCGCACGAGCGAGGGCTGGCCATCCTTTCCTTCGCGGATTTCGAGGGTCCCTCGCTCGAGCAGAGCGTCGACCATCTCGAGCAGGAAAAAAGGATTGCCTGCGACCTTCGGCATGAGATCGGCGAGGACCTCGGAGACTCCCTCGCGAACGCCGAGCCTCGACTGCACGAGCCGCATCTGCTCTTCGGCACCGAGCCCCTTCAGCTCGAGCGGCACGATCTCGGACATGGCGCCCCCGAGCTTCTCGTCGGGGCGGGTCACGAAAAGCGCGAGCATCGGGACCTTGTCCCTTCGCTTCAAGAGCTTGGTGAGAAGCTCGAGCCCGGCACGGTCCGCCCACTGCAGGCCTTCGATGACGACCACGACGGGCTGCCGGCTCGCGAGCGTCGCGAGCAAGTACCTTACCCCGGTGAAGATCAACTTGCGTCGGTAGCCAATGTCTCCATCGTCGCCGGACCCCATTTTCTGTCCGGTCACGAGCTCGGCGAGACACGTCGCGAGGAGCTGACCGCGCTCTCCGGCCGCCAGAGGGCCGAGGAGACCGGCGATGTAGCGCTCGACTTCGAAAAGCGATTGCTCGCTGGTTACGCCGGCCGCCTCGCGGACGAACTCGCTCACCACGCCGAACGGCAGTTGCGATCGCGCCGGCGAGCATTCGGCGCGCAGCACGCGCGCGTCGGGAGGCAGCTCGGAGAGAAACGTCGCGACGAGCGCAGACTTGCCGATGCCCATTTCGCCGATGATGACGCGCGACACGATTTCGCCTGGTCCGGTGACGGCGCGGTGGAAGGCCGAGTGCAGATCGGCCTTTTCGGCCTCGCGGCCCACGAGATCGTGAGGAGCGAACGCGAGCTCGGCGGCGCGCTCTTCGCGGGTGACGGCGCGTTCGAGCGCATAGATGCGCATCGATGCCGGCACCTTGTCGTCGGGCGACGGGCCGACCTCGATCGTCGGAGCATCCCCCCAACGGAACTCGCGTCGTAAGAGCCGGTAAAGTCCGCCTGCAACCCAGGTGCGTCCGATGGGCGCGCGCTCCCCGACGATGTTGCTGAGAAAGTTGGCCGGCTCGTGCAGCTCGTGGTGAACCAGGTTTCCCTGCGGGTCGCGTTCGCCGCTCGCCACGCCGCGAACGATGCCGATCGAGGCGCGCACGGGCGTGACGAGATCTTCGGAGGCACCGGCGAGCGCCTCGTGCACGTCGAGGGCGAGCCACGCCGCATCGGCCGCCGCGCGGGCGGGGTTGGCCATCAGTCCCACGAGAGCGCGGGCGCTATGGGTCGGCTCCCAGGTGAATCGCGCTCCGCGCTTGTAGGCGATGTCGTCGAGCGTCGAGCGGATCTTGTCGATGGCGCGAACCACTCCCACCGTGCCTATCCAGCGTTCGAGCGTCGAGAAACCCTGCAGCTTTAGCGTCACGACGGCGACATGCCGCACTTCGCGCGCCATCCGGGCGGGCGCTTTCTTGTCGCTCGGCGAGTCGGTTCCGGTCTGTTCGGCCGCCTGCGCAGGTGGGGGGGCCGTTGGGATCCGCGGCAAGGCGGTCGATCCCATCGTGCCGATCGCAATCGAATCGCCTCCGATCGAAGGCGGCTGGGAGAATCCCGGCGACGTCTCCTCGCGCGAGACGAGCTGCGCGATCGTCGCTTCGACGGCCGACGCGTCGACGAACTCCTGCTTCTGGAAGAGGGCGCGCGAGATCGCCGCCGACATGTCGCGCGCCGATTGGAACCTGTCCTCCGGGCTCTTGGCGAGGGCGCGCATCACGAGGGTCTCGAGCTCGGGAGGAACATCGCGCGCGAACGTCGATGGGGGTTCGACGACACCGGCGCGGACGGCCTCGAGAAGACTGTCGCCCGTGAGCGTCCCGTGCAGGGGTCTCGTCGTGAGGAGCTCGTGCAAGATGACGCCGAGCGCGTAGATATCGCTGCGCCGATCGACTTTCTCGCCCCGAGCTTGCTCGGGCGACATGTAGCCGTATTTGCCTTTGATGACTCCGCCTTCGTCGCGGAAGAGGTTCGCCTTCGCGATGCCGAAGTCGGCGATCTTGACCGCGCCTTCGTAGCTCAAAAGGATGTTCTGCGGAGACACGTCACGGTGCACGATCTCGAGCGGGGTGCCCCCTTCCTTGCGCTCGTGCGCGTAGTGCAAGCCCTTGCCTGCTTCGGAGATCATGTAGGCGCCGACCCAAGGCGGGACGCGCGTCGCCTTGGCTTTCGCGGCGCCCATCAGCTTGCCGAGGTCGGGGCCCTCGACGAACTCCATCGAGAGGAGCAGTCCTTCGTCGCCGTAGTCTTGGAACTCGTACACCTGGACGATGTTCGGATGGTTGAGACGCGTCGCGAGGAGCGCCTCCTCGACGAACATCGCGCGAAATCGACGCGAGGCGCCGTGCGCGGGGAGGATCCGCTTCAAAACCAGGATCTTGTAAGTGCCCTCGGCTCCCTGCCTCTTGGCCACGAACACTTCGGCCATCCCGCCCGCGCCAAGGCGGCGGATGATCTCGAACTCCCCGAGCTGGGTTGGCAGCAGGGTCGCGCCGCTGGACATGAGAAATGATCCTCGACGTCGTGTATTGCTTAAAGTTTCGGGTGGAGCTTCACCTACGTGGGCTCGTGCAATGTTAACCGGGCAATAGTGTCGTTGCCAGAGCTGTCGGCCGGCGGTGAACCCGACCGGCCGCTTCACGAGACTGTCGGCCGGCGGTGACGGAACGTGACCAAAGCGGCCGAGCTTGCGTTGCCCGAACGCTCACTAGCCCATTCCAAAGCGGCAAACTCGTGATAGGGTCGCGCCTCGCCGTAGGTTTCGAGGTTCACCCCTGGTTCTTGTATCCGAGAGGTCCACATGGAGACGAAGATGTGGCTCGTCCGCGCAGCATCCCTCGCTGTCGTGGGGAGCCTGACCTATGCGGCGGCGGCGCAGAAGCCCCCGAAGAACCCCAAGAAGCCGCCCCCGCCGCCGACGGCCCCGGCCGAAGCACCGAAGCCGCCCGCGTCGACGACGCCGGAAAAGGAAGAGGAAGGACCGTTCGCGCCGAAGGGGCGGACCGGCAAGCTCCGCGACGAAGAAAAGCCCGAGGCGGAGGAGAAACCCAAGGACGAAAAGGGCGAGAAGGCGCCCCCGCCGCCGGCGGAGAAACGCGGATTGGGAGGCTTGGACATGGTGTTCGGCTTCGGAAAGACGGGCGGAACGACCGGACCCGACGCCGTCGAGCTGAGCGTCGTCTCATTTCTCCTCGGCGGAACCTATCAAGTGGATCCCGAGTGGGGAACGCGCCTGCGGATCCCTTTCGCGACCGGCAAGATCACGTACCTCGGCACCGACTCGTCTTTCGCCGAGCCGCCCAACCAGGGGTACAACTCGACCGCGTTCGGCAACATCGAGATCGCCGGCAACTACACGTTCGCGCTTGGACCCTCGACGAAACTACCACTCGAGCTCGCGCTGGCCGTGCCGACCGCGAGCGGCGACCGCTTTCCCCCGCCCGACGACCTGGCCAGAGGTCGGCACTATCGCATCAACGCCGCGGCCCAGGCCTCGCGCGGGATGGAGGAGGACGCCCTCTTCGCGCCGCACAGGTTCGGCATCATTCCGAAGGGGTCGATCAGTTACAAGGCGGGGGCTATCGACACCGGAGCTTTCTTGAAGGTTCCGGTCCTCATCAAAGCAGGCGGCGAAGCCCCGGCCCCCCCGATCGCTGCCTCGTCGGCAACCTTCACCCTGAACTCGACGATCATCGTGGGGGTCATCGGCGGCGATTTCCATTACGGGTTCGCCGACAACAAGGTCGACATCGGCGCGCGCGCGTGGGCCGCGCTTCTCTCGAACGACTACTACGACATCAACTTTTCGGGCGGCGGAGTCACCACGCCCTCCAAGTTCCAATTCGTTCTCGAACCGCAGGTACGCGTCGCGCTCGGTTCCATACGGGGCACGCTCGGCTTCATCTGGCCGCTCGGTGGTCGGCTGGGCGGCGACCAACAGGTGAACGGCTTTCGCCTCATGGCAGCGTACGTCTTCTAGCGTGCTAACGTAGCGCGCCATGTCAAAAGAGCTCGTCTGGCGCGAGCCTCCGCTCGCCGAAGTCGATGGGGAAATCGCCGCGCTGATCCTCGAAGAAGAACGCCGTGAGGCGGACACGCTCCGGCTCATCCCGAGCGAGAATTACGTATCCCGCGCCGTCCTCGAAGCGAGCGGCTCCATCCTCACCAACAAGTACTCCGAGGGATACCCGCGCAAGCGTTACTACGAAGGTCAGCAATCGATCGATCCGATCGAGGAGCTCGCGTGCGAGCGCGTGAGCAAGCTCTTCGGCATCGAGCACGTGAACGTCCAGCCGTATTCGGGCAGTCCCGCCAACTTGGCCGTCTACCTCGCGACCATGAAGCCGGGCGACACCGTCCTCGGCCTCGGGCTCGCCTCCGGCGGACACCTGACGCACGGGCACTCGGTTTCGATCACCGGTCGCTACTTCAAGAGCGTGCCGTATGGACTGCGCGCTTCGGACGATCGCATCGACATGGACCAAGTGCGGGCTCTCGCTCGCGAGCACAAGCCCAAGCTCGTCTTCTGCGGCACGACCGCCTATCCGCGCTTTCTCGACTTTGCGGCGTTCGGCGAGATCGCCAAAGAGGTCGGCGCCGTGTTCGCCGCCGACATCGCCCACATCGCCGGTTTGGTTCTCGCCGGCGTGCACCCCTCCCCCGCCGGCATCGCCGACATCGTCACCAGCACGACGCACAAGACATTTCGCGGCCCCCGCGGCGGCATGATCATGTGCAAGAAGGAATTCGCGCAGGCCATCGACAAGGCGGTATTTCCCGGCCTCCAGGGAGGTCCACACAACCACACGACCGCCGCCATCGCGGTCGCCGCGAAAGAAGCGTCGCTTCCTTCGTTTCGCGAGTACGCAAAGCAGATCGTGGCTAACGCACAAGCGCTGGCCGAGGACCTGGTCGAGCGCGGGTTTCGCCTCATCACGGGCGGCACGGACAACCACCTCATCCTGATCGATCTCACCAACAAGAACGTGACCGGGAAGATCGCCGCGAA